>Ga0074195_1001927_pt1 | contig 25868 bp, 24 predicted proteins | sample EPASupsiteHSE623_FD_64525 | JGI IMG/M metagenome (GOLD analysis project Ga0074195, IMG submission 64525) | Bioremediated contaminated groundwater from EPA Superfund site, New Mexico - Sample HSE6-23 | ecosystem: Environmental > Aquatic > Deep subsurface > Groundwater > Contaminated ... | reverse complement strand
TGTTAAGATTTTGAATTTTACTATTTTTTCCCATTTATTTAAACCAGAATTTACACTATTTATATGGTTTGAAATATTCTTTAGAATATCATCTTTATTATAATATTCTTCTATTGTTAAATTTCTATTTAGTTTTTTAGCATTTTCATATTTTTCTTTATCCACAAAAAGTAGGGCAGTTGTATATTTTCTATTTTGAGAAATCACAACTGCAAACTCAATAAATCTATTTTTAGAGAGTTTTTGCTCAATTTCGACTGCATTTACATACTCTCCCGTTGAAGTTTTAAATATATCTTTTATTCTACTTTTTATAAATAAATATCCTTCTTCGTCCAAATGGGCGACATCTCCTGTATGAAGCCAACCATCACTATCAATAGTGTTTTTTGTAAGTTCTTCTTGATTTAAATAACCAAGCATCAAAGAATCACCACGAACAAGAAGTTCATTATTTGTTGTAATTTTTATTTGCGCACTTGGAATCACTTTTCCACAAGAACCAACTTTGTTAGCATTTGGATAATTTGTTGAAACAACTGGCGAAAACTCTGTCATTCCATATCCTTGATAAACTGGAACTCCAATATTTACAAAAAATTGAGCTATATCTTTTGATAAAGGCGCTCCACCACTTACAAGTTTATCAACCCTTGAACCAAATATTTCTCTAAATTTTGAATAAACTAATTTGTCATAAATCTTAAATAAAATAGAATTTTTATCCAAATTATCTTTTAAAGCATAAGAAAAAGCTAAAGAGGCGATGACTCTACTAAAAAATGGTTTTTCCAAAATCTGAGCTTTTATTTTGTTAAATATCTTTTCTAAAAGTCTTGGAACTACTGTCATAATCGTAGGTTTTACAACTTTCATCAAATTTGCCACATTTAAAACATCATCTACAAAATAAATACTAATTCCACGACTCAAATAATAACTCATAACAGTTCGCTCAAAAATATGAGCCAAAGGAAGAAGTGAAAGTGAAACTTCACCTTTTGGCAAATCAATAAGTTTATTTATATCATGAAGTTGTGAAACTATGTTTTTATGACTTAACATTACACCTTTTGGAGTTCCTGTGTTTCCACTTGTGTAAATGATAGAAAAAATATCATTTGGATTTGCCTCAAAAGAAGTAAATCCAGTAGAATCACAAATCTGTTTTCCAATAACCATAATCTCATCAAAGTTATAAAAATTAGGCTCTTTTATACAAAAATTGTGAGTTATAAAAGTAAGATGAGAATTCTCTTTTTCTATATCTTTGAGTCTTTCTTGAGAGTCTATAAACATAAACTTCATAGCTGAGTCTTTTATCTCAAAATTAAGATTAGTTGTTGAAATATTTGCAAAAATAGGAACACTAATAGCCCCAACTTGCAAAATAGCAAAATCAAAAATAAGCCAAAAGGGTGAAGAACTAGCAAAAATCCCAACCGTATCACCCTTTTGAATTCCCATATTTTTTAGGGCAAGACTTAGGCAAATAACTTTGTTTTTAAAATCACTTGTTGAGATATTTGTATATTTTCCATTTGATAAATAGTTTAAAAAATATTCATTATCATAGTTATTTGATATATGTAAAAAAAGTTCACTATAGGTTTTGAAGTTGTAAGTTTGCATAGTTTATCCTTTATTTAGATGATTTTATTATGTTTAGGTTAATAAAAAGTTGAAAAATAATTTTATAGGAATAGATATAATTTGATTGAGTTGTTTTTATGCAGATTTAGATAGGATTATTAGTCTAAAAATAATTATAAGGAATAAAATGTTTAGAAAGATAGCTGTATTAACTATGTTAAGTGTTTTTCTTTATGGAATAGAAAATAAAGATTACAGAACATATATAAAAGAAGATAAAAATGGAATGATTTCATTTCAAGGAACAATATTAGATAAAGTTGAATATTCTGATAGAATAGAATTTTTTTTAGAAAATAAAAGTTTTGGGAAAATCAAAATAAGACTTAATGAAGATTATACTAAATATGAATTAAAAAATAATAGTTATATAGTAGGTGTTTGTCAAAACAAAAATTATAATATATATGAAAAATGTCATTTATTTGTTGTTGAAGATAGATAAATAAGATATGTTACAATTGATCAAACAATAATGAAAAAGGGGAAAAAGGGGACAGGCACCTTTTTTTATTAAAAGTTTTTAATAAAACATCATTGATAAAAAAATATGATAAAATCAAAAAAACAAGGTAAATTCATGAACTGTCCAAACTGCAATGAAAAAATTGAACTAACAACAAAAAGATATTTTGGTTCTTTATTTGGAAAACATATTTGCCCAAATTGTTCCATCATATTCAAATTAAAACGCACAAAAATATATTTTTTATGGATATTTTTATCAATTATTTTTGTAGTATTTAGTTCTTTATTTATTATAAATTTTGTTACAAATAAAGAAGTTTTGGATATTACTTATATGGTTTATTTAGGGATTTTATTTTTTGTTTATTGTTTTATAGATAGAAAAATAGAAAATAGTTTGCCAACTAAAGCTATTTAAAAAAGTTAAAATAAAGAGTAATTTCCTACTCTTTATCTAATCTCATTTCTTCTAAAACTTCTAAAATATCCAAAGCATCTTCTTCACTTAAGTTATTGTTTGCAATATCAAGTTCAACTTCATCAAAATATGCTTTCATCTCTTCAAGATATTTTAGTTCATCTTTATCGTCTTTTGAAGCATCTCCACTATCGATTATGTCCATAATCTCTTCTAAATTTTCATCAAGTTCTGGAATTAATTCTTCTTTTAGAATTTTTGCAAGTTTTTCTATATTTGACATTTTATTTTCCTAATAATATTTTTTGTTTCTAAAAAGGAATTGCAGTATCTATTGCATCACCCACACCTGTAACAGAACCACCAATTGGATCAGGTGTTACAACTTCTAACACAGCACCTGTTACTCTAAAAGGTAAAGCTAAAGCATCACCAACAATACATCCATTAAATGTTAGAGCTACAATTATTCCAACAATATATTTAACCATAAACTATCCTATTCAAATTTAGTGAAATTGTAGCAAAATTATTTTTGACTTATTATTGTTTTGAAATAAACTTCTTCACTAATAATATCTTTTGTTGATTCAACGCTATCAATAAAAGCAAGACCAATTAAATGGTCATATTCATGTTGGAAAATTCTAGCTACAAAATCTTTGAAAATTATAGTTTTTTTCTCATCATTTATGGTTTTGTATTTTACTTCTATTTTATTATATCTAGGAACTTTTGCTCTGATTCCTGGAATACTCAAACATCCTTCCCAATCTTTATTTTTGCCCTTTGAAGTTTTGATTATTTTTGGATTTATTAAAACTAACTCTTCCATATATGGAGCATTTGGGTATCTATCATTTGGTTTTGATGAAATAATCATAATCTGTTTTGAAATAGAAATCTGAGGAGCTGCAAGTCCTACTCCATTGGATTTTTTTAAAGTTTCAAGCATAATTTTGATTATCTCTTGAGTTTTCTCACTTTTTATATTTTTCACTTTTTTGGCTTTTAGTCTTAAGACTTTTTCTCCAAGTTTTGCTATTTTTATATCATTTGAATCAAACATTTTTAACCTTTTAAAGATTATTTCAATCATTAATTATTTAAATTGTACATGAAATTTTATTATGAAAGTATAATTCATTTATTTAGCTACAATATAATCATACTTGTATAAATTATAAAGGAGATAAAATGGCAAAAGGTAAAGATGTTCAAAAAGAAGTTAAAAAAAAATCAGAAAAATCTTTAAAAGAAAAAAGAAGTGAGAAAAAAGAAAAAAAAGCTAAAAATGGTTAGTTTTTGGAATAATATAGAGTTTTAATAGCATTATATATTATTTTGTTATAGAATTTTATTTAATATTCTGTACAATATCTCATAAATCATAATAACAAGTTTGAATTTTTTATGAGAAAATTGAGGTAATAAATGAATAAAAAACCTAGCTACGAAGAATTAGAATTAAGAATTAAAGAGTTAGAAAATTCATTGTCTATATTAGATTCTTTAAAACTAGATATAAAAATAAATGATTTTTTTTTAAAAAAGTTATTTGATACTATTCCAAACCCCATTTTTTATAAAGATAAAAATGGGGTTTACCAACATTGTAATGATGCATTCTCAAAAACAATTCTAGGTATTCCAAAAGAAAAGATTATAGGAAAAACTCTTTATGATTTATCAGATGTTATACCAAAAGAATATGCTGATATTTATTGTGAAAAAGATAATGAACTTTTTTTAAAACCAAAAGAACAATATTATGAAGGAAAAGTAAAATGCTCTGATGGCTTAACGAGAGATTATCATTTTTATAAATCGTCTTTTGTTATTGATGGAGAAATTTTAGCACTTGTTGGAATCATGTTAGATGTAAGTGAATATAAAAAAACTTTAAATGAACTTGATAAAAAAAATAAGTTATTGAAGAGTTTAAGTATTACCGATCATTTAACAGAATTATATAATAGAAGGTATTTTCAAGATGTATTTGAGAAAAAACTTAGTTTATCAAGTAGACATAATCATCAATTTTCATTTGCACTTATAGATATAGATTTTTTTAAAGATTATAATGATTGTTATGGACATCACGAAGGAGATATCGCTCTACAAAAAGTTTCAAAAGTTTTAAAAGATACTTTAGAAAGACCTAATGATTATGTGTTTAGAGTTGGTGGTGAAGAGTTTGCTATTTTATTTAAAGTAGATTCTGATGAAGATGCATATTTAATCATGGAAAATTTGAGAAAAGAAATTGAGCATCTAGAAATAAAAGCTTGTAATAGTAGAATTAGTGAATATTTAACAGTATCAATTGGTTTAGGTAATATAAAAGAAATCAAATTAGGAACGAGTGAAAATATTGTTTATTCAGAGGTAGATAAACTTTTATATGAATCAAAAGATAATGGAAGAAATCAGATAACTATGAAAAACATTATAATTTAATTACATAATATCCTTCAAACTCCACACATATTTCAGCATTTTCAATTATTTTTGATTCTATTTTAATTGAAGCACTTTTTTTAGTTTCTAGTTTTTGTTTTAATATTTCTATCTCTTTTAATGATGGTTTTTTAGTATGACAAACTATATTTTTTGTTACAGGTTTTCTAAAACTTGTTTCGTTTTTAATAATTACAATATTAGTAGAATCAAAGCCTAACTCTTTTGAAATAAGCCAACATAAACTCCATGCAGAAATAATTGTTATTGTAGACAAACTTCCGCCAAAAGCTGTACCTTTATCATTTATATTTATTTCTAAAGGAGCAGTGGTTATTAATTCCGATTCATTGTAACTTTGAATTTTTATACCCATTGTTTTTGTCAGAGGAATCTCATCATAGAGTTTATTTTGAAGTTTATTAATCATTATTTACTCTTTATTTTTAAATAAAATTACATATAACCTTTAGTTAGGATGCTCTGATTATGGTACTAAAAAGTAATTGAACAAATAATAAAATATATGTACAATAATTGTACATTATTGTGAATAGTTTATTTTTTTTTACTTAAGAATGAAATTAATTTAGCTCCATTATTCCACTTAGTGTAACTTTTGTTTACATAAATAAAAACTTGTACAATTCTTTACAAAAATTGTACATATTAATTTTTTTCTTTATGATATAATTTAAGCAACTTTCTAAAATAAAAGAGGAGATATTATATGAGTTTATTAGCTAATTATAAAGCGCATTCGCAAGAAAGACTTAATGAAGGTGGTTTACCTGCATTACCTTTAACTGCTGAGCAAACAGTTGAATTAGTAGAATTACTAAAAGCAAACCCAGTTGTTGAAGCTGAATACTGTTTAGATTTATTTACAAATAAAATTAACCCAGGTGTTGATGATGCTGCTTATGTTAAAGCTGCATTTTTAAATGATATTGTTCAAGGAAATGTTTCTTGTTCTGTAATTTCAAAAGTAAAAGCTATTGAAATTTTAGGAACAATGATGGGTGGATTTAATGTTACTCCATTAGTTGAAGCATTAAAAATTGCTGAAGTTGCTGATGCTGCTGCAAATGAATTAAAAAATACTATTCTAGTTTATAACTCATTTAATGAAGTAAAAGAATTAATGGACGGTGGAAACGCTAAAGCTAAAGAAGTTATCGAATCATGGGCAAATGCTGAGTGGTTTACAAATAAACCAGCTTTAGAAGAAGAAATGACTCTAACTGTTTATAAAATTCCTGGTGAAACAAATACAGATGATTTATCTCCTGCAACTGTTGCATTTACAAGATCTGATATTCCATTACACGCAACTGCAATGTTACAATCAAGAATGGAAAAACCATTAGAAAAAATGGTTGAATTAAAAGCAAAAGGTCATCCTTTAGCTTATGTTGGTGACGTTGTTGGAACTGGTTCTTCAAGAAAATCAGGAATCAACTCTGTTCAATGGCATATGGGAAGAGATATTCCAGGTGTTCCTAATAAAAGAACAGGTGGGGTTGTATTAGGTTCTATTATTGCTCCAATTTTCTTCAATACTGCAGAAGATTCAGGATGTTTACCAATCGAAGCTAGCGTTGATGCTTTAGAAACTGGTGATGTTATTACAATTAAACCATATGCTGGTGTGATTGAAAAAGATGGTGCTGTTGTTTCTAAATTTACTTTAGCTCCAAATACATTAACAGACGAAATGAGAGCAGGTGGAAGAATTCCTTTAATTATTGGAAAAGGTTTAACTGCAAAAGCTAGAGCTGCTTTAGGTTTAGGTGCTTCAACTGCATTTATTGCTGCTGCGCAACCTGCTGATAACGGTAAAGGATTTACTCAAGCTCAAAAAATGGTTGGAAAAGCTTGTGGTGTTGCTGGTATTAAACCAGGTATGTATGTTGAGCCAATCGCTACAACTGTAGGTTCTCAAGATACAACTGGACCAATGACTAGAGATGAAGTTAAAGAACTTGCTGCATTATCTTTCGGTGCTGATATGGTTATGCAATCATTCTGTCACACTGCTGCTTACCCAAAACCAGCAGACATTAAATTAAGACATACTTTACCTGAGTTCATTAGTTCAAGAGGTGGAGTTACATTAAGACCAGGTGATGGTGTTATTCACTCATGGTTAAATAGATTATGTTTACCAGATACTGTTGGTACTGGTGGAGATTCTCATACAAGATTCCCAATTGGTATTTCATTCCCAGCTGGATCAGGTCTTATTGCATTTGCTGGAGTTACAGGTATGATGCCTTTAACTATGCCAGAATCTGTATTAGTAAGATTCAAAGGTGAAATGCAACCAGGAATTACTTTAAGAGATTTAGTTAATGCTATTCCTTACCAAGCTATTCAAGATGGTTTATTAACTGTTGAGAAAAAAGGTAAGAAAAATGTATTTGCTGGAACAATCGTTGAAATTCAAGGTTTACCAGACTTAAAAGTTGAGCAAGCATTCGAATTATCAGATTCAGCAGCAGAAAGATCAGCAGCAGCTTGTTCTGTTCAATTATCTAAAGAACCAATTATTGAATATTTATCTTCAAACATCGCTTTAATTGAAAAAATGATTGAAGAAGGTTATGAAGACGCTAAAACTCTTCAAAGAAGAGCGGATAAAATGAGAGAATGGATTGCAAACCCAGAATTATTAACTCCTGACGCTGATGCTGAATATAAAGCAATCATCGAAATCGATTTAAATACAATTACTGAGCCAATCTTAGCTTGTCCAAACGATCCAGATGATGTTGATACATTAACAAACATCAACAATGATCCAAAAAGAATTAAAAAAATCGACGAAGTATTCGTAGGTTCTTGTATGACTAATATTGGATTATTCAGAGCTTTAGGTGAAGTACTTAAAGGTGAAGGTGAAGTTCCTGCTAAACTATGGGTAGCACCACCAACAAAAATGGATAAAGAGCAATTAACTGAAGAGGGATATTATGCAATTTTTGCAGCTGCGGGTGCAAGACTTGAAATTCCTGGATGTTCTTTATGTATGGGTAACCAAGCTCAAGTTTCTGAAGGTTCTGCTGTATTCTCTACGTCTACAAGAAACTTCGATAACAGACTTGGTAAAAACTCACAAGTTTATTTAGGTTCTGCTGAAGTTGCTGCTGTTGCTGCACTTTTAGGAAGATTACCATCTGTTGCAGAATATATGGAAATTGTACCTAAGAAAATTACTGAGAAAAACAAAGAGGGTGTTTATAAATACTTAAACTTCCACCAAGTTACTTCTGAGCAATTAACTAACTTAGTTCACTCTTAATAGTTATTTAAGAGATTTTAAACCGAGGTCCTAGGCCTCGGTTTTTTTTTATTTAGAGTTTTTTGTAATAAAATAAATTTATAGTTTAAAGAAGAAATTATGTTCAAAAAAAGTATATACGCAATTACAGTTTTAACACTTTTTACAGCTTGTGCTCAAAAAGATGTTAGTGTTAATAGTTATGATTTAGCAACTCATTGGTTTAATATTAAAAGTTTAAATGATAATAAAGTAGTTATTAATAAAAACTTTACAGAACAATATAATGATGGTCATAAAACAAGTAGTTATGTGGATTTTAATGTGTATAAAAAAAATAAAGCAGATTTAAATCAAATAGAAAAATATAGTTTTTTTGAAGATATTAATAAAGAAAACTATAAATCAATGATTTCTAATAAGAGTGTTGATTTAAAATATAATATTTTTGAAAATGAGATAAAAAAGAATTTTGAGATAAATAAAAAACAAATTACTAGTTATAAAAGAAATATAAAAATCAATGATAAAGTAATTGAAGAAAGAGATGTGGATGGGAAAAAGTTAGTTTGTACTTTTACTAATTATTATGAGACTATGAATATAAAAGATAAAATCAATGCTTATTTCAATTCAAAATATTTTACAAAAGATATAAACTATGACAATGTACTTGAAGTATTATGTAAAGATAGTTTTGTTGAAGGTGAATATTATATTTACATGGCAAAAGATATAGGAACTATTCTTTTTATGAGAAAAGATAAAGATGATGGTAGTTCAGAAGATACTTACTCAATACTTGATACTCAAACAATCGTAGAGTAAAATCTAAAGATATTAAATATTCTCAAGTTTTAGCTTGAGAATATATTTGAAAACTAAATTAAATTCTTTTTAATAATCTTGACTATTATTTGTATTTGTTATACAATTCTTAATATTAGTTTAAAAAGGATTGGTTATGATAATAGAAAATTCACAAGTTAGTCTCTACTCTAAAACTCAATTTAGCTTTGTACACTCACAAAGTACATCAATGCAACTTTATTATGAAGAAAAAAATAGTACAAATGAAAATGATATTGCAACTGTTTTAAACTTACAAGAGTCTTATTCATCCATAACTCAAAATAGTCGTGTTGTGTATGCATATGAAGATAATCTAAGTCTTGAAGATCGTATAAAAAAATTAATGATTGAAATACTACTTGGACAACTTCATAGGGATAAAACACAGACTCATATGTATCCAGATAAAAAGTGCAATGTAATCAACAGTGACTCTTCAAACTCAATTAACCCTTACAAAATGCAACAATCAAATGATAAAGAACTTAAAGCAATAGTATTTAATACACAAGAACAATACTACCAAAAACAGGCTATTGAGTTTTCTTCTTCTGTAAAAATCCAAACACCAACTCAATCATTTGAAATGAATATTGATCTTTCTTTTTCTCAGGAATTTTATGAATCACAAAGCACTCAAATGATTATTGGAGATAAAAGTTTTATTGATCCCTTGGTGATTAACTATGATGAAGATGTTAATCCTTTTGCAAATATCAGTAATTTACATTTTATGTTTGATTTAGACAATGATGGAACTACTGAACTAATTCCTCAACTTAAACTTGGTGCTGGTTTTTTAGCTTTAGATAAAAATGAGAATGGGAAAATTGATAATGGTAGTGAACTATTTGGCCCAAGTACAAATAATGGTTTTGCTGAACTTGCTTTATATGATGAGGATAAAAATAACTGGATAGATGAAAAAGATGCTGTTTTTGATAAACTCAAAGTTTACAGTATTGATGAAAATGGAAATCACTCTTTAGTTTCACTTATTGATAGAAATGTAGGTGCGATTTATTTAGGAGATGTACAAAGTGGATTTAAATACCAAAGTGCTATAAATCAAACAGATGCCGTACAAAAAAGTAATGGTATTTTTGTGAAGGAAGATGGCTCTGGTTTAGGCGTTGTAAATTCAATTGATGTAGTTGTTTAATTATGAGTATAATTAGTTATTAAAAAATTAAAAGAGATAAAATGTCACAAAAAGATAAATTGAAATGGGATAAAAAATACCAAGAAACTACTTCTTTACTCAAAGATAGAGAAGCAAGTGAAAATTTGAAAAAAATTATTGAAAAAACAAAAGGTAAAAAAGCTCTTGATGTAGCATCAGGTGCTGGAAGAAATTCTATATACCTAGCAATTAATGGTTTTGATGTTGAAGCTTTGGATATTTCTTCTGTTGCTCTTGATGTGCTAAATAATAAAGGTTTTAAAAATATATCTTCTAAACTTGTAGATTTAGATGAGTATGAAGTACCTAAAAATTCTTATGATTTAATAGTTATGACAAATTTCTTAGATAGAAATATTATCTCAAAACTCTCGATGGCACTTAAAACTGATGGTATTTTATTTATTGAAACTTATATGGAAGATGATGAAAATGAAAAACCACCTTCAAATCCAGATTTTTTATTAAAAAAAGATGAACTTAAAACTTTTTTTGATAATGCTTTTGAACTTCTAGATTATGATGAGTTTTTTAATAAAGAGAGTGAATTATATAGAATGAAAAAACAATTTATTGCTATTAAAAAAATATAAAGAAAAACGTTTTAATTAAACTATTTATTACAAAGGCTATAAAATGAAGAATTTCGATTTGATAATTATAGGTGCAGGAAGAGCGAGTAATCTAGCTGTAACTGCTGCAAAAGCAGGAAAAAAAGTCGCCATTATTGAGAAATCAACACTGGGTGGAACTTGCCCAAATAGAGGTTGTGTTCCCTCAAAACTTCTAATTGGTTATGCTCATGTTGCAAATGCAATAAAAGAAGCAAATAGACACTTTATAGATGCCACAATAAATAATATAGATTTAGAAAAAATATTCGCAGAAACAAATAATTACATTTCAAAAATTGATTCAAGATACAATAGTAGATTTAATGAAAATGTTGAAGTTTTCAGAGGTATTGCCTCTTTTGTATCAAATAATGTAGTTGAAGTAAATGGTGAAAAATTAGCAGCTCCTAAAATTGTAATTGCAACAGGAACAAAAGCAAAAGCTCCTGAACATCAAAAAGCTTGGACAAGTGATGATATTTTCCCTTTAAAAGGAAAAGTTCCAAAATCTATTACAATTGTTGGTTCTGGATTTATTGCTTGTGAATTAGCTGGATTTTTTTCAAGTATAGGTGTAAAAACAAAACTAATTGTAAGAAGTCAAAATATTTTAGGAAATGAAGATGAAGAGATATCTTCAATATTTAAAAAAGAGTTTTCTCAAAAAGTTGACATTGAGTTTGATACAAGTGTAAAAGATGTAGAGTATAAAAATGAACGGTTTTCTATGGTTTTAGAAAATATTGATGGTAAAAAAATAGAGTACCAAAGTGAAGCTTTACTTTATGCCATAGGTAGAGAATCAAACACAGATAGTTTAAAACTTGAAAATACTTCAATTCAAACCAATGAAAGAGGTTATATAAAAAGAGATGAGTTTTTTGAAACCACTGCAAAAGGTGTTTATGTGGTTGGTGATGCAGCTGGAGTTTATATGCTTCAACATGCAGCTGCTTATGAAGTAAATCATTTAGGTAAAATTTTACTAGAAGATTGCAATATACCTTTAAAATTTAAATATATGCCACATGCAGTTTTCACAGAACCAGAAATTGCAAGTGTGGGAATAACTGAACAAGAAGCAAAAAAACAAAATCTAGAGTGCGTAATAACAACTACAACTTGGTTAGCTAGTGCAAAAGCCATGTCAACAAGACTAAAATATCCAGTTACAAAATTTATTGTAAATCCAAAAAATTACGAAATTTTAGGTTGTCATATGATTGGTCCTGAAAGTTCAACTATGATACATCAAGTATTAGCAGTGATGCATATAAACAATGATATAAGACACTTAAAAGAGATGCTTTATATTCATCCAGCAATGAGTGAAGCCTTACTTCCAGCAGCTGTTGAAAGTGTAAAAGAGATTGAAAAATATAATCTAGACATTTGATTTTAACTTTTAACAGTTATAATACAAATAAATTAATATATTAGGAGGTACTTTAATGAATTCAAAATATAAAATTGTTGTTGTAATTAGTTTATTACTTATAACACTTTCAATATCAATAACTTTTATTAATTATTTTGTTTCATTAAATAGTACTGAAAGACATTTAAAAACACAATCTTTACCTCTTTCTTTAGATAATATTTATACTGAAATTCAAAAATATATTATTGAGCCGTATTTAGTATCTTCAATGATGGCAAATGACACTTTTGTCCAAGATTGGATATTAAACGATGAAGTTAATAATCATAAAATTCAAGAGTATTTAGATGCTGTAAAAAATAAATATGAAATGTTTGCGACATTTTTAGTATCTGAGAAAACAGGTAATTATTACACACAAGATGGCTTACTTGAAAAGATTGAAAAAGAGAATCCAAATAATTCTTGGTACTTTAAATTTAAACATATTCAAGAGAGTCATGAAATAAATTTAGATTTTAACAAAAACTTATCAAATTCATTGATTATGTTTATAAATTATAAGATATTTGATAAAAAATACTCTTATATTGGAGCAACAGGAGTTGCTTTAAAAATTTCATATATCAATGATATGTTAAAAATGTTTAGACAGAAATATCATTTTAAAGTATATTTTTTAGATGAAAAAGGTGATATCGTTTTATCTGAAAGAGATATTGTTCATGAAAAAAATATTGATGAATTAACTAATTTAAAAAAATATAAAAATGAGATTATTTCAAAAGAACCTTTAAATTTAGAGTATGAATACAATAATAAAAAAGTTCTTTTAAATACAAAATATATACCTGAACTAAATCTATATTTATTAGTTGAAGCTAATCTTGATGATTTTATTACTGATGTAAAAGATATATTCTATATCAATCTTTTTGTTTCTTTATTTTTTACACTTTTTGTTACGATTATTATAATTTATATTATTAGGAAATATAATAAAAAATTAGAACATTTAGCCAATAATGATTTATTAACAAATATAAATAATCGTAGAGTTTTTAATTCAAAATTAGAACACTCAATTTTAATTCATCAACGACATAATCAGCCAATGAATTTACTTTTCCTTGATATAGATAATTTCAAAGATATTAATGATAAGTTTGGACATGTAATTGGAGATAAAGTTCTTATCCAAATTGCAAGTATATTAAAAAACAATATAAGAAAGAGTGATTTAGTTGCAAGATGGGGTGGAGAAGAGTTTGTAATTGCTTATATAAATAGTTCAGTTGAAGACTCTTTATTTGTTACAGAAAAATTGAAAAGTTTAATAGAGGATGATTATATATTAAAAGAATTAAATCAAGCAAATATAACAGCTAGTTTTGGATTAACAGCCTTAAAAAAAGATGATAATATTGATGATTTGATGAATAGAGCTGATATTGCAATGTATAAATCTAAAAATAATGGTAAAAATAGAATATCAATAATAAATTAAATTCATAATCAATTAACAATAAATGTATTATCATTAAGAAATATTTTTTAAGGATAAAACATTTCTACTACTAAAGAAAATAAAAAAAATAATATCATTCAAAATGCATTAAAACTTTTTTCACAAAAAGGTTTTTATAATACTACAATTCCAGATATCGCAAAAGCAATGAGCATGAGTGTTGGAAATATGTACAACTACTTCTCTTCAAAAGAAGAACTTGCAAAATTTGCTATAAAATACTCTACAAATATTTTAGCTGATGAATTAAAACAAATTAATAATATGGATTTAACATCAAAGGAAAAGATATATTTGTTTGTACGAAAATATTTAGAAAATGTTCAAACATCACCAGAAGTTATTGAGTATTTTTTAAGGGTTTATTTATCAAATAGAGAAGTTTTCAAACAAGGTTGTGAAGGCTTTTTATGTGTGGGAGAGTTCGTAACTGAAGTTATGATTTTACTTGATGATGGTGCTAGTAAAAAAGAGTTTAGAGAACAAGAGTTCTTTCCTGCTTTTGGAATGATAATGGGATGTTTAGGTGGTTTTGCATTTTTAAGCGGAGAGAGTGTTTTAGATAAAGAGTTACTCTCTTATTCAGATGCAGTTGCAGAAAATATATATCGTGCTTTGAAGTATGATAACTAAAAAAAAACCAACTGTTGTCTGGTTCCAAGCAATCACTTGTAATGGAAATACCCATTCACTGTTGAGTGCTAACTCAAATAGATTTGAACTTTTTTTAAATAGTTTTGATTTTATATATCATCCAAGTTTGACTATTGATAAATCACTTGAAGATATACTAAATCAAAAAGAAAAAATAGATTTTTTATTAATTGAGGGTTCTATCTCTTCAAATAAAGATTTATTCACACTTTGTGAAGATTCAACTTTTAACCATTTAAATCAATTATCATCAAAAGCAAACTATATAATTGCAGTTGGTTCTTGTGCTTCTTATGGTGGAATTCATGCTAAATTTACTCAAAATAGTGATGTAAGAGGTATAAATGATGCTATAAATGAAGAGATTCTTAAAAATTTAAAACATCAAATCATAAATCTTACAGGTTGTCCAGTTCATCCTGAGTGGATTTTACAAACACTTTTTACTTTAAAAACTCATGGAAAAATTGCCCTTGATGAAATATGGCGACCAAAGGAATTATATGGCACTTTAGCCCACCATGGATGTACAAGAAATGAGTATTTTGAGTGGAAAGTTGAAGGTGATTTTGGGCAAAAAGAGGGATGCTTATTTTATGATCAAGGTTGTCGAGCTCCCATGACTCATAGTTCTTGTAATAAAATTTTATGGAATGATATTAACTCAAAAACAAGAGCTGGAATGCCTTGTATTGGATGTACAGAAGTTGATTTTCCACGAAATGATATGTTAGAAACTAAAAAAAATATAGGAATTCCACACGAAGTTCCCCTTGGAATTTCAAAAAGAGCATATTTAAGTATAAGTGGAGTTGCAAAAACTTTCAAAATAGATAGACTTCATAAAAAATTAATGGAATAGTTTTGAAAACAATAGATTTAGTAGAAAGAATTGAAGGTGAAGCAAAACTTCATTGTACTTGGGAAGATAAAAAAGTAGTTGATGCAAGAATTGATTTTTTGAATTTTAGAGGTTTTGAGTATATTTTGCAGGGAAAATCACCTTTGGATGCTTTGGTTTATACTCCAAGAATCTGTGGAATTTGTGGACAAGCTCACTTAAAAGCAACAGTAGAAGCTTTGGAAAATATTTATGAAAATATAAATGAAAAGTTGCAAATCACAACAAAAGCAAAACTTCTAAGAGAAATTGGACTAAATATTGAGATAATAGATTCTCATATAAAATGGTTTTATATGTTTATTCTTCCTGATATTATAAAACTTGATACTAATGATTTGGGAATCTATACGCCTTTAAAAGGAACAAGATGGTTAGAAGCTCAAAAGAGTGCTAGTGAAACTATAAAAGCTTTAGCAATAATTGGTGGACAATGGCCACATACTTCATATATGATTCCTGGTGGTGTAATGAGTGACCCTACAAAACTCGACTTAATTATGATGCAAAACTATCTTCAAACAGCAATTAGTTTTTTTGAAAAATCTATAAGTGGAGTTTCTTTAGAAAATTATTTAGCCTTTGATAGTGTTGATGATTTAGAAAATTTAGGTTCAGATTTGAGATATTTTAAAGATTTATCTTTTAAATATTCCCTTGAAAATTATGGAAAATCTTATGATAGATTTATAACTTTAGGTGAATCAACTCTGTTTAAAAGTGGGAAAATAAAACAAAGATTGGTTCATAAATTAGATTTTTCAAAAATTGTTGAAGACAATAGTTTTACTTTTTCTATAAATAAAGAAGAGAATAATACAAAAAAACATACTTGGTCAAAATCCGTATCTTATGATGAACATTTTTTTGAAACAGGACCACTTGCAAGGGCAATTATATCAAATAGAAAATTCATCAAAGAGATTCATAAATCTTTTGAGGATTCAGCTTTTACTAGAATTTTAGCAAGAATTGATGAAATGGCTCATCTTCTTTTTGAAACTAATAATTTGATTTCTCAAATTGATATTTCAGAACTTTCATATATTAAACCAAAAATTTCTCTAAAAGATATTGTTGATGCTAAAGGTATGGCAGTTGTTGAAGCTTGTCGAGGTTCTTTATTGCATAATATTACAATTGAAAAAGGTTTGATAAAATCTTATGATGTAATAACTCCAACTGTTTGGAATTTAGGACCTTCTAATAAGACTCAAAAAGGGATTGCTCAAAAGGCAATTATTGGTTCACCAAACATTGAAATTGCTAAAATTGTATTAAGAAGTTTTGATGTTTGTTCCGTTTGTACAACTCATTAATGAATAATCATTCATTTAAGAGTGTATATAAGTAACAAGTTTAAAAAATTATTAATCTAATATCTTCTTAGGTGTTTTTAGAACAAAAAGTACCGAACTACCATAAAACCATTGACTTTAATATATTTTGTAGAGATATACTCATAAATGCTACCTAAAAGCTATTTTATGATTTTTTTAATTAAGTAAATAATAAGTTTTGAATTGTTATTTTACAATAAGTAAATGAACATTCATTTTTTAAGGAGTAAGAGGTATGATTGATTCGCAAGAAATGGTAAAAAAAGTTTTTACCCAAAAATCAGGAAGAGTTGAAACAAATAAGGGTGAAGAATACTATAACTCATTATTTGAGAAAGTTAAAAGTCGTTTATCAATATTAAAAGCGCAACCAGCACTTAAAGATGTTGATATGATGGATGTAATAGAGAGTGAAGGTGTAAATAGAAGAGATTTTATGAAGTGGGTTAGTGCTACAACTGCAACACTTATGTTACCTCCTATGTTTGCACCTCTTGTTGCAGAAGCTACTGAACTTATGAATAGAGTTCCTGTTATTTGGATTGAATTACAAGATTGTGCTGGAAATTCAGAAGCACTTTTAAGAAGTTCAGCTCCAACAGTTGATGACTTATTATTTGATGTTTTAAGTTTAGAATATCACGAAACTTTACAAGCTTGTGCTGGTTTTGATGCTGATAAACAACTTGAAGAAGCTGTTGAGCATTTCAAAGGTAAATATTTACTTTTTGTTGAAGGTGCAATTCCAATGGCTATGAATGGTCAATATGGAACAATTGGTGCAAGTGGAGAGACTTTTCATGATCACCTTGTAAGAATGGCAAAAGATTCAGCTGCAGTTGTTGCAGTTGGTACTTGTGCTACATTTGGTGGAGTTCCAGCTGCTGCTCCAAATCCAACTGGTGCTGTTGGAGTTATGGATATAGTAAAAGGTAAACCAATTATCAATATTCCAGCTTGTCCTGCAAATCCTGCAAATATGGTTGGAGTTGTTTTACATTATGTATTAACTGGTCAAATTCCTGAACTAGATTCACTATTGCGACCTAAATTTGCATTTGGTTATAGAATCCATGATAACTGTGAAAGAAGAGCTCACTTTGATGCTGGTGAATTTGTTGAAGAGTGGGGAGATGAAGGCGCTAAAAACAACTTCTGTTTATACAAAGTTGGTTGTAAAGGACCAATGACATTTAATAACTGTTCAATCATCAGATATAACGAAGGTACAAACTGGCCAATTGGTGTAGGACGTGGATGTATAGGATGTTCTGAACCACAATTTTGGGACAAATATGCTTATGAAAGACCAATGGCAGATGCAAAAATCAAAGCACCAACAGGTGGAGTTGAAAGAACAGTAGATGAGTTTGGTTTAGGATTATTAACAGCAACAGCAGTTGGTATTGGAGTTCATGCAGTGGCAAGTGCAGTTGCAGGTAAAAAATCAAATGAAGGGGAAGAAAAATAATGGCAAAAAAACATTTAGTAATAGATCCAATTACAAGAATAGAAGGACATCTTAGAATTGAAGCAATTATAGATGAAAATAATGTTGTAGTTGATGCTTACTCTTCTTCAACTATGTTTAGGGGAATTGAAGAGATTTTAAAAGGAAGAGACCCAAGAGATTGTGGTTTATTAGCAATGAGAATTTGTGGAGTTTGTACTGGAACTCACTATCAAAGAAGTATTGAAGCTGTTGAACACGCTTTTAAAATTACAATTCCAAAAAATGCAAGATTAGTAAGAAATCTAATCCAAGGTGCTTTATATATTCACGACCATATTGTTCATTTCTATCATTTACACGCACTTGACTGGGTTGATATTACAGAAGCTTTAAAAGCAGACCCAAAAGCAACAGTAGCTGAAGCTCAAAAATGGGCAAAAGTTTCAGGTCAAAGACCATGGAATGCAAATGAAGATGTATACGCAGCTGTTCAAGAAAGAGTAACAAGATATGTAAAACAAGGAAGACTTGGAATTTTTGGAAATGCATATTGGGGTTCAAAAGGGTTTAAATTAACTCCTGAACAAAACTTAATTGGACTTTCTCACTATTTAGATGCTTTAGAATTACAAAGAGATTTAGCAAAAATGATGGCTATTTTTGGTGGAAAAAATCCACATCCACAATCATTTGTTGTGGGTGGTGTAACTTGTGTTCAAGATATTAAAAATCCTGCAAGAATTGCTGAATTTAAACAAATTCTAAAAAGAGGTCAAAAATTCACTAAAGAAGCATATTTACCAGATGTTTATATGGCTGGAACTATGTATGCTGGTGAAGCTTTAGAAGGAATTGGTGGTGGTTTAGGAAACTATATGTCTTATGGAGACTTTAGACTTGATGATTTACCATTTTATGAATCTTCAAAACTGTTTCCATCAGGAATTGTAAAAAACAAAGATTTAACAAAAGTTTTTGAAATTGACCAAACTAAAATTACAGAAGACGTAACTCATGCTTGGTATGAGGGAACTACAAATCTTCATCCATTTGAGGGAGTTACAAAACCAAACTATACTGGATTTGGTAAAAAAGAGAATAATGTAGCTTATTTAGATACAACAAAAAAATATTCTTGGATTAAATCACCATTATATGATGATGAAAGAATGGAAGTAGGACCACTTGCAAGGATGATTATAGGTGTTGCCAAAGGTGATGCTAGAATTACAAAATATGTAACAACATTCTTAAAAAATGGAAATTTACCAACAGCTGTATTGTTCTCAACTGTAGGAAGAACAGCAGCTCGTGCAATAGAAACTGAACTTATGGCTGATGTTATGCTTGAGTGGGTTGATGAATTAGCTTTAAATGTAGCTCATGGAGATTTATCAACATGGACTGAATTTAACTTTGATAATGTTTCAAAAGATGCACAAGGTTATGGAATGGCTGAAGCTCCAAGAGGTGGTTTAGGTCACTGGATTAAAATTAAAGATGGAAAAGTAGCAAACTATCAAGCGGTAGTTCCATCAACTTGGAATGCAGCTCCTAGAGATTATAAAGGAAGAATGGGTGCTTATGAATCAGCATTAATTGGTACAAAAGTAGTAAATGTAGATCAACCACTAGAGATTCTAAGAACAATCCATAGTTTTGACCCTTGTATTGCTTGTGCTGTACATATTGTTGATACAAAAGGTAAAGAATTAGGTGTATATAAAGTAGATCCAATTGGAGGAACAAGCCGTGCCTAACATTAAAGAGGTTAAAAGAATGACAGGAACTATGAGAATCATACATTGGCTAAATGCTATATGTATGATAGTTGCTGTTATAACCGGTTTATATATAGGTCACCCTTATTATCAATCATTTATTGCAGATCCTGCTGTGGATAAGTATGTAATGGCTTGGAATAGATGGGGGCATTTTATAGTTGCAATTATCTTTGATGTAACTGCTGTATTAATAGGTTATTTATATTTCTTTTCAAGATTTGAAAAACCATATAAAAAACTAATTCCTACGGGAAAAAATATAGTTGAATTTTGCGAAGTATTTTTAAATTTAATTACTTTTAATAGAAGAAAGAAATTTGATTCATCTCATAGTGATAGTTATAATATTGTATTTTTTACAATTTTCCATCTATTATTAATATTTATGTTATTTACGGGTCTTCAATTATATGTACATGGTTTAGCATCGGGACAAAGTTCAATTGGAACTTGGTGGCCAGTAATGCTTCATTTAGTTACTGACTGGACTTTAAATGTATTTGGTGGAAATATGGGAGTTAGAATTGCTCATCATACATCAATGTATTTAATTTTAGTTTGGGTAATGTGTCATATTTATTATCAAATTTGGAGAACAATCTTCTGGAAAGAGGGTGACATTGCTATTGTCATTGGCGGAAGTAAGTTTGTAAGAGAAGAAGAAAAAAAATAGAGAAAAAAAAGGGGCGAAAGCCCCTTTTAATTTAAGGGTGTAATTATGAAAAAGAAAAATATTGTAATTGGTGTTGGAAATATGCTTTTTAAAGATGAAGGTATTGGTATTTATGCTTCTGAGTATATTAATCAAAATTACGAGTTTGATGATAAAGATTTAGAGATTATTGATGGTGGGACATTAGGGTTTAAACTAATGGCATATTTTCAAGAGTATGACAATGTTATTATTTTAGATACTGTGTCTATTGAAGATGAGGTTGGAGGGATTTATAGACTTCCCTCTGATGTTCTTTTAGGACTTGGAACATATAGAAAAACAGCCCATGAAGTTGAAATTGTTGAGATGTTAGAGATAGTTTCAGTACTTGACTCTCATGCAAATGTGACAATAATTGGAATAATTCCAAAAGATATTGAAAGTGTTCAAATTGGACTTACAATTGAGATGGAAAATAAATTTGAAGAGTTTATTTTAAATGGAATTAAAGAGATAGAAAGCCTTGGAATAAAAGCTACAAAAGTAAATGATATAAAAATAAGTGATGTTGTAAAAAGTATGATAGGAAGTTACAACGGTGAACATTTAACAAGAATTCCAAATGAAGAAGATTTTACCCATGCAATTAATTTATAAAATCGAATTTAACACTACAAATCTATATTTTAAACACATTATAGAGAGTTTGATAAAAGAGGCTAAAATAAATGCTTCTTGCAAACAATATAATGGTTTTATTCTTATTATTGTGGATGCACTTGCTCAAGAGATAGAAGATTTTTTTGCTTTATTAGAAAAGAAATTACCACTTAGTATATTTATAGGGAAATCATATGTTGTTGAAACTTATGATGAAACTTTAAAAGAGATAGAAGATTTTGATATAAAACAAAATCTAACACTTCTTACAAATGATGTAATAAAAAATATAATAAAAGAAAATAATATTGATTTTTTAAATGATATTGAAAAAATTCAAAATGGTGGAATTTCAAGATTTGAAACTCATAATGGTTTAAAAGATTATTTTTTACCAAATAAAGAAATCAGAGAAGATTTAGAAAACAAAGGTTTTGAAGTAAAACTTTTAATTACAGATATTACAAAAGTAGAAGAACTTTTTGATATAAATATGAAAGATTATCAACTTCTTTGTTCAATCGAGCGACCTTTAGTAAAACTAAAATTTAAAATTCTGAAAAATACAAATAAAGAATTCTCTTCAACAAACTTTATTTATGCAAAAATAGCGGATGATAAAGAGGTAGTTTTATTTGCTAAAGCTTTAAAAGAAAATGGAGTAAATTTTGTTTTATATGTAAATGACGAAGTTTATCAAGATGGATTAAAAATCACATATTTTAAAGAACAAAATTTGATAATTCATGGAGATAAAGGATTATTTCCTAAATATGATTTCACTGCAAATAAAAAATTCAACTCTTCAAAAGATTATTTTGATGAAAATGGTGGAGTTTATAAAGCAATTCTTGCCCAAAGTGCAAAAAGATTAATTCCAACTGTTGGAGTATATTTCTCTTTAAATTCTCACAAAAGTTCAATTTCAATAAATATTCCAACAAAAGGAATAAAAGAGATAATTTCTATTCCAAACATTCATAATAGTATAAAAAACTGTTTTGAGGAGATTTCTGAAATTGATGAACATTGTGCAAGACTTGTTGCTAATTATTCAAAAAAATTCCCAAATGTATTAGATGGCGAAGTTCCCCAAGATACAAATGGATTTGAATCAATAATAAATATGTGTGCAAAAGTTTTAGGGGTAAATAGCGCAAAAGAGTTTGAAGATATAGCTTTAAATACAAACTTATCAAGTGGAATTCAAATAGATATGAAACTTGTAAATCTTGATGGAATAAATTATTTAGATTATAGAAGAACAGTTCAATCAATCATGGCTTATAAAATGGCAGATGTTGATAATATAACTCTTATATATTCTTTTTATGAAAGTTTGAGTGAATTTATTTGTAATTATGTAAATGAAATTGCAAATGACATAAAAACAAATGATGTTGTTTTATGTGGAAATATGTTTGCAAATTCAATTTTATTATCTAAAACAGATAAAACACTTAGTAAAACTTATAATATCATCCTACCAAAAGAGTATCCTTTAGATTATTAAGAAATTCTAATTTTAGAATTTCTTAATTTTATGGATAAAAATTATCATCTAATATTATTTTTTTATTTTTATTGTTGTAAGATTTGAATAAGATTCAATTAAAGGAATTGTTATGGATACAACTTTTGATAAAGAAAACTTAAGAAAAGCATTAATACAACAACAAAATGAGATTAATGATCACACTATTTATAAAATTTTAGCATCATATCAAAGTGATGAAAATAATAAAAAGATATTCGAAAAAATATCTAAAGAAGAAAAATTCCATTATGATTTTTGGGTAAAAATAACAAACAAAGAAATAAAAGCTCAAAAGTTTGTGGTTTTGTGGTTTGTATTTTTAGTGAAAGTTTTTGGAACTTCTTTTGCTTTAAAATCTTTAGAAAAAAGAGAAGCAGGTGCAGAAGAGTTTTATAAAGAACTTTTTGAAATATATCCTGAATCACAAAGAATTTATAAACAAGAAACAGAGCATGAGTTCGAATTAATCGAAAGATTAAATGATAAAAAACTTTTATATGCAGGTGCTATTGTACTTGGAATGAATGATGCTTTGGTTGAATTAACAGGAACTTTAAGTGGAATTGCCTTAGCTTTTGACAAAAGTTTAACAGTTGGATTAACAGGTCTTATTATGGGAATAGCAGCATCTTTATCAATGGCTGGATCTGCATATTTTGAAGCAAAAGAGAATCCAAGTGACGATATAAATCCTTTGATTTATTCACTTTATACAGGAGTTTCATATATCTTAACAACAACTATTTTAGTTGTGCCATTTTTTATATTTGAAACAATGGCTTATTCTTTGATTATGATGTTTATAAGTGCCTTTTTAGCCATTATCTCTTATAACTTTTATATAAGTGTAGCAAAGGATTTAAGTTTCTCTAAAAGAGTTATTCAAATGTCATCAATTACTTTTGGAGTTGCTCTTATTTCATTTGGAATAGGTTATGTTGTGAAGTATTATTTTGGAATAGAGATATAAAAATACCTCTACTAAAGGAATAATCTTTTATAATCAAATATATCAATTATTCTGGAAGTTATATGAAATCATTTTTTATTCAAGTAAAGGGCATTGTTCAAGGGGTTGGATTTCGTCCTTTTGTTTATAATTTAGCTTTAAAATATGATATAAAAGGTTGGGTTAACAATGATGAAAAAGGAGTAAATATTCTTCTTTATTCAAGAGAAGAAGATATTCAAAACTTTATCTTTGAACTAAAATCAAATCCTCCAGCTTTAGCAAAAATAGATTCTATAAATATAGAAGAAATAATTAAAATAAAAGAGTATGAAACCTTTGAAATAATACAAAGTGAAAGCTCAAAAAACAAATCTACTATTATCTCTCCTGATATTGCTATTTGTGATGATTGTCTTAAAGATATAGATGATAAGTCTAACTTTAGATACAATTATAGTTTAACAAATTGTACAAATTGTGGTCCAAGATATTCAATAATCAAAACACTTCCCTATGATAGAATAAATACTTCAATGTTTTCTTTTGAATCATGTGAAAAATGTAAAAATGAATATGATAATCCAACAAACAGAAGATACCATGCTCAACCAATTGCTTGTGAAAAATGTGGTCCAAATGTAGTTTTGTATAATAATAAAAATGAAGTTTTATTTTCTGATATTAATGCTATAAAAGAAGTAGCAAAAAAGATTAATAAAGGTAGCATTGTAGCTATTAAAGGAATGGGAGGTTTTCATCTAATTTGTGATGCAAACAATGATAAAGTTGTAGAAGAATTAAGATTGAGAAAAAGCCGATTAAACAAACCTTTTGCGGTAATGTTTAAAGATATAAATAGTATTAAAAATTATACAGATTTAACGCAAAAAGAAGAAGAAGTTTTAAACTCAAAAGAAAAACCAATAGTTCTAGTAAAAAAGAAAAAAAAGTTTAATTTATCAGCTTCTTTAGCCCCAAATATTAGTCATTTGGGATGCTTTATAGCTTATACACCTTTACATTATTTACTTTTTAGATACTTAGATAATCCAATCGTTGCTACAAGTGCAAATTTAAAAGGTGAACCAATTATCATTTCAAAAGACGAGATTATAGAAAAACTATCAACAGTGGTAGATTTTGTTCTTGATTTTAATAGAGATATTTTAAATGCAAGTGATGATACAGTTATACAAGTTGTAGATAATGATATTGCGAAAATTAGAAACGCTAGAGGTTATGCTCCAACAGCTTTTAATTTTGAAAATAAAAGTAAAAAAAAGATACTTTCACTTGGAGTAAATCAAAAATCAACTATTAGTTTATATTTTGAAAATAATTTAATTTTATCTCCGTATATTGGAGATTTAAACTCTTTAAAATCGATGGAATATTTTGAGCGAACAATAGAGACTTTTAAAAGATTTTATGACTTTGAACCAGAAGTTGTGGTTTGTGATAAACATCCAAATTACGAGTCTACAAAATTTGCTTTAAAACTAAAACAAACAAATCCAAATTTAGAGTTGGTTCAAATCCAACATCATTATGCTCATGTGTTATCTGTGATGGCTGAATATAAATTAAATAAAGATGTAATAGCGTTTATATTTGATGGAACTGGATATGGAGATGATGGAAATATTTGGGGTGGAGAGGTTTTTGTGGCTTCAAAAACTGATTATAAAAGGGTAAATCATTTTAAATATTTCAAACTTTTAGGCGGTGAAAAAGCTGTTCTTGAGCCTAAAAGAGTGGCTTTAAGTCTGCTTTTTGATAGTTTTTCTCTTGAAGAGGTTTTAAATCTTGAAATACCTTGTGTAAAAGCCTTTAAAGAAACAGAAATAAAAATGCTTCATACAATGTGGCAAAAAGGTTTAAATTCACCACTCACAAGCTCTGTAGGGCGTTTGTTTGATGCTGTTGCATCATTTGCTGATATTCTTTTTATTCAAAGCTATGAGGGAGAAACAGGCTTACAAATTGAAGAAAATTATGATAAAACAATTACACAAAGTTATACTTATGAAATAATTGAAGGCAAAATTGAAATGTCATCTATGATTAAACAAATGATTTTGTAAAAAAATAA
>Ga0074195_1001924_pt1 | contig 25905 bp, 25 predicted proteins | sample EPASupsiteHSE623_FD_64525 | JGI IMG/M metagenome (GOLD analysis project Ga0074195, IMG submission 64525) | Bioremediated contaminated groundwater from EPA Superfund site, New Mexico - Sample HSE6-23 | ecosystem: Environmental > Aquatic > Deep subsurface > Groundwater > Contaminated ... | reverse complement strand
GAGGAAACCGCCAACATAGGGCTTGAGTTCGGTTATCTTGTCGAAAAGACCGGCTTCCGTCGCGCGGGTCCAGCCCTCGACCATGATTTTTTCCTTGTTCGTGTCCAGAGCGGCGATCAGGCGCTCAGGCGGAAGCCCCGAGAGGAATTCCGGCGTGGCCTTCGTCCCTATCATGACGGCGCGGGCGCCCGCGTTCAGGTATTCGACTGCCAGCTCCTTCGTCCTGATGCCTCCTCCGACCCTGCAGGCATATTTGGAGACAAGGTTGAGGATGAGGGCCTTGTTGGATCCCTTGCCGAGAGCGGCGTCGAGGTCCACGACGGCGATTTCTCCCGCCCGGGAGAGTTTTTCCGCCAGGATTTCGGGGTCGCCCACCTCCAGCAAAGGATGGCGTCCGCCCCTCAGCTGGACGGCTTTCCCGCCGAGAATATCGATGCTGGGTACTATCATGATCTCACCTCCACCCTACAGACTGAAAGATAACGTTTAAGGTCAACTATCGCCAGTTCTTTTCTGTGGAAAGCGCCGGCGCCGAGCACGGCGCTCGCCCCCGCGCGTACGCCGTCGAGGAAATGCTCGGGTCTCGTGGCTCCTCCCGAGGCGATGACGGGGATTCGGGCGGCGTCGGCGATCGCTTTGACGAGGGCGCAATCGTAGCCAAGTCCCGTCCCGTCCCTGTCTATGGAAGTGAGGAGGATTTCGCCGGCGCCGAGGGCGGCGCAGCGCCGCGCCCATTCCACAGCGTCGAGGCCTGTGGCCGATTTGCCGGCGTCTATCACCACTTCCCATGATTCGGCTTCATTGGCGGCCCTGCGGCGGGCGTCGATGGCTACGACGACGCATTGGACGCCGAAGCGCTCCGCGAGGGCCGAGATGAGCCCCGGATCGCGTACCGCGGCGCTGTTGACGGAAACCCTGTCGGCGCCGGCGTTCAGGAGCCTTTCGGCGTCCTCGACGCTTTTTATCCCTCCGCCGACGGATATGGGGATGGAAACGGATCGCCTCACGGCGGCTACCGACTCGAGCGCTGTCTTCCTTTCCTCGAGCGTGGCGCTGATGTCGAGGAGGGCGATTTCGTCCGCGCCCTCGGCCTCGTAGCGCGCGGCCAGCTCGGCCGGCGCCCCGGAATCGACAAGATTCTCGAACCGGACGCCCTTGACCACCCTTCCGCCCTTTATGTCGAGACAGGGGATGATGCGCGTGGCGGTTCCCCTCGCTTTCTCCTCGGCCGGCATATTCGGCAAGGAGTCGTTTGGGGCCTCCATGCCTTCCAGACCGTCCAGGCCCATCCAGCGCATGAAGAGGTCGAGGCCCCAGCGGCCCGAAAGCTCGGGGTGGAACTGGCAGAGCAGAATTTCCGGCCTTTTCGTCGCCGCGTCGAAGCGGCCTTCCAGCGTCGCGGCGAACTTCTCCCCGTAGACGCAGGATGCCGAGACGTAGCCTTCCGGCGCCTTTGCGATCATGTACGAATTGGCGAAATAGGCCCAGCCTGGCTTGAGGAAACTGTCGCCGGCCGCCGGCTGTACCCTGTTCCAGCCCAGCTGGGGCAGGGGAAGCTCGGTCTCGAGTTTTTTGACAGCGCAGGGAATGGCGCCGATGCCTGGCACGCCTACGGTTTCCTCGCTCGAAGCGCAGAGCATCTGCATGCCGAGACATATGCCCATCGTTGGATGGCCTGCATCGACGCGCGCCGCGAGCGCTTTGTCGAGGCCGGTGCGCCTTAGCTTAGCGAGCGCGGCGCCGAAAGCCCCCACGCCGGGGAGCAGGGCTTTCTCGGCCTTGAAGAGGACCTCGGGATCTTCGGTTACGAGAGCTTCGACGCCGGCTCTGGCGCACATGGCCTTTACCGACGCCAGATTGGCTGCACCCGTGGCCGCTATGGTAAGGATGGGCGCTTTCATTCGTTTTTTTCCTCGCCGGCCTTTTCCCGCTTCGTCACCTTGATCACCGTCGTTCCCTTCGTGCTTGCCGGGGCATTCTCGGCATCGGAGGCTGACGTCACGGCAGAAGCCGGGGCGAGCGCATCCCGCAGCGCGAGCGCGAGCGCCTTGAAGGCGGCTTCCGCCTTGTGGTGATCGTTGGAACCCTTGAGGACATCGACATGGAGGGTCAGGCCAGCGTTCGTCGCGAGACTGGCGAAGAAGTGGCCGATATTTTCGGTCGCCAATTCGCCGATAGCCTCGCGTTCGAACTGGAGATCGCAGTCGCAGAAGGGGCGGCCCGAGACGTCGACCACGGCCCTGGCGAGGGATTCGTCCAGGGGAGCGTAGGCATACCCAAAGCGGGCTATGGCGCCGCGCTCGACGATGGCTTCCCTGAGGGCGATCCCTAGCGTGATGGCGCAGTCCTCGACGCTGTGGTGGTCGTCCACGACCATGTCGCCTTCGCAGTCGAGGGCGAGGGACCATCCCGCGTGGCAGGCCAGGCTCGTCAGCATATGATCCAGGAAACCGATGCCGGTGCCGATCGAGATGGGGCCGGGAAAGAGGCCGAGTTCGACCTTTATACTTGTCTCCCTGCTCTCTCTCGTGGCGACGATGTAGGTCTGTTTCGTCCTTGACGCGGTTCTGCCGTTCTTCAAGCTTTCCATGAAAATGCCTCCATGCGCGAAAGCGCCGATCGCAGTCTGTCGAATGATACCTTTTCGCCGGGACAGGTGATGCGCACGAGACCTTCGGCGTCGGGGCTGCCCGGCCAGTAGCGGATGAGTATTCCCCGAGCCCTGAGCGCGAGGACGAATTTTTCGGCGTCAGGCACGAGGGCGCTCACGAAGTTGGCCTGGGATGGCCATGTCCTCGCACCCATGCCGTCGAGGATCCCTTTCAGTATTTTCCGTTCTTCGGCGACGCGTTTCACGAATCCGGCATATCCTTCCCTGCCTTCGGCGAGGGCGAGACGGGCCGCCTCGATGGCGGGCGACGAGAGGGAGAAGGGCGGGCCTGCTTCCCTCATGCTCGCGATGATGCCCGCGGTCGCCTTGCCCGTCATGCCCCAGCCTGCCCTGAAGCCGGCCAGTCCCCTGGATTTGGAGAAGCTCCCGGTGAGGAGGACACCGGGCGTTTTCAGCGCCTCGTCGAAAATCGACGTATCGTCGGCGAAGTCGATGTAGGTGACATCGAGGAGAAAGAGGCTACCACGCGCTGCGCAGGCGGCTGTTATCTTCCTGAAGTCATCCAGCGCGAGCATGGTGCCTGCCGGATTGTCGGGGCTGGCGACTATGGCGATGGCCGGTTTTTCGGAATCGATGAGGGAACAGAATTTTTCGGTGGGGAAGGCCGATATCGGTTCCCTGCGGACGGGGACGAATGTCGCCTTTGTCCTTTTCGCCGCGTCGAGGAATTCGACGAAACCAGGCACCGTCGTGAGGATTTTGGAGCCAGGGCCGGTCAGAGCCCTGAAGACCCTCTCTATGGCGTCGTCGGCTCCGGCGGTCGCGATGACCTGATTCTCGTCGACCTTGAAGAAGGCGGCGATATCCTTTTCCAGAAGATCGGCCCTGGGGTAGCGGCGCGCGACCTCGGGAGAAAGGACTCTGGCCAGCTGCTCCTCGCTCAGGATGCAGCGGCCTTCGTTGGCGTCGATCTTGAGCCAGTCGGTTTTTTCCACGATGGGGCACTCCTTCATGGCACGAGCTGGCTGAGCTGGGTGACGACGATGTCGGTGCCGCCGCGGCGCTTGATTTCGGGGATGAGGGCAGCCAGCTTGTCGCGGGGAGCGGCGACGCGCACGGCGAAGTCCTTGCCTCCCTCGAGGGGGGAAAGAGTGGGGGATCTGAGGCAGGGCAGGATGCTGATGACTGATTCCAGGTCGGCCGCGGAAACGTTGACTTCCAGCATGACCCTTCTCCTCGCTTCCAGGACGGAGCGAAGGATCAGGATGAGGGCGTCGGCCGCTTCCCGCTTGGCCGGGTTTTCTATCGCTTTCCGGGAAGCGTAGAGGCGGGTGGAGCTTTTCATGATCGTGTCGATGATGACGAGGCCGTTCGCCCTGAGCGTGCTTCCCGTCGCGCAGTTGTCGACGATGAGGTCGGCGTCCTCGGGGGGGAACACTTCGGTGGCGCCGTAGGATCGGATGAAGGTCGCGCCCGAGATGTGTTTCTTCATCCATTTCCTGGCTATCGTCTGGTATTCGGAGGCGATGACGGGGGTCCTGCCGCAGGCTTCTTCCCAGGATATTTTTGGGTTGGCGAGCGAGCCGATTTTGGCCATGAGGGTTTCCGGCGCGGCGGCCACCACGCTGACGGGGTCCATGCCCGTGTCGAAGAGTTCGACGAGGTCGACATCGAGTTCCTTGACCCAGTCCGCGCCGGCGAAACCGATGTCGCGGCTGCCTGAGGCGAGCATTTCGACGATGTTCTGGGGTTTGAGGAGCTTCGCTTCGTACTGGAGCATGGTCGAGCCGACCGCGCTGGAGGAATCGCCGCCAATTCTCGGGCGGTATTCCCTCTCGTCGACGTTCACGGGCAGGCCGGCGTCGGAGAGGAGCTGGATGACTTTACCCTGCATCCTGCCCTTGGGCAGCCCGATTCTCAGAAGATTGTCCGAATTATCCATAGTGTCTCCCTTTTACCGCGCCCGTCTTGGCTGCCGGCGCTCTTCAGGGAAACCGTCGCGATCCACGGTTCTCTAAATAAAAACGCCGGCTTTGGCGAGCCGGCGTTTTCCATAGCATGCTTTATCCCTTAACGGATCTAAGCCCTACTCGACCCCGGCGATCTGAGATGATGACCGTGGCTATGATGGAGGGTCGTGAACCCGTTCGTGGCGCTGACAGTGCTATTCATGATGTTGCCCATAGAAACACGATATGGGGGCATTTGTCAATAACCTTGTCAGAAATCCGCTCAATATTGCATAATTTTTCATTTTGGCGTTACTATGACATCATACATATGGGAAAATACACCGTTTCAGTTCACGACAGGGGAGCGGATCAGTCCTCGCTGGTCTACCCTGTCGTTTCGAGGCGCTCGGGTGGCCTCTCCGTGGGAATCAATCTCTTTCCCGACGGCAAGCGCTGCAGCTTCGACTGCCCCTATTGCGAGGTACGGCCCTTTGCCGGTAGCAGGGTTTTTTCCGCGGAGGCGCTTGAAGATGAACTGGAAGCTTTTCTCGCCGTGGGCTACAAAGCGGCATGGGCGCCGCGGCCCGTCCGCGACCTCTGCGTTTCGGGCAACGGCGAACCCACGCTTTCGCCGCATCTTTGGGAAGCCCTCGAAATCTGCGCCGCGGCGCGGCGCCGACATCAGGACATCCTCGTCCCCGGCGCCTGCCCCATCGTCATCATCACTAATTCAACCGGCTTTATGGCTGAGGAGACCGCGCGCCGCCTGGCCGAGTTCGCGCGCCGCGAACCCCTGGAGATTTGGGCGAAACTCGACGCCGGCAGCCAGGAACGCTTCGCCCTCATGTCGCGCTCATCCTATAGCCTCGACGACATTTCGGAAGCCCTCGGGAATTTCGCCCGATCGACGCCCGTCACCATCCAGACCATGATCTGCGGCATGGATGGCGCCGCCGGCGGGGCCGTCGGCGCCGCTACTAAAGCCGTCACCGCTCCAGGCGCCACCTGTGCCGCCGACGATGCCGAAGCCCTGTCCTACGCCGTCCGCGTCAACGCCATGCTGGAAAAAGGCGCCGCCATCAACGCCATCCAAGTATACACGCTCGCTCGCGCGCCTCTGGAAGCCGGAATCAGCGCCCTTTCCGACGAAGCGGTCATGAGATTCGTCGGCCTCGTCTCCGGCGCGCTGAGCCGGCCCCTGCCGATATACGGTTACGGCGAGCGGGGCACTGGCCCCCTGCTGCAGCGATGATCGATCTCCACACCCATTCGACCGCTTCCGACGGAGCGCTTTCTCCCGTCGAGCTGGTAAATCTTGCCAAAAAAACGGGCCTCAAAGCCCTCGCCCTCACCGATCATGACACGGTGGCGGGCGTGGCCGAGGCTCGCCGCCGCGCGGCCGAACTCTCCCTGGCCTTCGTGTCCGGCGTGGAGATCGAAATCGACTTCGATCCGGGAGAATTCCACCTTCTAGGCTTGGGGATAGACGAAAACGGCTCGGGACTCCTCGAGGCCCTCTCCCTCCTGGCCGAGGCGCGAGTGATCAGGAACGAGCGCATCGTCGAACTTTTCCATGTCGACGGCATCTCGATCGATCTCGATGAGATAGCGGAGATAGCCGGAACCGAACGCATAGGTCGGCCGCACCTGGCCGAAGCCCTCATGAGACGCAAGATAGTGCGCACGAAACAGGAAGCCTTCGATCGGTTCCTCGGCAAAGGGAAACCGTTTTACCTTCCCAAGGATTGTCTCCCCTTCGCCAAAGCCCTCCGCCTCATAAAAGACTCTGGAGGCGTAGCCGTCATAGCGCATCCGTACTCGCTCTTTGTCAGCAAGACAAGACTCGCCACCCTCATGGACGAATGGAAGGAAGCGGGCGTGGAAGGCATCGAAGCCTATCATCCGACGGCTAAATTGGGGCAGTGCAGGATATTGGAACATATGGCGAGGGAACGAGGATTTCTCGTCACGGCGGGATCGGACTTCCACAACGCGGAGAAGCCGGCCTGCGGCCTCGGAAGGACGGCGGGGGGAATCCCCGTCGCCGATTCCTTCTACGAGGAACTCTGCTCGTCGCTGCCTGGATTGGTTGCCTTGACTTGATCGATCTGGTCATAGAGCTCGACGGCCGAGAAAAAGATAATCACGATAAGCGGACCCATTATGAGCCCGTTGAAACCAAAAATGCTCAAACCCCCGACGATGGCGAAAAAGATGAGGAGGGGATGCATCTTCAGCCTGTCGCCCAGCACCATCGGCCTCAGGAAGTTGTCGGTGAATGAAACGAAAAAGCCGGCCAGCGCGCAGAACAGAAGCGCCCTTCCGACATCGCCGGTAAGCCCCATATAGAGGGAGATGGGAATCCAGACGAGCGAGGTTCCCACCATGGGTATGAAGGATGCGACGGCGGTGAGCGAGGCCAGTACGAGCGGTCCCTCGAGCTTGAAAATGAGGCTGAGAATGAACATCACGACAGCCTGATAGATGGCGACGAGGAAAAATCCCAGGACGAGCTGGCGTCCGGATTCGCTCATTTTCTGCATGAACATTTTCGTGTAGGTGCGCTCGATCGGCACGGCGGAAACGACGAGGGAAGCCAGGTGCTTGCCGTCGACGAGAAGGAAATACAAGGTGAATATCATGAAGGCCAGGGTGGTCAATAGTGAGACGCCGTTCTTGAGGATGGTGCCAGAGAAACCGATGATCCGGCTGGAACTGGCGATGAGGAAGCCCTTCGCCTCGTGGAGGACATCGATGCCGCTCAGGTCTATGGCGCCGGCCGACAGCCGATAGACGAAGCCGCCTATGGGACTCGTGTGGCTCAGGGAGAAAATGTCCGGATGTTCCTCGATGACCCTTATCATGTTGCCGGATAGATCGACGACCTGTTTGAGAAGGGCTATGAAGAGGAAGGTGAAGGGAACAGCCAGGACGAGGACTCCCAGGACGGCGAAGATGCCGCCGAGAATATTCTCCACCACGGATCGCTTTTTCTGGGAGAGCTTGTCGCGCTTGGTGAAAACCTTTGCGCAACGCTCATACAGCGGGGCGATGAAGGCGTAGATCACGCCGGACCACAGGATTACCGTTAAAAATGGATAGAAGAGTCTTGCCACGAGCAGGAACAAGGCTATGAAAAAAATGAGGAATATCTGTTTCTTGGTGGTACCTGATGTCATGCTGCTAAAATACCTTCATTTGCCTGCTTTGTCGAGCTTTGGCGCGCGATACCCGCGCTTTGAAACCGCTTCCGCAAGTACGGCCGCTTCTGTACAATAAAAAAAAGCAAGCAATGAGGAGAATCGGGCGATGGGTGAACTTTATATCGTGGGAACGCCGATAGGAAATCTTGGGGATATAACGCTGAGGGCGCTCGAAACCCTGAAAAACGCCGATACCATAGCCTGTGAGGATACGAGGCACACCCTCCAGCTCCTCAACCATTTCGCCATCGCGAAACCCCTTGTCTCCTGTCACGCGAACGACGAGCTCAGGGCTTCGGCGCGCATCATCTCCCTTCTCGATGCCGGCAAGAAAGTGGCCTACTGCACCGACGCGGGCACGCCCGGACTCTCCGACCCGGGAGCCGTGCTCGTCCGTTCGGCGCGCGCGGCCGGCCACCGCGTCATCCCGATACCCGGCCCCTCGGCCTTCGCCACCCTCGTGAGCGCCTGTGGCTTCGGCGGCCGGGGCCTCCTCTTCGACGGCTTCATGAGCCCCAAGGCTTCCCGGCGCCGCGCGCGCCTCGCCGCCCTCCTGGAGAGGGAAGAAGCCTTCATGCTCTACGAATCTCCCTTCAGGATCGCCAAACTTATCGCGGACATTGCGGGTCTCGCGCCCGGGCGCCAGGTCTGCATCGGCAGGGAACTCACCAAGATCCATGAACAGATCGCCATCGGCAGCGCCGCCGAACTTTCCGCCCGCATCGCCGGAGGGGAGGGCGACCCAATCCCCCAGAAAGGCGAGTTCGCCGTACTCGTGGCGGGCAAGAGCGACAAATCGGAAACCGATGACGAAGCGGAGGAAAGCCGCTCCGAAGGCTGACCGAATGATACAGGTCAGGCAGCTATCCAAGCTCCACGGCGTCGCCAGGACGCGCAAATGCGCCATCCTTCTCGAGAGGGCGCAGCTTGAGCTTTCCGAAATCGGCGACGGATCGTCCGTCACGCCGCGCATGGCCGAACTGCTCGCCTACGCCCGCGACCTGGCCGCCTTTCTGGCCGGCGAGGCTGAATCCTCTCCCGAGCTTGCCGCGGCTGCCGGTGCTTGCCTCAAGGGTCTCGCCCGGCTGGAATATCCCCTTGCCTTCCGCGCCATCGACGATTTTCGCCATGTGCTCATGAGGATTTCAGGCCAAGCTCCTGCGGACTGGGATCTCCACGACTTCGTCTCGCCCAGGGCAAGCGCGGCTGAGGGCCTAGCGCGCGCCTTCCTTCCGGGACTCAAGGTTTACCTCGAGGACATACGCTCGCCCTTCAATGTCGGCACCATCCTGAGGACTGCCGAAGCGCTCGGCTTCGAGGAAATCCTCCTCTCGGCAGGCTGCGCCGATCCTCTGCATCCCAGGGCGCTGCGCTCATCCATGGGAGCCGTGGACCTCATCCCCTGGAGGCGCTGCTCCCCCGATGAATTGCCGGGCTTTGGGCCTGTCTTCGCTCTTGAATTGGGGGGCTGTCCCCTGGACACGTTCGTCTTTCCCGACAGAGGACTGCTTATCCTCGGATCGGAAGAGCTGGGCGTTTCCGAATCGTGTCTTGCCCTGGCCGAAGGGCGTCGCGTAAGCATCCCCATGCGGGGAATCAAGGCTTCCATAAATGTCGCCGTCGCCTTCGGCATAGCCGCCCAGGCATGGATATCCTCAATCTGAGGATGTTCGCGGGCAGGCTTTCAGATGGCTCCCATATTCGTGCGCTCGATCTGGCCCAGTTCGAAGGCCTGCTCGGATATTATCTTGTCCTGATCGTCGATGAGCGCTTTCACGACATCGCCGATGGATATGATTCCTATGAGCCGGCCGTTCTTCATGACGGGAAGGTGACGGAATTTATGGTCTGTCATCAGATTCATGCACTCGCCAAGCGAGGCTTCGGGACCTACCGCTATTGGATCGGCGGTCATGAGTTCGGCCACGCGCGCCGTTTCGCTGTTCCGGCCCTTGACGATTATCTTTCGGACGAAATCCCTTTCGGAAAAAATGCCGGAAACGCTGCCCGACTTGTCCGTGACAAGGACGGCGCCAATGTTGTTCTCCGCCATGAGCGCGAGGGCGTTGACGACGATCGCGTCCGAATCGACGGTTATGACCTTGGATCCTTTCATCTTGAGTATGTCGTTTACTGTTTTCATCGTGTAGCCTCCATAAACTAATATAATTCATTTTTGAGGAATAGGTGTGAACGTCGCGCTGTCCGCCTCTTTCGTGGGGCCGTTCGATGTGTTTTAAGCGTTGACCGGTCGGGAAAATCGGGTTAGACTGGACAAACTAACATAAACCCCTAAAGGGAGGCAGTATGGCCAAAGTTGAATTGAAGAAGATCGGAAAAGTGTACGATGGCAACGTCCGCGCCGTGAGCGACGCGAACATCATCGTCAACGACAAGGAGTTCGTCGTTTTTGTCGGCCCGTCGGGATGTGGCAAGACGACAACCTTGCGAATGGTGGCAGGTCTTGAGGACATCACCGAGGGCGAACTCTACATCGACGGCAAACTGGTCAACGATGTTCCGCCCAAGGATCGCGACATCGCGATGGTCTTCCAGAATTACGCCCTCTATCCCCATATGTCCGTCTACGACAACATGGCGTTCGGACTCAAGATCCGCAAGATTCCCAAGGCCGAGATCGACCAGCGCGTCAAGGAAGCGGCCCGCATTCTCGACATCGAAAAGCTCCTCGACCGCAAGCCCAAACAGCTTTCGGGCGGCCAACGCCAGCGCGTCGCCGTAGGCCGCGCCATCGTCCGCAAGCCCAAGGTATTCCTCTTCGACGAGCCGCTGTCCAACCTCGACGCCAAGCTCCGCGTGCAGATGCGCGCCGAACTGATCGAGCTCCACGACAAGCTCCAGGCCACCATGATCTATGTAACTCACGACCAGGTCGAAGCCATGACCATGGGCGACAAGATCGTCGTCATGAAGGACGGTCTCGTACAGCAGATCGGTTCGCCGCTCTACATGTACAACAATCCGATCAACAAGTTCGTCGCCGGTTTCATCGGATCCCCGCCCATGAACTTCCTCACCGTCAAGGTCCTGGAAGAAGGCGGAAAGGTCATCATCGACGAAGGCTCGTTCAAGCTGATCCCTGACGCCGCCCATGAATCCTTCCTGAAACCCTATGTCGGCAAGGAAGTCTCCTTCGGCATCCGCCCCGAGGATCTCGATGTGGCGAACCAGAAACTCGAAATCGGCGTCATCAAGGCCAAGGTCACGGTCGTCGAGCCCCTCGGCGCCGAGATTCATCTCCAGGCATCCACGCCCACCCAGGGCATGGTCGCTCGCATTGGTCCCCATTATGTCTATAAACATGGCGACGAAATCGTTTTCGATCCCACGATGAGCAAGGCTCGATATTTTGACAGGGAAACCGAAAAGTCCATCCTCCCCGTCAAATGGAACGAGCAGGAAGCCTGAGCGGATTCCATCCATTCTCTGCACGAAAAGGGCGCCCCGAAAGGGCGCCCTTTTTTATCGATTGATCATATCAATGCGGCTTATTGGCCAACCGGCCGCGACGTAAGCATTTTTTCGATGTCAGCCTCGAGCTTTTCCGGCGTCACGAAGGATTCGTAGCGCTTGACCCGCCTGGCGCCCGGCGATACGAGGAATTTCGTGAAATTCCATTTGACGGCATCGCCCAGGATGCCGGCGGTGCGCTTGCGCAGGAGGAGGAAGAGGGGATGGGCGTCGGGTCCGTTCACGAGAACCTTTGACATGATCGGGAAGGTGACGCCGAAATTTACCTGGCAGAAACTCGCGATTTCCTCGTCGCTGCCCGGTTCCTGATGGGCGAACTGGTCGCAGGGAAAGCCCAGGACGACGAGCCCCTTATCCCCATACTTACGGTGCAGCTCCTCCAGCCCCTTGTATTGAGGCGTGAAGCCGCACTTGCTCGCCGTGTTGACGATGAGGAGGACTTTTTCCTCGAGCCCCTTCAGTGAAAAGGCCGAGCCGTTTCCGGACTTGACCTCGAAATCATAAAAGTTTGACTCTTGCACTGGTTTTTCCTTTGGAAACTGCTATACGATAATATTCGAAAAAACGCACGCGAATGTCAAAGGCAGGGAAATGGGCATGAAGACCCGAGTCGATCTCATCGTCAACGCTCGCCGCATCTATACCGTGGATAAAGCCTTCTCCGTCGCCGAGTGCGTGGCCGTCGACCGCAGCCGCGTTATTGCCGTCGGAAGGCGCGACGATATGGAAGAGGCATTCTCGCCGCGACGGCGGCTCGATTTCGGAAATGCCGTCGTCTACCCTGGCTTCATGGATCCGCACTGCCACTTCCTGAGCTATGGCTACGTCCTTCAGCGCGCCCAGCTTTTCGGCGCCAGGTCCTGGGAGGAAACGGTGGCGAGACTTGTCGCGCATGCCACCAATAGCCCTGAGCCCTGGGTCCAGGGCCGCGGCTGGGACCAGAACACATGGGAATCGGGACAATTCCCCAGCAATGAGCTTCTCGATAGAGCATTTCCCCGCGTCCCTGTCCTGGCGATCCGCGTCGACGGACACGCCGCCATGGCCAATTCCGCCGCCCTCTCCGCCGCGGGCATAGACGCGGCGACCCGCATTGACGGCGGGACAATCGTCGTTTCGGGCGGCCGTCCCACAGGGCTTCTCCTGGACAACGCCGTCGACAGGGTGAAAAGCGTAATTCCCTCGCCTGGCGAAGCGACCACGAGGCAAGCCCTCCTCGCCGCCCAGGAGAAGTGCTTCGCCGCCGGGCTTACCTCGGTTTCCAACGCCGGAACCGAAAAAAACGACGCGCTCTTCATGGAAAAAATGCAGGGGGAGGGGGATCTCCCCATCCGCATCTATGTCATGCTGCTGCCTACCCTGGAGAATATCGAATATTTCGCGTCGCGCGGTCCTAGTGCCGGCGATAGGCTCACGGTCAGGTCTTTCAAGATGTTCGCCGACGGAGCCCTGGGCTCGCGGGGCGCGCGTCTCCTGGAGCCCTACGCCGACGATCCTGGAAACCGCGGCCTTTTTACCCTGGACCCCGACGAGCTCGCGCGTGTCTGCGGAATCGCCAAGGCCAGCGGATTCCAGATGAATGTCCACGCCATCGGCGACGCGGCCGCCCGCCTCGTTCTCAATACCTACGAAAGATTTCTCGAACCTGGCAACGATCTGCGCTGGCGCGTCGAGCACGCCCAGCTTGTCCACGACGACGACCTTCCGCGTTTCGGCCGCCTCAACATCATCCCCTCGGTACAGACCAGCCACGCCACCTCCGACATGGCCTGGACCGAAACGCGTCTTGGACATGAACGCATGTCCCGCTCGCACCGCTACCGCGACCTCCTCGCGCAGAACGGCTGGCTGGCCAACGGCAGCGACTTTCCCATAGAGAGACTAGAACCGCTGCGCGGTTTCCGCTCGGCGGTTTTCAGGAAGGACGACGCATGGCTGCCTGAAGGAGGCTACAGGCCTTCGCAAGCCATGTCCCGGGCCGATGCCCTGCGCGCCATGACGATCTGGGCCGCGCGCGCCAATTTCGAGGAAGGCGGCAGGGGGAGCCTCGAGCCCGGAAAGTGGGCCGACTTCACCGTTCTCGATGGCGATTTGATCGAGGATGATGAGAACTCGCTTCGGATAACAAAGGTTTCAGCGACGGCAGTCGCCGGCAAATTGGTTTTTGAGCGCCCGATTTTGTAAAAATTATTCATAAAAATTTGTTTTCCCTCTGTAAATCAGCATAAATATACTATAAATTTTTCTTGACAGGTTCAAATACTTGTCGTACGATTGCTCATCTACTGATGAGTGGTAGAGAAATTTCCATAGGAGGCACACATGAAAAAGTTAGGGAAGCCCTTGGCGCTGTTGGTTCTTTGCTTTGTCGCAGCGGGTATGGCTTACGCGCAGGTAGGTCCGGCGAACATGAAAGCGGGAACCTATACATGGGTAGCGGGCGGCATGGGCGGCGGCTGGTACACGGTGGCAGGCGGTTTCGCGCGCCTTGTCAATGAAAAAGAGCCTCGCATCACTATCAAGGTCGTCCCGGGCGGCGGAGTGGCCAACCCCATCGCTCTCGATCAGGGAGACGCCGATATAGCCTGGGGCGTCGGTTATGTGGACAAGGCAGCCTTTAACGGTACGGCGCCGATCTATGACAAGTCATATAAGAGGATCTCGGCTTTTGCTGGCACTCTCGCCGTCGATTACTATCACTTCCTGGCCGCCAAGGATCAGGGCGTCACTACCCTCGACCAGTTTGTCGCTAAGGTTAAGAAGGGCGACAAACTGAACGTCGCGGCACCCATGACCGGTACTTCCGAATATGTCATGACCTCCTTTGTGCTCCAGCATTATGGCATTTCCTATGACAAGATCAAACAGAACGGCGGTAAGGTGATCCAGGCCATCTATGGCGACATGACGAGCCTCTTCAAGGACCGCCACGTCGATTACGCCTTCACCTGCGTCGGACTCCCCGCGGCAATCATCACCGAAATGGCGATGGGCAGACCCGCCACCCTCATGGCGCTCTCCGATGAGCTCATCAATTTCTGCGCCACCACCTATGGAACAGTCGCCCTCAATTCTGGACTAGCCAGGGTTCCCGGCGGCACGTACACAGGTATGCCCAGCGACATCCAGACACTCTGTCATTCGACAGAAATGCTTGTCAGCCCGAAACTTTCTGATGATGTCGTCTATGTCCTCACGAAAGTTCTCAACGAGAACAAAGACTTCCTGCTCCAGATGGGCGCAGGATATAAGGTTTTCGAGCCCAAGAATGCCGGCACCACCGTTCAGGTCCCCCTGCACCCAGGCGCCCTTAAGTATTATCGCGAAGCGGGCTTGATGAAATAATCCGTTCTATATTCTGCTTTTCTTGGATTGGAGCGGCGTTTCAGAGACCTGAAGCGCCGCTCCGGTTCCCTGACTGATCCGTTTTTTTCCAAAAGGGGAATTTATGCGAAAACTCACAGGTCCGCTCAAGACCTTGGTTGGTATATGGTCTGCCATAATCGCCCTGTTCTATCTTTACACGGCGGTTTTTGGCGTCATGCAGCCCCGCGTCCAGCGAGGCGTTCATTTGTTGTTTCTGCTTCCAATGGCTTTCATCCTATTTCCGGCATCCAAAACGAAGTCTCCAGTCGACAGGCCGACCATTTTGGACGTTCTGCTCGCCCTCCTCTCCTTCGTGCCGGCCCTCTATATCATCATCTACAATGAGCCGCTCAATATGCGAATGCAGATGGTCTCCTCGGTGTCTACACTTCAAGTGGTTCTGGGGACCATAAACATATTGCTCATCCTCGAGGCGATTCGGCGTGTCGTCGTGCCAGCCATGGCGGTGCTGGTCGGGGTCTTTATTCTTTACGTTTTCGTAGCCCCATATTTGCCAGGCATTTTTTATGCGAGGCCCACACGTTTTGCCCGCATTGTCGAGATGAATTATCTGCTGACCGATACGGGCATCTACGGAGCGATCACCGGCGTTACGGCGACCTTTGTTGCCATTTTCGTCATTTTTGGCTGTTTCATGGAAACGACGAAGACCGGCGCGTTTTTCACCAATTTTGCCACCAAGATCGCGGGGCGGGGGCCGGGCGGTCCGGCCAAGATCGCCGTCATCAGTTCCGGCCTTTTCGGCTCCATATCGGGCGTCGCGTCGGCCAATGTCTACGCCACGGGGACCTTCACCATACCTCTCATGAAAAAGCTCGGATACAGACCCCAGTTCGCCGGCGCCGTTGAGGCCGCGGCATCGACGGGAGGGCTCATCATGCCGCCGATAATGGGCGCTGGAGCCTTCGTGATGTCTGAGATCACGAATATCCCATATGCGACGATAGCCCTGGCGGCAGCCTTGGGCGCCATCCTTTACTATGTGAGCATCTACTGGCGAGTGCACTTCGTAGCGCTCAAAGAACACCTCAAGGCGATGGATCCCAAGGACATGCTCTCCTGGAAGCAGATCATCATGGATTCTTATCTCCTCCTCCCCCTCGTGGTCCTTATCGCCTTCCTTGTCATAGGCTATTCACCTTTCGGAGCCTGCATCTACTCGATCGCTTCGTCCTTCGTTCTCAGCTTTTTCCGCAAGGATACGAGACTTACGCCGAAAAAGCTTTTTCAGATTTTTGAGAATTCCGGCTATAACTGCATAATGTTGGGCGTTACCTGCGCAGGCGCAGGCATAGTTGTCAGCGTTGTTACCTACACAGGCTTGGCTCTCGGCATCGCCACGGCCATCCAGAGCCTCTCGGGCGGTTTCCTCCTTCCTGCGCTGATTCTCGTCATGCTTACATGCCTTCTGCTCGGCATGGGCTTGCCCTGCACACCCGCGTACATTATCGCGGTGACGATCGGTGGACCGGCCATGATGGCTCTCGGCATCGATGTCCTGCCTGCCCATCTCTTCGTATTCTATTTCGCCATAATGGCTGAGGTAACGCCTCCTGTATGCATCGCGTCCTACTGCGGAGCGGCTATTGCGGGCACTAAACCTCTGGCCACTGGGGTTGAGGCATCCATGCTGGCTATCATGGGTTATCTTATTCCCTTCATATTCGTCTACAATAACGCCCTGATCCTGAAAGGTACTCCGCTGGATATCCTCGCGACCTTCCTTCTGGGTCTGATCATCTCCATGCTCTGGTCCGCGACCTTCACGGGCTATCTCTTTAAAAATATCGGCAGAGTGCTGCAGATGCTCCTGGGCGTCTTTACCGCCGCGCTCGTCGTCCTCGTCTGTAATGTTTCCATCATGACGCAGCTTGTTCCTCAGATCATCATAATCGTTGCTTCCGCCGTGATACTGATCGCCTTCTTCATCCTCAACAAGAAAGCGGTCAAAGCCCACATGGAGGCATTTGCATGATCGCGAAGGGAGGGTATACAACCTATGGTCAATCTCTCGGCATCTTGATGCTGGACACGAGGTTTCCCCGAATTCCCGGGGACATAGGGAATGCCCGTACCTTTCCTTTTCCCGTACGCTACCTCAAGGTCGAGGGAGCTTCGCCGAAGCGTGTGGTAGAGGAGGGTGACCCCGCTCTCCTCGATCCCTTCATCGCCGCGGCGCGGGAGCTTGAGGCGGAAGGCGTGGAAGCCATAACGACAAGCTGCGGCTTTCTCGTCCTCTTCCAGAAAGAGCTCGCGGCGGCGGTCAGTATTCCGGTTTTCACTTCCAGTCTCCTGCAGATTCCCTTTCTGTTCTCGCTTTTCGGAGGAAAGGGAAAAATTGGAGTAATGACCGCGCGGGCTTCTTCGCTCGGCAGCCGGCATTTTGACCAATGCGGAGCATCTGGGCTTCCCTTGGCGGTAGCGGGAATGGACGATAGTCCAGAATTCACGAGAGTATTTCTAGAGAAGGGAGACATCGATTCAGTACCATGTCTCGATAGAGGCAAGGCGGAAACCGAGTTAAGAAGTGTCGCCCGCAGACTCGTGGATCGACATCCCGACATAAATTTCATAGTTTTGGAGTGTACGAATATGCCCCCTTTCAGAAAGGCGATTCAGGAATCCTGCGGCAGGCCGGTGTTCGACATCGTGACGCTTGCGGGATATATCCATTCCGGCTTGATTCAGGACAGAGGCTAAATGATGGTGACAACGAAATGCGATGTGGCGGTGCTTGGCGCCGGCGTCAATGGAACATCCATAGCCTATGAACTATGCAAGCGCGGCAAGAACGTGATTCTTATAGACAAGGTAGTTCCGGGCGCCGGCGCTTCCGGTTCCTGCGATGACATGATCCTTCTCCAGTCCAAGAAACCTGGCATTCTTCTCGAAATGGCATTCAGGAGCCTGGAGCTTTTTGAAGGCCTGAAGCAGGAGCTTCCCTGCGATATTGAATTTGATACCCACGGCGGAACCATCCTGATAGAGGATGAGGAGCATCTCAAGGTAATGGAGGACTTTGTCGCCAGCCAGAACAGTTATGGCCTCAAGGTCGAGATAATCGACGCCAAACGTCTTCGCGAGCTGCAGCCGCTGGTTGCCAGGGACATCATCGCTTCCACGTATAGCGAGCGCGACTCCCAGGTTAACCCTATGCTCCTCATGAAGGGATTCCTTCTCGGCGCAAAAAAGCATGGCCTTAGATTTATGGACCGGGCAAGGCCAACTGAAATCGCTAAGCGCGATGGTTATTGGGTGCTCAGCCTCTCAACGGGAGATGTGGTTGAGGCGGAAAGTGTCGTCAACGCGACGGGTGCCTGGGCAAACGAAGTCACCAGACTCATAGGCTTTGAGGTGCCCATAACACCGCGGAAAGGTCAGGTCATTGTCACAGAATCCATTCCTCCGCTCGGGGAAACCAACGTCTGGAGCGCTCAGTATATTGTCTCGAAGTTGAGACCGCAGGCGGCTCCCAAAGACGCCTCGGCCAAGCCCGGCGATAAGTTTGGCCTGGGATTTGCTTTCACGGGGACGCACAGCGGCAACTATCTCATCGGCTCCACAAGGGAGAACGTAGGCTTCGACAAGACTACCAATCCCGACGCTCTCGCTTTGCTGGCCGCCCAAGCCAAGCGGTTCTTCCCCGTGATGGAAAAGATAAACTTTATAAGGACCTTCGCCGGCCTGCGGCCTTCGACACCGGATGGAATGCCCTTCCTCGGGGAGATCCCCGGCGCGCCGGGCTTCTTCATAGCCGCCGGTCACGAAGGCGACGGCATTGCCCTATCGCCAATAACTGGCAGGGTGATGGCCGATCTCGTCTGCGGAGTGACGCCGGAATTTTCTCTCGAAAAATTTGCTCCTGGGCGCTTCCAAAGCGTCTGAAAGGAATTATCGCGTGAAAACCAATCTCGACGAGCGAGATCTGATGGTGCTCGAATTCATCCGCGACGCGGGTGAGCCTCTCGGATCCTGGAGTCTCGTGGAGGAGTGCGAAAAAAGGAATTGCAAGGTCAGTTCAGCATCTATCGGGCGAATTCTATACAGGCTTGAGTCACTCGGCTATGTGGAAAGCAGGACGAACAAAGGCCGCGTGCTGACGAAACAGGGGCTGAAGGCCATAGAGAGGGCGAAAAGCTATAAATCGTTCGATATGCATAGGAAAGAGCTGGAGAATCTAATAGATAGCCGGATTCTCGATGAATATATCATGGTGCTGCAGGCAAGAAAGGCTATAGAGAGAGAGACAGTGCGCCTGGCCGCCGAGAACATCACGGAAGCGAAGCTGGAACACCTCAAGCAGATTCTGGAAGAACAGGAAGCCAAAGCGGCGAGAGGCGAAAGCATCGCGGAAGTCGATATTGCCTTCCACCGCGGCATTGCCGAAGCTTCCACCAATTCGGCTCTGGTTGCGCTTTACGGCATCCTTGCCATGATGGGGCAGCAGTCTGAACTCTTTGAGTTCATGCGGAGCCGGGTCGGAGGAAACTACAGGACAGCCCATCGATCGATCCTCGAGGCCCTGACGGCTCATGATCCGGACAAGGCGGAAACGTGTATCAGCGGACATATGGATTCCCTCATCGAGGATGTGAAGAAATATTGGGAACATTACAGGGAGTAAGGTGATGGCCGAAGAGAATGCTAAAGGAAACGAAAAGTATATCTGCCGATGCGAAGAAGTCACCGAGCAGGAAATCCGGGACGCGATCCGCGCGGGAGCTAAGAGTGTCATCGAAGTAAAGCGCTGGACGCGAGCCGGCATGGGTATATGTCAGGGCAGGTCCTGCCGGCGTCTCGTGGAGAGAATTCTGGCGGAAGAACTGCATCTGAAACCGGAGGAAGTGGAGATCGCTTCTTTCAGGCAGCCAGTGCGTCCGGTTTCAATCAAATCGATGGATGACTGAAAGCGCGGTCGTGTCGACCGCGGAACAATAACGGAGGAAATACGATGGATTTCGGAAGACTCATTGTCGCTATGGCAACACCTTTTCGCGAGGACTTGGAACTGGATCCCGGAAAAGCGGTCGAACTGGCAAAACGGCTCATCGCCGACGGCGTCGACACCCTCGTCCTGAGCGGAACGACAGGCGAATCGCCGACCTTGACGCGCCAGGAAAAGATAGACCTCATAAAGGCGGTGAGGAAGGCTGTCTCCGTGCCGCTCATCGGAAACGCCGGCACGAACAGCACGGCGGCCTCGATCCAGAACGCTCTCGACGCCGAGGAGGCCGGGGCCGATGGCCTTCTTCTCGTCGCTCCTTACTACAACAAGCCCGATCAGGGAATGCTCTACGATCATTTCGCCGCCATAGCCTCGTCGGTGAAGATTCCCTCGATGCTCTACAATGTCCCGGGAAGAACGGGCATAAGCATCAGGCCCGAGACCATCGTGAAGCTTTCGCGCGACGTGCCGAACATCACGATGCTCAAGGACGCCGCCGGCGTGCTCGACGACACGACGATCGTCATCAAGAACGCGGCGCCGGGCTTCAGGGTCTATACAGGCGAGGATTCGCTCACCCTGCCCACGCTGGCTATTGGCGGCTATGGAGTCGTGTCGGTGACCGGACATGTGGCCGGAGGGATCATGAAAAAGATGATCGAAGCCTACCTGGCCGGCCACAACGCCGAGGCGGCGGCCCTGCACGTGAAACTGCAGGCTATCAACAAGGCGCTTTTCCTCCAGCCGAACCCCGTGCCGGTGAAAATGGCGTTGCGGCTTTGCGGCTTCGACGCGGGTTCGCTGCGGGCTCCCCTCAAGGACGCCTCGACGGAAGTCACCGCCGCGCTCCAAGCGGCGCTCGCCGATCTGGGGCTTTTAAAATGAAGGACGGAAGCATTCAGGAAAGTTCGAGAATCGGCCACCACGCCATTCTCGGCGACCTCGAGACGACGGAAGAGGTCACCATCTTCTTCGAGGGGAAGGCGCTGAAGGCGAGGGTGGGCGAGCCGATCATGTCAGCCCTCATCGCGGCCGGAGTCACCGTGTTCCGCTACACGAAAAAAGGATCTCCGCGCAGGATGTTCTGCGGCATCGGGCGCTGCACCGACTGCGTCATGATGGTGGACGGCGTTCCGGGCGTCCGCACCTGCGTGACCGACGTGCGCGACGGCATGACCGTCGAGCGGCAGAAGGGCGTGGGAAGCTGGAAAATCGAAGCGGAGGCCGGCGATGGAAACTGAAAGGAAACCCGCCATTGTGGTCGGTGCCGGGCCGGCCGGGCTCTGCGCGGCGATTGAACTGAAAAAAGCGGGCGCTCCGGTGATATTGATGGATGAAAACTCCAAGCCGGGCGGACAGCTCTTCAAGCAGATACACAAGTTTTTCGGTTCGCGCGAGCACAAGGCCGGCACCAGGGGCTTCGAGATCGGGAAGGAACTCCTGACCGAATCGCTCAACCTGGGCATCGATGTGCGACTCAAGACGGAAGTCGTGGGCATAGAAAGCGGACTGAAAGTGTGGGCGGTGGAAAACCGAAATCGCTCATACACGATAGAAGCCTCGAAACTCATCCTCGCCACGGGGGCGACCGAGAACGCCCTCAGCTTTCCCGGCTGGACCTTGCCTGGCGTCATGACGGCCGGCTGCGCCCAGACCCTCATTAACGTGCATCGCGTCCTGCCCGGAAAACGGGTGCTCATGATAGGATCGGGCAACGTCGGCGTCATCGTGGCCTATCAGCTTATGCAGGCCGGAGCCGAGGTGGTGGCGGTGGTGGAAGCCCTTCCCAAGTTAGGCGGTTACGGCGTCCACACGGCCAAAGTGGCCCGCGCCGGCGTGCCCTTCCGCTGCGCCACGACAATCCTTCGCGCCGAGGGCAAGGAAAGCGTTGAGCGCGCGATCATCGCGAAGATCGACTCGCGTTTCCAGCCCATACCGGGAACGGAAGAGACCCTCGAAGTGGACACCATCTGCCTCGCCGTCGGCCTCACGCCTTCCATAGAACTGGCATGCATAGCGGGATGCAAGGAAATATACATTCCGGAGCTCGGCGGCAATATGCCGGGCCACGATCGGTACATGCGCTCCAGCGATGAATCTATCTACGTGGTAGGCGACATAGCGGGCGTTGAGGAAGCTAGCACGGCCATGGAAGAAGGAAGGCTCGCGGGCATCCACGCGGCATATGCCATGGGATATCTGGACGAAGCCACGATGAAGGCCAGGACGGAAGAAACCGTACAACGTCTGAGTTCCCTCAGGCAGGGCGTATTCGGGCAGAAACGCTTTGCCGCGAAACAGAGGATTCTTGAGAAGGGAGCGGCCCAATGAGTGACAATCAATCGCTGAAAACGACGGGAGCGCCTTCTCTTGAAGAGCTGCGCGCCGCCAGCATGCTGACCACCCTCGCGGACCTGGAGGAGAAAGCCTGTCTCTGCATCGAATGCGTCGAGGAAATTCCCTGCAACCCCTGCGAGACAAGCTGCCCGCAGAACGCGCTTACGGTGGGCTCCCCCATAACGAACCTGCCCGTCATCGACAGGGAAAAATGCATCCTCTGCGGGCTCTGCATCCCTGCCTGTCCCGGACTCGCCATAACGATCAAAAGCGTCGATGGCGACATGGCGAGGATTCGCTTCCCCTGGGAATACCTGCCGCTTCCGGTGAAGGGACAGAAAGTGGAAATGGTGGACCGTCAGGGGCAGGTTGTCTGTCCCGGCGTGGTGATCGCGGCGATCAATCCCGCGCGGAACAACAGGACGGCCGTCGTGACGGCGGAGTTCTCGAAAGAATTCGTGGAAAATGTCATAAGCATTCGGAGGAATCATGAAATCCTATAGAGTCGCGGTGGTGGGCGCCCTGGGCGCCGTGGGCACGGAAATGCTGAAAACCCTCGAGCAGAGGGACTTTCCGGTCTCGGAGATCATCCCCATGGACGTCGAGGCCATGGCCGGAAAGAAAGTGACCTTCAAGGGCGTGGAAAAGACGGTGAGGGCGGCCAAGCCGGGCGCTTTCGGCGACGTCGACATCGCCCTCTTCTCTGCGGGCGCTGAGGCCAGCGAAATCCTCGCTCCGGCGGCGGCCTCTGAAGGCGCCATCGTCATCGACAACTCCAGCCAGTGGCGCATGGACCCCAAGGTCCCCCTCGTCATCCCCGAAGTCAATCCCCAGGACCTTGCCTGGCACAAAGGCATCATCGCCAACCCCAACTGCTCGACCATCCAGATGCTCGTGGCGGCCAAGCCCATCCACGATGCCTACAAGATCAAGCGGATCGTCGTCGCGACCTATCAGGCGGTTTCGGGCACGGGAGCGGCGGCCATAGCCGAGCTGCGGAACCAAGCGAAGGAATTCACCGAGGGCAAGCCCCTCACGGTGGCGGTCTATCCGAGGCAGATACTCTTCAACGCCCTGCCGCACATCGACGTGTTCCTGGACAACGGCTACACGAAAGAAGAGATGAAGATGGTGCACGAGACGCACAAGATGCTGGACCCGAACATTCTGGTGAGTCCGACGGCGGTGCGGATCGGGGTGACGAGAGGGCATTCGGAGTCGATCAACATCGAGACGGAGAAGCCTTTCGAGCTGGCCGAGGTGGTGGCGCTTTTGAAGAAGGCGCCCGGGGTGCTCGTGATGGACGATCCGGCGAACCTGGTGTATCCTACGGCCCTGGACTGCGAAGGCCGGGATGAGGTCTTCATCGGCAGGATCCGCAGGGACCCGACGGTGCCCAACGGACTGAATCTCTGGGTGGTGTCGGACAACCTCAGGAAGGGCGCCGCCCTCAACGCCGTCCAGATCGCCGAAACCCTGGCCGCCAATGGGCTCGAGCCCAAGGTTCTGTAAAGAGGGCAAAAGCCGCCACGTGATATCGATAAAAGGGAGCGGAAGTCAGGCGACTTCCGCTCCCTTTTTTTATCCTCGTGCCACGCGTTTTATCGGCTTCAATCGATGGACCCGTTCCCGTTGCCGAAAAGATCGAATGCTTGCGGGTCCGCCGCGTGGAGAGCGAAGAAAGCTTCCACTATAGCCGGATCGAAGTGCTTGCCGCTCAACGATGTCAGCTCGGCCAGGGCTTTCTCCTTTGTCCACGCTTTTCGGTATGGCCTATTGCTCGTCAACGCGTCGTATACGTCGACTATGGCGAATATGCGCGCTGCCAGGGGAATCTCGGCGCCCTTTAGGCCCCGAGGATAACCGGATCCGTCCCATTTTTCGTGGTGCGCATAGGGAATGTCGAGAGAGGGCCGCAAATAGTCTATACGCGAGAGCATCTGAAAGGCATAGACAGGATGCTTCCTCATTATCGCCATCTCATCGTCGTCGAGGGCGCCAGGCTTGAGCAGAACGCTATCGGGGATGCCCATTTTCCCGATATCGTGAAGCAGCGCACCCCTGCGAATTTGCACAAGGCGCTCTCCTTCCAGCCCCAGGGTTCTAGCCATGAGCATTGTCAGGTCGGAAACCCTTTTGCTGTGCCATTTCGTTTCGCTATCCTTGAGGTCGAGGGCGAAAGAGAGGGCCTCGATCGTGGCGTCGTAGGCTTGAATAAGCTCGGCGTTCGATTTTTCCAGAGTTCTCAGCATCTCCAGATTGTCAAAAGCCAAGGTTGTCTGGACAGCCAGTGTTTCGAGGAATTCTTTCCATTCCTCGTCATCATTGAAGGCTGTCCTGCTGTACAACTCAAGGACGCCCAGCACCCGCCCCTTCGCCGACAAGGGAATGGCGTAGTAGGCGACAAACCCTTCCTTGATGAAGACATTCAATCTGTCATTGCTCTCCAGTTCGGCGAGGCAAGGAATATGCACAATCCTCTCCTCCCTGATGGCAGTCCTGGGCAGGATATCCACATCCTCGCCGATCATCGACTCTATGACACCGGGTGAGAAACCTCTGCCCGCGGCGAATTCAAGGCGGCACTCAGAGGCCTTATAGCCTAGGATGGCCACGGCGTCGACTTTCAGCTGGCTTACTATCGCGTCGAGCGCGACATCGAAGGCTCCCTTCTCCTTCCCGCTTCCGCTGATCGCCAGATCTATGCGGTGCAGCACCTGGATATGCTCGAGCCTGCGCTGGGTTTCCTCGAGGAGACGAGCGTTTTCGAGATTGGTGGCGGCCAGGTTCGCGAGAGCGTTGAAAAGACGCACGCGGTCTTCCTGAAAGAATGAACGCTTTTCGCTGCAGAGGGCAAGAACGCCGAAAGTATTGCCCTTGGCGACAAGGGGCAGGACAGCTAGGGACTCAAAACCCAATACATGAATCTGATCCTGCCAGTCCTTATTGGATGGGCCTTGCTGAGGATTGTTGAAGATGATCGGGGCACAATTCCCAAGCGCCCTGTCGGCCAGGCTTCCGCCTTCCAGATCATCGTCCCAACAGAGCGATATAAACCTGGCATAGCGACTGTCAACGGGACACTGGCCCAAAAGCTCGACTCCGCCGTCTTTTCCCGCTTTTCCAATCCAGGCGAACGTGACGCCCAAACGATCAACACAGACTTGGACGACATTATCCGCGCGAGCCTTGATATCGGTTTTTTCCGCGAGCATCTGCGCCGTATCGAAAAGGGAGGAAAGCGAATGCATCTGCTCGGTAACCCTTTCGCCGGATTCAATCGCTTTATCTCTGGCGACATTGAGCATGGCCAGTTTTCTCTTGAGAAGCATGAAAAGCAGAAAAGACGTCAGGAAGACGTAAGCCCAACCTTTAAACATCGCGATATTTTTCATGGTCTCTTGGTTTTTAGCGAATACGAGTAACAGTTCATCGGAAAGCAGAATCCAAATCGAACCCACCAAGGCGTAGATGCCTGAAATGCGAAGCGCATCTTTCAGATGTTCTTTCATCGATTTTCTCCAAGCATGACCGAAAGCCTTTGTGTACCGCCAGATTCAACTATAGGTTAGGTTAAAGCCTCAAACCAGAGTCTACGCGTCGAAGCTTGTTGATAAAGGCTGAGGAAACCCAACATTCCAATATTCAAACTTTCCAATACTGCGCCCCAAATTGACAATGGCGGTTTTCATACATATAGTTAGTGTTTAGCCGGTATTGAGTGGAGATGTGATGGATTCGATCCGAGACCGATATTTGCCTCTCCTGACTCGCATGATGACTAAAATAAGCGAGCAGAAGCAGGTTTCCGATAAAGACGTGTACCAGGAAGGCAGTACTGAACTGCTCCCCTTCATAGACCAGATTCTCGAAGATCATCTTCTCCCCGGTTCAGGCATCGAAGGTTTCGCGAACCTCGAGCAGCTCTTTGAAAGAGCCAAGAAAGGCGAATCCTGTCTTCTTCTTCTGGAGCATTAC
>Ga0074195_1001923_pt1 | contig 25936 bp, 19 predicted proteins | sample EPASupsiteHSE623_FD_64525 | JGI IMG/M metagenome (GOLD analysis project Ga0074195, IMG submission 64525) | Bioremediated contaminated groundwater from EPA Superfund site, New Mexico - Sample HSE6-23 | ecosystem: Environmental > Aquatic > Deep subsurface > Groundwater > Contaminated ... | reverse complement strand
GGTTTTCTTTGCCGGTCCCGGTGACAATGGAGGGGATGCTCTTGCTGTGGCACGTATTATCTCTGAGTACGATTATGTGTGCGATGTGTATCTTCTCAGCAAAGAGGAGAGTGTAAAAAAATCGATAGAAATAAACAGACGGCGTCTCAAGAAACAGGGAAGAGCCAGACTTTTTGTTATAGATACTCCGGAATCGATACCTGAAATCTCATCTGACTCTGTTGTCATTGACGGTCTGTTCGGTTCCGGGCTTAACAGACAGTTGGAGGGGATAGCAGAAATAATTGCATCAAAGATAAATTCATCGGGAGCCAAAGTCATTTCGATTGATATGCCTAGTGGCCTTTTCGGGGAGGACAACTCGCGCAATGACCTTTCAAAGGTGGTTAAGGCAGATCATACATTAACATTTCAGCTACCCAAACTAAGTCTCTTTTTTCCTGAGCATGGCCAATTGACGGGCGAATGGGAGATATTGCAAATTGGATTGCATCATGGGGCAATTCAACAGATTGCTACACCATATAATTACTTGAACGATGAATTTTTTAGTGGGATTATAAGGAAAAGAGATAAGTTTTCGCACAAGGGTATTTACGGACATGCACTTCTGATTGCAGGTTCATATGGAAAAATGGGGGCCGCGGTCCTTGCTTCCGGAGCATGCCTGCGTGCCGGTGCCGGTCTGTTGACTACTCATATTCCCCGCCTTGGCTGTGAGATTCTGCAATCGTCTGTTCCTGAGGCAATGTGCAGCATGGATCCTTCGGATTTCATCTTTTCGCGGCCCCCCGCATCAGAAAACTATTCAGCTATTGGTATAGGGCCGGGCCTTGGAACCGACAAACAATCGGAGGAAGCTCTACAGACCCTTCTTGAATCAAAACCTTCAAAAATGGTTCTGGATGCCGATGCTTTGAATATAATCTCCAGCAGCAAAAAGCTTCTTAAGCTACTTCCGGTAAATTCTATATTGACACCGCATCCTAAAGAATTTGAGCGTCTTGCAGGCAAGAGCAATGACTCTTACAGCAGGTTGAGGCTCCAATTGGATTTTTCGAAAAAATACAAAACGATTGTCGTGCTTAAAGGGGCACACACCTGCATAACAACACCGGAAGGGGAGGTCTTTTTCAATACTACGGGTAACCCGGGCATGGCAACTGCCGGAGCGGGCGATGTTCTTACCGGCATTATTCTGGGTCTTCTGGCGCAGGATTACACACCCTGCCAGGCAGCGCAGATAGGTGTATATATTCACGGAGTGGCCGGTGACCTTGCTGCCACTGAGAATGGTGAAATCTCACTAATTGCCGGTGACATTGTAGATTACCTTGGCAAAGCATTTTTGCAGATCAAGTAAGGAAGTAGATTAATATAGATCTAGAAGTAAACAAAATATGCGTTTATATGGATTAGCGCAATAGCCTGCAAGGGCATTGCAAAGGATGCATTTGTTTTTTTAGTGGAATGAACGTATAGTGGGTAAATGCGGTTGCATGCCCTTGAAGGCTATTGTGCTATGCCAATAGAGAAGAGATGTTTCTCATTTGATCTCGCTCCACTTAAGCTTTTTAATGGAATAAAATATCAGCCAAGAAATTGTGGCAGCAATTAGTATAGATGTCAGAATTACCCAGATTTTATCGAATATATAGTAATGTATGAATCCCAATGCAGCAGGTATAAGAAGGTTAAATATAATCATTACTGTGTTTTCCCCTTGACCATCACTACTATCCGATTCGCTGAAAGGTATTTTTTTCAAATTAATAAATGCTATAAGCGACGATATTGTCAGTATATTGGCACACCCCAGAATTATATTGGGTAACAACTGATAGCCGGTTATAAAGATTCCGGACAATACCATGAGTAGTGCCAGAGGCAAATAAAAGACCAGTATTGCAGCTTTTACGGAACCGCTTATCAATACCCCCGGCCTGTCGATGGGTGTTATCATGAAAATCCATGCTGCCTTGTATTTGTCTGAGTATGGCAGCCTGTTTAAGGCATTGATCAAAACGAAGCTGAAAATGTAAATAAACATGATAGTCATTAGTTTTCCTTTAGATGTCATCTCAACTATATCGCCAAACGAAGCTTTGCTGTTGAAGAAAAACAATACATTCATCACCACTGTATAACCAATAGAGGGGTAGACCTTCATTTTAAACTCCCTGCTGCGTCTCATCATCTTCCACGTAAAGATGAATCCGGCCCTCTCTCCTCCGTCTGAAGTAAAAATGCCTGCAAGGCTATCAGATATTGAAAACTTCTTCCCGGTTTTAAGTCCCTTTGTTGCGCCCTCTTTAACAGATGATGACTCCACAGCAGATGCATTTATTAGGCCCAGCTTACTGTTGAAAGAGGGGGCAAAGTATTTGACCACCAAGTAAACCGCTACTACCGGAGATAGCAACGAAAGTAATATATACAGAGAAGAGCTCCCGCTAAAATTCAGAACTGATAAATTCTCACATGATTTTGCGAACCAGTAGGGAGGAAAGAACATGGGCCAAGTTAGCTGATCCAGTTGCACTGCACCAAGATTGGCTTTTAAACCAAGTCTGGGCACCAGTTGATATGATCCATAAATAACTATTGCAAAGGCTATTTGTATATAACTTATTATCGATTGAAACTTTTCGGGGGTGGTAACCTTAAGTATTATCAGATAGACAGCATTTATCAGAAGAATACTTACAACAGATGAAATAAGTACCATTATCAGAAAAGGTAGGAGTGCTGCAAACGGATGAATTATTACAAATGCTATAAAGGAGGGCAACACAAGAGGGATGGCTATCAGCGATAACCGTATTCCTATATGTATAAGGCGGGCAGTAACGAATGTTGAGTCATTTACAGGTTTTGGCAATATAATCTGATTGTCTCTCACATCTATCAGTACAGTTGTAAAGTCGGTGATCAGGAATAGTGATAAAACAACAATATACATAGAGAAAAACATGGTAAGCTGCATTGTCATTCCGGAAACAGTGAAGAAGCAGTACAAAAACATCAATCCCATTAAAAATGAACCAATGAACAGACCGGCACTTGATCTCTTTTTTTCACTTCCGTCCCTTTTTGTCCGCTTCTGGTTTATTGAACTCACCCTGCGGTTATCCATTGTGAGTTTTGCAGTGAGAATGGCTCTCAGGTGCGACATGTTAACCCCCAGTCTTCTATAGAGAAAAGCAGGTGACAGAGCAATGTATAATAATATTTTATCTAGAATACTCATTGCCTACTGCTCTTTTTCAAACATTTGCATCAATTTGCCACTCGCCTCGTGCATCTCTCCGTTGGAGGTAAGGTTTGCAAATATCTTCTCCAGCGATGCCCCCTCTCCCTGATTGCGCTTCAACTCCTCAAATGAGCCATCGGCAATAATCCGTCCGTCATCTATGAGAATAATCCTGTCGCTCACCTTCTCTACAATATCCATCATGTGACTGCAGTAGAAAATTGTTTTGCCGTTCTTAGCAAGTCTTTCAATCAGCTCTTTTATCATGATTACACTATTGGCATCCAGCCCGCTCAAAGGTTCGTCAAGAATTATAATATCAGGATTATGGATAAGCCCCGATATAATCAAAACCTTCTGTTTCATCCCCTTGCTGAATGTCTCCATCGACTGGTCCTTGTTCCCAAGGAGTCCAAAGGCATCAAGCATTGTGTCGATTCTTTCGTCAACCAGAGTTTTGTGCATATTATAAAGCGAACCCATCAGGTTCAGAAATTCAGCAGGTGTAAGGACGTCATAAAGCTCAGCCAGTTCGGGTACATATCCGATAATTGACTTTACCCCCACAGGGTTCTTCCTTATATCAATTCCCTTGACTGTCACCTCTCCTTTAAAGTCCTGCAGCAACCCGCATATTATTTTTACAGTTGTACTCTTACCTGCCCCGTTAGGGCCTATATATCCGATAACCTGTCCCGGTAGGATATCTATCGAAATATCTTTGAGGACATGTTTAGTGCCGTACGATTTATTAAGGTTCCTGATGCTTATTACTGGTTCCATATTTGGGTTTTAAATAATTTACAGATTAAAATATAAGTGCTAGTGTGTATTTGAAAAAATAGAAGGCCATTACGAATGATGCCATAAGCTTAAGTCCAGTGCCCAGCAAAAATCCTATAAATGAACCTATTCCGGCTCTGAAGGCATCGTTGCTGTTGCGGCCTCCCGACATCTCTCCTAATACAGCGCCTACAAAAGGGCCGATTATTATTCCCCATGGTCCTATGAATAGTCCTACAATTATGCCGATTGTTGCACCGGTGACACCTCTTTTTGTTCCACCGAATCTTTTAGTGCCCCAGATTGGCACAATATAGTCAAGAATGGTAACGACAACAGTAATAATACCCATTGTCCAGAGAAGTGAGGGGGGGAGATCGATTTTATCTGTAAAATGAATCAGGAGTAATCCAAAATAACTCAATGGTGGTCCGGGTACAACAGGAAGAAAACAACCCACTATACCTCCTAGTATTAAAATCAAGCCGGAAAGAATTAGAAAAATATCCATGACACCATGTTTACAACAAATGTAAAAGTTTTTTTTGTGTAACTGACATACTGACTAATAACAGTTCGGTATATTTAATACATGATTATTTTTGATGTAGAGTAATAAATATGATTTGGATCCTATCTCCTTTTTATCGCTACTTGATAAATAATATCTTTATATGAAATTTTGCTATAAGTGGAATTATAATAATGTCAAAATTTTATGTTGAAAACACGTAAAATATTTTGTTTAAATATTGTTATATCAAATTAAATGCATTATTTTGCAGAATATATCCAAAAAATGGGATTATGATACTCAATATTACAGTCAAAAACTATCGTTCTTTTAAGAATGAAACAACATTTTCATTAGTGGCTGAGGCCTCAAAAACAAAAGAACAAAATGTATTTACCCAACTTTTAGCAAAGGGAGATGATCAAGTAAGATTGCTTAAGGCAGCTATGCTTTTCGGAGCAAACGCTTCGGGCAAATCAAATCTGTTTAGAGCAATCTTTGAGATTACAAAATTTATTGGAAAACTCAAACCAAAAGCAGGAGAACCAATCCCCATTTATGATCCATTTTCGTTTGCAACAGAAACAAAAGAAGCCCCGACTGAATTCAAAATAGAATTCGCTGGAAAAGACAATATTAAATATTGTTATCAGATAATTTTTAATAGAATAAATGTTATAAGTGAAGTTCTTAATTACTATCCTAATAAAAAAGAAACGAATCTATTTACTAGATCAATCCCCAGTGAAGTAAATTCCTTAGTTCATGTAGGAAAATTAGGCCCCTCTCAGAAAAATAAAGAAATTGAGGTTTTTCATAATCAGGCTCTTTTATCAAAATTTGGAGAAGAAATTCCTAATGAAATTATAACGCAGGTATATATTTATATTACTAAAATCGATGTGATAAATACTTGTAATTCACGTCAATTAACTCAAATTTTTAATGAAACCAGAAGAAAAATGGTAAATGATTCCAATCTATTGGATAAAATGAATGAATTATTACGTTTTGCTGATACTGGGTTGAATGGAGTAAATATTAGAGAGAGGAGCGAAGATGAATTTAAGTTACCGGTAGAAATACCAATCGAGATTAAAACTCAGTTTATAAGTGATAATAAATATTTAATGACAAGCAGACATTCTTTATTTGAAAATTCAAGTATTATTAAGGATGATGAACCCTTGCCATTTCAAGAAGAGTCAAAAGGAACAACGACAATTTTTGCTTTAGGAGGAAGATTACTTCAAGCACTTGAGAATGGAGATACTGTATTTATAGATGAGATTGAAACTAATTTACACCCATATTTATCAAAACTACTTGTATGTTTATTTCAGAATGAAAGAATAAATAGTAACAATTCTCAACTAATATTCACTACTCACAATCCAGTATTATTGGATAAAAACTTGTTCAGAAAAGATCAAGTTTGGTTTACAGATAAAAATAAATTCGGAATGACGGATTTATATTCATTACAGGACTTTAGTGATGTAAGAGAAGATACTCCATTTGATAAATGGTATTTAGCTGGCAAGTTTGGAGGGGTTCCTAATATAATGTCGATTGAATCACTATTTATATAATGACAAAAAAGTCAAAATACACGATTCTTATAATTTGTGAGGGAGAGAATACTGAACCACTCTTTTTTACTTCCATAATTGATGCTATAGCTTTGGGTATATATGATATTGGAGATGTGGGCATTCATATAAGACCTGAAATAATAGATAATGAGGATAATATAGTTGATCAGCCTAGACATAAGCCAATTAGAAAGAAACGACAAACAAGGAATGTAATCGAGGACAGCGACCTAGTTGAGGGTTGTATACCTCTTCCTTTGAAATGGGTTATTGAAGGTCAAAAAGAATTAAAAGATGGTACTTATAACGAAGTATGGACAGTCTTTGATCATGATAACCACCCAGCAAGAAAAGAGGCATTCGACGCAGCTGAAGAAGAAATTAGTGGAAAGAGGGTACAGATTGCTTTTTCTAGCATTTCATTTGAACTGTATTTAATACTGCACTTTGTAAGGTTTTATAAGGAATTTCAAACATCAGAATGCCGTGATAAACATAATTCAGTAAAAAGTAAAAGAAAAAAAATTATTAATTGTGGAACGGATGCTCACCCAAATGACTGCCATGGAGATATCTGCATAGGGGGATATGCACGAAAGAATAAATTCTGGACTAATACTAAAAAGGAAGAATCAACATTTAATCTGGTTAAAGACAAAATTGAAATTGGCTTTGAAAATTCTGCATGGTTAAGATATTTAAGTGACCAAAAGGAATCGGCTGATAAAAAAATCTATGACAGAAATCCATATGTCACTACAGATTACTTAGTTAAAAGATTAACTAATAATATACATAAAGAATGGAAATGGGTTTCAATAAATGAGGACTTTCATATTAATGGATCATTGGTAACTATAAGTAGTGGGAGAAAGATTATAATAACAAATAATAGCCAATCAACTATTTTGATAGAAAAAAAATCAATTTGCAAGGTGCTCTCAAACAATAAAAGAGAGTATTTCGGTTCCCGTACGATTATTAATCCAAATTCTATACATGAATTCGATATTTCAAAACATATATCCAATAGAGGTAATGAATGGTTTATTTTTCATTTTAATGAAAATTACTTAATGTTTGAATTCTGTTAACAATAATTGCTGCCAATATTTAATAGTCACTTTGTCTTCAAAATAATATATGTTTCTTTACTAAAAAATATTTGATAATAAGCTATCAGTTAATATATTAAGAATATGTTTATTACATAACACGGACAAAAGAAGGATAAAAATAAGATTTGGAAGGTTGTTTTATAATTTAAATAATGGAATATATCGGAAGGTGTATATGCCTTTTTGTTAAGTATTAATTATACAAGAATAAAATTATATGTTAATGATATATATTGGGATTATGCGGAATGGGCATATTAAACGATAAGAACAAAAGTGATAAATTATAAACGTGTGCTCAATTGTTTTCAAATTTTTTACAGTACAGACGCAATTGATATATAAATATAAGCTAAATTTTAAGATTTTAAATTTATTACTCATGGAAAACAATATTTCTCTCAAGAGTATTTTACTTACGTCAACAATCATGATCTACAGTACGGTCATTTTAATTGCGCAGCAGATTAATTCAGCCGAAATTGATAGACTTGTAGTGAGAACAATGGCAACTTTCAATGTTCCCGGAATAGCGGTTGCTGTTGTCAAAGACGGTAAAATGATACATTCTAAGGGGTATGGTGTGAGGTCGCTTGTGACCATGCAGAATACAGATGAAAACACTCTGTTTGCAATTGCTTCAAACAGTAAGGCGTTCACTTCTGCTGCGCTGGGTATTCTGGTTGACGAAGGAAAACTGAAGTGGAACGACAGGGTGATTGATTACATTCCTGAATTCAGGATGTATAATGCATATGTTACAGAAGAATTTACGATTAAGGATCTTTTAACACACAGAAGCGGTTTGGGTCTTGGCGCCGGTGACCTTATGGTCTGGCCAGACTCCTCTGATTTTAAGCTAAAGGACATTATTCATAATATCAGATTTCTAAAACCAGTTTCTGGTTTCAGGACAAAGTATGACTACGATAATCTGCTTTACATAATTGCAGGAGAGGTTGTTGCCCGGGCATCGGGAGTTAGTTGGGAAGAGTTTGTAGAGACCAGGATTATGACTCCGCTGGGTATGAACAGAAGTGCCGGCAGCTTTGAAAGGTTAAGGGATAAGACAAACATTATTGATGCCCATGTGGAGATTGATGGAAAAGTTCGGGCCGTCCCTATGAGTCTGAACGATATGGCCAATTCGGCAGGAGGTATTTACAGCAGTGTATCTGATATGGGCAAGTGGGCCATTATGCAGATGAACAATGGCAGGTATGGAGCCAATCTATCAAAGAGAATTTTTTCTGAGAGTGTGCATAACGAGATGTGGACCCCTCAGACTATTATACCGGTTACCGGCAAAACTACCTACAAGACCAACTTCAGCAGCTATGGACTCGGCTGGGGTTTGAGCGATGTAAATGGATTAAAGCAGGTTACACACACCGGAGGGCTCACAGGGGTTGTTACTCAGGTAACACTTTTGCCCGATATTAAACTGGGTATAATTGTCTTCACAAACCAACAGGTTGGGGCAGCCTTTACCGCAATAACAAATACAATCAAGGACAGTTATCTTGGTATCGAGAAAACAGACAGGGTAAAGGAGAATTACGACAGGGTCAAGCAAAGCGAAGCTCAGGCCGGAGATCTTACCGGAGCAATCTGGAAAAGGGTAGAGGGGTTAAAGGCAGCAGGGGTAAAACCTGCCGACATCAATGCTTTCACAGGGACCTATACCGACAACTGGTTTGGCGATATAACTATTTCACTTAAAGATGGTAAACTTTGGTTTGCTTCAAAAAGGTCACCTAAACTAAGTGGAGAAATGCTTTACTATGGGGGCGACACATTCATTGTAAAGTGGACCGACCGAAGCTTTGATGCCGATGCCTTTGTAAAGTTTGAACTGGACTTTGACGGCAAGGCCTCAGGCATAAAGATGAAAGCCATCTCACCATTGACAGACTTCAGCTACGATTTTCAGGATCTGGATTTTCACCGTCGTGGCACAATAAGTGGTATATTGCTATAAATAACCACGTTAACCAAGTGTGTTAAATCTGTTTAATTTAATACTGGTCTGAATATAAGATTAATACCACTTATCGTGCCACGCAATAACTTCTTAAGAGAGTATGTAGTTCTGGTAGTCCAAATTCCAGCCCAGGTACTTCTTCATAAAGCCCTTGAACCGCTCTTTCAACCTGATTTTGTTTTTAGAGATATCGTGATCAAACTTCCAGTTCCGCGATTTTATGCGCTCGGTCATAACCTTAGGATGGGTACCGTCGAATGGTAAAAGGCAATCAATATTGGAGTAGTCAAACTCATCGCCTTTTGCGATATTCTTGTCTATCCATTCGTCGTCGCGATAGTATTTGATGGCGTTAAGCTGCTTGCTCTTCATTGTTCTTGGGTCCTTTACCCAGCCGTAATGGTAAACATACGCATCTATCGGTTTTACAACAAGCTTTTTGTTGTCTCCTTTGCGGAAACCCTGAGCATCGCGGTATGAACAGACCGACTTGTCATATCTGACAACCCTTATCTCGTGCTTGTACCACTGTGAGCTACGCCCCACATAGTCGTATGAACCAAAGAAATGGAGGTAATTGAAAAGAAGACCGTCCACCTTCATGTCGTCTTTGTACCTGACCATGCTTTCATAAATGGTGTCCAGATACTTTTCATGAATAACCTCGTCACCCTGAATATAGAATGCCCAGTCAGTATCCTCCTTTATTGCAGCAAATGCCTTGTCCGTTTCAGCAGCCAGCACCACACCACCCTCTCTTTTGCTCTCGTCCCAGATAGTATGTATGATTCTGATCTTGTCGCTTTTGATGCCCTCTATCAGTTTAAGGGTATCATCGTCAGATTTTCCCACAGCAATTACGAACTCGTCGCAGATGGGCAGTATGGAGTTTATCGACTCAATTATAGGGTAGTCGAACTTGATGGCGTTCTTAATAAATGTGAATCCTGTTACTTTCATATCTTGTGAGCCCTATGCTTTCATGGCCATGTGCTGATTATTAAATAGTTAAGAGTTTTGTAGATTATTGCTAATTGCTTGATTATGACCATTTGGCCATGAAAGCATAGGGCTGATATGTAGCTGCCAGAACTTCCAGAACCTTGGTTTTGAAAAGCTATGACAGCAGAATGGCAATTGATTATTATTCAGTCGGTAACATACTGAGGGGTTCATGTCGAATGAGAAGCGCAGTGCCTCTTTGTAATGGGGTTTTGTAAGTTGTCCAGACGGTTTTGGTGCAAGGCTCCAGTAGATATCTTCGTTGTACATAGAGCTCTTGCCAAGATTTGAGATATACCTCTCAATGTTGACTCGGTCGGTTGTGGCAACTCTGTGAAACACCTCAGTCTTTCTCAGGCAGACACCTCCGTTCCCGACCTCATAATATTGCTGCGACCTGTCGGGTTTGCCAAATAATTTGTTGATGGCCTTGCGAACAGATACGAATGCCCTGTTATACAGGCGAGTGTATGAATCTTTGGGGATCCATGGGGCACCAATGTAGTCGTAATCTTTTGCACACCATTCATCAAGCTCATCCCTGAAAGCGTAACCGTCCGTCTGATAAATGAATATGTATTTATAATCCAGAAAACGTTCATAAAATCCGGCAGAGAACATAAGACGGTTGTAAGCAGCCAGATCGGTAAAATAGTTGTCGGCAAAAGATACTGCCTCAGACGGATTAAATTCTGAACGAATGTTGTCTATGTTCAGACTCTCCGGTTTTACAAAGAAAATGTCGTGGCAATTGCCCCAGAAATAGAAGCAACGGTTCAGGCTGACACGTTCAAGCTCGCTCAGACTCTCTTTATACAGAGGAATAATTATAGCTACATCTTTTCTGGTCATACGAACAATATTTCCATCATAAGCACAATTATACGACAATTACTGAATAAATGTAAAAATAGCTGCCCGTAAATGAGCAGCTATCTTAACAGTTGTAATAATTAGTCAAACTTCTGAAGCAGCAGCTCCATAAGCTTGATGGATGCTTTTGACACCGATGTCCCAGGGCCAAAGATAGCAGCAGCGCCTGCCTTGTAAAGGGCGTCATAGTCCTGCGCAGGAATCACCCCGCCAACAATAACCATAATGTCTTCGCGACCAAGCTTCTTAAGCTCGTTGACTATCTGAGGAACCAATGTTTTGTGACCGGCAGCAAGCGAAGATACTCCAACAACATGAACGTCATTTTCAACAGCCTGTTTTGCAGCCTCTTCCGGAGTCTGGAAAAGTGGACCCATATCAACGTCAAATCCACAGTCGGCATAACCTGTTGCAACAACCTTGGCACCACGGTCATGACCGTCCTGTCCAAGTTTGGCAATCATAATACGAGGCTGACGACCATCCTTTTTAGCAAATTCAACGACAAGTCTCTTAGCATGTTCAAAGTCACTGTCGTTTTTAACCTCACTTGAGTAAACACCTGTGTTCATACGGATAATTGCTTTATATCTGCCAGCAACCTCTTCGCATGCATCGGAGATCTCACCAAGAGTGGCGCGCACCCTTGCTGCATCTATTGCAAGCTCCAGAAGGTTTCCGGTTTTTGTTTTTGCTGCATAAGTTATTGCTTCAAGGGCTGCCTTAACCTTGGCATCATCTCTGTTTGCACGGAGCTCCTTAAGCCTGTTTATCTGCGATTCGCGAACCATAGTATTGTCAATATCAAGAATCTCCATTGGATCTTCCTTCTCAAGACGATACTTGTTTATACCCACGATAGTATCTATACCTGAGTCGATTCTGGCCTGCTTACGGGCAGCAGCCTCTTCAATTCTCAGTTTAGGAATACCTGTCTCAATGGCCTTTGCCATACCGCCAAGCCTTTCAACCTCCTCTATGTGTCCCCAAGCTCTCTCTGCAATCTCACCGGTCAGCTTCTCAACATAATAAGAACCTGCCCAAGGGTCAAGTGATTTGGTGATGTTAGTCTCCTCCTGAATGTAAATCTGAGTGTTTCTTGCAATACGGGCAGAGAAATCGGTAGGAAGCGCAATAGCTTCGTCAAGAGCATTTGTATGGAGCGACTGTGTGTGCCCAAGAGCAGCAGCCATAGCCTCTACACATGTCCTTGCCACGTTGTTGTAAGGATCCTGTTCAGTAAGGGACCAGCCCGAAGTCTGAGAGTGAGTTCTCAATGATAACGATTTAGGGTTCTTAGGGTTGAACTGATTAACCAACTTTGCCCATATCATACGAGCAGCACGCATCTTTGCAATCTCCATAAAGTGGTTCATCCCTATGGCCCAGAAGAACGACAGGCGAGGAGCAAACTGATCTACATCCATTCCGGCAGCAATACCTGTCCTCAGGTATTCAAGACCGTCGGCAAGGGTGTAAGCCATCTCAATGTCACAAGTGGCACCTGCCTCTTGCATATGGTAACCCGAAATTGATATCGAGTTGAACTTAGGCATTTTCCTTGATGTGTAAGAGAAGATGTCGCCAATTATTCTCATTGAGAATTCAGGAGGGTAGATGTATGTGTTTCTAACCATGAACTCCTTAAGAATATCATTCTGGATTGTACCGGCCATCTCTTCAAGTTTGGCGCCCTGCTCAAGACCTGCAACAATATAGAAAGCAAGAATCGGCAAAACCGCACCATTCATAGTCATGGAAACAGACATCTTGTTAAGAGGAATCTGATCGAAGAGAACCTTCATGTCCTCAACACTACATATACTTACCCCTGCCTTACCTACGTCACCTACCACGCGAGGGTGGTCGGCATCGTATCCGCGATGTGTAGCAAGGTCAAAAGCAACAGAGAGACCCTTCTGCCCTGCGGCAAGGTTTCTTCTGTAGAAAGCATTCGACTCCTCAGCTGTTGAGAATCCGGCGTACTGGCGAACTGTCCATGGGTTCATTACATACATGGTGCTGTAAGGACCACGAAGGAACGGAGCGATACCGGCTGCATAGTTAAGATGCTCAAGACCTTCAAGATCTGAGGCACTGTAGACCCCTTTGAGTGCGATCTGTTCCGGAGTCATCCACGCCGACTGCTCTTGAGTTGCAGCGGCACCCCCGGTATATTTTAGTTCAGAAAATTTTGGACGCATATTTTGATATTTTTTATACTACTTGATTCCCAATTGAGTTTGATACGCTTTAAGAGTTTCAAGAACATTGCTCTTTACACTTATAAAGTTGTTTATGCCTTTAGCAATAAGCTCATCCTTGCAGGCAGGTTCGCCGGCAACCACAATAATAGCTTTGTTTCCAACAAGTTCCTTTATCTGAGGAACAGAATCTGCATATTCATCGTCAGAAGAACAGGCAACAATGATATCTGCCTTGGCTTCCAAAGCTGCCCTTACTCCCTCCTCAACTGAAGAGAAACGAGTGTTGTCTGTGACCTCCATACCGGCAACAGCAAAGAAGTTGCAGGCAAACTGCGCGCGTGCCCTGCAGAAAGCAAGGTTGCCGAATGTAAGCATGAATGCCTTAAGATTCTTTCCACTCAGTTCGGTAGCAAAGCGAAGTGCTTCAAATGCCTGTGCACCACGATACTTTTCAAGTGGTTCGGCTATCGGGTTCTTGCTTTTCTCAACATTGGCACCACGGGTTACAACATCAAGAGTCACATCCTTGTCTGCACTTTCACCAAAGTTTGGATACTGGTTTGTCCCGAGTATCACCTCCCTGCGGGTGGCAATATTAAGATCTCTCTTTGCAGAAGATGCTTTTACCTCTGCCTGAACAAAACCGGCTATGAAAGCCTCTCTGTAACCACCTTTGTCCTCTACACTCTTGAATAGTTTCCATGACTCTTCTGCTATTGATGCAGTAAGTGATTCAACATAATATGAACCTGCAGCAGGGTCGGTAACCTTGTCGAAATGAGACTCCTCTTTAAGTATAATCTGAACATTTCTGGCAACACGGTTGCTGAATTCACCCGGTTCACGGTACTGATAGTCAAAAGGAAGTACCTCCAGTGAATCCACTCCGCCAATAGCGGCGCTCATTGCCTCTGTTGTGTCGCGAAGCATGTTCACGTATGAGTCATATACAGTCTGGTTCCACTGACTTGTAACAGCGTGAATCTTCATCTTCTGTGTACACTCCTTAGCAGCACCATACTCTTTTGTAATATTTGCCCAAAGCATTCTGGCAGCACGGAACTTTGCAATCTCCATAAAGTAGTTTGCACCCACTGCAAATGTGAATTTGATTCTCCTGGCGGCCTCTTCCGGAGCAAACCCCATCTCAGTCATGATGTTCATGTATTCACTACCCATTGCCAGTGCAAATCCCAGTTCCTGAACACTGGTGGAACCGGCATCGTTGAATGCGTAGCCCTCAACACCAATAACACGGATCCTTGGGTATCCTACAACAAGCTCCACACAGCTCTTCAGCTTTGCCAGATAGTCAGGACAGCAGAAGTTGCCTGTTGTTGTAAGGGTTCTGAGCGGATCAAAATCGAAAGAAGCATAAACCTCTTCTGCTTTTGCACCTGTTGATGCAGCATATGTGATAAATGACTTGATGATTTCCGGAGTTGCGCATGAGCAACCCTCGAAGTTCACCTCAGTCTTTGACAAGTCAATTCCTTTTAGAAGTGTCGCCATTTCTGCTACAGATATTGCCTTTTTGCCGTCGATGCAGAAACCTGCCGAATCGACTCCCTTCTTTAATCCGTCAACCGCCTGAGCGTTGGCTTTTTCGAAACTCTCCCATGCACAGTAACCCTGACGTACGAGCCAGTGGTTCGACCCCTTATTTCCCCTTACATAGGGAAACTCACCCGGGGCACTCGAAAGATGTTTTAATTTTGTAAGATCCTCTGCACGATAATAAGGGCGAACTGCTATTCCCTCCTGAGTTTTCCATACGAGTTTTTTGTCGTAATCAGCTCCTTTTAAGTCCTTTGTGATCACCTCTTCCCATTGTGAAGTGGAAATAGGCGGAAACTCAGCAAATAATTTTTCTGCCATATTTATGATTTTAATTATTGAATGTTAACTCAAAAATAATTCGGCAAAGGTATACATTCTTTGTCTAATATTAAACCTTTTGTTCCCGGAATGGTCTTATCTGCAAACAACCTTATAAATAGCAAAAAAATGAAAAAGTTATTTAGCATGCTGGTTATGTTGGCTTTTGTGTTGACATTACCGGCCCAGGAACAAAAGAGAGAAATTATGATCAAAGGAGAGGGAATGATGAAGGCAAATCCTGCACATCTCAATCCTCAGTTTACTCCGGAGCAGCAGAAACAGATGGCTGAATTCAAGCTGAGTCTGCAGAAGGAGATGATTCAGATAGATAATCAACTTAATGAAAAGAGAGCTCAACTTAAGACACTTGAACAAGTTGAAAAACCTAATATGAAGAGCGTCTATTCAAAAATAGATGAGATTACCGACCTCCAGAACCAGAAAATGAAGGTCACTGCAACTCACAAGAATAAGGTAAGATCAATTCTTACAGAAGAGCAACGAGTAAAATTTGACCTGATGCAAGGGAAGGGAATGATGCATAGGGGCGATATGAAGATGATGCGTAGAGGGGGAGATAATAAGATGCATCAAGATGGAAGAGTGTTGCTAATGAGTAAACAAAGGCAGATGATGAGTAAAGAGGGACAAATGAAAAACAATCAGAGGCAAATGGTAGAAAAACATAAACAAATGATAGAAAAAGAAAAACAAGTTGTTCCTCCTACAGAAGTCAAAAACTAATTGCCTTTTTCCAGGTCACTTGCCTGATCACCATAATTTAGCATGTCGGCATCAGTATTAGGGTTTTGAGTTTTACTGTCTGTTTTAATATTGTTGCCGGCATCCTTTTTTTTACCCTTTAGAACCGCTTTGCGTAATTCAAAGTTCTCTCCCAGATACTTTCTCCTGACCTCAGGATTGTTAGCCAGAACCTCTGCTGTTCCGCTCTCAAGAATACTTCCCTCATAAAGCAGATATGCCCTGTCGGTAATAGCCAGAGTTTCGTGGACATTGTGGTCAGTAATTATGATCCCAATGTTTTTTGTTTTAAGGTTGGCTATTATATGCTGAATATCTTCTACAGCAATGGGGTCGACACCCGCGAAAGGCTCATCGAGCAGAATGAATTTAGGATCTATGGCCAGGGCCCTTGCTATCTCGCACCTTCTGCGCTCACCTCCGGATAATTGAATACCGTAACTCTTTCTCACCGGATTAAGTCCGAATTCATCAAGCAAAACCTCAAGCCTCTCGTCCCTCTCTTTCTTTGTCAACGAAGAGAGTTCCATTACAGCCATTATATTGTCCTCCACACTTAGTTTTCTGAAAACTGAAGCCTCCTGGGCAAGGTATCCTAACCCCTTTTGTGCCCTTTTGTACATTGGTAAATCTGTAATCTCTTCATCGTCAAGGAAAATCCTTCCTGCGTTTGGTTTAATAAGACCGGTTATCATGTAGAAACTCGTAGTCTTTCCGGCACCATTGGGCCCCAGCAACCCTACAATCTCTCCCTGTTCAACCTCTATCGAGACATTTTTCACTACGGTACGGGCACCATATTTCTTTACCAAATTGCTACAATGTAATCGCATGTTATATCTTTTATAGGAAACACTCTATTTTAACTCCAGTTTAAGATCCTTCTGAAGCTCTCTCAGCTCAGGATAGTTTTCAAGCAAAAACTTTGCCTTTTCTTCCGGCATGTATAGTTTATTCTCTTTTTTTCCCTCAGGGACAACCTCAATAAATAGTTTGACCAGCTTATTGTTAAGGTTTATCTTTAAAAATTCCAGCAACCTGGTCTGACACTTTTGCTGTATCCAGTTCTTCTGCAGCTCATTACTTACATAAAAATGAATCTCATTATTTTCACCTATTTCCGGAAGCGACTCACATAATGTTGTTGCCAGCCTTGGCAAGGCCTTCTCTGAGTCAGCCATCTTGATCCATACCTGTTCAAGCTTCTCTTTGTCGAAACTCTCTTCCCCTACAACCTGTGGAGTGAAGTCGACCTTTGCGCTAATGCCATCCTCGGCAGCTTTCATCAAATCCTTGATAGATGTTGTGGTAGCCTTGAGTGTTGAGGCTTTAGGAGCAGTAGCAACAGTTGGCACAGGCCGTTCCGATTGAGCAGGTATTTCCGATGTTGCCAGTACTACTGGAGTAGCTGGAGTTGCCGGTATTATTGCAGGTTGCACAGCTGTTTTAGAAGCAACACTCTGTTTAATCTCACCACTTACCCATTCAGGGGAGTTTATACGGCAAAGTTTGAATAGAGCAAATTCTATATGCAGCCTCGGGTGACCGCTCGCCTTATATCCTCCCTCACATACAGATGTTATGTTAAGGGCATCATAAATAAAGTTAAGGGAGCACCTCTCTGCCTGCTCGCGGTAGCGCTCGATTATGGATGGTGCGAGTTCAAGCAGCCTTGCAGTGTTCCTGTCCTTGCAGACAAGAAGATTGCGGAAGTGTGTACTCAGACCACCAATAAAGTGAAGGGCATTGAATCCTTTTGATAAAATTTCATCAAAAATTAGTAAGACATCAGAATGTGCCGCATTTAGAAAATGGTTGGTTAACCTTATATAATACTCGTAATCAAGAACGTTTAATGTAGATATCACCTGGTCATAGGTGACATTCTCTCCGCAGAAGGCAACTGTCTGGTCAAAAAGAGTAAGAGCGTCCCTCATAGCTCCGTCTGCTTTCTGGGCAATTATATGCAAGGCTTCAAGATCTATCTTCACATTTTCCTTAGCGGATATATCAGTTAAGTTCTTTACAATGTCCTCAACCGATATTCTGTTGAAATCATAAGTCTGGCACCTGGAAAGAATAGTTGGGAGAATCTTGTGCTTCTCTGTTGTTGCAAGAATGAAAATTGCATGAGCAGGCGGCTCCTCCAGCGTTTTAAGAAATGCATTGAATGCCGACTGTGAGAGCATGTGAACCTCATCAATTATGTATACGCTGTACTTGCCAATCTGCGGAGGTATTCTCACCAGCTCATTAAGCTGACGGATATCTTCCACAGAGTTGTTCGAGGCAGCATCAAGCTCGTGGATGGAGTATGACCTGCCCTCTGCAAACGAGAGGCAGGACTCACATACCCCGCATGACTCCATGTTATCTGTCGGGTTGAGGCAATTTATGGTCCTTGCAAAAATCCTTGCACTTGTTGTCTTACCGACACCTCGAGGACCACAAAACAGATAAGCATGAGCTAACTGGTTACGGAGTATGGAATTTTTAAGGGTTTTGGCGATATTTTCCTGACCTATAAGGTTTTCAAAACTATTCGGTCGATACTTTCTTGCTGATACAATAAATCTTTCCATACCGGGCAAAAGTACAAATTTTTATCTAATTTTGCATCTATAAAACAATCTTATATGAGACAATCATACCTGTTACTTATTTCCCTTTTCCTAGTCACAAATATATCGGCCCAGAAAATTATAAAAGATGCCAGAAACAATTTCAACAACTTTGGTCTTAAAATAACAAAAGTAGTAATTCCCGGTACAGGGCTGTTGGATATGTCAATTAGAGACGCTGTAATCAAAGGATGGAAAATATCGCCCTACGAATTCTGTACCCCGCAGGAGTACGAAAAGATAAAAGAGGACACATCATTTTTCTTTTTGCTTAGAACTGACGGCATATTTGGCAACGAGTACGAACCAAGACTGGAATTCCTTACTCTTGTTAAGGGTGGGCCGGAATTCAAAAGAGGACTCTTTTACAGTGTAGAGATAATTTCGCTCCCATTACAGGCAAAGGATGATGATTCAGGAGAAATTCTTCCGTTTGTTCCGGCCTACATAAGCATAATGCAGAACTACATCTATAAGGTTCAGAAGGGAATCCTCCGCGCTTTCACCGGAGAGTCTTCTTACGGAGAGAATCTTTCAGAAATCAAAGTAAAACGAATTATGTTCAACAGCAACGACATAGGCTATCCTACAAAAGAGGATGAGATAAAGTGGACATTCAGGGACCGTGCCAGGTGCGTAACCAGTGATGAGATTGAGATGGCCCTTAGTGAACCGCTTCCGGAGACTATTGTAGGGCTGGTAATATCTCCTGAAGGAGATCCAAAGGGAGGTTATTGCTACAAGCTCCTGATAGGGGCGGAGAATCACGAACTCTACTTTTTTAGAAAACACAAGATCGGGTCCAGGCTTGGGGCTGGTTTTACAAAGGAAGACATTAAGAAAATTTCACTTCCTTATCAACGTTAATAATGGATATTAAAACAGTACAGCTGGATTCCGGCATAAAATACGCGTTCAGACATATATCATCGCCCGTTGCATATTGCGCCCTTAGCGTAAAAACAGGCACAAGAGACGAAGATCAATTACTAAACGGAATTGCACACTTTACCGAACACATGCTTTTCAAGGGTACTACCAACCGGAGTGCCTGGCAGATAAACAACTTTCTTGAAAAACTCGGTGGTGAACTTAATGCGTATACTACAAAAGAGGAGACTGTAATACACGCAACAGTACTCAAGGAGGACCTGCCTAAAGCCGTAGAGCTGCTCTCCGACCTTGCCTTTAACTCATTGTTTCCCGATAAGGAACTTGTAAAAGAGAGAGAGGTGATACTTGAAGAGATTTCGTCATACAAAGACACACCCTCAGAGTTGATCTTCGACGATTTTGACGAGCATCTTTTTGGCAGCCATCCATTGGCAAAACCTATACTGGGAACACCGGCAAGTATCAGGCGGATCTCTTCCGGCGATATCAGGAACTTTGTCAGCAAGCACTACACAACCGACAATATGAGCTTTTCCATTGTGGGTGATACTACTTTTGAAAACGGTATGAAGCTGGTAAACAGATTTTTCAAACCAGTAGCTGACCATTCCGACAAGGATAAACAAGAGCTGTCATACAAGGACTATGTTAATGATGGAGAGAAGATAAAAATTGTGTCAAAAAAGACCCATCAGGCACATTGTGTCATAGGTACAAAGGCATATACACTTTATCAGGAGGAGAGGCTGGCACTTTCGCTAATTACGAATATTCTGGGTGGACCGGCCGTTAACTCAAGACTTAACATGGTACTTCGTGAAAAGTACGGACTGGCCTACAATGTAGATGCCACCTATACACCTTACGAAGACACAGGTCTCTTTACTATATACTTTGGAACAGACAAGAACAATATAGACCGATGCATAGAATTAGTATACAAAGAGCTTGCCCGTTTTATGGAAAAGGAGTTGACACAATATCAGCTAAAGGCCGCAAAGAAACAGCTTCTCGGGCAACTTGCAATCTCAGTAGACAATGCAGAGTCACAATGTCTGGTCATGGGAAAATCTCTTTTAGTGTACGGCAGGGTGGAGTCGATTGACTCAATAAGGGAGAAAATACAACAGATAACATCAAAACAGCTTCACGATGTGGCAAACGAGATACTATCATCGGAGAAGCTTTATACATTAATATACCGATGAATATAACAGACAATATATCTAATGACCAGGATAGGTACATAGAAGAGTACTCTTCTGAGCTTAACGAGGCACTGCTCTGGATTGATAGTGAGACCAATATCCGAACCAACCATGCGAGAATGCTTTCGGGTCCGCAGCAGGGCCGGCTCCTTGAGATGGTTGCAAGGATGTTTAATGCAAAGAGTATCCTTGAGATTGGAACATTTACCGGTTATTCCGCAATATGTCTTGCGCTTGGCCTGGCCAATGACGGACACCTCGATGCCATAGAGATAAATGACAAACATGAGCAACTTATCAGAGAGGGTATCTCAAGAGCCGGCCTCTCAGATAAAATCTCTCTCTACTTTGGCGACGCAAAGGAGATTATTCCCACATTGAACAAAAAATATGACCTTATATTTATAGATGCCAACAAACGAGAGTACTGTCTCTACTACGATCTGGTTTTCGATCTGCTGAAAAGTGGTGGATATATTCTGGCAGACAATGTTTTATGGAACGGAAAGGTATATCAGGTACCTACGCCTGCAGATGCACAGACAAAGGAAATTTTAAGGTTCAATAAGAAAATAAAAGAAGACCACCGGGTAGAGAACTTCATATTGCCTCTTCGCGATGGTCTTAATATCATAAGGAAATTGTAGTCAGCAGAAATTTTGCCTGCTACAAATACTCTACCTCCATTTTATATCTCCATCTTCCAAAATAGAGATTCTCTCCCCTCCACTCAACCTCGCCGCGTTGGAAATCGACAGTCTCGCTTCTCGGGTGAATCTTTGCAGGGTAGAATGAACGTGAAATATCGTCGTTTACTATAAACCTGTATGCATCCAGCCCTTTGCTAAAGAAGAAATAGGAGTCGTCATCTGCTATTGCACCTTTTACCCGTCCATACGACTGGTCTACAGGAACCCATCCTATGCCCTGGTAATATACCTCGGCCCAGTCGTGCAGGTTAACATTACCCGGATGCATCATCCAGCCCGATTGCCATTTTGCGGGAATTCCGGCGCACCTTGCCATTGTAATAAACAGCAGTGAAACCTGTCCGCAGTCACCGTGTCTGTTGGCAAGCACATATTCCGGGATGTTCTCGATAGTCGAATATTCACGTGCACTTGCCCAAGGGAAGTTCTTGTCTATATATTCAAATATCTTCTTAATCTTAATATATGGGTTAGTCTCTTCACCAACAATCTCTTTGGTTAAGCTCTTTATCTTATCGCTGAATACAATCTGAGGTGCACTTTCAGATGTGAACTGTTTGTAAAGCGGGTCGTTTACATCATATTGTGCAAGTTCTTCAGGTTTGAACTTGAAATATTGGTTGTATGAGGTGTAAGAAAGTTCGTAGCCAAACTTTATGGATGAATCTGCCTGCGCAACACCTTCCATATATATGCTTTTATGTGCATAGCCGTCTGGCGCAATAAGGTATTCCGGCTGTGTTGCAGAGATCAGCTTAATGTCTGAATGTGCCTTTGTATCTGTTCTTGGATAAGGCATCCATACCCTTACAACTTCGCCTGCCGGAACCTGATTGGGCTTTACGGTTAAAGTGTAACGGATTTTCATTTTCACTGGTTGTACATATGGCGACTTGCCTGCCTTCCCGCTCCTGACCACTGTTGGAACGTACCAAGTGAGCAGGTTGCTGAGGCTGTCGCTCTGACCGCCGTTCATGCTGTCGAAGTGCTTTCTGGCAACCGTGTCAATTCTGAATAGGTTTCTTCCGGCAGAATGAAAATATTTTTTTGTCCCGTCTATTGTGAGGTTTTCCAAAGCATTTGTGCTCTCCCAACCTGCAACCTCCTCCTTTGTCACTTCCGGATAATATTTTTTGATATATGATATAACGGTAGTGTCGTCGACATCAAAATCCTTGCGGATCCTGTCCATCTTTTCCAGCTTAAAGTTGAGTTCGTACCTCTCTGTTGCAGAGAGAGAATCACTTGTAAGGCAGATGTTTATCAACTTGGCAGCTTCTGTAAACTCTCCTTTTGCAATTGAGTTGTCAATTTGCGCGGAAGTTGGAAGCTTGTCGGAAATTGGCCCTCCACATGCAAAAAGCATTGCGGAGAACAATATCAGGGTTAAGTTTTTCATCTACTTACATCTTTCGTAGTACGATCTGTCTCGTGTATCTACTCTTATCCTCTCTCCCTGGTTTATGAAAAGCGGAACCATAATCTCAGCTCCTGTTTCAATAGTAGCTGCCTTTAAAGCGTTAGTAGAGGCTGTGTCGCCTTTTACTGCAGGTTCGGTGTAGGTAATTTCCATGTCGACAAAAGGAGGAAGTTCACATGTCAAAACCCTCTCCTGATCTGCCAGAAACATCATCTCCACGTTCTGACCCTCTTTCATAAGGTCTGCATTGTCTACCATATCCTTTTGAAGGGATATCTGTTCAAATGTTTCGTTGTGCATAAAGTTGTAGCCCATATCGTCTTTATAAAGAAACTGATAAGGCCTTCTCTCTACACTTATGATGTCTATTTTTTCGCCTGCATTATAGGTGTTTTCCAGAATTTTACCATTTTCCAGATTACGCATCTTTACTTTAACAAAAGCGCCCCCTTTACCTGGTTTAACGTGTTGGAACCATACGATTGAACAAGGTTTGCCATTGAAATCGATACAAAGTCCGTTTTTGAAATCTGATGTATTTGCCATAAAAATATTTTTAATTTGGTGCAAAGATAAGTTTTTTGATTAGATTTTTTGAAGTAAGCGGAATAAGTATTATTTTAGGAACTGAATCGGGATGTAGCGCAGTTGGTAGCGCACTACGTTCGGGACGTAGGGGTCGGGCGTTCGAGTCGCCCCATTCCGACAAAGCGTTGCAGTAGTTTTTAGTAAGTTCTTTTCAATAAGGTACTTACATGATCTTTATAGATTAGCATTAACTTACACTTTGACACAGTTTGAGGTAACTTGCTAACCATAAGCTATATGGAAAATGTCGCTTTAAAAATTTCATATCTGGTAATTTGCAGATTAAGTGATAGTTACCACTTACTGCGACGGAGTTTTTACCGGTGTGAAAGTGTTTTATGCCCATTTTTTTTTGCAAGATTCAAAATAAGTGCTACTTTTGCACTCCCCAAACCAAGGTGCCATAGCTCAGTTGGTAGAGCAAAGGACTGAAAATCCTTGTGTCCCCGGTTCGATTCCTGGTGGCACCACGAAGAAAAAGGCGTAAAGTGTTGTAATTGATAAAATTACAGCACTTTTTGGTTTTTTCTGGTAAAACAATGGTAAAACGGATCAAATTGAAAAATCAGGTTTAAACAAAGACTTTATTAAAAATTTCAGATAGTGTTCAAAAAAGTGTGTAAACTCCAAAAGTCTTAGATTTGTGAGTTTCAAAAAAAAACACCATCTTTGCAACCGTGGTAAAATTTGCCGCCGTAAAATTTATAGTTGTGAAATTCTATAATCGAGAAGGTGAGTTAGCTCAACTTAAAGGCATAAAGGAGAGAGCATTTAACGACCACTCCAAGCTAACTGTATTAACAGGGCGTAGACGTGTCGGTAAGACCTTGCTTATTTTTAAAGCATTGGAAGAGGAACCGTTTATATATCTCTTTGTTGGACGCAAGAATGAGGCAGATCTTTGTAGTGGATACATTGAGGAGATTGCTCAAAAACTCAATATTTTTGTTCCACCGATCGATCGCTTTGTAGATGTGTTCCGTTTTCTGATGGAGCAAGGAACAACCAGAAAATTCTCACTTGTGATAGATGAATTTCAGGAGTTCGTTAATGTGAACGAATCGGTTTATAGTGACATTCAAAATTACTGGGATCAGTATCGCACGAGAACCAACATCAATTTCGTGGTAAGTGGTTCGATCTACTCGTTGATGGTTAAGATATTTCAGGATAAGAAAGAACCGCTATTTGGCAGAGCTGATGCTACGATGAAGATTCGTCCGTTTACAATAGAGGTGCTTAAAGAGATTATGCACGACCATAAGCCTGACTATACGAACGATGAACTTTTGGCGCTTTACACCTTTACGGGTGGCGTTCCGAAGTATGTAGAATTGTTGATGGATAATAAAGCTTTGACCATCCCTAAAATGATACGACAAATATGCCAAAATGATTCGCCATTTTTGGGTGAGGGTCGCACCCTGTTGATAGAGGAGTTTGGAAAAAAGTACGGCAACTATTTTTCTATTCTTTCTGCAATATCTTCAGGTATAAATACCCAATCAGAGATAGAAGCTAAGTTGGGCGATAAAAGTATTGGTGGACAGCTCAGCAAACTTGAAACAGTTTACGAAGTAGTGACCAAGCAACGCCCTATTTTTTCCAAAGAGGGTTCGCAGACTGTGAGATATGAGATTTTAGACAATTTTCTGCGTTTCTGGTTCAGGTATATCGAGCGTAATCGTCCGCTTGTTGAAATAGACAATATTATTGGCTTGATGAAGATCGTAGAGGATGATTATACAACCTATTCAGGCAAGACGCTAGAACTATATTTCAAGCAGAAATTGCAGGAGAGTTTTCAATACCGTGCTATTGGTTCGTGGTGGGAGGCAAAAGGTTCGCAAAATGAAGTTGATATTGTTGCCATCACTTTAGACAATAAAAAAGCGTTGGTTGTTGAAGTAAAACGTCAAAATAAGAATTTCAAACCTCAGGTGCTTGAGGGAAAAGTGCAACTGCTTCGTTCAAAATTACTACATAAGTATGAGATTGAAACCGCCTGCTGGGATTTGGATGACATGTAATGAATAATAAATCTTTTAATTATCTGTATAGCTTCCAGACATCCCGAATCACCCTGCTCAGAAATTCCAACTTACTGAGAGGGGTAAGATGTTTGCAGAATTCATTAACCGATTGAATGATGCATTAATCTTAGATTCTTATCAATCTGGTCCGTATGCAACCTGTTGACGTCTGAATCTGAGGCGTATTTTCTCCAGTTGGATATGACTTCAATGATTTGTCCGACAATCTGCTTTGCGTTTTTTATTCCCATGTTTTTGGCAACGGTCGTCAGATCGGCATAAGTAAAATCATCCCGTTTGTTATTGAGAGACATCTGATGCTGATTGGTCCAGTACCCGACAGACGAATATGAATAGCAAAGGTCATAGGCCGGAGCCAGTCTCCACACACCGCTTTGGTCCATAATAAAAGAATGGTTCTTAGTATGGTCGTCATGATTCCGTGCTACTACATTGAAAGCCAAACGACGGTAGAACTGTTCCATGTCGT
>Ga0074195_1001922_pt1 | contig 25960 bp, 26 predicted proteins | sample EPASupsiteHSE623_FD_64525 | JGI IMG/M metagenome (GOLD analysis project Ga0074195, IMG submission 64525) | Bioremediated contaminated groundwater from EPA Superfund site, New Mexico - Sample HSE6-23 | ecosystem: Environmental > Aquatic > Deep subsurface > Groundwater > Contaminated ... | reverse complement strand
TTGTCGGCTATCTGGGGGTTTTCTTCTTTTTTCATTGGGCTCCCCTCTTGTGGGCCCCGGGGGCGCGCGGGAGCCGTGGCCGGCCCGCGCGCGCCGCCATCGCCTCCATCTTCTCCCTATCCAGCGCCCCACGACTCAATCCCGAGTTCTCGATCCTCTCTTCGTCCCATTCCCCGCCTTCGATGAACCAGTAGTCCAGGAGGGCTTTCTCGGGGAGGGCCATCCGCACTTTTTTTCCGTCAATCAGCTCGGTTTTGGTGCCAAAGAGGAGGTCGCGGGGGAAGGTGGTGTAGGTATAGCGGCCAAAGGTGTTTTCGAAGGTCTTGGCGGGGCGCGCCGTCACGGAGTCGAACTCCGGGCGGCCGCCATCCGGGCCGCGAAGCAGTCCATACCGTCGCAGGGCCCAGGCTCCCGATAGGTAGGAGGGCGGGTACAGGGCTTCGGCCAGGCAGGTTCCATCGACGGGCGAATGTCTCCAGGGTTCGGCCAGGGCGAATAGGCCTCGTCGCAGTTCGATCAGTTTGCCCGATTCCCGCCATCGGTACAGTTCCGTATGCACGCAGGCCGAGGCTTCGCCCGAGATAAGGTGGACCATCTCAAAGTCAAACCAGGCCCGGTCCGCGAATAATCGCACGATTTCATTGAATTTCATCGGCTTTACTATACACTATTGTTCAGTAATGTACATATTTTCCGCGCAAAGAAGTCGAAAAATGGGTCAGACCTCTATTTTTTAAAATTTTAGACAGGATAACAGGACCTCCAGGATCGACATGTAAGATTTAAGGTAAAGAATCGAAATTTCATCTCTTTACCTAAATCCTTTTCCCGTAAATCCCGCTCATCCCGTTATCCTGTCCTCCCCACCTGAAACATAAAATATTTTTGTGCCAGCCCTTGCGTCATGCCGATACTGTTCATAGAATGTTCAAAGATTGAACATTGAACCGTAGAGCGAACGATCAGCGTGTTCCGGCCGCGATCGATGCGCAACGGCGCCAAATCCTCTGTTTTTGGAGGATCCAGCCACACGGCTGGAGGGCGAAGCTATGGAATCAAATCGAATGGGAATCAATCGCCGAGACGACTAATCGATCCGAATGTTCGGTGAGTTCGTGGGTGACTCCATGGGCGAGCGTGAAAAGATACACTTGAATTCCATTACGTCGCGCCAATTTAATCGCGGGGATGAAATCGGAATCTCCGGTAATGACAAGAATCCTTTCCGCGATCTTGTTGAAACTGATCCAAGCGATATCGAGACCGATTTTCATGTCCACGCCTTTTTGCTGAATATCGGGTGAAAAATCGCTATCGGTGAGATCTGCCGCCGCTTTTCCAATTGCCGATCGCTTGAGTTTCCATCCATTCATCGTCAGGCGGCCTTCGCGTACGGCAAAATTATCGGTTCGTTTCAAGGCTTCGAGCCTTTGCTTATTTGCCAGGAATGTGGGTGTTTTGGAGAGATCCAATACTGTTCCCGATACAGGCTTTGAGAACGATATATTTCATCGGTCGCCCTCATCAGGGCAAAAAAATAGAGCCAAAAGGGACACCTTGCGATGTTTATATAAACCCTTGTGGCTCTGGCTCTTATACAATGAAGGGTAAGTGCTCGACAAAGTATTGTCAAGCCTTAGAATTCGAATAATAAGAATGACTATTATATGAGGCTCCTTTACCTAGAGAACGCATAAAGCTAGTGATTTTGATTCAAAAATTGGACACGATAACAGGACCCCCCACGATCCACCCGTAAATCCTGCCCCTCCTGTTATCCTGTCTAGGAAGTGTTATGGCATCAATCGCGGTAATCGGTACCGGCTATGTCGGTCTCGTGTCGGGCGCCTGCCTGGCCGATTTCGGCAACACGGTAACCTGCGTCGACGTCGACGAGAAAAAAATCGAAAGCCTTCGGGCAGGACAAATCCCCATCTTCGAGCCGGGGCTCTCCGATGTGGTGGCGCGGAACGTGGCCGCGGAACGCCTTTCCTTCACCACCGACGCGTCCCAAGCTATCCAGGCGGCGGAAGTTATATTCATAGCGGTGGGAACGCCCCCCTCGGACGATGGTTCTGCCGATCTTCGCTATGTCGAGGAAGCCGCACGGACTATCGGCCGCACGATAGACAGCTACCGGGTGGTGGTCGACAAGAGCACGGTACCCATCGGCACCGGCAAGCTCGTCAAAAAGTGGATCGCCGAAGAGTTGGCCGCCCGGGCGCTCCAAAGCCCCACCAGCGACCTCTCGCATGAATTCGACGTCGTCTCCAACCCGGAATTCCTCAGAGAAGGTTCGGCGGTTTACGATTTCATGCATCCAGACAGGGTCGTGCTCGGCATTGAGTCGGACAAAGCCCGCGAGGCGATGCGCGCGATCTACCGGGTACTGTATCTCAACGAGACGCCCTTCATCGAGACCAACCTCGAGTCGGCCGAGATGATCAAGTACGCGTCCAACGCCTTTTTAGCGGTCAAGATAACCTTTATCAACGAGATAGCGAATCTCTGCGAGAAGGTGGGGGCCGACGTCAAGGCCGTCGCCACGGCGATGGGGAAGGATGGCCGCATAGGAGCCAAGTTCCTTCATCCTGGTCCCGGCTATGGCGGCTCCTGTTTCCCCAAAGACACGAAGGCGCTCGCCGATATAGCGCGAAAGAACGATAGCCCCCTGAAGGTAGTGGAAGCGACGATCCTGGCGAACGAAGCCCAAAAGCTGCGCATGGTGGACAAGATCGAAGAGGCGCTCGGGTCGCTGAAGGGAAAGAAGCTGGCTGTCCTTGGTCTTGCTTTCAAGCCCAACACGGACGACATGCGCGAAGCCCCGTCCCTCGCTATCCTCGCCGCGCTGGTATCGGGCGGAGCTCGGATCAAGGCCTACGATCCTGAGGCGATGAAAGAGGCTTCCTGGAGGCTTCAGGCTATCGATGATCATGTCACCTACTGCGCGGGAGAGTACGACACAATGAAGGACGCAGACGCTCTCGTCATCCTTACGGAGTGGAACCAGTTCCGGAACCTAGACTTGGCTAAAGTAAAGCGCCTTCTGAAGACGCCTGTGCTTTTCGATTTCAGGAATATTTACGACCGCGTTCAGGCTGAGGCTTTGGGATTTGCCTATATCGGTGTCGGGAGATAATTAAAAGACAGGATAACAGGACCCTCACGATCCACCCCGTAAATCCTGCCCCTCCTGTTATCCTGTCCAAACCCAGGGGTCTGACCCCGCTGGAAGTAAAACCGAAAAATGAAAAAGCAAAGCTATGCTACATTCGAAAAAACCCTCAAAAAGAAAGAGATACTAAAAAAGTATGGTATCGACAGGATAGGTGTCTTTGGTTCCTTTGCTCGGGGTGAAAAATACAACGATATTGATCTATTCATCGAAGATGACCAAGTGCAGCCCGAAAATCTTATAGAGCTGAAAAATGAACTGGAGAGAGAGTTCGGAACGAAAGTTGATATCATGACGAAGAAATATGCCAATCCGATCGTCCTGCAAAGAGCGCGTAAGGATATGAGATATGTTGGCTAATCAAAAGATAATCTTCTTTAGGTAATTTAGCGAAGGAATCAGAGCGAGAGAGAATCAATCGCTGAAACGACTAATCGATCCGAATGTTCGGTGAGTTCGTGGGTGACGCCATGGGCGAGCGTGAAAAGATACACTTGAATTCCATTACGTCGCGCCAATTTAATCGCGGGGATGAAATCGGAATCTCCGGTAATGACAAGAATTCTTTCCGCGATTTTATTAAAACTTATCCAAGCGATATCGAGACCTATTTTCATGTCCACGCCTTTTTGCTGAATATCAGGTGAAAAATCGCTATCGGTGAGATCTGCCGCCGCTTTTCCAATTGCCGATTGCTTGAGTTTCCAGCCATTCATCGTCAAGCGGCCTTCGCGTACGGCAAAATTATCGGTTCGTTTCAAGGCGTCGAGCCTTTGCTTGTTTGCCAGGAATGTGGGTGTTTTAGAGAGATCCAATACTGTTCCCGATACAGGCTTTGAGAACGATATATTTCATCGGTCGCCCTCATCAGGGCAAAAAAATAGAGCCAAAAGGGACACCTTGCGATGTTTATATAAACCCTTGTGGCTCTGGCTCTTATACAATGAAGGGTAAGGGCTCGCCAAAGTATTGTCAAGGCTTAGAATTCTAATAATAAAAATGCCTATGATGTGAGGCTCCTTTATCTGGAGAACGCATAAAGCCACTGATTTTGATTCAAAAATTTGACACGATAACAGGACCCCCCACGATCCACCCGTAAATCCTGCTCCTTGTTATCCTGTCTCGGGAGCTACCGAATGCGAATATTGTTGACCGGCGCGGCCGGATTTATTGGTTTTCATACGTCGAAGAGGCTTTTGGAGCGCGGGGATTCCGTCGTCGGGATCGACTCCATCAACAGCTACTATGACCCGGAGCTTAAGTTCGCGCGTCTCGCGGAGTTGGGGATCAATAGGGAAGCGGAAGTCTGGGGAAAGGCCGTACACAGCGCCGCGTACCCAAACATGTGTTTCATCCGGATGAGGCTTGAAGACCAGGCTGCGATCGAGTCGCTCTTCAAGGAATATGCCTTCGACAGGGTCATTCATCTCGCCGCTCAGGCGGGGGTTCGGTACAGTATCGATCATCCCCGCGAGTATATCGATTCGAACATCGTCGGATTCCTGAATATGCTCGAGGCCTGCAGGCACGCGAAGGTTCCTCATCTTGTCTACGCGTCGAGTTCCTCGGTCTATGGCCTCAACGACACGAGGCCTTTCAGCACGAAAGATCATACCGATCATCCGGTGAGTCTCTATGCCGCTACCAAGAAGTCGAACGAGCTAATGGCTCATAGCTACAGTCATCTCTATGGCTTGCCGACGACGGGCCTGCGGTTCTTTACGGTCTATGGTCCCTGGGGCCGCCCTGATATGGCTTATTTCAAATTCGCGAAGGCTATTGTCGAGGGTCGCTCGATCGATATCTACAACAATGGGGATATGTGGAGGGATTTTACCTATGTCGACGACATCGTCGAGGGTATTCTCCGCATAGCCGATAAAATCCCCCAAGGCGATAAGGCCTGGGATCCCGCGAATCCCGATCCTTCCCGATCGAGGGCGCCTTACAGGGTTTTCAATATCGGCAACAATCATTCGGAGCGGCTTTCGGTCTTTATCGAAGAGCTGGAAAAGGCGATCGGAAAGGTGGCCACAAAGAAATACCTTCCGATGCAGCCGGGCGATGTGTACGCTACGGAAGCCGAGATCGACGATCTTGAAAGCACGGTGCAGTGGAAACCCCACACAAGCATTACCGAAGGTTTAAAGCGCTTCGCTGATTGGTTTGCTACACATTCTAAGCAATTTTGACAGGATAACAGGATTCTATGGATACGATTGCCCGGCAGTTCGTCGATATTTTCGGTTTTCCCCATTCAGGCCAGATTCGTTCCCCTTTGAGGATTTGTCCTCTTGGGGCTCATATAGATCACCAGGGCGGACTGGTCACAGGCATGGCCTTGGACGTTAATGTGGATCTGCTCTACGCGCCGGACGACGCGGGTTTCGTGAAAATCCAGAGCATGGATTTCCCGGACGAGGAATACTTCCATATCGATCAGGTACCGGAGATGCTCCCGGGATTCTGGGGCAACTATATCAGGGGTTCGGTGCTTTCGCTTTCGCGGGATTTCAAGCTCAGGAAGGGCTTGAAGGCCGTGATACGCGGACGTCTTCCAATGGGGGGATTGAGTTCCTCTGCGGCGGTCACCACCGCCTATTTGATGGCGTTGGCCGATGTCAACGGTATTGAAATTCCCAAAGAAAAGCTTATCCAATACAGCCACTGGGTGGAGACAGCCTTTATAGGGCTAAAGAACGGTATCCTGGACCAGTCGGCCAATATTCTCAGCAAAGATGGTTATTTGATGAGGATGGACTGCGCCACGAGCGAGTGGGAGCTTATTCCCAAGAGTCCCTCCATGCCGGAGTTCGAGGTGGTTATCGTAAACTCAGGCTTTACGAAAGCGCTCATCGGCACCGACTACAACAACAGAGTGGACGAGTGCAAGATCGCGGCGTCGCTGTTGCAGGAACTTTCTCGCGGAGCTACGACACCCTACAAAGATATCATGCTGCACAGCGTGACGCGCGATGAGTGGGCGGCGCACAGAGATTCCCTCCCTGGACGATTTAGACGAAGAGCCAAGCACTACTTCACCGAGAATCAGCGTGTGATCGATGGTACCGAAGCCTGGAAACAGGGGGACATCAAGACCTTTGGAAAGCTGATGGTAGAATCGGGCGAGAGTTCGGTGCACGACTATCAATGCGGGTCTCCCGAGCTCATCACAATCTTCGATACCTTGAAAAGCATCCCTGGTGTCTACGGAGCCCGTTTCAGCGGGGCGGGGTACAGGGGCTGCTGTATAGGAATTGTCGATCCTACCTGCCATGCAGAAGTTGAAGGACGAATTAAAGAAGCCTATCCTGTTCAGCATCCGCAGTACGCTGATAATTATAAAGTGCACTTTTGTAAAACAGCGGATGGGGCTTCTTACATAACAAAATGCAGTGAAAAGGATTGAAGCGATGAAATGCGTGATTCTTGTCGCTGGTTATGCGACTCGTCTGTATCCTCTCACGAAGGATCTGCCTAAGAGTCTGCTTGTTGTAGCGGGCAAGACAATTTTGGAGCATATCCTCGCCAAGGTGGAAGATGTACCTGACGTCGATGAGGTGCTGCTGGTCTCAAACGCAAAGTTCGCAGGGCAATTCAACGATTTTCTTTCTGGATACAAGGGCAGAAAGCTTATATCAGTTCTGGACGACGGAACATGGGATAATGAACATCGCCTTGGCGCTATTGCCGATTTATCGCTCGCAATAGAACGAGCTAAGTTCGACGATGATGTCATGGTCCTGGCGGGAGATAATCTTTTTGACTTCAGCTTGAAAGATTTTGCTTCCTTTTTCCACGACGTTCAAGCTGACTGCATCACGACGTATTATGAAGAAAGCCTCGAAGCGCTGCAAAGGACAGGAGTGGCTGAAATTAATTCAAATGGCCAGGTTCTTTCTTTCGAGGAAAAACCCATAAAGCCTAGATCAAACAACGCTGTACCTCCCTTCTACATTTATACCAAGGCTACAGTAAATCTGGTACAACAATTCTTGAGTACAGGTCAAAATGCAGATGCTCCTGGTCAATTCGTCGCTTGGCTTGTGAAGAAGAAGCCTGTCTGTTCCTATCAGTTCGAAGGTAAGCGCTATGATATAGGCTCGCTCGCGAGCTACGAAGAAGCTAAACATATTTTCTAGTTGATGAGTTATCATAGTAAATTTACAGATAATTTTATACCTATTTATATTTTAGAAATGACAAATTCATTACTAATAGCATGATAAGGTGAGGAATACATGAAAGGAATTATTCTTGCAGGCGGCTCTGCAACCCGGCTTTTCCCCGTAACTATTGCAATCTCTAAGCAAATTCTCCCTGTCTATGACAAACCAATGATTTATTACCCCTTATCTGCCCTTATGCTTGCGGGCATAAAGGAAGTGTTGATCATTTCCACACCTCGCGACCTTCCTATGTATAAAGAATTGTTTGGCTCGGGAGAAAAGCTAGGGATGTGTTTTTCCTACAAGGTGCAGGAAAAACCGCGAGGCTTAGCCGACGCGTTTATTGTAGGCGAAGAATTTATCGGAAAAGATCGAGTAGCTCTGGTCTTGGGTGATAACCTGTTTTACGGCGCAGGATTTTCTGGTTCGGTTGAACGGGCAGCAGCGAACCAGACGGGAGCAACAATATTTGGCTACTGGGTAAAGGATCCTCGATCCTATGGAGTCGTTGATTTCGACGCTTCGGGGAAGGCTTTATCAATAGAAGAAAAACCGGCTAACCCGAAATCTCATTATGCGGTGCCGGGGCTCTATTTTTATGACAATAACGTCATCGAGATTGCCAAGCAGGTAAAGCCTTCCGCGAGAGGAGAGATAGAGATAACTTCCGTCAATAATGAGTATATGGCACGGGGCACGTTGAGAGTAGAAATATTTGGCAGAGGACTCGCCTGGCTGGATACGGGAAGTTATGACGGCTTGTTGGAAGCGAGCAATTTTATTGCTACGATACAAAAAAGGCAGGGCCAATATGTCGCCTGCATCGAAGAGATCGCATATCGAAAAGGTTGGATAAGAAAAGAGCTGCTTTTAAAAACCGCGGAAGGAATAAAAACCGATTACGGAGAATATTTAAAGTACTTAGCAACCGAAGAGAGTCGGTGAATATGGCTTTTGTTATTCAACCAGGCCCAATCCCTGGGCTTTTTCTAATACAGCCTAAGGTGTTTGGCGACACTCGCGGATATTTTCTTGAAACGTGGAGCCAGAAAGCCTATGAGGATGCTGGGCTTTTTGCCACGTTTGTTCAGGATAACCAGTCAAAATCCACAAAAGGTGTGCTTCGTGGTTTACATTTTCAAAAGGAACACCCACAAGGAAAGTTAGTGAGAGTAATCCAGGGAGAGGTTTTCGATGTAGCTGTCGATCTTCGCCATGGATCTCCAACATTTAGTAAATGGCATGGTGTTATTCTTTCAGGAGAACTCCAAAACCAATTTTATGTTCCTCCTGGATTTGCTCACGGATTTTTAGTGCTCTCCGACGAGGCGGTATTCGCCTATAAGTGTACCGATTTCTACCATCCCGAGGATGAAGGCGGAATACGATGGGATGATCCTCTAGTGGGAATAGAGTGGCCACAAATGGGGATACATCCTTCTCTATCGCAAAAAGATAAAATGCTTCCTGGGTTAAATCCACATGATTTCTATTTTGATTGTGAGGGGAATCCTGTATGATTTGGCTGATTGGCAACAAAGGAATGTTAGGTCAGGAGCTCTCTAACATATTACTGCAGAGCGATATAAAGTTTTTTGGAACTGATCGAGAAGTTGATATCAGAAATCCTGCTACTCTGCGCGCGTATAGCGCGGGCAAAAGCATAGATTGGATTATTAATTGTTCCGCGTACACCGCCGTAGACAAGGCTGAGGAAGAAGAAGACATTGCAAGGTCTATCAATGCTTTAGGAGCAGGGAATATTGCCCAAGTGGCAAATGAGATCGGCGCTACGATGATCCATATATCGACAGATTATGTTTTTAACGGGGGTGGTAGCAAACCGTACCTGGAAAGCGACTCCGTTGATCCTCAAAGCGCGTATGGTAGAACCAAGGCGGAAGGTGAAGCGCTTGTAGCAACCTTATGCCCACAGCATTTTATAGTGAGAACTGCCTGGCTTTATGGAAAGTATGGTCCAAATTTTGTAACTACTATGCTTAAGCTTATGAAGGAAAAAACATCCATTTCAGTGGTGAACGATCAATACGGGACACCCACCTGGGCGTACGATTTGGCAATGGTAATTTTTAGCATTGTTACGATAAATAGCGACAAGTATGGAATTTACCACTTTACCAATGCGGGAGAAACAACGTGGTTTGAGTTTGCTGTGGATATTCAATGTTTTGGAAGAGAGCTAGGGTTGCTTAATCAAGGCTGTAAGGTATTGTCTATAACTAGTAGTCAGTATCCCTCAAAAGTTCAGCGTCCAGCGTGGTCAGTATTGTCAAAAGAAAAGATTATAAAAGATCTTGGTGTAACACCGCCTGAATGGAAAACGTCGCTCAAACTTTATTTAATGGGCATAAAATACTCATGAGTAGAAATTCAAATAGTGTTTTTGCTGCTGCCGCCTTAAAATTCTCTTGTTAAATTTACTTTATAAACTTAATGAACTTAATCTTTCATAAGTTGCTCCGATATTGTTGATTTTGTTATGGGAGAATTTTTTTGATAAAAACATTTAAATACTTTATATCTAAGATTGCATCAACAAAAGATCGCAAACTTCTTTTAAATAATATTATTTCTCTTGGAACTCTTCAGGCATTAAATTATATTTTACCACTTATAACATTCCCTTATCAAATACGAGTGCTTGGAGTAGAGAGGTTTGGACTTTTAGCTTTTGCAACCTCGTTTATTGGTTACTTTGGGATTCTTGTTGATTACGGATTTAACTTAACAGCGCCGCGACAAATAGCAATATATAGGGAAGATAAGACTAAAGTGTCAGAAATTGTGAGCAGTATAATACAAATAAAAATTGGATTGTTAATTATTGCTGCAATTTTGCTATTTTTAATTATTAATATATTTCCTAAATTTCACCAAGACAAGTTGATTTACTATATTTCTTTTGGCACATTAATTGGGCAGATTCTTTTCCCAGTTTGGTTTTATCAGGGGATGGAAAAAATGAAGTACATCACCATTTTTAATATTTTGGCTAGAACTATATTTACTCTTTTAATATTTTTTGTTGTTAAGACTCAGAACGATTATTTTAAAGTTCCACTACTAAATACTTTTGGTACATTTATTGCAGGTGTTGTAAGTTGGTTTGTCATGATATTATCTTTTAAGATAAGAATCAAATTGCAGCCGCTTTTTATAATTAAAAAGTACTTCAAAGAATCATTTCTTATATTTATTTCAAATATAGCTATTAGCATTTATACAATCTCGACGACTTTCATTTTAGGGCTTTTTACAAACAATACTACAGTAGGCTATTATGCTACTGCAGATAAAATAATACAAATAATAAAATCATTATATGCTCCGATAACTCAAAGTCTTTATCCATTTATTTCAAAAAAGGTTCATAATAATAAATATTCTGGTTTAGCGATTATTAGAAAAATTACTAAGTATATATCTATAATGACATTATTGTTATCTGTTGGATTGTTCTTTGCAAGCCCATTAATTATAAATATTATTGCAGGTGTGCAGTATTCAAAATCTATTTTACCCTTAAGAATTATGTCATTTTTACCTTTTATTATTTCAATTAGCAGTATTGCAGGTATCCAGACAATGTTAACATTTGGGAAAAATAAGGAATATTGTTTAATTTATATTTCAGGTAGTATATTAAATATTTTATTATCTCTAATTCTTGTACCATTATTTAAGGAAATTGGATCTGCCATTTGTCTCACAATAGTGGAATCATTTGTAAGTATAATTATGATTATCTATTTAAAATATGAAGGTATATCAATATTTGGGAAAGATAAAACTGATAACATATTGCTAGATTAAATCTAAAATTCTAAAAAAATAGATCGTTGATGGAGGCTAGGTCTTGAATATATGGCTAATAAATAACTACAATATGATGCCTGTACATGGGCAATTAAATCGTAATTATTATTTGGGAGAAAAATTATCGTGTTTAGGACATAATGTTGTTGTTTATGTTGGTAGCCATCCGCATAATACTGACCTACAGCTTATAGAAGGAAAAGAAAAATATAGAGTTTATCAAAAAGATCCATTTCATTGGGTGCTCATTAAAACATGTAACTATGAAGGCAGCAAGCTGAAACAGATCTTTTCTATGTTTCAATTTTATTTTAATGTCAAAGAAGCAGTGAAAAATTTTGAAAGACCTGATGCTATTGTGGGTTCTTCTGCACATCCGTTAGCAGCTTTTCTTGCATTAAAGCTTAAAAAGAGGTATAATTGTAAATCCATTGTTGAAATCAGGGATTTATGGCCTGAAAGTATAGTTGCCTATGGAATATTACGTAGAAATAATCCAATAACTAAGCTTCTTTATAGATTTGAAAAATATCTATATAAAACAGCTGATGCAGTAGTGTTTACCATGGAAGGTGCATATCAGTACATTATTGATAGAGGATGGGAAAAAGACGTCCCTTCATCAAAAGTGTTTTATGTAAATAATGGTGTCGATTTAGACGAATTTGATTATAACAAAGAGCATTTTATTTTAAAGAATGAAAGCTTAGCTAGACAAGACTTATTTAAGGTGGTGTATACAGGATCAATCAAGCGTGCAAACAATATTGGAATGTTGGTCGATGCAGCAAAGAGAATTAAGAATAGTAAGGTAAAGATCTTAATTTGGGGTGCTGGTGAAGAAGTTAAAAAACTACAAAAAAAAATTTTATCTGAAAATCTCCAAAACATTGAAATATTTGAAAAAGTCGATAAAAAATATATTCCATATATAGTTAGTCATGCTGACTTGAATATTGCTCATAATGAGTTTTCTGATATTATCAAGTATGGGATTAGTCTTAATAAAATGTTCGACTATCTGGCTGCAGGAAAGCCGGTATTTTTCGATTTTGAATGTAAGTATAATCCAGCAATTCAAAATGGTGCAGGATTTGAAATTAGTATTCAAAATCCAGATTTAATTGCGAAAAAAATAGATGAAATTAGCCTATTAGATGCTGATACTTATTCAAAGTATGCCATAAATGCCCGAAAGACTGCTGGAATATATGATTATAAAAACTTGGCAAAAAAAATGGAAAAAGTTATTAATTCGATAGGAGTAAAAGAATGAAATTCGCATTAATAGGTTGTGGCCGAATAGCGGTAAATCATATTAAAGCTGTAGTTAATAATGATTTGAATATGGTTGCAGTATGCGACCTGATACCGGAACATATAAATATCCTATTCGAGAAAACTGATTATAATATACCAACTCCTTGTTATACTGACTACAAAAAAATGATAATAGAGCATCCTGAAATAGAGCTTGTGGCAATTGCTACAGAAAGCGGTGTTCATGCTGAGATAGCTCTTTATTGCATAGACTATGGCATTAATGTTATTGTTGAAAAACCGATAGCCATGTCGATGGCTGATGTCAATGAAATAATCAAACGCTCTGAAGAAAAGGATGTGAGGGTTTCTGTTTGCCATCAGAACCGTTTTAATATATCAGTCCAAGAGATGAGACACGCAGTTGAGGATGGTAGATTCGGTAAGCTTTCCCATGGATCTATTAGTGTTAGATGGAACCGCAATCGTTCATACTATGAACAGGCACCGTGGAGAGGTAAGTGGGCTTCGGATGGTGGCGCACTTATGAACCAGTGCATTCATGGAATTGACCTTCTGCGTTGGATGATGGGCGATGAGGTCGATGAAGTCTATGGAGCAACAAGACAGCAATACCATGACTACCTTGAATGCGAAGATGTAGGTATAGCTGTTGTGAAATTCAGGAATGGTGCTATTGGTACTATTGAAGGAACGGTTAATGTCTACCCAAAGAACTTGGAAGAGACACTCTGTCTCTTTGGTGAAACCGGAACTGTTAAGCTTGCTGGCACATCCTGCAATAACATCGATGTCTGGGATTTCGCAGAAGCAGACGAAGACGACAGCAATAAAGCTGGACTTCAAGAAGCCACTTCTAATGTTTATGGCAATGGTCATACCAGCCTTTATGCAGACGTGATGGATGCAATTAAGAATAACCGTAAACCGTATGTTGATGCGATAGCCGGAAAGAATGCACTTGAGCTTGTCCTTGCTATATATAAAAGCCAATTGACAGGGCAGCCTATTAAATTTCCACTCAATGAGTTTGCATCTGTAGATATGACAGGAATGTTCGGAGAATGAAGTATTTAAAGATAATGGAGGCTGAAACAATGAAGATCCAATTAATGAATGTAAAACGTCAACATGAAACTTATGCAGAAGAGTATGAAGCTGCGGCTTTAAAGGTTCTACGTAGCGGTGATTACATTGGTGGTGAAGAAGTCTTAGCTTTTGAAGAAGAGTTTGCCTCATATGAAGGTGCAAGGTACGGTATTTCATGTGGCAATGGCACAGATGCTATTGTTCTTGCTTTACGTGCGCTTGGAATTGGAGAAGGTGATGAAGTAATTACTGTTTCGTGGACATTCTTTGCCACAGCAGAAAGCATCGCAGCTGTCGGAGCTGTCCCAGTGTTTGTTGATGTTTACCCTGATACATATTGCATGGATCCTTCACTTGTTGAAGCTAAGATTACTAATAAAACTAAAGCAGTCTTGCCGGTTCACGTATACGGACAGAGCTGCAATATGGATGCATTTAGAGCAATTTGCACGAAACACAATCTTTATTTAATTACAGACTGTGCTCAATCGGCTGCAACAAGGTATAAGGGCGAAAGAAAGAACACGTTAGGTGATATTTCTTGCTTCTCTTTCTTCCCGACAAAGAACCTCGGATGTGACGGAGATGGGGGTATGGTTCTTACTGATAATGAAGATATTTCCAGAGCATGCCGTTCACTTAAAGTCCATGGATCTGGAAAGGATGGACTCCATACAATTAAGAGAGAATATGAACTTAAAGCCAAAAAGCTCCCTGAAAATATGCCTATAGGTGAAAGCAAGTACTATAACTATCTCATTGGCTACAACTCTAGACTTGATGCAATTCAAGCTGCAATTCTAAGGAGAAAGCTAACTCATCTTGATGAGTTCGTTGAAGGGCGCCGCAAGAACGCAAACCTGTATAACGAAGCCCTTAAAGGAACTTCCTATATTACACCGGTCGAAGGTGAAGATAGTTATCATTCTTACTATATTTATGCACTGAAGCATAATTATGCTGAATCTATTATAAAAAATCTAAAAGAAATGGGTGTATCTAGCGCAATATATTATCCAATACCACTTCACCTTCAAGGAGTATTTGCGGAGTTGGGATATAAAGAAGGTGATCTACCAGTAACAGAAGAACTTTGCAAGACAACCTTTGCTATTCCTGTATTCCCTGAGCTAAGTGATGAAGAGCGTAAATATATTATTAATGCGCTCAAAGAGGTAAATCATGGCTGATTTTTATATACATCCTACTGCTATTATTGATGATGGAGCCAAAATAGGCGAAGGTACTCGTATTTGGCACTGGTGCCATATAATGAAAGATGTAATCATAGGAAAGCATTGTAATATAGGAGAACATGCATTTATTGAGAACGGAGTGAAACTTGGAAATGGTGTTAAGGTAAAAAACAACGTTGCTATTTACACTGGTGTGGAGTGTGAAGATGACGTTTTTCTTGGCCCAAACTGCGTTTTTACTAATGTTGCAAATCCAAGAAGCTTTATTGAAAGAAAATCAGAGTTTAAGAAAACCATTATTAAAAAAGGGGCTACTATAGGAGCAAATGCAACTATTATTTGTGGCCATGACATAGGGGAATATGCTTTTGTGGGGGCAGGAAGCGTTGTGACAAAGACAGTGCCACCATATTCGATGGTAATTGGGAATCCAGCAAAACTTTATGCAAATGTATGTAAATGTGGCGTCAAACTTGATAACAACTTAGTTTGCATATCATGTGGAGCTGAATATAAAAAGAATGCTGATGGTGTACTGGAAGAAGCCTAGTTCGAAATTCGGGAGGGCTTAGCATTGACTGTAACTTTAAGAATCATGGGCGGACTTGGCAATCAACTATACCAGTATACTGCAGCAAGATATGTTCAAGAAATGTTTAGCGGCAACAATATCTCAATTGATATAAGCGGGTATAAAAACTATAAAGTTAGAAAATTTGAGTTATCGAATATTTTGAATAATAGTTATGTTAATACGATAGAAGATCATGAAATTATCCACAAAATTATAAAAAGTATATTTCACTTTTATCAAAAAATTTGCAAGGACTTACTTTTAAAACATGCAGGAATGTGCGAAATAAGATTAGGTAAAAGAGGTTATATTTGCTCAGGAGTTGAGTTCCATAAGCCAACGAAAGAGTATAAACATGTTAATAATCTGTATTTATACGGCTACTTTGTTTCTGCCGAAATTGCACATATGATGAAGAGTTGCTTAATAAATGAAATTACCTCTCCTACTAATTTATCTGAAAGCTATCATCATTATAGAAAAATTATAGATGGTAGAGATTGCATTGGAATTAGTATCCGCTGTGGCACTGATTATCTAACCCAGGGTTGGCCTGTATGTAGTAAGGAATACTATATAAGTGGTATCAAGAAGATTAAGGACAAAGTTAGTAAAGATTGCCTTTGCCTTATATTTGCAGATGACCTTGATAAGGTTCGTAAAGAAGAGTGGTTTAATAGCGTAGAAGTGATGTATGTAGACAATCTTTCTGTTGTAGAATCTTTCGATTTGCTTCGATATTGTAATCATTATGTTTGCTCTAACAGTTCGTTTTCATGGTGGGGTTGTTTTTTGTCCTATTGTGATAATCCAATAATTTATAATCCTAATGTTGTTTGGCCTATAAAATTTGCTAAAGATAATCAAAAGACCTTCTATGCAGGAATGAACATTTTGGATTATCAAAGCGGTGAATATATTACAAAAATTATTAATTAGTGTTCTGTAAAAAGCAAGTGGCTTGACATAAGAATAAAATAAAGCATGTCAAAAAAGATAGTTTAAGCAGCTATACTACTCTATGCAGGGAATAAGGCTATTTTGCGCTTATGTCCAACGATATCAAAGATCCAATTGAAGCGCTCATACTCTATCGTTGCAAGGATCTTATTGAAAAAGCGTTTGGAAATCTAAAAGAGCGCCTCAATCTGCGACGAACATCGGTGTCGTCAGAAGAAAACCTGGAGGGCAAACTCTTTGTTCAGTTTGTAGCGCTTATCTATCTTTCGTATATAAACAAAGTTATGAACGAACAAGGGCTTTACAGAAATTATACGCTCTATGAGCTTCTGGATGAGCTCGATGTCATCGAGTGTTTTGAACAACCTGGCCATTCCGCCACTGTCGGTGAAATTACCAAGAAGCAAAAAGATCTTTATACGGCATTGAGTGTTGCGGTGCCGTCATAGGTATAAAATCCCGGGAATTCAGGGTGTTATCCCGATTCTTGATGAATTTCACGAATGGCTCATAAAGCGATCGGTAAACATATTTCCAGGAACAATTATTGGGAAAGCCATCTCCTACACTATGGGATGCAGGAAGCTTCTATTTATGTATCTTAAAATGCCGCTTCTGTCGCCTGACAACAATCGAGTTGAAAACTTAATCCGTCCTTTTCTGATTGGTCGGGTGAATTGGTTGTTCTTGGAAAGTGTCATGGGCGCCCACGTAATCGCTACGCTCTACAGTGTGATTGAGACTGCGAAAGGCTACAGTTGTTGACCATATAAAAATTTGATGTATATCTTTAAACGCTTGCTGGCGCTGAAGCTTGATGAATCACAACGTCATCTATTACCGTATGTATTGAAGTCGGATTCTTATTGAATAGCGCGGAAAAAATGAGCGCTTACTAAAAGACAGGGAAGAGGGTTCTTCAAAAATTCCTAGGTATTTACGGCCAACTCTTCACCGGAGTTAAGAAGCCCTAAAGTGATATTCTGAAAATACTTAATGTTGAGATTCTGCGGTTGCCTAGATACAAAAGTTGCGGGAATTCTGATTATAATGGAGATTTATAATATGGCTCGAAAAAAAATTATTCTAATATCATATTATGATTATGATTATGATGGAAGATTACGTGCGTTGATTAGTATTTTTTCACAGATAGGCGAATTGTATAGCATTACTCGCGGATCAAAGCCCATTAATAGCAATTGTCTCATATGCAATGATGTATATTTTAAGTTTATATTAAAAGCAATAAAATATGGAAGAAAAATTGGACATGCTGATTTGCTAGTGATTGATAACCGTAAGGCAATAATTCCTGGCTTTTTACTACGATGGATATGCAAACCAAGTATTATTATTCAAGATTGTAGAGAACTCTATCTTATTCAAGATGTTAAACATCTTAAAGGGAAAATTGGTTGTATATTTGAAAAGTATTCGATTAAAAACACGGATATTATAATTAGTGCTAACATTGAGCGTGCCCAAATAATGAAAGATGCTTATTGCTTAGAAGAGCTTCCATTAGTTTTTGAAAATGTTCGTCAGCTTCAATATACTAGTGAAGAAGAGAAACAAGCGGCAGAGACTCGTCTAAAAGACTTAATAATAGATGGCGAAGTAAGGATACTTTCTTCATCAGGGTGTAATATTTCAAGAATGAATGATGTACTAGTTAAGAACATTAGTAAGGTACAGCATAGGTGTAGACTATTTTTAGTTGGCAATTGCATAGATAATGAAAAAAAAATATTAGAAGAGATCGTGAAAAAAAACAATTTATCTAACGTAGAGCTAATTGGATTATTAAATCAAAATGAACTGAAATATTTAATTGATAATTCACATATTGGAATAGTTAATTACAACCAAAAGGATACTAATAATAAATATTGCGCCTCTGGGAAACTTTATGAATTTATTTATGAGCGAATACCAGTAGTATGTACTACAAATCCTCCATTATTTAATCTTTGTAAAAAGGAAGGATTCGGAATTTCTGATGATGACTATTATTTGGCTATAAATGAAATAATATCTCATTATGATTTGTATAAAGAAAAAGCCATAGCATTTAGTAGTGCTCATAAAATTGAGGATTATGAGCACTCATTTATAGAATTGTTAAAAGAAAAAATTAGGGGCTGACGTAGATAAACTTCTAGATACCGCACCATTTTCGTAGAATCTTCAGCTGATTCAAAGGTGTCCTATAGTTGAATCGGAACTCACATTCTTTCAAGAATAAAGGGAAGTTTTTCTTGTCAATCTCGTTGTATTTTCTCAAGACTCTCTTTGCTTGATTCCAGAAAATTTCAATTCCATTGATATGGTTTTTCTTGTCAGCAAATACTTCTGAATGATTAATACGATGATGATTAAATTCAGTAACGTCTAACTCATCATAGCTACGATATGTATCTGTATAGACAACGATATCTGGTTTGATTTTATTGGCTATGACGGGCATTAGGGTTGATGCCTTAGTATTTCTCGACTACTACCGTATAAACCTTGCCATGACGCTTTAGCATGCCAAAGACGACAACTTTTCCTCCAGCGCCACGGCCGCGTTTTCCTTTGCGTACACCCCCAAAATAGCTTTCGTCAATTTCGATGTCCCCATTGAATATTTCTGCAGCTTCCTGGGCGAGATAAAGGGCTATTACTTGTCTTGCTTTCCGCTAAAACCGGATAGCAGAATTAGGTTGAATCCCGAGTAAATTTACCGCAGATCTGGCGGTCACCTCCAGCACAAAATATTCTAGAAATCGAGACTGAGTGCTTTTCTTTAACCTGCAATGACTTATTGCCACTTTTAGAGTCTATCATAGGACTTTATCTACTGCAGCCCCAAAAATTAAATATATATAAGCCTAAAATGATTATAGAGAATCTATCTAAAAGCAAGGAAATACTTTGAAAAATAATAGCAATATAAAGGTAATAGCTTTTTACCTACCGCAATTTCATAGAATTCCAGAGAATGATGATTGGTGGGGAGAAGGTTTTACCGAATGGGTAAATGTTAAAGGCGGAAAGTCTTTCTATCATTGGCAAGTTCAGCCAAGAATTCCACTCAATAATAATTATTACTGCTTACTAGATGGAGATACACAAGTTTGGCAAGCTGAATTAGCAAAGAAATACGGAATATATGGATTCTGTTATTATCATTATTGGTTTGATGGACATATGCTTCTGGAAAAGCCTATGGAGTCAATGTTAAAAAATGATAATGTTAATATTCCATTTTGTATTTGTTGGGCCAATGAAGATTGGACAAATGCCTGGGTATCTCCAAATGCAGACATATTAATATCCCAAACTTATGGTAATGAAGATGAATGGGTAATGCATTATAAATATCTTTCTGATTATTTTAAAGATCGGCGATATATTGTAGAAGACAATATGCCATTGATGATAATCTATAGGCCAGAAATTATCCTTTGCATGAATCAAATGATTGACTGTTGGAATAAATTAGCTATACAAGATGGGTTCGCTGGATTAAAATTTGCATATCAATCTGCAGGTTTAGATTACCCAGTTCAACAAGATAATAGTAAGTTTTTTTACGATATCGAAATGCAGCCAATGTATGCGAGAATTGCCGGTCGTGGAATGAACAGACAAAAGGCTAGGGATTTTACTACCAAAATGATGCGAACTACGATATTAACCTGGGTTTATAATAGTATTAAAAAAATTACTGGCCCTAAAATTCTTGATTATGATTATGTGTGGGAAACAATACTAGCTACACCGCCACTAAGTACAAAAAGTCTACCATGTGCATTTGTTGATTTTGATAACACCGCAAGACGAAAAGAGAATGGGTGGTTGTTTAAAGGTGTTTCTGTAGAAAAGTTTAAAAAATACTTTTTTCGATTAGCAGAAAAAACAATAAATGAATACCATGCTGATAAAATATTTATATTTTCTTGGAACGAGTGGGCAGAGGGTGGTTATCTTGAACCTGATGAGTATAACCGCTATGGTTATTTAGAAGTAATACTAGATGTCATTTCCCATTTTAAAAAAGATAATTAAGAGGGAGTATGGGTGGCTTTTTGCTTTTCTTGATATTAGTAATGTTATTTTTTACTACATATTATTATTTTAGCGGCCTTATTTCGCCCTCTGTACAGTTAATAGGGATGTTTCTTGTAGGCTGCTTCTGCTATATAATGTTTTCCCAAACCTGGGAGGCAGATTTAAGTTTCAATACTATATTTGTTGTATCTAGCACCTTGATAATGTTTTCGCTTGGAGAAGCTGTTTCTAAAAGGACTAAGATTATTGATATTTCTTTTGGAAAAAGGAATAGATATGTATGTATAGATTGTGATACCATTAGAAATAATATATTTATAATTAAAAATTGCTATTTTATTGTTTTAACAATACTTTCAGCAGTTATATTATATTTCTATTATAAATACACAATGAAGCTCTCCGCTGCAGCAGGTAATATATATGGTTTTAGTAGGATGATAAATTTTGCATATAATGCAAAAAATAATCTTTCAGATATGCCGGATGAGCCATCTTATGTAACGCTAGGATTGGTAATTAGCCGTTGTTTTGCTTATTATTGCATCTTTATTACAACTTTCAACGCAATAGTAAAGCATAGAAAATTAGGTAATTTAAAATACTTTATTCCAATCATGCTTTATCTTGCACAAGCATTATTGGCTAGTGGACGTACACAGTTGTTACGTTTTTGTATCCATTATTTAATTACTTTTATGGTTTTGCAAGAAAACATTAGTATCAGAAAGAAAATTCAGGCTAAAACTTTTTTTAAGATTATTGCAGTTGCTGTTTTATTTTTGGCTGCTTATCGTGCATATGGCATTTGGAGAGGAAGTTTACATACTGATATGGTAGAGATCCTTTCTTATCCTGCAGCCCCATTACAGGCATTAAATCTATACTTAGATAATCCTAAATACTCTGATGTTTTTGGAGGAGAGACTCTTGTTACTATTAGATCGATTTTAAGGAAAATAGGTATAGATTCCCCTAACTTACCACTTTCATTATCTGCTATAAGGTGGAGTAATGGTTCAACTAATATTTATACTGCAATAAGAAGATATATAGCTGATTATTATATCGTGGGCATGTTTATTATTGTATTTATACTTGGGTTTTTCTATGGATACTTAAAAAAGTGGATGTTACAAAATGGCCAACTAGTATCGCTCATTATATATGCTATGTTGATCTATCCTGTAATAGAGTTCTTGTTTGAAGAGAGATTCTTTATCGGAGTTTTGTCAGCAGGCACATTGTATTATTTAATTTGTGTGTTACTTATGAAAAGGATAATTCGATTAATTCCTCGGTAATGACCTAGAAACTTGATAACGTACACTACCTGTCGCAAATTTAGCAAGTTGAAAAGAGACGCCATCACCTGGTTAAATTGAGTTATCAGACATAATTTGGCCAAATGGAAGATGCCCTATACATAAATAGCCACCTTATTCGTTGATTTTTTTTGTTTTTATTTTTGGGGCTGTAATAGATAAGGAGCTATGATACACTGTTTTCATGAAGATAACTCGTTGCAAGTTAAGTAATAAGGTGCAACACCGCTTGCTTGAGTTTTTTATCCTAGAAGTTACAGCCCGTTCTGCAGCAGATATCCTTGGTATTGGTAGCGTCAACATTCTTTCGCACATTTATTGGGAAGCCCTCACCCAGTTCCCGTCTATGCCTCGATTATTGGTAACCGATTTCTCCTTTGAATAAAAGATCCATGTTCATATAGAACCGTGTGCCCCACTGAGGGGCTCCTGAAAAAGTAATAAAGTTAAATCAGACAAAGGAATATATGGTATAATGGACCGGAAAAATGCACGGAAATTGAAGAAAAGCATAAAAAAGTCGTGCACTTTGAAGGCGAAGATGTACAGAATTCCAGAGTATACGCCTGAATTTGATCAGTTTGACATGGTGTTTGGCGGGAGCCTAAAAGCAGATAATCGATGGGTAACCCTGGCAGGCTTAATACCATGGAAAGATGTCGAAGAGATATATTCAAAACTGTTCGTTGCCAATAATGGGAGACCAGCAATTCCGGTACGAGTAGCGTAAGGCGCTCTCATTATCAAAGAGAAGAAGAATCTGTCCGACGAAGAGTTGGTGGAAGATATACGAGAGAGTCCCTACTTGCAGTACTTCTTGGGATATGAAGGCTACAAGTACGAGATACCCTTTGATCCGAGCATGATGGTGCATTTCACAAAGCGGTTATCGGCGGATATCCTGAAAGAAGTGAATGCGCTGATCATAGAGAAAAACAAGCAAGAATATGAGACGCATGACGATGACGATAAAGGCAATGGTTCAGGAGAAGGGGAGTCAAAGGAACCGGGAAATAATGGAACGTTGATTGTTGATGCGACCTGCGCTCCGGAATATATGAGATTCCCCCATGATGTGACCTTGTTGGATGAAGCGAGAAGAAAAACAAAGTCAATCATTGATGTACTTCATAAGACGATGCCTGAGGGATGGGAAAAACCAAGGACGTATCGGAAGAGAGCGAGAAAAGAATTTCTGACCTTCATACGAAATCGAAAGCCGAGAGTGAAGACGATTAGGAAAGCAATAAAAACGCAGATCCAGTATGTTGAGCGAAATATTCGATTGATCAATGAATACAAGGATAAAGTTGGGTTATATTCGCTTTCGAGGAAGCAACGCCAGGATCTTTGGGTGATAGGAGAGCTGGTGCGGCAGCAGAGAGAATTGTACCACAGTGATACGTGGTCGATAGAGGGAAGGATCTTAAGCATCTCAAAGCCTTGGGTACGGCCAATAGCGAGAGGGAAAGCTCGAGGTATGTTTGAATTTGGGGCAAAGCTTTCCTTGAGTCTTGTCGATGGGATGGCCGAGGTTTACAGGCTCTCATGGGATTCCTACAACGAATGCAAAGATTTGAAAGGGCAAATTGAATGCTATAAGCAGCGTTACGGGAAATATCCCGAAGCGGTGTGTGCGGATAAGATCTATAGGACGAGAAACAATCTGAATTATTGCAAAGAAAATAGAATACGGTTATCGGGGCTGAAGCTAGGAAGGCCATACAAAGATTGCGATAAGAATAAAGCAAGGATACGAGAGCAGAGAAAGATCGAGCGTGAAGATGAGAGTACAAGAATTGCGGTAGAGGGCAAGTTTGGAGAAGCGAAACGACGTTATACGCTCGATAGAATTGGTACGAAACTTAAGGAAACGAGTGAGACATCAATCATGATGGTATTCCTGGTGATGAACCTCATGGTATTGGCAAGGAGAAAGGCGAAAGCCTTTTTTGTGTCACTGATTTGCAGCGTTATTGAGATGGCAAAGCGACAAGTTTTTATAAAAAAGTGGCAGCTGATAGCTGCTTGAAGGATGTAATAGGAGGTTCTTCAGGAACCCCTACATGTATTTGTACTACAATGATCAGAAAGCGTTGGACGATAAGCAAGCGTTCAATGCTTTTCTGGATACACTAGAAGCTGAGCTTCTGGAGGGATCCCGTAATCCCGACCACGATAAATTGTACCACAAGTATTACGACATTACGGAAACGCCCATACGCGGCATTACGCTTATGCCAAAACAGGACGCAATCGATCAAGTCGATAAGGATTATGGCTATTTCGCGCTTATGTCCAACGATATCAAAGATCCAATTGAAGCGCTCATACTCTATCGTTGCAAGGATCTTATTGAAAAAGCGTTTGGAAATCTGAAAGAGCGCCTCAATCTGCGACGAACATCGGTGTCGTCAGAAGAAAACCTGGAGGGCAAACTCTTTGTTCAGTTTGTAGCGCTTATCTATCTTTCGTATATAAACAAAGTTATGAACGAACAAGGGCTTTACAGAAATTATACGCTCTATGAGCTTCTGGATGATCTCGATGTCATCGAGTGTTTTGAACAACCTGGCCATTCCGCCACTATCGGTGAAATTACCAAGAAGCAAAAAGATCTTTATGCGGCATTGGGTGTTGCGGTGCCGTCATAGGTATAAAATCGCGGGAATCCAGGGAGAAAGGCAAAAGCCTTATTTGTGTTGCTTATTGATACTATCATTGGGATGGTAAAACGAGAATATTTAATGCCAATGTATTAGTTTGAAGCTACCTGAAAGATCTAAGAGAGGGTTCTTCAAGAATCCCTAAGTGTCGGAAATTTTGCATTATGATATAAATGTTTTGGACTTGGGTTTTGGCTATAGGGGAATATATAAATGAAAACGGTAATGCTTATTTTTGGCACACGCCCTGAGGCAATAAAGATGTGTCCGCTAGTCAATGAGCTTAAAATGCGGCCTAATATCAACACAGTTGTTTGTGTAACCGGTCAACATCGTCAAATGCTTGATCAGGTTCTGGGTATATTCAAAGTAGTACCAGAGTATGACCTTTCCATCATGAAAGAAAAGCAAACACTGTTTGATATTACGACCAATATCTTAAATAAAATTAAGGAAGTATTGGATATTGTAAAGCCGGATGTGGTGCTTGTTCATGGTGACACTTCGACAACATTCGTTACTGCACTTGCTTGCTTCTATTTACAGATACCTGTCGGTCATGTTGAGGCGGGACTCCGTACATATAATATATATTCGCCGTATCCTGAGGAATTCAACCGTCAAGCAGTATCTATTATTTCTAGATATAACTTTGCACCGACAGAATTGTCGAAAGCTAACCTCGTCAAAGAAGGAAAGGACGAAAGAACGATTTTTGTCACCGGTAATACAGCTATCGATGCATTAAAAACTACAGTACGTGTCGATTATTCACACCCGGAACTTAATTGGGCAAAAGGAAGTCGTTTGATTCTTATAACGGCACATCGTAGAGAGAATCTTGGTAGACCAATGCATCATATGTTCAAGGCAATTCGTCGTGTATTGGATGAACATCCTGATGTAAAAGCGCTTTATCCGATACATATGAACCCAATTGTCAGACAAACAGCAAATGATGAACTTGATGTTTGCGATCGTATACATATTATAGAACCACTTGAAGTCTTCGATTTCCATAATATCATGGCACATAGTTATATGATTCTCACTGATTCTGGTGGAATTCAAGAAGAAGCTCCATCACTTGGTAAGCCAGTGCTTGTAATGCGCGATACTACTGAAAGACCCGAAGGTATTAAAGCTGGTACTCTAAAACTTGTAGGTACGGGCGAAGCAGTAATTTACGATAACTTCAAAGAACTTCTTGAAAATAAAGAAGTATACGAAAAAATGGCACATTCAAGCAATCCTTATGGAGATGGTTTTGCATGTAAGAGAATTGCAGATATTTTGGAGTTTGGCCATGTCACTTTTTAATATTCTTATCAACAAGGCTGAGAGGCAAGTATTAATACAAGAGTGGCTGCTCAGAACTACCTGAAAGAATTGATAGATGGTTCTTCAGGACCTCCCTCAGGTCGGTTTCTTCTCTTTTTTAAATGTAAGTGAGATGAAAGTTTCAAATGAGATTATTAATTGTTTGTCAATAATACAGTCCTGAACTGGCGTTGTACAGTGCGCGGTATAGAAAATCTTGCTAATACTCTATAAATAATAGAGTTATACGATTGCAGTCGAAAATCTTTTATACCGCAACAGGATCTCTTGCTACTGTAGCAAGAA
>Ga0074195_1001921_pt1 | contig 25975 bp, 23 predicted proteins | sample EPASupsiteHSE623_FD_64525 | JGI IMG/M metagenome (GOLD analysis project Ga0074195, IMG submission 64525) | Bioremediated contaminated groundwater from EPA Superfund site, New Mexico - Sample HSE6-23 | ecosystem: Environmental > Aquatic > Deep subsurface > Groundwater > Contaminated ... | reverse complement strand
AATGCCGATGACCCGGCCACCGGGTTGGATTCTCTCTATAATTTCTAAAGTATGCCCGCCTCCACCCAGTGTACAGTCAAAATAGATTCCACCCGACCGCAGTTTCAGATATGTAATGACCTCGTTCAGCAGAACAGGGATATGGTGGAATTGCATGCCCGCCTTCACCTTCTAATCTCTTTTATATCCCCAGATCAAAATCCACTATTTTTTCCGCTATCTCTTCATATGTGGCTTCAGCCTCACTGCTGTACTTGGACCACTCATCGGCGCTCCAGATTTCGACCCGGCTGGAAACTCCCAGCACTACCACATCTTTGTCAAGTTTCGCGTATTCGCGAAGATTGGCTGGGAGTAATATCCTTCCCTGTTTGTCGATTTCGCATTCGGTGGCCCCTGAGAAAAAGAACCTTACAAAAGCCCGGGCATCTGCCCTGGTAAAAGGCAGAGACTTCAATTTCTGCTCCAGCGCCTGCCATTCACCAAGGGGATAAACAAACAGGCAGTTATCCAGACCCTTAGTGGCAACAAACCTGTCACCCAGGGTCTCTCTAAACTTGGCAGGAACAATCAGCCTGCCCTTGCCGTCTATAGTATGTTGAAATTCCCCCATGAACATGGCCCGTTCACCTACTCGTCTCCACCGCAGAGGGCTTTTGGGGTACTTTCCCCCACTTCCCTCCACTTTACACCACTACTATTCTCCATATTCGGGAGATTTCCTTCCTGACTTTATAGTTTTTTTTAATTTTTTTTCTTAAAATTACTTGTTTTTCTAACATTTTTTCGCTTTATCTCCGTTTTGCACAATATATTGTAGGCTAACTGGGCTTTTACCCCAATTTATGGTACATGTCCGGTTCCGGCTGCCAAAAAAATTTTTTTGTTAGTGGAGCCATGGACATCAAAATTAAAAACTGCTATTGTTAAAACAGGAGTGAGGTAAAAAGCTATGTCTAAAAAGCTGCTTTGTCAGCGCCATCCTTTGTTATATTTTATTTCTGTTTGGGAGAAAAGGATTAGACGGTATATCAAATGGTTCCTTTGTAGAAGGAAATTTTCGACCTATAGGTCTTCTGAGAAACTTTCATTCCGGGTAAAAAAGCATCAATCTGTGCTGATCAGGAAACTTGGAAGTATGGATTTTCAACTGCAATATAACAAAGTCACCAATTTAAGCATAGCTCTTGGGAACATCTCGGGGATAATTATTAAGCCGGGTCAAACCTTCTCTTTTTGCAAACTGGTAGGCTTGCCAACCAAACGAAAAGGTTACTTGCCGGGACTGGAACTCTCGATGGGTGAAGCAAGGCCGGGCTTAGGGGGAGGACTTTGCCAGATAGCTAATCTGTTACATTGGCTTGTAATGCACAGCCCTTTGACAGTGACAGAAAGGCATCATCATAGTTTTGATCCGTTTCCCGATGACAGAAGGGTCTTACCTTTTGGCAGCGGGGCCACAGTGTTTTTCAACTATCTTGATTACCAGTTTATAAATAATACACCTTATACATTTCAGATAAATTTATGGCTTTCCGATAAATGCCTGGAAGGAGAACTCCGGGTCAACGAGGTTCTACCTTACACCTATCATGTATTCGAGAAAAATCATGAGTTTTTGAAAATAGGCGATGAGTTTTACCGGACCAATGAGATATGGAGAAATAAGCTCATCAGGGGAAGAAGCGGAGAAATATTGGAAACGGTATTGCTTACCAGGAATTTCGCAAAAGTGAAGTATATTCCGGATAATTTCCGGGAGACCACGCCCCCACCATCGTTTAACAACCAGCCGGACGGCTCCGGCTGCGCCTCTGACCTAACTTGCTAGGCTCTTAGAAAAACTGTTTGGGGGAAATAAATGTTGAGTGAATATGTGGTGGTTTGGGACGGGTCATTGGCGACGGAGGGATCTATTACTATATTCAGGATGTTTTTGTTCATCCCAATCACCAGAATAAGGGTAATGGCAAGAAGATAATGGATGCTATCATGAATTATTTTTCTGCTGCCATAGCGCCCGGTACGTTCATTGGGCTAATGGCAGCAAAAGGGGCAGCAGGATTTTATAAAAAGTACGGTTTTGAATGTCGTGATTCAGATAGACCCGGTATGTTTAAAATATGGGGGGAGATAGATTAAAATTCTCTGCGCCTCTGCGCACTCTGCGGTATGTTTTTAATTTTTATTTGTAACCATTCTTCCTTTCCTGTATCTAACCTAAATGAAAACACTTTTATATGAGGAGGAATGGTTATGGATTGGTTCAAACTTACGGCGCCCTGTGGGATGGATTGCTTCAACTGCCAGGCTTATGAGAAAAATATCTCACCGGAAATGCAAAAAATGTTTGCTGCAAGACTTGGTAAGCCGGAAGGCGAAATAGGCTGCAAAGGATGTCGTCAAGAAGGCACCTGCTTATTACTGCCCAGCTGCGCTACCCTGGAATGTGTCAAATCAAAAAATGTGGACTTCTGCTACCAATGTGACAGCTTCCCATGTGAGAAACTGGCCCCGTGTGCCCAGGGCGCGGAGAAATACCCGCATAACTTCAAGCTTTTTAACCTCTGCCGGATCCAAAAGGTAGGCCTTCAGGCCTGGGCGGAAAACGAAGCCAATGAAATCCGGAAGAAGTATTATCAAGGGGAATTCGCCATCGGCACCGGCCCACAACTAAGATAAGAAAACACGGGACCGTTTTTGAGACGGCTCCGTGTTTTCTTATTCGGGTTATTGGTGTTCTAGCAAGGTAAATCATCTGTTAAATCATTAACGCAAGGCAATATTACGACAATTTGGGCGCCTTGCCCAAGGTCGGATTGGACATCAATTCTGCCGCCGTGCTGCTTGACTATCTGAAAACATACGCTTAATCCAAGACCCGTTCCTTTGTCTTTAGTAGTATAAAACGGTGTTCCTACCTTCTTAATCCCGTCAGCAGATATTCCTTTTCCATTATCAATAATAACCAGATTCATCTCCCTGTTCGTTTCATTGTTAGAGGTATCAATCTCAATCATTGGCTTCTGACTCCCTGTCACGGCGTCTACGGCATTCCTGATTATATTTAATACAATCTGTTTAATTTGCCCTTCATCAGCCATAACCAATCTTTCCCGTGGAGATAAATCTATTTTCAACGCGATACCCTTAATAAACAATTCGCTTTCCAGCATTAAACTCATGGAATTTATTAATTCATTTATCGACATAGGTTTCAGCACCGGTGGGCGTGGTTTGGCAAAAGCCAGAAAATCACTGACCACCTCGTTTACACCATTGGCCTCAGTTTCAATGATGTCCACATATTTCCTGATTTGATGATCCAGTTGTTTGGTTTTAATGATTTGGCTGAATCCCTTAATAGCAGTCAAAGGATTTTTAATCTCATGTACTATCCCTGCCGCCATCTGTCCAAGAACAGCAAGCTTCTCCTGTTGCTGTAATTTTTGCTGTTCTGATTTAAGCTTGGTAACATCCACACCTACACAGGTATAACCAATCAGTTCCCCCTCCAGGTTGCAGACTGTTCCAAAATGAAATACTACTTCCCTCTTTTCGCCTGAAGAATTAATAAAAGAGGCCTCGTGGGCTTCCGGCAGCCAACCCTCGGCTGTTATTTTATATTCCTTGTTTCCGGAGCCGGATTGGAATATATGGACAAAGTCCCTTATTTCCATGCCCACCAGGTCATGTTCTTCCATCTGAAGCGCATCAGAAAAAGTTTTATTGCACATAACAATTCTTTTATTCTTGTCCATTATCAAAACAAAATTCGTAACTGACTTGAGAATGGCTTGGGTTTGCAGCTGCAGGTTTTCTAATTCCTGTTCTTTTTTGGCATCACATAACAGGTACATACTACCGTCACCATAAAGGGTTTGCCGTTCCATCCGCAGGCTAACCTCTTCCCCTGCCTGGTTGGTTATCCTGGTTACCCAACTACCGTTATTTTTTTCGCTAAGGGAAATCCCGAGGGAAAAATCTGCTATTATTTTGCGCAGAAGCGGCATAATCTCTTTTGAGTAATTATCGGTCTCGTGGGGATTTCGCCCAAGCATCTGTTGGATTTTGAGGTTGGCAAAAGTGATGTCATCATGCGGATTAACAGTCACAACGCCAATGGGGAGTCCGTTAAGAATCCGTGCCATATACAGGTTATCGGCTTCCATCTTTGCATATGGGTATGTTACGGCACTTACCACTGTTCCCTTAAGGAGATAAAAATAGTAGGCTATTTTGGTGAGATGGCCAAAAACCCGGCCAAAAGATACCTCATCAATATAGAAAGCGAAAGATAAATCGGCCGCAATAGAAATAGTCAAGGCTATAAAGATATATTTATAATTCAATATATCCCTTCTGTTGATGTCCTTTCTTAACCCGAATAAACTGACCATAGACAGGAAGATAATGAAATATTCGAGTTTTGCTTTAAGTAGAGTACTGCCATAGCCTGGTATGTATAATGGCGGCATAATTCCCGGGAACATCAGTAAACCCACTGAAGTCGAAATAGACAGAGTTAAAGCCAAAGCCAGCCCAATCCATTTGTTAATTTGGTTTTTGACAATCTTCAATGCAATCGTCAGTATTACTGTTGATTGGATCAGGCGTGACAGGATCCAATACCTTGACCCCAAATCGACGTATCCTGGCGGGTGCAAGCCTAATTCGACAGAATATAATGTGTGAAACAACCCCAAAACAGTGGCACACAAAAAGCTTAACCCCAGGAAATTTATGGCCGGTGAATTTCTTTCATAGGTATACCAGACTATACTAAACATTGCCAGATTAATCATATTACATATCGATTCCACAGCTGTATGATAGAGTCCGGGGTGGGATTGCCACAAGCCTGATGACAGTACTTTGGCCAGCAGATAAGAGATTATAATTACCGGAATAAATTTAATCATCAGTCTTGATGGGGAAGTTTGATCGTTTTCACTGAATTGCACCGATTCTATAAACACGTTATTATCCCACCTTTTATAACTACAATGCGATTCAACGTGTCATATTATAACATTATATTACATTTCAGTCTTAAATTTACTGTCGATTAAAACCACTGATTTTGTCGAATTTATAATAATTCAGGTATTGACCCTTCTCAAACAAAAGGGAGAGGCAGTACCCGGACAAAACCAAAAATTTCGAAAAATAAAAAGACAGGCTTAAAACCTGTCTTACGATGCCTCCTCCTGGAGGTAATCTTCAATCTTCCTCTTCCGTTTGCGCACCGGCTTTTTAATCTGTAGCTTTTCACCGGTGATGCATCCGCTTTCATCAAGGTGTACCGTAACTCCGTGCACACCGCCCAGGTTCATCAACTGGACATCGTGCCATTCCACGGTGTAGCACCCTTCTTCCCTGACCACATTATAGACCGGGAAGCGGGACCGCTTAAGGAAAACGTCCACCAGGTCAGACTGGCAGGAGGATTTTACACACCTGTGGTACGGTGCTGAGGTAAATTCCCTGGAGGCGAGTATTTCTTCCCGGCGGGTATCTACGCTGACATAAAGATACTGGCTCCTGGCCTTGTAAATGACATCCCACATAAAGGGGCTGATGGCCGAAGGCAGGATGTACACTTCGGCATCCCTGAATTTCGGTGTTAATTCCGCCTGTGCCATTTTAACAGCCCTGCGCTTTTGAATGATCCGCAGCAAAAGATAAGCGCCGATAATTGCAAAGGAGCCGGTATAAAACAGAGCCTGCACACGGGGATAATGATATCCCAGGTATACTCCGCCAACCATGGAAGATATAATTACCGGGTCGAAAAACCAGATCAGGTCAAACCCGTATTTTTTACTGCTAAAAGGATAAAAGAGGGGCAATCCCCAGGGCGTCAGCGAATCCATCAGCAGGTGACCGGCCAGTCCCGCACCGACCATGGCGACTACGGCGCCCAGGTTGTTTAGCGGCGTAAAGAAGTATACACCGGAGCTGATGAGCGCCCATAAAATAACGGCGCCCAGCAGGGAGTGGGTAACTTCCCGGTGGTATTTATAAAAGGTTTTGGGCCCCCTGATGCCGGCCACCACGTCGAGGTCAGGAGCAATATTGGAGATAACCATGGTCACCAGGCTGGCCACCCCGAATTTACTTTTCAGGCCCATGCCGGCCATCATGGTCCCCATTAAGCCATGTGATACCAGATCCACCAGAAACCATCCTTTCTAATAACAGGACAAAATAACACTGAAATTCACTAATCAGTATAGCATAGTTTCGGGATGTTTGCACTACTAAAGTAGTTATAATCGCAGGTAATTTTTATTTCTCCCGGCATAAGTTACCACCTCTGTATACCCCACGGATTTAAGCAGTTGGACAGCCTCCCCGAAATTAGCCCCCACCTGCTCCGGACTGTGAGCATCAGACCCCAGGCTTACCGGGACCTTATTACGGAAGCACAGTCCGAGAAAATCGACATGAGGATAAATCTCCCCCGCAGGCACCCTAAGCCCGGCGGTATTGATTTCTATACAGACTCCGGCATCGGCGATAATTTTTACCGTATTCTCATATAGTTCCCTGATATCCCGGTCAGGCCGGAATCCGAATTTCTTGATCAGGTCAGGGTGTGCAATGGTGTCAAACAGGCCGCTGGCGGCAGCCCGGCCAAGGGTGGAAAAATAAAGGCTGTAAAGTTCGTAGATATCCCATTTATCGTATTCCGCGATGTTAAGGGGATTGTCAAATCCCCACCCGGCCAAAAAATGAATGGAGCCCAGGACATAATCGAATTCATATAATTTAAGTATTGCAGCCAGTTCCTCTTCCATACCCGGTGCATAATCAGCCTCTATACCGAACTTAACGGGATAGGGGTAGAATTTCTGCTGCGCCTCACGGACCCCGCGTACGTATTCAGGTAATTCCTCCCGGCGCATGGCGATGGAGAGATCTCTTTCATCCGGAGGAAGAAAATACATCGGTATATGGTCGGAAAAACCCATTTCCAGCAGGCCTTTCCGCCGGGCGGCCTGCACGTATTCTTCCATCTCCCCCACGGCATGGCCGCACATCTTGGTATGTATGTGGTAATCAACCGGCACCCCGCTCATCCTCTCCCCAACCTTTTATTGCCGCATACCGCCGAATAACGGCCCGGCAACATCTATTCCTTTTAAGTCCCTGCTTACCAGCAGTTCGTCACAAAAAGCCTCTACCGGCGCAGTCGAGACGTGCCCATAGTTAACCAGCACCACTATAGTCCGGAACTGTTTGGTCTTTTTCTGCTGCCCATAACTCTCAAGAAATTCTGGGCTTACGCTGCATACACCGTCAGTGATAAAAACTATGTCCCCTCCCGGGTATTTGTCTTTCTCCAGGTAGCGCATCGCTTCCTGCAGGGGTTTTTCGAAATCGGTCCCGGCCGAACATAAAAAATATTCACCGATGGCCACAAGCTGTTCGAAGGTACACTGCCCACGGGGTATCTCGAATACTTTCATATCGTCGTCCGGCCCGCCAAACATTATGACCACAAAATCCCGTTTCTGGGCCATGGCCATCTCCATCAGGGCTATGGCAATGGCCTTGCTGGTCTCTTCCTTGGGACCCTGCATCGACCCCGAATTGTCCAGGCAGATGATCAGGCTGCCCCTGCCCCGGCGCCGCCTGCTGCTCATATCATACAGACACAGGGCCTCATCAGCGTATTTCTGTTGGAAGGATTTTTTCCGCAGCGGTTTAAAATAATCGGCCCATTCTTCCGGCACCACCATGCCAAGTTCGTTGCCGTAAGCTATGCCCCTGACTTCAGCGGCATCTTCTGCCAGCTCCTGCCTGTGCCGCTGCTCCCGGACCTCTTTGAGCCTCCCGACCCGCTCCGCCAGCCTCTTCAGTTTTGGTGAATTCAGGTAATTTTCCACCAGTTTCAGGTGGGGCGTAATATCTCCCCTGGTCCATACACCCTTGTTGTCACCGAGGCCTTCACCCCCGGTTGCAAACCGCCCCTCCCGTGCACCCTTTTCATCGGCGCCTGAAACGCCGATGGTCTTTTTCCCGGAAGTGTTCCACTGCATGCTTAACCGGGCAGCGAGGCTGCGTAACTGCTTCTCCTTGTCTTCCACGACCAGATCCCACCGGTTCCGCAGGGTCGCATACTCTTCTTTCACCCGGCCGACGGCCGCGCGGGCAACCTTGTCTGCCGTCTTCCTCTGTAGAAGGGCATCCTTTAATTCTTCCTCGGTGCAGAAAATTTCGTTAGCCGTTTCCATGATGTCCCCATCCAACCCGGTCAATACGAGTTCTCCGAAATACATGGCCGCCATCCCTGCCCCGATACTGCTCTGTCGCGCAAAGCTGCGTGCCCTCCGGAATTCCCTGTTTTTCATGAATTGGTCCATAATCAGCCTGTTCAGCCTGGCGCCTGTTGAAACCTGCCCGGGAGCGAGAAGCCGGGGGAAGTCCTCGTAAAGGGCCACAAATATATCGCGTAAAATATAAGGAAATAGGCTTAGCGCCTGTTCCCCCCTGTCATGCAGTTTTTTAAATTCCGCGCAGCTTTCCACCAGCCGGTTAAAAGCGCCGGCCTGGCCGGTCTCCACCACATAGCGCCGTTCAGACATAAAATCACCCTAAATAAATTTTGCATCCTGGCCAAGACATTCTTTGATGATGGCATCTTGAATTTCTGCGACTTTTTTGGCGGCATCGGCCAGGACTGCGCTGGGCACCCCCGCCAGTTCCCGCAGTTCCTCCAGTTTTTCCCCGATTTCCGTAAGCCTGGCATTCATCTCTCCGCCAAGAAAGTGCTTGCGCAGGCGGTCATCGTAAGATGCAAACTTCTGCCTGATCTGCTGGGCTTCCTTGAGGAACTCGGCGGCCTGCACCTCAACGGTCAGTTTGACGGTAAACAAAACCTCGCTGCATGTTTTCCTGTCGGCCGGCTGAATCCAGAGGATGTCTCCCAGGGCATTGAGGTCCTGAATACCGGCTTTATTCCTACCATGCAGATAGGCATGGGCCTGGAGCACCTTTTTACTCTCTTTGAACCTGCGGTCTGAGATATTTACTCCTTTTTCCCGCAGCTTAATCACCATACTGATGACCTTATTGACGATGTCATCCGGAATTTCCACCTGCCCAATTTCATGCTGCCACTCCCTGAGTTCGTCCAGCGTGAAACAGGTCCCCGGCTGTCCGGGTTCAGGGAGGGAAAACAGCGTGCGGAGGCTCTCAATATCCGGGATGTAGTCCACCTCGTAACGGAAGAGGAATCTGTCATAGAAAGCCTGCAGCTCATCACTGGTCTCGGCCGGAATCTCATTGGTAGCCCCCACCATCATGACCAGGGGTACACTTACAACCTCGGCTCCGTTATGAAATTTCCTTTCGTTGAGAATAGTTAGAATAGTATTGGCACAGCTGCTGTTGGAATTGAATATCTCGTCCAGGAAAACAAAATGGGCGTCAGCGATTTTACCTGTTAAAACCCGCCTGTACTCGTCATTTTCCAGGTCCCGGAGGGAAACCGCCCCGATAATTTCATCAGGTTTGGTGAACTTGGTCATGAGGTACGAAAAATACCTGCCATCCTGCAGCCTGCTGCCTAACTCGTTAACCAGCATGCTCTTGGCTGTGCCCGGAGGCCCGATGAGCAATACGTGCTGGCCTGTCAGGAGTCCCAGAAACAGACCCTCGATGAGATCTTCCCTGTTCAGAACCGTTTTGGACAGCTCATCCCTTATCTGCGAAATCTTTTGCAACTTGTGTCGCCCCTTTAACCGGTATTTTTGAATAATTCCAGGAATGATTGTATAAACATACCATCCAACTATAATATGAGCCGGGTAAAAGGTTTTCATTCAATAAACCTCATACACGGCCCGGAAAACGCAAGCATTATATTAATTATACCATACTGTGTCAAAATGTAAATGAGGCCAGCATTTCGCCAAAGGTAACGGCATACCGGTCATCCATCTTCTCGGGATAAAAACAGCTGAACCTGTAGATTTTCCCGTCCTTGCTGAAGAAATACTCCAGGGCAGTCATCCGGGCATCTCCGGATCCTCTTCTGTAGGAGAGTACAAATCCTGTCCTGTCGCCAACATTGGTCTTCTTGAATTTCAGGGAGTCATAACCGGGCGTCATGGACTTTTTGGCTTCCTGCACGTATTCGGGAATCCCTTGATTAAGTTTCATTACCTGGACAAAACCGTGAGCAGCCCGGTCGGGACTCCGGAAGCTGACATGCTCCAGGATTTCTCCCCCGCTGTAATCCTTCTCAACCCTGATCAGCCAACCCTGGGGATAATTGAAACTGATGCCTTGTCCCTCCGAACTATAGGTCACTGCATCATATACCTTACCCGCAACATCTTCAACGGGTGCATAATAACTGACCGCCATGAGCGGCACAACAACTCCCAGCAGGACAGCCAGGGTAAAAATCAGCTTTTTTTTCCCCAGTACCACTATTTTACCCTGCATCAGAAAACCACCTCCGGTAATATATATGGCGGGGTGGCAAAAAAATTCGTTACAGGCTGTTATTTTTTATGAAAATTTTGTCTTATAAGTTTGGCTGCCAGATTCACGGTCAGCTCATGAACCCTGACCGCCAGGTCCATAGACAGGGTTCCCGTGCCGCAGCCGGGTGTTATTAAAGCCTGATCCCTCAGAACCTGCATGTCTATTCCTTTTCCTACAAGGTAACCGGTATGCTCCTCAAAAAGTCGGGCCAGGGAAGCCACATCCTGCCCTTCAACATGTTCGGCGGCAGTCGGGACAATCCCCCAGGCCAGCGCACCTCCCCTGCCAAGAAATGCCCGCAGTTCTTCCATATACCCGGTAACCGTTTTAAAGTAATTAAAGGCATCAAAGCTTACCACATCAACCTTTGACTCAAACAGGATGGACCAGTCCATACCGGCGCAGGAATGGGTCCCCACCACTGCCCCGGCGCCCTGGATAACTTCAAAAATACTGTTGAGTTCCGGGATAATTTCAGCCTTTTTGAGGGTAATGAATGACGACTGGCCCGAAGCGTAGAGTCCCGGATCATCCACAAATACTATTACGGGCAGCCCAAACCGGGCCAGGGTCCTGGCCTGGTTTAAACCCTGCAGGGCCAGGGTTTTGATGAGGATATCTCTGCCCTGGAGATTATAATATATGGCTTTTCTGTCCTGGTCGGTCAGAGTAAGGCCGATAGTGAGGGGTCCGGTGATCTGACCCTTGAGGTATTTTGCGCCTCCGGTCCCCCGGGATTCAAGGGTCCTGATAAAGGCATAAAAACCGGCAGCAGATTCCTCCGGGAAGCTGAAAAAATCCAGGGCTTTACTGTCTCCGTCAACAGCCGCCATATATATCTCGTAAAAACCGGCCAGCTTGGCTCCCCACTCCTGCTGTTCGGTATCGAAGTAGTATTTATTCCCGTTCGCAATTACCAGACCCAGTTCTACCAGCGGGGCTATAAACTGGTTGAGAAAACCCTCGGTACTCCCGCGCATAGGAAGCTGAGGCCAATACGGGGCCTCAGGAAAATATTTCATTATAAAATCAACAGCCTCTTCAGTGTCTGTATGTGGGACGCTGCCGATGCCGGTGGCCAGAAACCTAGGTTTGAATTCCATGTTATTCCTCCAATTGACCATCTTTAGCCAAGTAATTCTTATCTTATCGTGAAAAAGTATAAAAATCAATAATTCCCCCGGGAGGAATTTAATCGATGAAATTAGAAAATATAATAAACAATATTCTTGGCGGTTAGCTATCGGATAAAAAGGGTTGGAGGGGAATGCAATGAATGAAATATTCCGGTTGATCCAGGCCGGCGGCTATGCCTTAGCAGGCCTGGTCTACCTTTTAAAGGAACAGAAAAACACCAGACTTCTCCTCATCTTTGCCGTTCTTACTCTCATTATATGCCCGCTGATAAAGTTTTCTGCCTTGCAGACCGTAATTGTATTTTTTACGGTAATGGTGGCGGCGGTGGCGGAAGTGCTGAACACCTCTATAGAAATCACCCTCGACCTGCAGACCCAGGGCAAGTATCACTCCAAGGTCAAAATCGCCAAAGACGTTGCGGCCTGTTCCGTCCTGCTGAGCCTCGTCAATGCGGTAGTGGTCTTCTGCGTCATCCTGTTTTCCAACCTTTTTATCGGTAAGTAACCAGAGATTACGAATAATAAAAAGAAGAAAAACATACCGCAGAGCCCGCAGAGGCGCAGAGAAACACAAAGGCGAAGAAATAATTTTTAATTAACCACGGATTGAACACGGATAAAATCAATACGGATTTTTAGCATTTCCTCTATTTTACTTGAAATAAAAAACATCTACAATATTGCTTTCCTATTACAAAGTCCTTCTCCACTACATACGTATTAATCCGGGCATTCACATCAGTGTTTATCAGTGAATATCCGGTCTTTTTATCAGTGGTAAATTCTTTTGAGTAAATCATGATGCGTAAGTATTTTTCTCCGCGACTCTGCGATCTCTGCGGTATGTTTTTAATCTTTTTTTTGTTTTCACTGGCCGCTAGCTGCTGCTAGCCACTAGTCACTAGCCACTAACCACTATTTTCCCGCCCACCATGGTCATCAATACCCGATAATTGCGGTCCAGGACCGTGATATCGGCATCCTTTCCGGGCGCTAGCGTCCCCTTGGACCGGAGTCCCAGAAAAACAGCCGGGTTGGCTGAGGCCATCTGTATGGCTTCTCCTATCGAGAGGCCAACTTCCTCTACCAGCACCTTGACTCCCCCGGCCATGCTGATTGTACTGCCCGAGAGGGTCCCGTCTGCCAGCCTGACCACACCGTCTTTCATAGTAACCTTCTGTCCGCCCAGCTCATAAATCCCATCCGTCATCTGGCCGGCCCTGCTACAGTCGGAAATGGCAGCGACCCTGTCCGTCCCCTTTGCCAGCACCAGCGCCTTGATCACGGCGGGGTGCACATGGAACCCGTCCGGGATAATGTCCACAGTCAATTCTCTCATGCTCAATATGGCGCCAATTGTCCCGGGATCCCGGTGATGAAAGGCGCCCATGGCATTAAAGGCATGGGTGACATGACTTAACCCGGCTGCATAGGCTGCATGGACCTGGGTGATGGTGGCCGCCGAATGGCCCAGGGAAACCACCATACCTAGGGAAACTGCATACCTGATAACTTCGATAGCCCCGGGCAGTTCCGGGGCTATTGTCATCATCCTGACCATCCCGCCTCCGGCTTCGATATACTCGTTAAGTTCCGCAATGCCGGGCGGTCTGAGATTTGCCCCGATATGGGCCCCTTTTTTTTCGGGGTTGAGAAAAGGGCCTTCCAGGTGAATACCGATTAACCGGGCTCCGCCTGTTTCTTTTAGCATAACAGCTGCAGCATTGGCAACAGCCTGGACCAATTCCTGCCGCGGGGCGGACATAGTGGTACCAAGAAAAGCCGTGGTCCCTCCCTCAGCCAGCACCCTGGCCATCAGGGACAGGGACTCCGGGGTGCTGTCCATCACATCCGCTCCCCCGGCCCCGTGTACATGCATATCAATAAATCCCGGGCACACATAACTATCCCCGAAATCATATACCCGGTATCCCGCTCCCGGCATTGATGAACCTCTTTCCCCGGTATGCGAAATAACCCCGTCCGCAATTTCGAGGAGGCCGGGCCGGGGAAAAACCTCGCCGGGAAAAACAATATTACCTTTTATCAATATTTTCTCCCGGATCATCTTATCCTCCTTAGGCGCTCAGTTGTGAAATTAGCGGCCAGCGGCTGGCGACTGGTAATGAAGTATATGGAAAAACATACCACAGAGGTCACAGAGATACAGAGAAATACGATTTTAAATTTTAATTAGCCGCGGATGGACGCTGATTAACGCGGATAAGAGAATAATACAAAATTAATCAAATTAAAATATATCTACTCTATTGGTTTCCCTACTATAAGTTTTCTCCCACTACATTCGTTCATCATAAGCTACTGCCAATATTTGAAGAGAAAGACAAACAAACATATATCCTGTAACTATTATTTTATTATAATTATTAATGTTACAAGTCCGGCATTCAATCCGTGTATATCAGTGAAAATCCGATCTTTTCATCCGTGGTAAATTCTTTTGAGTATTAGACTGTAAATCGAACCGCGAAGGCTCATAGGTTATTATCCGAAGCTGCACCCAAACTAGAATAGAACGCCAATCGTACTGCATACCTGCTCACTCTCCGCGTCTCTGTGAACTCTGTGGTTGTTTTCAATTTTTTTTTGTTTTCACTGGTCACTGGCCACTGGCCACTGGCCACTATAAAAGTAATCCCCCACAGGGATTAACCCTCTTGGGGGGGAATCGCGCAGTTTTCACTTGATGAGGAAGAAAATATGACAAAATATATTAAATAAACTACGCTTAACAGCAGTCCAAGCAGGTGGAGAGTGACCACCGTATTGGGGATGGCGTCATAGGGCAGGTTTTCCCCTATTTTGACCAGACCGCCCAGGAGCCCTATAACCGGCGGGTTGGCTTCGACCGAGAACCTGGCAAAAGCCAGGGCTGACGAAACGGCGGTATACTCGAACAGAATCACCAGAACGGGTATCAGGTGCAGCAGGTTAACCAAATCCTTCACCTTTTTCGCCAAAATTTGCATTTCCTTAGTTTATTATAAAGCTTCCGACGGGATAAATACAATATTAAATTGCCACCCTGGCAATGGCGATGCGGGTGTCATAACCACAACCGGGGCATGAGAACAGGTGGATGCATGGGGAAACATCGGCCGGCCCCGCAAAACCAGGGGGTTCGTAAAGGTCCGTATCGTCATAGGGACTATAGGGGCCATAATAATTTTCAATATTCCCCGCGTCTGTCATCATCCCGCCGCAGCGCGGGCACTCATTCTGCAAATCCGCCAATCCGTTGCATACAGGGCATTCATATTCCACAGCAGATCACCTCACCGCTTTATTATTTCTATTCTGCTGCGGTATCATCCGTGAACGCCGGGAGGACTTATACGGCACGACGTAGAATAAAGCCACTAATATTTTAAAGGGAGGATATTGCATGAACAGGCCCAAGGTTATAATCATCAGCATTGTAACACTTGCCGTCGCCCTGTTATTCACTCCTCTGGTCCAGTTCCTGGCTTCCCCGCTGGTGGTCAAGGACCCGCTGCAAAAGGCGGATGCCGTAGTAGTCTTAAGCGGTGGCTGGGAGAGCAAGGGCAAGCTCGGAAAAAGCACTTTGGAAAGGTATAAATACGGGGTTAACCTGTTTCAGAAGGGGTACGGGAAATTCCTGATATTTTCCGGGGGGAACCTGTGGGGTAACCCCTCCGAGGCCGGGGAGATGGCGGAAATGGCCATGAGCGACGGTTTCCCCGACGAAGTTATTATCGCCGAGGGCAATTCGGAGAGCACATGGGAAAACGCCCTTTTCGTAAAAAAAACACTGCTGGAAAAGGAAATCGACACCGTAGTTTTGGTGACCTCTCCTTACCACAGCCTGCGGGCTTCGGCGATGTTCAGAGATAAGGGCATCAAGACCATCTCCGCTCCCGTGCCCGACAGTGAATTTTACAAGGCCGACGGGCCGGACCGCCTGCGCATCGCCAGGCTTGTCCTGCTTGAATATATCAAACTGGGGTTGTATAAGATGCATATTGTACGATAGTGGCCAGTGGCCATACAAAACCAAAGGCTGATACCGTTATCCCCCGCAAGGGAGATACCAGTATCAGCCTTTGGTTTTTTCTGATTATATACCTGTGGCTTTCACTGCCCGTCTGTTTTACCCAGGTCCGGCAATGGGCAGACCTCGCTGCAGGTCAGCTCTCTTATCTTGTCCATCAGCATTTTTACCGTCAGCACGTATTCCGCGTGCGACCACGTCAGGGGCGCGACAGACAGGGGTGCGCCGGTATACGGGTGTATCTGCTCGGAAAGTACGCCGCTGGGAGCGGCATGAGCGGTAACCCACTGCAGTATCTGCAGGGGTCTGGCCAGGTCATCGACAGACCGGGCTTTGGCAATATACCACTCAGCCAGCCAGAGGGTGCATATAAACCACGGGTTGCCGGGAACGTTGGCTATGTCACTGGACTTCCGGAAATAGTAATCATTAGTATAGCGGGCCGCCCCTCCTATAACGGTCTGCACCCACAGGCCGTTCTCGATGGCCTTCATGGTTAACTCAACCCGCCGGTCGTCAGGCGGCAGTATCCCGAACTTGGTTACTCCGTAAACACTGCTCTCCAGCGTCAGGTCTTTTTCCAGCGACCCGTCGGGTTTTACATAGACTCCGCGCAAAAAACGGTGGAGGGACTCGTCATAGAGGTGGGTCAGGATCCCGTTCCTGACTTTTTCCGCCGTTTCCCTGAAGACCCTGGCCCTCGGTTTATCGGCAAAGACTTCGGCAAAATTGGCTGCCGCCGTGAGTCCGGCATATACAGCCGCAGCCGTAAAGGTGAAGATACCGTGCCTTTCCTCCCACAGGTCGTAGCTTTCGTATGGCAGGTCCAGTTCCGTCCGCATGTGCTTGACCATAAAGTTGCCGGCGGGGCGGATGAGGGAACGGTAAAGCAGGAGTACAAACTCAATATCCCTGGTGGATTTGTAATACTCCCACAGTGCAAAAAGAACAAGGGCTGTTTCATCTTCCTGAATAGGCAGTTGGGGTTTGCCGTCCAATATCCACGGGTGCCAGCTTGAACCTACGGAACCGTCGGGATTATACTTATGCAGTAAAAACCCGCCGGAGGTAAGAGCGTTTTCACAGAATCTAAAAAACGGTTCCGTCATTTCCGGGTAACCGGCCCTGACGAGAGCTTCGGAAACCAGGGCTCCATCCCTGGGCCAGCAGTAGCTGTAATGGTCCCTGTTATAATTCAGAATATCGGAGTCGTTGGCAGCCGTTACAGCCCCCCTTTTATCTACCTGGGTCCGGATGATCAGGAGGGAGCGTTTATAAAGACCCATTACATCCGCCGGCAGATTAACTCCCTCATGGGTAACCTTGTTGACCCACTGCTGCCAGTAAGCCTCAACGGATTGCAGGATAGTCTCCGGGGAACGCTGCAGCACATATTTATTAAGACGGTGAGCCTCCTGGTAGTTCCTGGCCACCGTAATCCAATAGTAGACCACGTTTTTCCCTTTGGGCGGCAGGTCTACCTTGAAACCTACGGTGCTGTCAACCGAGCCCTGGGCGATGGGGTTGCCCTGCAGGTGCCCGTCTTCGGCATCCCTCCATGTGCCTTCCGCTCCCCGGAAGCGCTTGGTCCCGGTGGCATACTGCTGAATTCCCCCGGCATTGGAAAAGCCGTTGATCATAAAATATTTGCCTTTTTTATAGTGGTACAGCACCCCTGCTCCCGGTTCGAAAACAGCGGTATCACCAACCTCGGTCTCATCGATGGAAAAGTCATGGGTGAAAAACAGCCTCACTTCCCGCTGCCGGTCAGTCAGGTTTCTGATGACGACTTTTTTGAGATAAATACTATCGTGATAATGAACTGCATCGTTGATACTTAAGGACAGGCCCAAATCACGGTTGGTCATCCTGGAGCAGGTCACGAGGGTTTCTTTCTTATATCTGACGGTCCTGTCCCAGGTTGATTCGTCACACCACGTAAACCTGCCCTCTACCCAGATGCCCATGCTGTTCTTGCTCCCCTGGATATGGTTCCACTGCCCGACATACGGGTAATAAAGGTCTCTCATGTTCAGTTCACCGTCGAAATTGATCAGCATTTCGCCGTTGCCTATTACCAGATATCTGGGCACTAAAATCATCCTTCAGTACGTATTTTGCATCCTTTAAATGGCGGATTTGAAATCCTCTATCTTACGGCTGTATATCTCCGCAAGTTTTTCGGCCTCGTCGGGTGTGGGGGCCTCACAGACCACCCGGAAAACCGGCTTCTCGCAGTCCGGCAGCACCAGTGTCCACCCTTTTTTAGTGAATATCTTGATCCCATCCAGCAGCTCAATTTTACAGTTCTTGGCGTCCTCAATGAGATACCGCATAACCCTCCCTTTTTCGCTCCAGGGACATGCAACCTCTGTTTTGCAGAGGCAGCTTTGCGGCAGGCCGTCAATGATTACAGACAGGTCTTTGCGGGTGGCCTGGATGAACTCCAGGACTTTAAGGAAGGTATATATCCCATCAAACAAAGGCTGGAACAGGTTATCCCTGGTAATTTCCATCAGGGCCCGGGGATGGCTCCGGGTCCTGATCACCCGGCCTCCGGATGCGTATGCGATTTTTTCGATGGTGGAAGGGGCAGTTACCGGAACCCCGATTTCCCTATCGGCGGACTGTTCGAGGGCAATATACGCCCAGAGTGTAAGCAGCCGATCCTCGCTGATGATATCGCCCCGGGGTGTAACCAGGGTTACATCGTCGGCATTACTGCTTAAAATGACCCCCAGGTCCATTTTATTGTCCCTTACCGTAGCCGCAATATCCGCAGGGGTATAATCAGCAGTATTGACAGTGGTAACCTGGCAGCCCAGCCTTTCGAACAGTGGCGGGATAAACCAGCCCAGATTCAGAAAATCGTAAGCAACCAATACCTTGAACCGGCATCTCCTGACAAGGTCCTGGTTGATAGTCTGCAGAAGCCCTTCTCTGTATGCATCCACCAGTTGAGGGACATACCGGATTTCCCCCAGGCTTTTGATATCAGCCCTGCGGAAATCCTCCTGAATAAAATTGTTTTCGATTTTGCGCTCCATATCTTTACTGATATTGATACCGTTTTCATCCAGCAACTCCAGGATAATCCGGGTATCGTTGGGAGGCGGCATCATCCTGATGTGAATCCCGGCCCTGGCATGGAGGCTCTTCACGGCGTATCTGGTTATCGGGGTTGTGGTGACTCCGATATCGGAGACATTGAGCCCGCTGGCTAACAGGCCCGAAGTAAAGGCCTTTTTTATAATCTGGGATAACCGGTGGTGATCGCCGCTGACTACAACATGACCGCCCATGGATATGGTTGAACCATGAGCTACAGCCAGCTTCACCACCATCTCCGGCGAAATCTCCACATTGGCGGTCCCGGCAACCCCGCTGCCGGTAAACAGGCTTTTGCGGTGGGATTCGCCCCAGATCAGGGATGAGGTCAGTACCGCATTATCTTCCACTACCTTATTGGGCCATATCTTGACATGGGGTTTTACTGTCACCCGGCGTCCGATGAGGGTGCTGTCCCCTATAACCGTACCTTCAAACAGGGCGGAATTGGCCTGAACCTTGGTATGGCTGCATATGGTGGCTCCCCTGAGTTCGACCTCCCGGTCTATAAAGTTATAGTCCCAGAGAATAGTACGCTTAAGGGAGGCTCCCCCGCGTACCGTATTATTATTGCCGATGACGGAATACCTGCCTATTTCGGAGCCGGCTTCTATTATACAGTCGTTACCGATATATACCGGTTTCTCAGCAATTTTCACGCCCTGTTCCAGGACGGTACCCACTCCTACCCAGAGGCCCTCCTCTATCATCCTGCCGCTGATCTCTGCCTGCAGCAGCCCGTCCAGCAGGTCATTGTGGGTCTGGCGGTACTGTTCCAGGCTGCCGATATCGGACCAGTATCCCGAGGCCACATAGCCATACATGGGCAGCCCCTCCTGCAGCAGCAGGGGGAAGAGATCCTTGCTGAAATCAAAAAACACATCTTTTTCATAGTATTTGAATATCTCAGGTTCGATAATGTATATCCCTGTATTTACGGTATCGCTGAACACCTCTCCCCAGCCGGGCTTCTCCAGGAAGCGGATAATCCGGGCGTTATCATCACACATGACCACTCCGTATTCCAGGGGATTCGGTACCTTAGCCATCACCAGTGTAACAATGCCGCCCTTCCGCCGGTGAAATTCGATGGCCTCACTCAGGTTGTAGTCGGTTATACCGTCACCGCTGATTACGAGAAATGTCTCGTTTAAAAAGCCATCGGCATTCTTCACACTGCCGGCAGTACCCAAAGGCGTGGTTTCCGCAAAATATGACAGCTTTACACCAAGCCTGGCCCCATCTCCGAAATAATCCTTGATTACATCAGGCAGGTACTGCAGCGTAACAGCAATATCGGTTATTTTATGCCTGCACAGGAGTTCGACGGCATACTCCATGACCGGTTTGTTCAATACCGGAACCATCGGCTTGGGTTTGTTGCAGGTCAGAGGTCTCAGCCTGGACCCCTTTCCACCGGCCATAATTACTGCTTTCATCTGTCCACCCACCTCTTTCCTGTAAGCTTAGTCATTCAGTGCACCGGGTGCATCTAACCGGCCACGTAGCCGGTATGATGAGCTTCAGTGGCCACTTCACGGTATACCCTGACCGTATCGGTTGCTATTACCCCCCAGTTATAGACTGTATTTACCTTATCCCAGGCGGCCTGACTGATCCGTTGGGCCAGTTCCCGGTCTCTAAGAAGGCGGATTATACCGGCTGCAAGGCTTTCAACGTTATTGGGATAAACCTTTAACCCATCCACCCCGTGTGTGATGACCTCAGCCAAACCCCCGGTTTCACTGGCGATTACGGGTACCCGGGTGGCCATAGCCTCCAGGGCCACAATACCGAACGGTTCATAAAGACTGGGGAATACAGCGACATCCGAACCGGCAAACAGCATATTGCGGGTATCATCATCGGCAAATCCTGTCAGGTAAACCTTATGGCCCACGCCAAGATTGTCGGCCAGCCGCTGCAGGTGTTCCTGATACGGCCCCTTACCGGAAATGATGAATTTGGCGTCAGGATACTCCTCGAGGATCCGGGGAATGGCCTCAATTAATACCTGAACACCTTTTTCCGGTACCAGTCTCCCGACGAAATAGACAATCTTTTCGTCAGACGAGGCATAGCGGCTGCGGAAACCGGGGTCCACAACCCTGGGTAGGATATTCTTGACTTCAACGCCGTTGGGAATTATGCGGATTTTGTCCGCCGGCAGCTGGAATACCTGGGCGATTTCACGGGCCATGTATTTGCTGCAGCAGATAACCTTCCAGGATTCATATGTAAGCGACCATTCGATCTGGTTAATATGGCGCTGGATATCATTATGGATGCCGCAGTTCCGGCCGAACTCCGTGGCATGGACGGTGGAAACAAGGGGTAAATGATAGGTGTGTTTGAGGACTATCGCGGCCTGGGCCACCAGCCAGTCATGAGCATGGATAAGGTCAAAATGATAGGTCCTGATCAGGTTATGGGCGCAGTCTATCATGGCCAAGTTGAGACGCTCAACCCAGTCCAGGAAATTATGGGAGTCCAGATGGACGGGATAAACCCGGTAAACATGCACCCCGTCAACAATTTCACTTGATTTTGCCCCCGGCACGTGACAGGTTATGACGTGGACCTCCTCGCCCTGGGCCGCCAGGGCCCGGGAAAGGTCGTCAACATGCCTGGCCAGCCCGCCTACGGTTTTGGGAGGAAATTCCCAGGAAAGCATCAGTACCCTGTGGCTGGGGGCAGCCTGCGGCTTCCCGGCGCCGTTAAAGGATACTATGGCTGCAGTATCGGGTTTGTAGACCTTATAGTCTATGTCCGGGAAAATATAGTCGAGATTTTCGAGGTTGGCGATTTCTTCCTCATTCAGATCGTTATTCTTAACCGCCCAGTACAGCCGGCTGAACCGGGCTATGTGGTCCCTGACCCTTTTTTCGGCATACTCGACAGATGTCCCCATTTTCATGATAAAAGGCCAGTCGGAACTCTGGGCCAGCAGAAGCTCCCGGGCCATCTGGTTAAGAGCCCTCTCCGTCAGCCCGTCGGCCGCAGGAAACACCCGGGCTGTTTCGCTCATCCGTTCCCCGGCCCGGTGCAGGTGCCGGTAGATCCAGTCGTTAGCCGGATCGAGCCAGACCTCGTTAAAACCCTGCTGGCCCCAGCTGCTCATCGGCAGAGACGCCACCTGGTTGGCGGGATACATATTAAGGTACTCCCACGGAGTAATAGTCTTAACGGTATCCTGGTCATGATGGATTTTTCGCATCAGGCAGTCAATCCACTGCGGGCCTTCATACCACCAGTGCCCAAAAAGCTCGGCATCGTACGGGGAGACAATAATCGGGGGGCGGTCCATTTGGGAGGCCAGGTTCTCCACCTGTTTTTCCCGGTTAAACATAAAATTGCCCGCGTGCTCAGCCGCGCGGCCGGCCGCCGTCTCCGGGTCATAAACCTGTTTCCGGTCAGTCTTCCCGGTAATCCGGTAGTACTTGATACCGGTATCGATACGCAGGTTGTCTGGCCCGATATATGGCCCGATGTAATCAAGGTCCAGGTCATAACCTATGTCGCGATAAAATTCACGGTAGCAGTAATCTCCGGGATACCCGCGGCGCATATCCCAGACCTGCCTGGAGGTCTCGTGGTCGCGCCCGAAAGCCGCCACGCCTGCCGGTGTATATAACGGGGCGTAAACGCCATAAACGGGACCGGGCGTGGCATACATCAACCCGTGGGTATCCACAAAGAAAAACTGGATGCCGTGGGCCTTGAGTATTTCGTCAACACCCGGGGTATAGGCACACTCCGGCAGCCACATACCCCTGGGCGGGCTGCCGAAATGCCTGGTAAACAGGTCAGCCGCCACGGCTACCTGGGCCTTGATGCTCTCCTTTTTGACCATCAGCGGAAGAAATCCGTGTGTCGCACAACTGGTAATAAGCTCGACCCTGCCGGCATCCCGAAAATTTTTGAAGGCTGTCAGGATATTCATGCCGTACCGGTCTGCGAATATTTCTTTTACTTCAGTGAACCTGTCAAAATACATGCGGGCAATACTGTGAAATTCCGTACCTTGGGTCCGCTCAACTTCCTTGCCGGCCAGGTCAATAAGTTTGTTCAGGTGGCGCAGGTAGCGCTGCTGCAGCAGATGATCCGCCATCATTGAAATTAACGGCGGCGATAAGGATATGGTCACCCTGAAATCGACGCCGTCACTTAGCAATCCGTCAAAAACCCCAACCAGCGGAACATATGTCTCGGTCAGGGCTTCAAAAAACCAATTCTCCTCAAGATAGCTGTCTTTCTCCGGATGTCGCACAAAAGGCAGATGAGCGTGCAGCACCAGAGCCAGGTAACCTTTGGCCATTTCTAACCCTCCCCTTTTTCAGGCTTGGATTCCTCATCATCCCGTACATAGATATAAACTCCCTCGCTACTGAAGGCTGCAATTCCCCAATCGGACCGGGCCGGTTGACCTGCCAATCTGTCCAGCATGTCGGCCCAAACTGCCCCGGACCCGTCCGCCATAGTGTCACGGGGGGTCTGGATAATATTGGATCTGAGGAGCGTGATGAAACGTCCTTCCTGGATGGTTATCCCGAGGTCTGCACAGTAGGAATGGTTAGCATTAACTTCCTTCGCATAGTAGTTATTGGCCAGGGGGTGAACCCCCAGATCAAAGTGACTGTGGGCAATTTCCCTGTTAAAATTAAGCCCGGTCAGGTCGTATATTCTCAGGACCAGCGGGACTTCGCCCCAGGAGCAGCCCAACTCCCCCGTTACCAGATCCATCTGCTCATCGGATAATTCCCAGTATGCAAAAATGCACCGGGAATCCCGGACGAGAAGAACCAGGCTGTTTTCGTTATATCTATCGGGAAAACCATACTGAGGTACGATTGCGTTCATCCAAAGCTGCCTCCTCAGAAAACAGGATACAAAGTCAATATATGCTTCACCCGAGCAAAATAGAACCTAACAGGGCTTCTATATAAGAAAAGACAAAGCGTTTTCTGATTGGGGAAACACTTTGTCCTTCACTGTTTATTTACGGAAAAAACCGCTGCCGCTATTCCACGGTTTTTCCTTTATCGTCACCCTGGACGGCTTTTTTCAGCTTCCCGATAACCTCGGGCATTTTTTCCACAACACTTTCAATCGTGCTCCGCCCGCTGATAGGCAGCATGCTGACCTGATCTCCCCTGATGACGATAACCGCGGCGGGAATGAGGCGGGCTCCTGTCCCGGCTCCTATCCCCCCACCCCCCTGGTCCCTGGCATCCTTGCCCTCACCGCCCCCGGTGCCTATGCCGAAAGTAACATTGACCACCGGGATGAGGGTAATGTCTCCGATGACAATTGGGTCTCCTATTACGGTATTGGCCTTGAACATGTTTTCCAGGTGAGAAAAGATTGACTCGATATTCTGTTTAATATCCAATGTTCCGCACCTCCCAATCCAATCTCCCCTGATATTTCCAGGCTCGCTTTGGTACTCTTTATGATGCCCCGGAAATAACGGGCCAATACCTGCCCGCTAACCACCACATCATAGGGACCGCCTTGACCGGACTATGATCCTGGCCCCGTTCCAGATAAACCCAAAGGCCAGCGCCACCAGAAAGGCCCCGCAGACAGCGATAATACCCTGGTACAGGGTATCGCTCATCAGGCTCCTCCCTTTGGCTACTGCGAAGGAGACAGCCCCATACCAGGTAAAATCAGCCAGGATATGTCCCGTAAAGAACAGGGCCAGGCCGGTCAGGCCGTATTTCCAGGCGCTCGTAATATAGTTGAGGCCAATGGTGGACCACCATATCGACCAGTATGGGTTGGACAGGCTGACCAGGATACCGGCCATAACGGGACCGATAAGTGTCTGCCCGTTTTTAACGGTCAGGTCCAGGGCTATATTGCCCAACCAGGCATCCCTCAACATTCCGTAACCCATCCACAGGAGAAAAGCCCCGCCCAGGACGCTGACGATGGTTTCAAACAAACGGTTGTCCAGAAACCTCTTCAGCCCCAGCACCAGCGCCACAATCAGCGCAAATTCCAGGATGGCATGCCCCACCATCAACAGCGGCCCCGCCTTCATTCCCTGCCGGGCGCTCTCGGTGATGGTCACCGTCAGTAATGGACCGGGCATCATGGCCCCGGAAAACCCTACAACCCAGGCCGTTAAAAAGATACTCAGCCGGTTCAAACCGTTCCCTCCGCTTCCTCCCGGAACTAATCTGGTTGGCCAGCAGTATTTCGTCAAGCAGCATGACTTCCTCCCAAATGTCCGCATAATATGCTTTAATTTTAATTATTATACTATATTCTTTCATTCCCGGATAGGACTTTCTGAAGCAGTGAACGCTCCCCCAGCTAAGAGCAGGGGGCTTCCTGGTTAATCGACCGTTGCTTCTCTGAGACGAGAAGTCTTACACAATCTCCCCAGGCGTAACTTCGGGGCGTTCCCGCCCTAGTCTTAGTAGAGTAAGATTTTAGGCCGCAGCTATCAACTGCAAGCCACGCATTTCGATAACTTTGGCGGAAACGATGTCCCGGTTGCCGGTATAACCACACTTAGGGCAGGTATGAACCCGCACACTCAAGTCTTTGGGGACACTGGCTCCGCAGATACAGGTTTGAGATGTGCTAGCTGCCGGTATTTTAATGAACCGCTTACCTTGTCTTTTGCATTTATATTCGATATAGGTTAGCAGTTTACCCCAACTGGCATCGTAGATTGATTTCGAGAGCCTTTTGTTCCTTGCCATATTCTTGATTATAAGGTCCTCGGCTATAATAATGTCGTTTTGGTTCACTAAAGCAGAACTGGTTTTATGCAGAAGATCTCTGCGTTGGTTGGATACCTTCTGATGGAGTTTGGAGAGTTTCTTTTTATCCTTCTGCCGGTTCTTGCTGCCTAACTGCTTTCTTGACAAGCGGCGCTGCACACGCTTTAAGTATTTCTCTTTCTTCTTAAGGTGGTGAGGATTATCGATCATTTCTCCATCTGAAGTGGCAACAAGAGCGGTAATTCCCACGTCTATACCGATACTCTTGGTAGAGGGTATTAATTCTGCTAGTCCTGGTGTAATCAAACTCCCGGTGGATACGGACTTTTACGTAACCTATCTTGGGGAAATAAATATAACCTTTATCTAACCGGGAGAAGGTTTTTGATACTTTATCGACCTGGGGATAGGTGATGGAAGTAAATCTGTCTTTGCTCTTGAACCTCGGATACCCG
>Ga0074195_1001920_pt1 | contig 25983 bp, 23 predicted proteins | sample EPASupsiteHSE623_FD_64525 | JGI IMG/M metagenome (GOLD analysis project Ga0074195, IMG submission 64525) | Bioremediated contaminated groundwater from EPA Superfund site, New Mexico - Sample HSE6-23 | ecosystem: Environmental > Aquatic > Deep subsurface > Groundwater > Contaminated ... | reverse complement strand
TGGCGGGGGGGAGGGGATGTAGTGGGTAGGGTAGGCCTCAAAGGACATTTTCGGCCAGAACATCTATGTCAAGCCACTGAAGCTGGCCGTGCCTTCAGTGCTGAAGCCCTGCGACATCGTAATGTCTTTTAGCGCAACCAGGGCCAACGCACCGTATACGCTTACCGTCAGGTTCTACAACAACTACGGTGAGCTGGCAGACCCCGTCGATCTGAGCTTCGGCTGGAGCCCGCAGGACGCAGCCCTTCCGAATGACCGCTTGCAGAGGGTATCGCTTGGAACCTACCAGCTCAACTCAGTCTTCGGAGCTGGCGGGGACAAATCCTTCCGGGTGGGAGCCAACATAGACGGCTGCATATCTGCCAAGACTGCAACGGCAAAAGTTGTGTAAGATGGCGCTGACAGCGCCATCAATCCTTTTCTTTTTTAATCTGATGGCCTGTAAATTTTCCTCTGTCTGTGGACTTTTGTTCAATTCACAAAGGAGGGAGAAAGCAAAAGTCGAGGTAAAGGAGGGAGAAAAAGGGTTTCGACTTTTGCAAACTGCTAATACGATTATCATCGAATATAAGTCTTTTGGTTTAAGACAATTGACGACAGTCGCGCAAAACATGCCTCCTTTCAGAGTGGGGAGAAGTCTCTGAATAAAAGCTAAACTAATAACCTTTTAATATATAGTCATCAGACACCTAGCCTAATAAGCGTATCCACCATTATGTAGGAGGCGTGACTATAGCCGAGAAGAGAACTTTCGCCCTGCGTGACGCCCAGGGCAATGAGATCGGCGTCTTTACAGGAACATCGCCCAGACAGGCAGCCTTAAAGGCAGCCAACAGGGGTTTCACAGACATAAAGCTGAGAGAGCGAGGCACAAAGAAAGTCCACCTATTCGCAGGGGAGCGGGTACAGGTCGATAAGCCCAAAGGAGCACCGGCCTGGATGCCCGATAAGATCTGGAAGCCCAAGGTTAAGAAGGTCGGCATTGAGAAGCTGGAGGAGATCTAAAGATTACCTGTGGCTGTTTTCGGCATGCCTGAAAGAGAGCATTCGCCCTGAGGCAAAAGCTCAGGCGAATGCCAAAAGGCATCCGGCTGTCGCTACATCTACCTTAGAGATGCAGATGAGGCTGAGATCCAGCAAAATCCATTCTAGGGCATTTCTGCTGGGGATCGCCTGAGATTTTTGATGAGAAATCCTAAAAAATCGCGCAGACAGCGCAATCTCTCTGAAGGCAAAAAAGAGTCATTAGGCTTTGTGCACTTTCGGGATAACCTCGTTAATAATCCCGCTGGCCGGGATGCTAAAATGTTTAATATACCTTTTTTATCAATTAAGCTAAAAAGCGGTAGAAGCCTTACAGCTTCTCTACCTTTTCTGCCCTTGGCCCCTTCTCGCTCTCAACTGTCTCAAAGCTTACTTTGTCGCCCTCGGTGATTGTGACGTCAGGCATCAAGCCAGTCGCGTGAACAAAATAATCCTTTCCATCATCGCCTGCTAAGAACCCGAAATTCTTGGTCTCGTTGAAAAACTTTACTGTTCCAGTTACCATTTTAATTCTCCGTTTAACACGTTTCAGCACGGCAGTGGTCTATTTAAAGCTGCTGGCGAAACGCTCTGATGTATCATAGAGCATTATCTGATGCGTGGAACGCGAAGAAATGATCAGAAAAGGAAGATTCTGGATATGAACGGTGAATTTTCAGGGCTTAACGCTTCAGATCCGGCTTCTAACGCTTCAAAGGATGGTTAGTAGCATGCTCATCGTTTCAGGAGGATTCAGGGCTAATCCTCACCAATTCATTGGCAGGGTACAATCCATACCTAACATAGGCATCTTGTTTCCTCTCCGCGTGATGGGGTTGTGGGTGAATGTTACTGAAAACCATCACCAAAATCGGATGCTTGTGGCTCATTATGCCAGTAAATATCCATTGCATCACTTGTTAGCGTTTTTCAGTAGCTCACGTACGCGACTCGTGATGGCATCAAGCCTGCATGGTCGCAGTTATATCCTCGAAGCTCCTCTTCTCCGATGCCGATGTATGAAAGCCTGAAGACTCGCTTCTGGGAGGTGGACCTCCTCCGGGGGTTGGCGGTAGTCATGATGGTCGTCTTCCATTTCTTCTACGACATCAACTACTTCGGCATCTACGAAGTGAACGTCTCCTCAGGCTTCTGGTTCTACTTCGCCCGGATCACGGCAGGCCTTTTCATCCTCTTGGTCGGCGTCTCGCTCGTTCTCAGCTCTTCATGGGTGGAGGTGCAAGGCAGAAAGGAGCAGATGTTCATGGGGTTTTTGAAGAGGGGCATCTGGATATTCTCCTTAGGGTTAGCAGTAACCGTTGCGACCTATTTCCTGGTGGGAGAAGGCTTCATAGTCTTTGGCATACTGCACTTCATCGGCATCTCGATCATCCTGGCTTATCCCTTCCTGAGATTGAAGGCCTGGAACCTGGGTTTGGGGGCTGCAGCCATCGCTGTCGGCCTTTTCCTGCAGAGCCAATCGGTTTCTTCTCCCTGGCTTCTTTGGCTGGGGCTCGCTCCCAGGGGATTTTACACTCTGGATTATATTCCCCTCTTTCCCTGGTTTGGCGTAGTCCTGATTGGCATCTTCCTGGGCGATGCCCTTTACGGAGGATACAGGCGCCGGTTCATCCTGCCTGACCTCTCAGCTTTTGCTTTTACGGGTGCGCTATGCATTCTGGGGCGGAACTCTCTGTTCATTTATCTGATACACCAGCCTTTGATAGTGGCTGCTTTGATCCTGTTGGGAAGTGCATCGTTGGCTAAATTTTTCCCGTGAACACCGGCGAGTCCTCCAGCTATTTCAGCCATCCGCAAGGCAAAAATAGGCGTTTAATTAGATCGGGAGCATTCTATGAATGGAAAGAACCGCAGTGACATCCGCCCCGGCCTGGAGGTGGACGTGGTCCTGAAGAACGACCAGCGTACCGGCAAGAGAACTCGCGGCATTGTAAAAGAGATACTGACCAACTCCTCCTACCATCCCCACGGCATAAAGGTTCGGCTGCGAAGCGGCCAGGTGGGCAGAGTCCAGGAGATAATTAAATAGCTTTTCTTTGCGATCAATGGACCCCTAACCTTTTATCCTCCCCTATCCACTCTTTTGCCATGGTAAAAGAGGTTCATGCAGCCCATATTCTAGTGAAGAACGATAAGAAGGCTAAAGAAGTTCTGGATAAGCTGAGCAATGGCCAGAGCTTTGCAGAGATGGCCAGGAAATACTCTTTGTGCCCATCTGGCAAGAGCGACGGGGATCTAGGATGGTTTGGTAAGGGAAGGATGGTCCCTGAGTTTGAGAAGACGGCATTCGAGGGCGAGAAGGGTAAGGTCTTGGGCCCGGTGAAGACACAGTTCGGATACCATTTGATTAAGGTACTGGATAAACGATAAGTGTCCGACAACAGCGATGAAACTTGACGCTTTTCTTTTACTTTTCTTGTGCTTTTCGCAGGGAGATGAAAATCTAAGGGAGGCTATTGCGCTCCAGCATCCTTTGCAGCGCAGGTCTTCCCATCTGTAGATTATCGTGGGCAGTCTTGAGGCTGCCATTATAGATATCTTCTCTGGAGCCGGAGATTATGGCAGAGAGGTTCTGCAGGTCTCCAGAAAACTGGTCGTCGAACTTCACCGTTGGCGGCCTATAATCTGAGTACTTCTCCTGGAAGGCAGCAAGAGCAGATTCCAACTGCTCGAACTGCTGGACAGATTCTTGCCTGAGATCCTGGCCTACATACTGAGTTGTAAGATCGTACGGTTCTTTAATGCTGCTTAGATCGTCTTGAAAAATGTCTCTGGTCAGGACTATGCTGCCGTAGCTGCCCACCACGGCTACCACTATCATGACCACAAAAGCCGCCGGGAGCAGGGTCTTATCTTTCCGCTTGATATTTTCACAGGTATTCCATTTAAGGAAGTTGTAAAAGCCGCATACGCCTGTGGCAGCTTGGACTAGCAGCACCGCAGCCAGAAGATAGAACACGATCTGCCATTCTCTGCTCAGCCAGAAGAATGCGGCCAGCGCGCAGCCCTCTGCCAGAATTACCCTGAGCAGCCTGTCCAAGGTGCCTAAGTTTTTCACAAGCCAGAGGTCTGGCCGTTGCTATTTAAGGCTTTGTGGCCGCGTCGGAAACGTTCAAGCCAGATGCAAACCTGACTACAATACAATGTTGGATACGGTTAACGTCTCCACTCATAGCCCTGGCACTCATCAAGGTAGGCTATGCACCTGGGCGTCAGCCTGAAGCCCTCACCATCTCTCTCCACCAGCCTTGCATCCTCCAGCATTTCGAGATGCACCTTGAGGTCTTGTGCTTTTAGATTCAGCTCATCTTCCAGCTCCCATATCCTTATAATGTCCAGCCCTATCAGGTCCAGGATATCTCTTCTGGTCTTATCCACCAGGGCAGCCTTCTCCTGCTTATCAAGGCTGCCAGATGCTGTCTTGCTCTGTTCCATGATCTTTTGCCGCCGTTTACTCTTTTATATATTTGATCGCCTATTCCTTATCTATCTTTCAGTGATTCTTGAAGCTTGTCAGAGCTTTGATGCTTTTTTAACCCGTAAAGGCTTATTAACCATGCCGAAGTGTTGCTGCTTGAAGTTACAATCGAGGGTTAGGAATGGAGAGTAATCTACAGGTGGGTTGTTAATTTACAGGTGGGTTTAGTTTGAAAAGAAGTAACATTATGTTGGTGATCCTGCTTCTGGGATCGCTCCTCAGTTCAGGAAATGCTGCTGCTCAGATGAATAGCTCTGCGAAGGATGTAGCTGGAACTGCTCAGGTCCAGGGAATCTGGTCGATTAGCCTTAAGGGCACAGAACAGGTGACATTGGCATTGCATCAGGAAGGAGGTGCTCTATTCGGATCGGCGATGTCTGATGCAGATCACCCATGGAACGCAGCTGTGCTGGGACGGATCTCCGGCAGCAGCATGGAACTGACAATGACCTCCCTTCAGGATGCGTCCATCATATCCACGAAGCTGGTTGGAACCCTTGAGGGCGATTATTTCAAAGGCAGCTTTGTCAAGGCTGACGACCAGGGCGGTTTCGATAGCGGCATGTTTTCCGCTGTGCTGATAAACCCTGATCCTACTGCCTATGTCCCTGCAAAGATCGAGTCTCCTGCTGAGATTTTAGAAGCTGAGACTTTAGAAGTCCCCTCCACACAAGACGTAGCTGCTGTTTCAGATGCGGCTTCGACCGCAGCCTCGCAGACACAGCCTACACAGCTTGGCAACCCAAAGTATAGAGATGTGCACACAATGGCTGGCACAGTTCCTGCGAATCTCGGCGTGGGCTTCATAGGAGACGGGACCATGGGCGCTGGCGGGATGGGAATGGGCTGAAAGTGCAATGGCACTTCAAGCCCGGCCATACTTTCTTTTAAATACTTTGATGGCCTCCTCGGTTCGAACTTGAATAATTTGTGAGAACATCCTGCGAGGTGACTGTGCATGAGCATCCCGTGTTTTAAGGCTTTGTACGATATAAGCCTCCTCCTGGGAGAGGCGGCCACTTACCCAGGCGATACTCCTTACTCCAGAGAGATGGTCGAAGAGATAGCGTCCGGGGCAGGTTATGATACCTCGACACTAACGCTCAGTTCTCATGCTGGAACTCATCTGGATGCCCCCGCTCATCTTATCGCCGGCGGAAAGACATTGGATCAGTATCCTGTGAATCGTTTTCTCCTTCCGGCCCATGTTGTATCTGTCGAGGATGATGAGTCGATTTCGCGGGATGCCTTAAGCGATGTTCGTGTAAGAGCGGGCGAGGCCTTGCTCCTCAAGACGCACAACTCCCTTTACGGCCTTCCTAGGCAGAGCGCTTTCAGGGAGGATTTCGTTTATCTGTCAGTTGATGCCGCACAGCTCTGCCTGGACCTGGGCGTAAGCTTGGTTGGCATTGATTATCTCTCTGTGGACAAATATGGAGACGATGCATCTCCAGTACACCATCTTCTACTTAAAAACGATGTTCTCATCCTTGAAGGCATCGACCTTAAAGAAGTTCATCCTGGCGAATACTTCCTTCTCTGCTCTCCTCTGAGGGTCAAGGGCGCAGAGGCGGCCCCGGCGAGGGCAGTTTTGGCGAGGTGAGGCTACAAGTGGACGCTAGCAAAATGTGCAGGTCTGTCCTGGATGGCATGACTGATGCCGTCTTCATCTTCGATCTGGAGAATAGACTTTCATATATGAATCTCGCTGCTGAGGCGCTGACTGGGCTTAGATTAAGTGAATCTCTTTGCAGTTCCTGTGATGATGTCTTTGCCAGCTTAGATCCAAGTGGCAAGCTAAACGATGCATTGAAGCAGAAAGGTCAGCCTAGTCAGGGCAGCATTAAATATGGAGATATGGCTCTTTGGTTCTCCACTTCGCCATTGTACGAAGGTGCCGAATTATCCGGGTCGGTTGCTTTCCTGAAGAGGTCATCACGCCGGACTTTTGAAGAGGAGACTGATCATTCTGGCGACTCCGAAGTGGATTTTGTATCTACAGGCATCGATAGTATAGAGGATGAGCTGAAGCGAAGAGATAGAATCCTGGCCGGATCTGTTCTGGCCATAAACCAGCTGCTAGTAACCGGTGAGAAGGACACAGCCATTAACCAGGTCCTGGAGATCCTGGGCTGCTCTGCAGATGTGGATAGGGTCTACATATTCGAGAACATAGCAGACAAGAGCGGCGAGTGCATGCACAGGCTGCGTTACGAGTGGGCTCGTGATAACATCGAGCCACACATGAAAAACGCGAGGTTTTGCCAGATCTCTTATGAGATGCTGCCTCAGTGGTATGAGGCGCTCTCCAGCGGCAGGCCAGTTAAGGGCTTAACACGTAACCTTCCTGTGAAAACCCGCAGGTTCTTTAGCCGGCTTGGTGCACTATCTTATCTTGTCGTTCCCGTCTTTATGGAGGGACGCTTTTGGGGATTCATCGCCTTTGATGACTGCCGCTCTGAGAGAGAATGGACATGGTGCGAGGTGTCAATCCTGCTCACCATGGCCGGAGCTCTTGGGGGAGCATTGGACAGATGGCAGGCTGATGAAGAGCTGAGAAAGAGCGAGGAGAAGTACAGGGAGCTGGTGGAGAGCTCAAACAGCATAATCATGCGCAGAGATATCTCTGGCAGGATCACCTTCTTTAACGAGTTCGCCCAGAAGTTCTTCGGCTACTCCCAGGAGGAGATCCTGGGCAGGAACGTGGTGGGAACAATAGTGCCTCCCGCCGACTCCTCAGGACGAGATCTCAGTAAGATGATAGAGGATATCGGAAAGAACCCGGAACGCTATGTTTCCAACGTCAATGAGAACATGCGCTCGAATGGAGATCGGGTCTGGGTGGCCTGGACCAATAGGCCTCTTTTAAACGAGCAGGGCGATGTCGTAGAGCTTCTTTGCATAGGAAACGATATCACCGACAGGAAGCTGGCCGAGGAGAAGCTAAAGGCTGCTCATGAGCATCTCCTGGAGATCATAGAGTTCCTGCCAGATGCCACTTTCGTCGTTGACAGGGAGAAGAAGGTCATCGCCTGGAATAGAGCCGTTGAGGAGATGACCGGAGTCTCCAAGGATGAAGTTATCGGCAGGGGCGATCACATCTACGGGCAGCCATTCTACGGAAAGCCCAATCCAACGCTCATAGATTTGATAGATGGCGATGCTGAAGAGATCAAGTCGAACTACTTTTACGTGGAGAAAAAAGATGGAAAGCTTTACGCCGAGGCCTTTGTGCCCTCTCTCTTCGATGGACGAGGGGCATATGTCTGGGTCACTGCCTCGCCTCTCTATGACAGCCAGGGCAATTTGATCGGAGCCATTGAATCTATCAGGGATATCACAGAGCTGAAAGTAGCCTCTGAGGAGCTTAGAAAGAGAGATGTTCTTCTGGCGGGGTTAGCAGCAGCAGCTAACGCCCTTCTGGTCACCCACGACTTCAAGACTGAGATCAACCAGGCCCTTGAAATACTGGGCCTGTCTGCGGATCTGGACCGCGTCTATATTTGCCAGAACTACAGATCGCTCAAAGGAGAGTGCCTTGCTGGCCCAAAGTATGAATGGTGCAGAGAGAACATCACTTCCAGGACGGAAAACCTTGGACTGAAAAGCAGTCCTTATGAAAAGCTTCTTCATCGCTGGCATGCAGTTCTCTTTGCCGGAAACGTTATAAACGGCATGGCAAGGGACTTTCCTCCGTCTGAGAGAGCTATCCTGGAAACCCTGAACACCGTCTCATTAATAGCAGTCCCGATAACTGTTGGAGGCGAATACTGGGGTTTCATAGGCTTTGACGACTGTCGCATTGAGAGAACCTGGAGCAAGACTGAGATATCCATTCTTAGGTCCGCTGCAGGAAGCATAGGTGCGACAATAGAGCGCGAGCAGGCGGTGGAGGAGCTGCGTGAGACGAGAGACTACCTCGAGAACCTGATCGGCTATGCCAATGCGCCTATAATCGTATGGGATCCGTCCTTTCGAATCACCAGGTTCAATCGTGCCTTTGAGAGGCTGACCGGCTATAATGCCAACGATGTTCTTGGAAATCCGCTCGACATGCTCTTTCCTAAGGAGAGCCGCAGCGAGTCTCTGTCTTACATTCGGCGTGCTTTATCCGGAGAGCGCTGGGATGCAGTGGAGATTCCAATCCTTCGCAAAGACGGCGCTGTCAGGACAGTGCTGTGGAACTCTGCTACTCTCTACGATAAAGACGGAAGCACAGTTGTTGCAACTATCGCTCAGGGCCAGGATATAACCGAGCGCAATCAGGCACAGGAGCAGATTAATTATCAGGCATCCTTGCTTGATCAGGTCAGAAACGCTGTGGTGGCCACAGATCTGATGGGCAATATCGTTTACTGGAACAAGTTTGCAGAGGTCCTTCACCAGTGGAGCGCAAAAGAAGCAATAGGCAAAAATATTTTAGGCACAATAGTTCCAGATGGCGGAAAAGACAGGATGCGCGAGGTGATGGAAGAGATCGCCCGTACAGGCTACGCTGAGGGCGAGTTTTTTGTAAAGAGAAGGGATGGAAGCGCCTTCCCGGCGTTTTACGTGTTCAACATCCTCAAAGATATCCAGGGTCAAAACATCGGGTTTGTGGGCGTGAGCATCGACATTGCAGAGCGCAAGCGAGTGGAGGCCGATTTGCGCAGGTCGAAAGAGACTGCAGAATCTGCCACGCGAGCCAAGTCTCAGTTCCTTGCCAACATGAGCCATGAGATAAGGACGCCCATGAACGCCATCATAGGCCTCACAGGGCTTTTGCTGAACGCTGAGCTGTCTCCAGAGCAGAAGGATTACGTTGAGACCATCAGAAGCTCCGGCGATGCGCTGCTGGCCATAATCAACGATATCCTGGACTTCTCCAAGATAGATGAGGGCAAGATGGAGATCGAAAGCCAGCCTTTTGATCTCGTGGACTGTGTTGAGGCCTCTTTGGACCTGGTAACTCAAACGGCCTCCAGGAAGGGCTTGAGCCTCTCTTACTCCATAGACTCCCAGGTGCCGCAAAAGATTTTGGGCGATGTGACTAGGCTTCGCCAGGTCTTAGTCAACCTGCTCAGCAACGCTGTTAAGTTCACAGAGCACGGCGATGTCTCTGTTGCAGTCTTGAGCCAAAGCATCGGCTCCCTCTATGAGATAACGTTCTGTGTCAGCGATACAGGCATAGGTATATCCAGGGATCGCATGGACCGCCTCTTCCAGACGTTCAGCCAGGTGGATGCTTCAATGACCCGCAGATATGGAGGAACGGGTCTGGGCCTGGCGATCTCCAGAAAGCTTGTGGAGCTGATGGGAGGAAAGATCTGGGCAGAGAGCGCACCGGACAGGGGTTCTGCCTTTTATTTTACCATCATGGCAAAAGCCGCCCCTGGCCCGTCTATTGCGGATCTGGCCGGAAGAAAGGTGCTGATTTTGGCAGAAAGGAAGGAACTCGCGGACGCTTTATGCAGCCAGCTGAACTCATGGCTCATGAAGCCGCAGATAGCTGCATCCTTCGATATTGCTCTGGACTTAATTGCCGGTGAGAAGTTCGATCTGGCAATTCTGGACCTGGAGATGGAGGGGCTCGAGCATTTCACAAAGGCGCAGTCCAGCAGAACGCTGCCGGTAGTTGCTTTGGGATCAACGGATGGCGTTTTAGCATCCTTTGCAGCAACGATTCCTAGGCCAGTGCGTCCTTCCTCCCTGGCTGAAGCTCTTAAAAGAGCCGTCCGGGGGACACCTACGCAAAGGGCCGTGCCGGTTTTATCGGACCTCTCCAGAGCAGATAAACCCACACGTATACTGCTGGCAGAGGACAATGTCATCAACCAGAAGGTAGCCATGCGCATGCTTGAGCGTCTTGGCTACCAGGCAGAAGCGGTTGCCAACGGCCTGGAGGTATTGCAGGCCCTGGAGAGACAGCCTTACGACATAGTTCTCATGGATATCCAGATGCCGGAGATGGACGGCCTTGAGGCCACAAGGCGAATACGTGAGATGCAGGCAGTGCGCCAGCCTTACATCATTGCCATGACTGCTCATGCAATGAAAGGCGACAGAGAAGTGTGCATGGCAGCGGGCATGGACGATTACGTCCCCAAGCCCGTGAGGATGGAAGAGCTGCAGGTAGCTCTCACGCAAAGCATTGGACACAGAAAGGAGGACTCTGCTCTCGATCAACAGGCTATAACTGAGCTATGCAAGCTGCAGATGGAGGGTGAGCCGGATATCGTTCGAGAGCTGGGCGGCATGTTTCTGGAGAGGACTCCGGCCAGGATCGGTGCAATGAAAGAAGCACTTGCCAGGGGAGATGCCGAGGCGCTGAAGCGAGAGGCACATAACCTCAAGTCAAGCAGCGCCAATCTAGGAGCCATGCGGCTGTCGGGCTTTTGCAAAGATCTGGAGATCCTTGGCCGGTCGGGGGATCTGCAGGGAGCACAGGAGCTGATGGATAAGGCTCTGATGGAGTTTGAGCGTGTCAGGACGGCTCTGGAATTGGAAATTTCAAGCCGACTTGCTTTAGGTATTTCGAGAGCGACGAGAAATATGAAATAAAATGAGCACTATGTGCTCCCCCTATCGTATTTGTAGTGAAAAGGCCTGTTTGATGCAGTGCTTTCATCATTCATAGTGCTTAAAAAATAGTCCATTACCTCCCTCCTCCTCTCCTGTGGTTCAACTTCGAAGACATCTTTTCTATAAACGCTCTCAAGAGATTCATTGAAAGCATAAAAATTGGCATCGTCCCGAATCAGGTCTTTAGTCATCTCAAATATTTCGGTTCCCGGGATGGGCGTGAGAAAATAAATGTCGATCGATTTCGGTTTAGCTTCGCTAATCAGCCTTTTGGTCATATCTATGTCCTGCTGTGTCTCACCGGGAATGCCTACTATCAGATACATTCCTCCATTTATTCCAACCTCATTCACCCATTTGAATGCTTTTTTTATCTGTTCTACTGTGATTCCTTTTCCTAAGAAATCCAGAATTCTTTGGCTTCCGTTTTCAACGCCAAACATGAGATCTGTGCAACCAGCTCTCTTCATTCTGGTGAGCATTTCTAGATCGACCATCTCCACTCTTGCTTGAGCTCCCCACCTCTTTCCTGGGAGCTCTTTCTCCATGGCGTCGGATAAATCCAGTATTCTTTTCCTGCTGAATGTGAAAAGGTCGTCATCGAAAAAGATCATTTCAGCCTTATATTTATCGTAAAGCAGCTTCATTTCCTCAATTACCCTGGCATGGGACGCGAATCTGGTTTTCTTTCCGAAAGTATTTTTGCTGCAGAACCTGCAGGAGAACGGACATCCTCTTGATGAAACGACATGCGTCGCAGCAACGCCCATCTTTTCCTTCCAAATGCTCAAGTACTTCTTCATGTCCAGCAGATCTCTTGCAGGAAAAGGAATATCATCGAGGCTTTCTACAGGTTCTCTTGGTTTCGTTCTAATCTCTGAGTTGTTATACAGAAACGATATGCCGTCCACATCTTCTAGGGGCAGCATATTCTCAAATGCCTTCACCAATTCAACTATAGTCCTTTCACCTTCACCATAACATATAACTGAATAGCCGCTTTTATATAGGCTTGAACTTGGCAGATTTACAACTCCCGGCCCGCCTATTATAAATTTTATGTTAGTTTTATTAACTAATTTGGGAACTTTTAATGCCTCGTTGAGCAATGTTATGGTTGAGGTTACGCCGATTACGTCGGCATCTATATTTGAAACTTTTTTATAATATTGGTCGTGGTCCAAAATAAACCCATCGATTATCTCGATATCTAAATCATTTTTGTATTCTAATAAGGCAGCGGCTAAATAGGCTAAGCCTAACGGAGGTTCCGGACTGATATCGTATACCGTTTTGCCCCATGGTTGGATAAGCGCAACTTTCATGAGGCCAGTTAAGGCATTGGACTATATAAAATTGTTCTATTAGAATGTAACGAGAGATATTAAAGAAATAATTTAATTTTTGGAGATTGTATTCAAGTCTTTGGATTTGATATAGAAAAACCTTTGGTCATAGAGATCAATGTATTAAAGAGAATTTAATATACGGAAATATTTTGGGACATTTTCTTGATTTTATGGACTTAGTCAATGCTTTGGCCCTTTCGTCCTCATGCGAGAATAACCTCTGTTCTACGTCGAAAATGTGGCTTGATGCCTCGGAGATACGTGAAAACCAAAACTTTTGAGTCTGAATATCCACAGGTAGGCCGGATACAATAGTCTTTCGGCAGAGGGGGGAAGCACAATTGCACGTCATTCTCCAGGGAACCGAGCTGTAAAAGAGTCCATAATCAATAGTGATCTCATCGTCGATATGGATATCTTTAACAGCAATATCGCAGTAAAGGCTGTCGATGAATAGGGAGAGTATATTTGCATCACAGCTATGGTTGGCATCACCATCAGTCACAAGCCAATTGCCTGCTTCATCTTCCACGCCGTACTTGCAAAGTTGCTCTTTTTTATTTTCAGGCAATGATTGAAATTCATTTTTAGAAAGATAAGTATCACTATTGCTGTAGTAGTATGCAATAGTTCCCTTTGGAACAAACTCCCCTGAAAAGAGGCCATATCCGTCTATGCAACTCTTATTTTTATAAAATTTCATTGTATACATATCTCTCCCCTCATGTTCGACCTAATTTGTCTAAAAAAAGAAAAATGACTATATAAGTTTTGTGCTTTTTTTAAGTTTTTTGTTCTAAATTTAAAGGGATATTATAAATTGTTGAACAGCAAGACGAACTCAAATAGATATATTGTTATATTAGAACATATAGTACACCTGAGCAGATGGAAATGGAACGAAACATATTAAAGTTTCGTCAAAGTATTGGCCAGATAAATCCCGAGAGTGAGGATTTAGGGCAGAATGATAGCTTCGAATAGGCGCGATGCGTCACCGCTGAAGATCTGCGATCTATTAGGCGAGGTAGCCTTCGGTTAAAATCTGGATCATAGAGAGGATGAAGGATGCGATCTCCAAGGCGAACTGAAGGGCTGTTAAAGGGCTCCCGCCTGTTCTTCTCAGATGCTGCAGGAAGAGAGAAACAGCTCTCCTGCGTGAGTTGGGTTTTTCCTTTCCGCTATGCCTTGGTTATTGGCATTTTGATTTTGATTGGTTATGATGCGATCATGATTGCGCTTCGCGGCGATGTGGAGGCAAACTTAGTCTTCACAGATGTGGCATCCTTTGTGATCGACTGCCTGGTTACTATAGCGCTGTTTTACGGCGCTGTGAAATCTCGCTGCATCGGGGATCGGATCTATTTTGCATGGATCATGCTGGCCATTTCTCGACTCGCCTTCACAGTGGGTGACAGCTTTTGGGCCTACAATGAGCTGGTTCTTCATGAAAATCCTTTTCCATCTTCATCGGACTTTTTCTACTTATTTTCCTATCCCTTCTTCTTGTTAGGCATACTGCTCCTGCCGAGCATAAAGTTCACATCGACAGAGCGGCTTAAGATGATGCTGGATACTGCAATAGTGCTAATAGCCGCTGTTCTTATTTTCTGGAGCATTATTATCGCCCCAACTATTGAGCAGTCTGAGGGGTCCGATATTATCACTCTGAGCCTCTCAGTTGCCTACCCGGTCATGGACCTGGTTCTTCTCTTTGCCCTCATGGAACTGCTCCTAAAGAGGATTCACATGCCGGGGCTGAATCCTTTGTTGCTCCTGGCAAGCGGTGTTATCGTCTTAATAATTGCCGATGCCCTTTTGTTCAAGCAAACTATTGATGGGACATATGTCGCAGGAGGGCTGGTGGATGCAAGCTATCCTATCGGATACATCCTCATGGGTTTGGCAGGGATGTCTCAAGCCGATTCTATCTGTAAAGGCACTTTTAGTGCAGCCCATGATATTCCGTCCCGCTACGGACAGCTAACTTGGCCTCTGTATTTGCCATACCTTTGTGCTGCAGGTGCTTTTGCACTGCTGATATGGAGCCGGGATCACTCCATTGGTCTGTCCTTTTCATCGCTCTCTTGGGCGGTGGCAGGAATTATAGGAATGGTAATTGCTCGTCAAGTTCTGGCCTTGAACGAGAACGCTCAGCTCTACCACAAGGCCTCCCAGGAGATCACAGAACGCAAGCAAGCAGAACATGAGATCAAACGCTTAAACGAAGAGCTGGAGCGTAGAGTAAGGGATCGCACTTCAGAGCTGGAGGCGGCTAACAAAGAGCTGCATATTGAGGTTGCAGAACGAAAGCAAGTAGAGTATGCCCTGAAGGACTCCGAGCGCCGCCTGGCAGATATCATCAACTTCCTCCCCGATGCCACGTTTGTCATCAACCGCGAAGGCAAGGTGATAGCCTGGAATAAGGCTATCGAGGCTTTGACAGGAGTCAAGGGCGAGGAGATCCTGGGCCTTGGCAACTACGAGTATTCTCTGCCCTTTTATGGGGAAAGAAGGGCAATACTTATCGATCTGGTGCTGAAAGCCGATCCTTGGACCGAGAAGAGCTATACAAATATTCGGAGGCTTGAGGATGGTACTCTGACCGGCGAAGCTTACATGCCAAACCTTCGGGGAAGAAGCGTCTATCTGATGGGAAACGCTGCAGCACTCTACAACTCGCGCGGAGAGATTGTCGGTGCGCTGGAGTCCATCAGGGACATCACCGAACGACGAAACGCAGAGGAGGACCTGCAGAGGGCTAAGGAGAAGGCGGAGCTGGCAACTCGCGTGAAATCCGAATTCCTGGCGAACATGAGCCATGAGATCAGGACTCCAATGAATGCAGTCATTGGACTCACCGGCCTTCTTCTGGAGACGGATATGACTCCCATTCAGAGGGATTATGTGGAGACTATTCGAAGCAGCGGAGATTCGCTGCTGGCCGTAATTAACGATATTCTGGACTTCTCTAAGATCGACGGAGGCCGGATGGTGCTGGAAAACCAGCCCTTTGATCTCAGGGCTTGCATAGAAGAATCCCTGGATCTAGTGGCTGCCAGGGCTGCGGAGAAAGAACTGGAACTGGCTTACTTCATGGAAGACAGAGTGCCTGAGTGGATAGTAGGCGACGTGACTCGTTTGCGTCAGGTTCTGGTCAACCTCCTGGGTAACGCAGTGAAGTTCACAGAAAAGGGAGAGGTAGTAATATTAGTTGATGCTTCTTTTGCAGAGGATGGAAGAGTTGAGATCACTTTTTCCGTGAAGGACACAGGGATTGGCATATCCAGAGAGAATATGGGCAGCCTGTTCCAGTCTTTTAGCCAGGTCGACTCATCAACTACCAGAAACTACGGTGGCACTGGACTTGGCCTGGCGATCTCCAAGAGGCTGGTGGAGCTTATGAGCGGGAAGATATGGGCGGAGTCTACTCTTGGCAAAGGCAGCATATTCTACTTCACGACAGCGGCCGAGGTTCCAAAAATTAATGAGCGGCTTTGCACAAGAGACTCTCTGCTCATAGGCAAGCGAATTCTCATAGTGGACGATAACGAAACCGCCAGGAGGATGCTCATAAAGTCAGTCCAGTCCTGGGGAATGGAAGTCGGAGAGGCTTCAAGCCGCATTGAAGTCCTGAATATGCTTAAAACAGGCGATGCCTTTGATGTGGTGCTCCTGGATGCCGCCATGCCAGGGATAGATAAGATAGCTCTAACAAGAGAGGTAAAAGAGGCAGCAGGTAGTGAAGTCTTAGTAGTACTAATAAGTCCTTTCGGACGCAATTCGCTTCTAGACCCCTCTATAGCAGGATGGTTGACCAAGCCCGTTAAACCGCTTCAGCTCCATAAGCTCCTGATCGATCTCATGTCGCCACCATCCGATGCAGCAATTGCCGAAAAAGCAAATCACCAGCCTGCGATAGAGGCTAAGAACCGCAACCTTCGCATCCTCCTGGCAGAGGACAATGCTGTGAACCAGAAGGTGGCTTTAAGCATGCTGAAGCGTCTGGGATACAAAGCAGATGTAGCTGCCAACGGCATTGAAGTCCTGCAAGCTCTGGAGAGGCAGACCTATGATGTGGTGCTCATGGACGTCCAGATGCCGGAGATGGACGGGCTGGAGGCCACATGCTGCATACGCAAGCGCGAGCTGACTGCAGAGCAGCCCTGGATAATTGCCATGACTGCCTATGCCCTGGAAGGAGATAGAGAAGAGTGCTTCAGGGTAGGCATGAACGAGTATATCAGCAAACCTATCAGGATGGGAGAGCTGCAGGAAGCACTAGATCGGCGAAGTGATGCCTTAAAAGAGAGCACGTCCTGTCTCTGCCGGACCAAGCCATCTTTAAAGACAATATAAGTTAAAGCCACTCTATGGGAAGGGCTCTCCTTTTAGCAGCAGCTTTCTTAGATCCTCGGCAGATCTGTCGATTAGCTTGCTGAACTGCCAGGCGTTGAGCAGCCAAAAGATCTGCCTTAGCGGACTTGTCTCTTTTCCAAGGAAAAATCCTGCATCATAGAGATAAATGCCTCTTAGCAGATCCGGTATGACCGATATCTCTCTTTTAGAGAGTGGCAGTTTCGCCTGGTAGGCGTCCATAAAAGCTTTGACGCGATCCAAGCCCAGCAGTGGGTCCATGTCGCTCTGGCTTATGTAGTCTGCCCTGAGAGTGGCGAAACGCAGAATGGCTCTGGCCACATCGTAGGCGCGATAGGAAAAACCGGCGTCCCCAAAGTCGAGAAGGGCAGTTGCTCTGTTGCCCTGGAAGAGGATGTTGGAGGGCTGGAAATCGCCGTGAATGAGGACCAGAGGTTGCCCTGAAAGTGGTTCCATGCCTTTAAGCACCAGATCGGCCTGACTCTTAAAGAAGCCTGCCAGAGGTGGCGCGAGCACTATGCCTAAGGCTTTAGTTCTCGTCTTCAGCTCTTCTTCAAATATATCGATAAAGCGCTCTATTCTGTTTAAGTCGATGGTGCGATCTGGAACGGGATTGGCCTTATAGCCGACAGCAGTCTGATGGAAATCTGCCAGAAGTCCGGCAGCGCTATGTATCTGGGCCAGGTTGGTCACGCTAAAGCGTTCGCCGGGAAGGTACTCGTAGAGCTCCCAGTACCTTCCTTCGGCCATGACACTAAGATCGCCGTCTCTGGTGCGAATTAGAGGCGCTGTAGGGAATCCCTGAGCCACAAGGTGCTCGATTAGTCCAATCTCGAAGTCGATGGATTCCCGGGTGAATGCCGGGTTGCGGCGCCGGAGAAAGTACTTTCCCTGTGAGGTTTCCACAAACCAGTTATCGCTCGTCATGCCTCCAATAGCAGGAACGATGGACTTTAGCTTTCCCAGCCGGTAGTGAGATAGAACTGTGGGGATCTCATTTTCAACAGGTCCCATAATCGCCGATGCTTCGTTAGCGTCTCGAACCATTTTACCTCTGCCTAGCATTTATCTCAATCTACCATTTATCTCAGTCTAGCATATATGATAGAACTAATCATCGCTGGGCCTTTATGTCATTATCTCTTGCGAGCACTGGACTCATCTTCAGCTACCGCCGGCTAGAGTATCTTGACGATAATCATTCATAGCGAGTGATTTTCAGCCCCTCATTATCTACCTTCGTCGCTATTGCAATCTTCAGCCCCATGGGCTCAATTAGCCTGGCGATCTCTTCCTCGCTCATATCGGTGACGACGGCAATGGAGGGTCCGACAGAGCTCATGCCGACGAACTCTAGACCGCTCTCCCTGAGCTGGCTCATATAATGGTATATCTTGAAGCTGTGGTGCTCCACCTCGGCCCTCTTCGATCCCCGGAACTCTATCTCCCAGATGATATCGCCGATCTTTCCAAGGTCGTTCCTCTCCAGAGCAGGTATGAGGTCCATGAGCAGGAGGTAGGCTTTCAGCTCCCTATCCTGGTAGTCGAGGGTTCGAGCCCTGTTCATGAGCAGATCGAACTCTGTGCGGCCTGCAGAGGAGACTTCGGTTGAGGGGATGATTATGAAGACGTTCTTTCCTATTGCAAAGCTGTGGCGGTATACCAGGGCCAGCTCATCGCCTGTAATCGCCATGCCGCCGTATGTCGCAGCTGCAGGACCGACACCGGTCTCAAAGCCTCTCGTCACCCTTCCGTCCTCCGTCTCTTCAACGTAGTTGTTGCCAATGATTAGCCTTATCTGCTCGGCACAAAGCGGCGAGCCTAAAGCGGTGTTCATGGCATGGCTTAGGGCTAGGAGGACTGATCCCGTAGAGCCAAGGCCGACATGTTTTCTCTGATGGTCCTGGATTTTTATCTTAAAACTGCCCTGATAGCCGACGATCTTCCTGAAAACTTCCACAAAATGGCGGACGATGGGCTCTCTGGAGTAGTCGATGCTTATCTCAGAGGGCGTGCACTCAACCTCTGCAGAGCAGTAGATCTGCAGCGCGAAGCCTACTCCACCGCCTCCCGGCCGGTTGGGAGCAAAGCGGTTCATATCCAGGACTGTGAGATGGATGCGGCCTGGGGCCACTGCCCTGACCTTGCCGGAGACGGGCATCAGCTTATATTCTTTTTCAAAGCCCAGGGTATGTATGGCCTCGCCGGGATAGAAGGGCTGGAACTCATACTCCACCAGGTCCAGGTCCCCGCCGCGAATCTTCATCTTTACCATGATAGTACCCTTGATTTGCATAAATAAACAAGTCTGTTAAACCGGTATGATCAGCAAACCTGGTTGTTTAGATTTAGGCTGATCTGTCGAAGTATATGCTCTTGCCTGAAACCTTGAGCGGCAGGCCGTAAGCAATATTACAGCCCTCCAGCCAGCCCAGCGAAAGCGCACCGACTCCTGCAGTGAACATTATGCGGTTATCGACGTTATGTAGGCTGGCGGTCTTTGCAGCAGAGCCCAGGGCAATTCCCAGATCGGCCATTTTTATGGCGCAGTTGGGGCCGTGGAAGGGCGTCTCTTTGGATGCAAAGGCTTCCTGTGCAAAAAGCATCTCCTTGCAGGTCGCAAAGCCACAGCCCCCACAGTCTATTCCTGCAACGTCCGCGCCCTTACAGCCTATGACGACGCAGGCATCGCTCTGCTCCACGTTGCCGGCATCCCGAGGAAAGATCTTCATGCCCGTGCTCTCGCCCAAGGAGCGCATCTTGGCTGCAAGTGCCTTCAGTTCGTCGCCTGCAACTGTTCTTATCACTATGGAGTCCTGCCCTCTTCCTTTCGGGGCCGTGCGGGCGGAGAGGGCCATGAGCTCCGCCACCATCTCCACTGCCTTGGAGGTCATGGTGGGTGGATATGGCCTTTGATATTTATAGATGAGTCCATCCTTAATGGGCAATCGCCTCAAGAAGCCTCTTTGTGTCCTCTTGGTGAATTAGAGCTCTCCATCAGGTGGCAGGAAGATATAAAGAGATTAACGCATATGTCGGAAGAGGTGGAAGTGTCTTTTCATGATAAGCTTTGGAAAAAGGAAGGGGCAGTAGAATCTAGCCCCTAGGGTTGGTGTATCTATTAGCCTTGTGCTTACAGAAAAGCACTTATTTTGATACCATTACCTCTGCAATCTCTCTTCGTATATTTGCTCATCAGTTGTATTTGCACCATTAGCCCTGGTTGTCTCGTTTCTTCTTGGCTGTGGCGGCAGTCCTGTATCGTCCTCTCCATCGGCTGCAGCTACCCTAGTCCCTAATTCATATCTCTCTTCAATATCCCTTAGGTCGTACTCATCCAGGAATTCGTCATCGTCGGGTAGGAGGACCCTGTTAATAACGTAGATTATGCTATCGTTGTAATACTTGGTTCTAAGCACTGTTGCATTGTTGATGGTAAATTCGCCATTCGTCCTGTCTATCTCAATATCAGTTCCTTCCAGGGTCTCTATAGATCCACGGGTGGTATTCCAGTCCGTAATGTTTGAACGATCGATTATATGGTGTCTAAGAAGTGTTCTTAAATCATCCCTGTCGTCGAGAAGATCTTCCCGGGTCTCTTCGGGTATCACTGAAAAGGCCTGATCGTTGGGTGTGAATATTGTAAGATTGGTCCTGTTGAAGAAATCTCTTTCTAAATCCGCTAAATCAGCTGCTCTGACAGCTTGTGTAAAGATGCTCAGGTCGTCCTCATCTTCCAGGGCCGCGAGGAAGTCCCTCTCGGCTGCAGTTATGTTTCGCCGCTCGCTGATGTTTGCAGCACCAGTAACTCTGGTTGTATCCGCATCTTCATCATCTTCCAGCTCACTGACAACAATAGCCCCGTTCGTTCTTCTGGTTACATTAGTCTCATTTGTTCTTCTAACAACAGTGGTATCCTCATCCCTTGCTGCTATGGATTCGTTTCTGAGATCCCTTAGGTTGTACTCATCCAGGAATTCGTCATTATCTGGAAGGAGAACTCTGTCGATGACGTAGACGATGCCATCACTGTACATTCTTGATTCGAGGACACGGGCTCCATTGACAGTCATAGCTCCGTTGTCATAGCTGAGGTCGATATCACCGCCCTCCAGCGCTTCTAGCGTATCGATATCCCTCAGGTTCCTGATATCGTCTACATCGGGGTTCTCGACAATGTGGTATTCCAGCAGCGCATTCAGGTCATCCTCATTTGCCATTATGGAATTCCATGCCTGTGAAGGCAGGCTCCTGAAGGCCGCATCGTTGGGAGCGAAGACCACATATGTATCGTTCTGGAGGTTCAGTGTTCCTTCATCGTTCAACCTATCAATCATGTCCGCCTGAGTTATGGCTCTCACAAAGGTGCCGAGATCACCAAGATCGTCAGATGCTTCGACTATACCGTAATTTTCGTCGACCTGTGCGACAGAGCATCCGGCCAATGATGCCATAACCAACAGCGACAATAAGATTCTTTTGTTTACGATCATCTTTTCATATCCACTCCTAAAATTATTTGTAGAATATATTGTCATGAAGAGGAGATAAATTTTTCCACATCGACAACTCTATTATCGCATAGGCGATTTATAAGTGAGTAGCGGACGATGCCATAGATATCGCCACCTGTACCTCGGATTATCAACCATTCGGCTTAAGACTAGTGACCTATCTTCTCAGACAACGACTCTGAACTTTGCTTGCATAAGCAGCTTAAAAGTTACAATTAGTTGAAAAGCGTAAATAATGGATGTCCGAAATAGATTCTCGCTCGTGAGACTCAAAAGGATTTGAATCTGTAAGCACAATCGACTGCCAAAGATTCTCAATGGACTTGGCGGGATTCGGACCCGCGGCCTCCGCCTTGCGAAGGCGGCGATCTACCACTGATCTACAAGCCCTACAAAGAAAGATAAGCCCTAAAAGAATGGTTAGAGGAGCCCTACCTCTTCTACCTCAACGGATTCTACTTCTGGGACTTTGGATATTGCTGTCTCAATCTCCTCTGGGCTGTGGCCACCCTTGTCGTCCATGATGGTTACGACTATTAGGGCCTTTAGGCCGAAGGCTACTGGCTTCTCCTCAATGGCATGCAGCCTTGCAAAGCTGGGAATCGTAGCTTTGATTGCATCTTTCAGCTTCCCAAGGTCAACATCGGTACTCTCAGGCATTACCCTCATTTTTACTGCTGCCTCTCCCATGACACCACCTCAGGGTCCCGCGAAGCCGCAGACTTTACAGGTATATACATTGCTCTGCTTTTTGCATCTGTTGCACCGGGCAATGACGGTTCCGCAGCTTGGACAGGGAAACTTGGTCCCGCCCACGCCAGTAAGCGTTATGCCGCAGGATATGCATCTCTCTGGTATTTCTTCCTTCATGTTATCTCCCCCCTGGTTGATATATTACCCTGTATAAACTTTCCCGTAGATGAACTCGGACTTCATGTGATTTGTCTTCATCCTTTGTCTTCGTCTCCTGCCTTCATCTCTCGCTTTTATCATTTGCTTTCAGCCATTAATGATCGTTCCGCCCTCGCCCCTCCTTAACGAGGAGATGAACCGGCCTGGGTCGAGGCCGCAAATCACCCAGCATGAGCGTCCTTTCATAAGGCGGAGTGCGCCCTGATCGATACACGTTTCGCGGCCAAGAAGGGCCGACGCCCTGACCTCTTTCATCACCTGCCCGTTCAGGATCACGCCCTCGACATCTGTAGCCTTGATCAGAGGAGCATCGAGCCTTAGAGCCACAAGTGCAGCTATTGAGTCCGATGTGTACTCCCAGCTGTGGCATAGGCCGGAATCGTCCTCTAGAAATGCATTATAGGGAAGGAGGATCTCCAGCCCATCAGGCCTTTGGATCTTCCTGGTGAGCTTTGCTCCTGTGCCGTCTGCCAGGAAGTAGGCGTACTGCTCCATGGCCAGCACTGCCATCCAGTGCGCTGCCTCCTGGGATATGCTGTATCTGGAGTATAGGTCTCTTACCAGATCGGCCATTGGCCCTCCGCCAGGTATTACCAGAAAGCTATACCCTTCGGCCGTGAGCTCAAGAAGAGCTCTCACCAGATCCCTGGAAACGCTCATCAGGCTGCCGCCAAGCTTGAGCACGTAAAAGGGCATATGTGTGATGTATCATGGACTTCTATTTGAGGATCGTCATAGGATCAAGGGAATCTCCTTCGTTATTAAAATTCTTCGTGCGTCCTTTGTGATCTTTGTGTCTTTGTGGTGGATATCGTTTTGTCTAATAGCCGCCAAACTGACCGTATTACACCACAAAGACACAAAGATCACGAAGAACTCACAAAGGCAGACTCAAGTCCTGGGCCGTCAAGAATACTCGCTATAACTCGCGGTTAGCCGCACGAAATATCGAAGAGCCATTTATAAATACCAAAAGCGTTGGAGAAAAGGTTAGCAAAAGGTCGATTGGATGTAGGGTAAGGAGGGAGATTCTAATGGAATCGACCTTTGCCTGGCCCACGTTCGGCGTTCGTCGTAGATAAGCGTTTCGGTGACTGATTGTGAAATCCATTAAGACTCCGCTGCTGACTGTTGATGTCATTATATTTTTCCAGGAAGGAGCCGTGCTCATAAGAAGGGAGAACCCGCCTTATCAGGGCTGCTATGCCTTTCCAGGAGGCTTCGTGGAGGTGGGAGAGAGCACTGAGGCGGCTGTTTGTCGAGAGGCAAAGGAGGAGACCGGCCTTGAGATAGACCTTTTGGGCCTGGTTGGCGTCTACTCCGACCCTGCCCGCGATCCCAGAGGGCATGTCGTCTCAGTCTGCTACCTTGCCCGAGGGCGAGGAGTACTTAAATCCGGCTCTGATGCCAGATCTGCTGAGGTCTTTCCCATAGATAAGCTTCCGCCTTTGGCCTTCGATCACGAGGAGATGATCCGTGACGCCATCCGCCTAAAGCGCCTTTGTAACGATCAACTTCAAGTATAGAGATTAAAATTAGAAATGCTTCATGGAAGAGATCAGAGAGCTCATAGAGAAGTATGCGCTGCAAAACGCGGTGAAGTATAATGCCGCCCCCAATGCCGGAGCGGTTATGGGCAAGCTCATGGGCGAGCATCCCGAGCTTCGATCCAGGGCTAAAGAGGTCAGTCCCCTCGTAAGGGATGTTCTGGCCGAGGTAGAGAAGACGGGACCGGAGGAGTGGCGAAAGAGGCTGGAGGCCATCGCCCCTGAGCTTATAGACGAGCTTTCTGAACGAAAAGAGCCTGCCAAGGGGCTGCCGCCCCTGGATGGTGCGGAGAATGGCGTAGTAATGCGCTTTGCCCCCAATCCCAACGGCCCGCCAACTCTTGGAAGCGCGAGGGGCATCATCGTAAACTCGGAGTACGTCAAGAAATACGGCGGCAAGTTCATCATTCGCTTCGACGACACAGATCCAGTTAAGAAGAGGCCAATGCCCGAGGCCTATGGCTGGTATCTGGAGGACTGCGCATGGCTGGACGCCGTGCCAGACGAAGTATATATCGCCAGCCAAAGGATTCCCTACTACTACGAGGTGGCGGAAGAGCTGATCCGCCGCGGTGGAGCTTATGTCTGCCAGTGCGAGCAGCTGGCCTTTAAGGGGCACAAGGATAAAGGAATAGCCTGCGCCCATAGGGGGCAGACTCCGGAGGAGAATATGAACCTCTGGAAGAGGATGCTTGACGGCAGGCTGCAGGAAGGTCAGGCGGTCCTCAGGATCAAGACCGACATATCCCACAAGGACCCGGCCATACGCGACTGGCCCGCAGCGCGCATAGTCACCGCCCCACATCCGTTTGCAGGCACCAAGTACCGTGTCTGGCCCTTGCTTGACTTCGAGTCTGCAATTGAGGATCACCTGCTGGGAACGACCCATATCCTCAGAGGCAAAGACCTGGCTGACAGCGAGCGCAGGCAGAAGTACCTCTATCAGTATATGGGCTGGACGTACCCAAGGGTCATACATTGGGGGAGGATCAAGATCCACCAGTTCGGATCTTTCAGCACCAGCAAGCTTCGGAAAGCCATAGAGGCAGGCGAGTATACCGGTTGGGACGACCCCCGCGTTCCAACTGTTCGGGCCATGCGCTGCCGGGGCATCAGGTCTGAGGCGCTTCGCAGGTTCATGACCGACCTTGGTGTCGGCGAGACGGACATCAGCATCAGCATGGATTCGATCTATGCTGAGAACAGAAAGATCATTGATCCCGAGGCCAACAGGTACTTCTTCGTCTGGGACCCTGTTGAGATGGAGATCGAGGGCAATGTGCCTGCTATGGGACGAGCCCCACTGCACCCAACGCAGGACCGCGGCTTCAGGGAGATTCCTGCAGGAAACAGGCTGTTCATCTGCAGGAGCGACCTTGATGGGCTCAAGGCCGGAGATAAGATTCGCTTAAAGGACCTTTGCAACGTGGAGATCTTAAGCAAAGAGCCTGCGAAGGCCCGCTTTGCTGGAACTGAAGTTGGCAAGAAGATGAAGATAATCCATTGGGTGCCTGAGAACGGCCTTCCTGTGCGGGTAATGAAGCCCGACGGAGTGGACGAGGGGCTTGGAGAGGCAGGAATTGCCGGAGAGCTGAACAGGGTCGTCCAGTTCGAGCGCTATGGCTTCGTGCGCATCAACTGCCTGGGCGATCCGATAGTGGCCTATTTCGCCCACAGATGAGCATTTTGAGCTTGAGCTAAGGCTGCCGCCAGGAATGCCAGGAGGGCGACGGCCATTCCTATTTTTAAAGCCTTCTGGGATCCCGATGCATCGCCTCTGGCTATCTTCCACACCGATGAGAGCAGAAAGAGATCTGCAGCGGTTACTATTACCAGGTATGCCGTCCCAAAAGGCGGAAGATAGCTGAGGATTACGCCTGCCAGAGCAAAGGCAGCTGCCAGGGCTGCAGATATCTTTTCTCCTGCAAGAATTGGCAGTGTCTTGGCCCCGCCCTTTCTGTCGCCTTCCATGTCCTCGATGTCCTTGGCGATCTCCCGGCTCGTGGTGGCCAGAAAGGAGAGCCCGACTGGGACGAGATTGGCTTCCATGCCCGGGAGGCCGTGGGCTGCGCCGCCGAATATGAAGGTTGAGCCCGTGAGATAGGCCACACAGAGGTTTCCAGCCAGAGGCGTGGCCTTGAGGTTGCGGGCGTAAAAGAAGAGCAAGAGGGAGTTCAAGACAGCCACGGCGAGGCATAGCT
>Ga0074195_1001919_pt1 | contig 25987 bp, 32 predicted proteins | sample EPASupsiteHSE623_FD_64525 | JGI IMG/M metagenome (GOLD analysis project Ga0074195, IMG submission 64525) | Bioremediated contaminated groundwater from EPA Superfund site, New Mexico - Sample HSE6-23 | ecosystem: Environmental > Aquatic > Deep subsurface > Groundwater > Contaminated ... | reverse complement strand
ACATAAGCTCTCTCGGATGTATGTCAATAACTTCGATATCATTTGCGTTGAGGATCTTGAGGTCATTGGTCTGAAAGAGAAAGGCTATAACAAAGGAATGCATCGCAGCATCCATGATGCATCTTGGTCTAAGTTCATATTCATGCTTTCGTACAAGGCTCAAAGTGCTGGTCGAAAGCTGATAAAAATAGATCCCAGGAACACCACTCAAAGGTGTTCTGCGTGTGGAAGCATCGCAAAGAAAGATCTATCGGTACGAGTACATGAGTGCCCTTATTGCGGATTCTCATGTGATCGAGACTACAATGCATCCAGGAACATACTCATCACAGGGATGGAACAGCCCGTTGCGCCCATAGAGCCAAAACCGCTACATCACATATCAGTTATGCAAGTTTTGGCGATGAAGTGGGAAGCCGCGCCCTTCAGAGGGCGGTAGTTCACTGCGACAGCCATAGAAAAGAGAAGAACGAAAGGCCGGATGGAATTCCTCAAGAGCCGGAGAGGTCTGCATCAGTAAAGGTGCAGCGCAAAAAAAGCTCAGATCTTGTCCGCTCCCCCCATCTCCTTCTCCTTTTTCACGAGACCTCCGTAGGCCACCCCGGCCTCGGTGAGAACGATCTTCTCCCCCTCCAGCTCAATCAGCCCGGCGAGCTGCAGCCTGTGCAGGTGGTAGTCCAGCATCTTGCCTCCAGCGGGAGCAATCTCCGGCACGCTCAGGAGCCCCTGGTTCATGAGGATGATCATATTTCTCCTAATCGGGCTCTCCAGAGCGTGATGAACTGCCGCCATCTCCTCAGGAGAGACCGGCTTGGCCTTCTTTCCGAACTCCATTTTCTCCTCACCTCTGGGTCAGGCCTATTCCTGCTACGGTCGTAGCTGAGAAGGCAGGAAGCTCAAACCTGGTTCGCTCGAGGGTGGGATCACCGTACATGCAAAGCTGCATGGCTTCTCTTCTCATGTCGTCACTCCTTCGGAGAACGCTCTCTCTCATCAGCTCGCTCAAGGCATCCCCTGCTCGATAGCGACCAGAAGCGCTGCTGCCCTTGAGGTATGCCTCGAAGTGATCTGCGAAGTAGTTTGGAGTTCCCTTGTCTGTGGTCCTGGCAATGAACGCTGCTGCCCCAGCCCGCAGAAACTCGGTAGCGAAGCTGCCCCGATCATCATACAGAAGTCCGGTATTGCAGGAGACGTAGCCGTTGATGAGTGGGTGTTTGTCCTGCAGATCCACGTCTGCCACGTTCTCCAAATTGAAGATATCCACTCGGTCATTTGTGGAGAATGAGGTCGGGCTGCCGTGACCCATGAAAAAGATATAATCGCTCTCGGAGATCAGATCGAACAGCTCGGCGCTCTTATCGCACTCCTCGCACACTCCGTACGGAGGAGTGGCATAGCACAACCCGCAGATGGGGGCATCGTCAGCGCAGGCGTCGCCAAGGCCAATCGGCGGAGGATACCAGCACTGTGTGGACAGACGCATCTCTGGAATCATGCCGAAACCTCCAGCCTCATGAATGTCTGAGGCGGTCTGCAGTCCTGCGATGACTGCTGCGCAGTCTGTAGATGTGTCCGGCAGGCGGCTGACTGCGAATCCCTCGTCAACAATGCCGTCTCCGTTAAAATCAATGTACCAGCCGTCGCTGGGCAAGTACCAGAAGCTGCCATCCATGCTGACCACGGCAGGTACAGGCAGGACAGCCGAGCCGCCGAGAAGGATGATGTAGCAGGGCCCTGTCCGACCGGTGATTGCTTGCAGCACACCTCGGATTTCTTCCCAGTCACCAGGATCACCAAGCCGGACTCCGAATCGGCTCCGGCAGTCCTCTGAGTCCAGGACTACATAGTCTGCGGCAAGTCCATCCTTCCTTCTCACGACCTCCGCATATCGTGAGACCGCATCATCCAGCTCCTCAGTCCGACTCAAGAGGGTGGTCGTGACCAGCAAGACCGCCGTAGGTCGCAGCGACAGGTCGATATCCACCACCTTTGACCTCTCGCTCGTGATGGTGATCTCACGAATGATCCCTCCTGCACCACGAACTCTTTTGGTGTATGGGGCTTTGACCTCAAGGACAGTCGAGCTGGATTGCATGATATAATCGGAATGGGTAGCAATGCAGGTGTATCGGCCCTCGGGCAACTCCCGCCGATAGCGACCCGCATCGGACGTGGTAGCAGTCCAGGCTTTGCTCTTATCTTCTTTGACGAATGTGACATTCGCTCCTTTGATGGCCGCTCCCGTGGCCCTATCCCGTACAATGCCCTCGAAGTAGCAGGAATAGACGACAGCACTGGCTCCTGAACTGCTTCCTGCGGCCGCTGCCTGGCTCTCTATCTTCGTCATGCTATCAGCCTGTGCTGCATCGGCCACTCCCGAAAAAATTGCAGCAGATATAACCAGGAACAAGTAAGCAATAGATGCTAACGATACATTCGAAGGCACCTGTAACGCAAAACCAACGGCTTTGATCTCCAACATCGCCAAACCCACCATTGAGCAAGAGGCCAAATGTCCTCCGCTCAGTTGAATCCCAATTTAAAATGAGGCCTGATGATATAACCATCTATCGAACCGGCTGACGAAACCTTTTTTAGGTTCATGCCGGAGTGATTGAAATTATGACTATTATCCGCGCCATGGTGGTAGACATCGATGGCACCTTAAGCGACGAGAACCGAGTGCTCTGCCCCAAAGCAGTGCAGGCATTGAGAAGCCTCAAGGTGCCGGTGATTCTCAGCACCGGAAACACCCACTGCTTTACGAGGACCGTTTCTGTGCTCCTGGGCACACCCCGCATATTCATCTCCGAGAATGGAGGTGTGATATCTCTCTCTGAAGACGAGATGGAAATTCTGGCGGACCTGAAGGTCTGCGAGGAAGCATTCCAAAAATTGTCCGCCGAGTTTCACATGAATAGGTACAACTCCTCTCGCTACAGGTTTACCGATATCGCTCTTCAAAGAGACTTCGATGTCGCTTCAGCCGCCCGCCGCGCCCAGGAGCTTGGTCTGCCTGTGGAGATCATAGACACCACCTATGCAGTACACATCAAAGACCGGCGAGTCGATAAGGGCACGGGACTCGCCCGTATCGCCGAACGCATGCAGATAGATCTCTGCCAGTTCGCTGCGATCGGGGACAGCAACAGCGACCTGCCAATGTTCCGTCTGGCCGGATATCGGGCCTCTGTCGGAAACGCCAGCGTCGAGCTGAAGAGCATCTCCGATTACGTCGCAAAAGCCAAGTTCGGAAACGGCTTTGCGGAAATTGTCAATCACATGATTGAACAGAAGATACTTTGATAGGGAAGGCGGACGACATCATTTCTTTTGATCTTGATCTAATTTTCCAAGCAGTGCCGCCCAGTGATTCTCGCAGATGATCCACCAGCCGAGCGTCTCCTTAGCAAAAGCGCGTGCTGCCGGACAGAAGGCATCTACTGCCAGATGGTAAGGCATCTGTTGCAATGGCGGATGGAGTGGATACTTGGTGCAGGTCAGGGGCCTGATATCGTAGATGGTGCAGCCTTTCTCTTTATCGTAAAATGGGCAGGGCTGCTTCAGCACCCAGGCCTGCAGGGCTTTTTCATGTCGGCAAAGTGATTTCATCTTCTTCTTTCCGACATGCTTGGCAATTCTCTCGAAGTCCTCTTTCTCCAGATACAGCCCGGCTCCGGGAGTAAAGCAGCATCTTCCGCACCTCTGGCAGGAGAATCGTTGCCAAAAAAGCTTGACTCCGGCGTCTGAACCAACTCTTTCGTCTTTGGCCGGCAGTGGAAGAGATATATCGAAAGGAACCCTCTCCCCCATGTCGATCTTTTGAAACTCAGTATCTCGTTTCAGGATCGACCAGTGAGGCCGCAGGCGGAGAAGGTCCTCGTGCCTGCCCTGCCGCTTGTCCTCGACGCAGGAGGAAAAGCAGAGCTGGTGGCAGAGCCGGCGCGCGCGTGAGATCATGTCGCCACTCATATCCAATCTCCTGGATGATTCATCATATCATATTAATCCTCAGTGGTTCCTCGGCGTTTCTCCTGATCACTTTCGCCCCGCGCGGCTCGCTTTTATTATCTACTATTTCCTCTGTGAATTTATCTTGAAATTGACAAGGTGACAAACAATGTCCAAGAACCCAGAATTCGCAAAATATGCCTCTGATCTCGCCCGCCACCAGGATGCCATCCGCTCTTCCAATGAGGATCTGATCAAGCTCTCTCAGAGGTTCGGGCGCATGATGCCAAAGCTCTCCAAGCTGGACTCCTCCGCAATCCTCACCTGGCTTGGCCTTTATAACAAGATCAAGGACCGAGCCAGGAAAACTGATGATGAGATCGCGACTCTTGTCAACAGCGATCCGGCAGCAGCCAACCCTATGCTGCAACTCCAGATGAACTACTATTATTCGCAAAGGCAGCGGCTCTGCTTCAAGATGGAGGTTATGGACGACATCCTCAGCGGCATGATGGAGGATCTCTTAGAGAACGGCAGCTTTGAAGAAGCGCAGAAGCAGGAGATGAAGAGCGCATTGGACGCCACCATGGAAAAGAGCATGATCGGCCTTGAAATGTCTGCGGTTTCTGCTTGATGGGTGGCATTTTCATGATGCTTTTTGTTTCTTCAGTCCAGTGATGTCTTGAATCGTCTGGCAAGTCTAATATGCAACAACTGCGATCTCGGATTATGTTCAAAGTCGGAGAATTCTATGAGGACGAGGCAAAAACCGTTGCAGCTTATCTGAAAGATGCTGGGCTCAAGGTGGACATCAAGGGCTTGGTTGTGGCCAGAACAGAATATTTGGCTTCATTTCGGGGAAAGCTCTCGGAATTGAAGGAGAAGCTATCCGATGTGGAGAGAATGCCTGAATTAATCGAAAAGCGCGAGCGATATCTGTCTGCCATGAAAACTGCATTGGAAAAGGGTGCAGTGGATGAGACATTCCGAGACATCTACCTGAATGAGTTGATTCCCAACTGGAATGAGAAGCTCGAAAAATTCCGGGCTCTCAGAGATCCACCTGAGAAGACAAATGAAGCTTCTGCGGAGGTAGGCGAGATTTCTGGAGATGTAGACGAAATTTCGGGTGAGGCAGATGAAGAGGTCCGAGATAATCTCTTCGAGACTATGATAGAATCCGTAGTGTCCCTCGATTTTGCGGAAAAAGTCATGGATCTAAATGAATTGGAGTTTGGCTCGCCGGTTGGCAACCTGCTGGATGATCCTGTTATAAGCCTTCCTGCCGATCGCAATAACTGCGAATCCGATGATCCTATGGTCTATCAGAGAATGGAGGTGAATCTGGGAAAAATGTATGAAATCACCATAGATGAATTCTCAGCGTCCCTTTTTGATAAAATAGACGAGGATTTTCAGGAAGAATTTTCTAGGGAATTTCTCGCGATCAGATCTATGGGTTTGGTCTCTATGGGCGTCATAAATGCTGCCGAAAAGGGAAAAATGGACATAGAGGAATTTGCCGACCTGTGCAATTTCGAATCCGGGGATCGGTGGCATTTGAGCATAGACGGCAGTATGGTAGCAGAAGAGATTGCCAGATCTTTTGAGAAGATGGGAATGCTGAAGATGAAGGGCGACACCATAAAGTGGAAGGGCTAGCTGAAGCCTTGCTTGGACTGTGGGGATTTGGGGGCTCTTGTCCTGGCGGACGGATGCGAGGGAAGGTTCCTCGCTCCTATAAGGGAGTGGCTCGCCCTCCACTTCAGGGGATGCATAGCTTCAGCCTAGCTTTCAAGCTAAAGCCTTGAATATTTTCTAAAGGCCAACCTTTGCTTTTATTTGGGAGACATCGGATTCGATTCGTATCAATCTGTCTTCGATGTTTTCCTTAAGATCCGCGCGAAGCTCTCTAATTTCGCTTACAATAGCTTCTTGTGACTCGTTAATCGCCCCACTAATGTCCTCATGAGTCTCCGTTAGTTCCAGACGGATATCTATCATTTCCTTTCGGGTCTCCGTCATTTCTTTTCGGGTCTCCGTTATTTCTTTTCGAGTCTCCGTCATTTCTATGCGAGTCGCTTTGATTTCATCCAATATCTTTTCATTTACAACGATGAGCTTCGTAAGCAGTCCTGCAGCTACATCCAGTCTTTGATCCGTCTCACCTCCGGATACGACCTTAACGAAGCTATCAAAATCGCCTGTCGCGGGAGAAATGTCACTTTTGATATCAACCACGTTGATTATTGTGTTCTTGATATCTAAAGCTGACAGCAAGCTCTCCAGATCTCCTGTTTCGCCCTCTGCTATTACTTTGACTCGCCCATCATCCAGATTCTGGACATAGCCCTTCAATCCGAAGTCGCGGGCGATGGCTAGTGCAAAGTTTCCAAAATATGATATCAGCAATTATAAGCGCGGGCAATCTATATTATTGAATCACTGATTTGGAATCGTTACACTAGTACCCTGGCACGAAAGCCGGTCTTTTGGACCTTGCCGGAGACGTAAGCCGTTAGCCTTTGCATGTCACTATCTCTCGCTCTCTTTTTATTTAAGTGTTTAACCTTCAGCTCGAGCTTGTTCCACAGGCATCGGCCCAGTCTGACTGCCCTTCGTAGCGGATTGTTGTTTGCACTTCTAGCATCATCCCAAACCTTTATCTTCTATCACCTCATCCCCCCATTCCACTCCGGAATGTGACCCTTTGGTCGAACCGGTAAGGGTGAAGAGAGATGAAGTCTTTTTACAGCTATATCAGTGAAGCCTGGTCCTCTCCCCGAGAGGGATACGTAGGCGAACTGCGGCAGGGCAGGCTCAAGGCCTGGCGTCAGGAAAGCACCGTTCAGAGGATCGATAGGCCCACCCGTCTGGATAGGGCGCGAGCCCTCGGCTACAAGGCCAAGCAGGGCATAATCATTGCCCGCGTGAAGGTAAGAAGGGGCGGCCGCCGCAAGTCCCGTTACCAGAGAAACAGAAAGACCAGCAAGATGGGCGTCAACACTATCAGCATGGGCAAGTCCATTCAGAGGATCGCTGAGGAGCGGGCCGGAAGAAGGTTCCGCAACATGGAAGTTCTGAACTCCTACTGGGTAGCCGAAGACGGCAGACAGAAGTTCTACGAGGTCATACTAGTCGACCCGTGCGCTCCCTCAATCATGAACGATAAGAACCTCAATTGGGTCTGCAACGACGTGCATAGAGGCAGAGCTGTTCGCGGCAAGACCTCAGCAGGGAGAAAGGGCAGAGGCCAGAGACACAAGGGCTTCGGCACAGAGAAGACAAGGCCCGGCATCAGAGCCCACGACGGCAAAGGAAAGTAAAGTGATTGATAAGGTCTCTTTCCGGGCCTTTGTGGCAGCAACAGAAGACGAGGTCCGCGTTCGCGAGGCCCTAGCCGTCTTTGTTCCCCTGGACAGAATAACCAAGGTCACTGCCGAGGGCCACTTCGGAAACGAGATAATAATACTGGAGGCGGCTCTCAGAAAGAAGGAAGCCGCCACCTTCTTTGCAATTCTTAGAGAGCAGCTTCCCGCTGAGGACCTGCAAAAGCTGCGCCGGGAGATATCGGAAAGGCTGGTGGGCGAGAGCCACCTCCACATTCGCCTGGACAAGCAGGCAGCTTACAAGGGCATGCTGCGACTCACCGACTCCAAAGATGCCCTGGACACAACAGCTCTCATCAAGACCTTTCCCGCCCGGCGGGAGGCGGCCTTGAAGATCATCAACGAACTTATATGAACTTTTACGAATGCGTTAAAGCCTATCCTGAAGGATCATCCTCTGCAAGTCGCATGGCATTGACGGCCAGGAATCTCGGCTACAAGGGGATCATCATCTGCAACTGCGATCCCACCAGGATATTCATGCTTCCCGCAGCCGAGAGGGTCACGGGCATTGAGATTGCCGTCGGTGCGGAGGTTGTCGCATCCAACGTCAGAGCTCTCAAGAGCCGGATTAGCACTCTGCGGACCAGATATCCGTTTCTTGTGGTACATGGAGTGACAGACGAGATCGTCCGCATCGCCAGCGAAGACCCAAATGTCGATCTGCTCGTCTATCCCTGCGAGTCTCGACGCCCTCTTTCCATCGCTACTGCTAAAGCCGCCAAACTCAATCAGGTTTCCATCGGCTTTGATCTCAGCCCATTGATCCATCTGCGCGGCAGCCAGCGGGCTCGATGGCTTGCTGCCGTCTCTCGTAACCTTCAGCTCGTGAGAAAGTTCGAGCTGTCCTCGATTATCACCGCGGGAGCAAAGTCCCATCTTGACTTGCGTTCACCACATGACCTGGCAGCCCTGGCAGAAGTGGCGGGCTTTGGCCCAGAGGAAGCAGAAGAGGCTATGAGCCGGCAGGGGATGCTGCTAGCGCAAAACCGTAGACATTGGGTGGGCCCGGGAGTTGAGCTGCTGTGAGAAGCAGACTTCCCGTGCTGCGATCCAGACGAAGGTACATGGCCTTCGAGCTGGAGACAGAAGGGCCAGGCGGCTTTATCCAGCCTAAGGATCTGATGAGCGAGATCGCATCGTCTCAGTTTTCCCTCTTCGGCGATGAGGGTGCGTCGAGAAACCGGATCAAACTGATTGCATTCAATGGTCGCTATGGCCTGATCCGATTCTCTCATGTCCTCATACCACAGACCAGGGCAACGCTCGCAGCCGTCCATTCAATTCGAGGGATTCGGGTCGCAATTCACTCAAAAGGCATCTCGGGAACTATCAAATCCGCTACAGAAAAGTATTTACCAAGACTGAGTAAATTAAGTGCCGAAAGCGACGGAAGAAGAATCGAGCTGAAGGACGTTTCAGGGTGTATTATCCGCACCCAAGGTGTAAAAGTCGATCTCTGTCCGGACGACCGCGATAAGAGCGTAGGATCAGACACCCGATACATGGGGCTGACCTCTTTTGATTTAAGTGGAGGACACGAGGATGCAGATGGCACCGCAGATGGGTTATGATAGGGCTATTACCGTATTCAGCCCTGACGGCAGGTTATTTCAAGTTGAATATGCCCGCGAGGCCGTTCGGAGAGGAACGACGGCTGTTGGCATCAAGGCAAAGGACGGGGTAGCAGTTCTGGTTGACAAGAGAATCACCAGCAGGCTCATGGAGCCCAAGTCCATTGAAAAAATATTTCAAATCGATACGCACATTGGCGCAGCCACATCAGGACTGGTGGCAGACGCCAGGGTTCTGATCGACAGAGCAAGGGTCGAGAGCCAGATCAATCGTCTGGTCTACGACGAGCCCATAGGAGTCGAGGCCCTGGCCAAGAAGATCTGTGACTTCAAGCAGCAGTACACTCAGTACGGCGGAGTCCGGCCCTTTGGCACTGCTCTCCTCATCATAGGCGCAGAGGAGGATAGAACCCGCCTCTTTGAGACCGATCCCTCCGGCGCTCTGCTGGAATACAAGGCGACAGGCATTGGAGCAGGCAGATCGTCGGTGATGGAGGTCTTCGAGGAGAAGTACAGAGAAGACCTGAATATGGACGAGGCCGTCCTCCTCGGCTTAGAGGCTCTCTACAAGGCGGCTGAGGGGAAAGTCGAGGCAGCTACAACTGAGATCGGAATCATCAAACTGGGAGACAAGAAGTTCTACAAGCTCGCCGAGACAGAAGTAGCCGCATATGTGGAACGGATGAAGGCTGCCGTTGCTGCCGCGGTTGCTGCCAGCAAAGGTGAGAAGGGAGATAAAGGAGAGGCATAGGAATGGTCAGACTGGATGACGCAGTTCCTGCCAGGCTCAAGACCCACGGAACCACATTTGAGGTTTTGGTGGACCCGGATGGTGCCCTGGCCCTGAAACGAGGAGATGGCGTCAACCTGGAAGATATCCTGGCGGTAGAGGATGTTTTCGAAAATGCCTCCCGTGGCGACAGGAGTCCGGAAGAAGATCTGAAGAAGGCCTTTGCAACGACAGACGTCTTTGCCATTGCCGAGACTATCATCAGGAAGGGCGAGATCAGCCTGACTGCTGAGCAGAGAAAGCAGTTCATCGAAAACAAACGGCGGCAGGTCATCGGGGTTATAGCCAGAAATGCCATCAATCCTCAAACCAAGACCCCTCACCCGCCGGGAAGAATCGAGCAGGCCATGATTGAGGCCCGCGTCAATATCGATCCCACGAAATCCACAGATGAACTCGTGAAGATTGCCATGAAGGCCATCCGGCCTCTCATCCCCATCAGATTCGAGGTTGTTGAGGTGGCAGTCAAGCTCCCGCCCGCGTATGCCCCCAAGGCCTATGGCGAGGTGGCAGCCTTCGGAAAGCTCAGTCGGGAGGCATGGCAGAACAATGGCTCTTGGATTGGCGTGGTCGAGATACCGGCTGGCATGCAAACCGAATTCTATGATCTCATCAACCGGCTGACCAAAGGCGAAGCTGAGACGAAGCTTCTTAAGCATTGAGGATGGGAGTTAAGAGCGCATGGATCGCAAGGTGGTAGTACCAGGTGATCTTCTCTCTGAGGATGCCAAGAGGTCGGGCGAGGGGACGTATATACGAAATGGTAGCGTCTACTCCTTGCTATATGGTCTTGCGAACTTTAGGGATAAGATAAATGTCATACCTCTGGCGGGAAAGTATGTTCCAGGGCCGGGGGACAACGTAATCGGTGTGGTGAAGGATATAACCTTCTCCAATTGGATCGTGGACATAAACTCGCCCTACGATGGGTTGCTGCACATCTCCGAGTTTCCAAAAAGGATCGAATCGGATGACATGTCCAAGTATTTGCGCATCGGCAGCTCGATTATGACCCGGGTGAAGGATGTCGATCCGACAATGAAGGTGGAGCTTACTTTGAACGACCGCAAGCTCGGCCAGATCAAGGCCGGCCAGGTAATTGATATAAGCCATACGAGAGTTCCAAGGCTCATCGGCAAGGGCGGCTCCATGATCAGCATGTTGAAGAAAGAGTTGAACTGCAACATCTTCGTCGGCCAGAACGGACGAATCTGGATCCACGGGGGTGCAGAGGATATGGATCTGGCTCTAAAGACCATATCTCTGATTGAGAGGGAAGCTCACACCAATGGTCTTACAGATAGAGTGGTAGGCTTCTTGAAGACGGAGAAAGGGGCCAGAAGTTGATCGTTATGGATGAGACTGATATAACATTTTTTAAGGATGGACTGCGCCTGGATGGCCGAAGGGCGGATCAGCTCCGGCCTGTGAAGATAGAGGTGGGAGTCCTGGCCAGAGCAGACGGCTCATGCTACATCGAGATGGGTGGAAACAAGGTCATTGCAGCCGTGTACGGGCCGAGGGAGGTACATCCGAGACACCTTCAAGAGGTAAGCAGGGCCATTGTGCGCTATAGATATAACATGGCCTCCTTCTCTGTCGAGGAGAGGAAACGACCGGGACCTGACCGAAGGTCATATGAGCTCTCCAAGGTAAGCCGGGAGGCTCTTGAGCCGGTAATTCTGACCAGCTTCTTTCCAAGGTCTGTCATAGATGTCTTTGTGGAGGTTCTCCAGGCGGATGCAGGAACCAGAACTGCAGGCATAAATGCCGCGGCAGTAGCTCTGGCCGACGCAGGAATCCCCATGAAGAGCATGATATCCTCATGCGCTGCCGGAAAGGTGGCGGACACCATAGTCCTCGATCCCATGAAAGAAGAGGACAACTTCGGCCAGGCAGACCTGCCCATTGCCATGACCCCCAACGGGGACATCACGCTCATGCAGATGGATGGCGGGCTCACTCCTGACGAATTCCGGCGGGCAGTAGAGATGGCTATGAAGGGCGCCAGAGACATCTACGAGATACAAAGACAGGCTTTGGTGAATAAGTACAGCCAATTGACTGAGCCAGGCCACGAGGAGGTGCATGTCCAATGACTAACGTCATCTCCGAGATCAAGAAGGACTTCATTTACAACCTGCTCTTGAAAGGCGAGAGGGCAGATGGCCGGACATTTGATCAGTACCGGGAGATATCCATCCAGCGAGATGTGATCCGGAAGGCAGAAGGCAGCGCGCTTGTCAAATTAGGCTCAAGTCAGGTCCTGGTGGGCGTGAAGATGCAGCCTGGTGAGCCGTTCCCTGATTCACCCAATCGTGGCGTGATCATAACCAACGCCGAGCTGGTTCCGCTTGCCTCTCCGTCATTTGAGCCGGGCCCGCCAAATGAGGTGGGAATTGAGCTTGCTAGGTTGGTGGATCGCGGGGTGCGCGAATCCAAGGCTGTGGATTTAGAGGCGCTGTGCATTGTGCCGGGCAAGCAGGTCTGGATCGTATTTATCGATGTGCATATCCTAGATGATTGCGGAAACATCCTCGACGCTGCGTCTCTTGGAGCCATTTCTGCGCTCTTGTGCACGAAGGTTCCGGCAAGCAGGTTTGGCCTCGGCGAGGACTATGTCCTGCCCATAAGAGACCTGCCCATAGCAACCTCGGCCATCGAGTTCAATGATGTCCTAATGTTCGACCCAGGTGTGGATGAGGAAGCCATTGCAAACACCAAGCTCACCATCATTTCCACGATAGAGGGTAATATCTGCGGCACGCAGAAGAGCGGCACAGGGATGCTCAAACCTGAGCAGGTCTACCGCATCATTGATATAGCATGTGAGAAGGCGAAAGAAATCCGGGAAAAGTTTCTGGAAGCATAAACGGAAGTTAAAATCATGGCAAAGCAGACTACAAAAGGAAGGAAGAGCAGATCGGCAGCCCGGTTTGGTCCCAGATATGGTCGCAAGTCGCGAAAGCTCGTGGCTGACTTGGAAGAGAAGAGCAAGGCATCCTATGATTGCCCTCAGTGTGGACGGAATAGAGTGACGAGGACAAGCACAGCTATCTGGAGCTGCAGCAAGTGCGGCTACACCTTTGCCGGCGGCTCGTTCCTGCCCGAGACGTCTTTGGGCCGCTCGGTTCTGCGGTCTCTTAAGAAGACTCTTGAGGCGGATTAGAAGATGGCCTATAAGTGCACCAGATGCAAGAAGACCGTTGAGGTTGATTACGAGTACAGCGGCATACGCTGTCCTTACTGTGGGCACCGGATCCTGATGAAGGAGCGGCCCACCACAGTCAAGAAGATGAAAGCAGTCTGATGTTCGTCACCACCTCGCGAGATCCTTCTGCCAAGGCGAGAAGGTTTGCCAGGGCGCTGGCCTCCTTTCTCTCTTTAACCTATGTGAACCGAGGAAAGCAGAGGCTTGAAGGATATGAAGGGGATACAGGAGACGAACCCTGGCTGGTGGTGATAGAGGACCACGGCAACCCAGCGGGTCTGGTCAAACATCGCTCGAAGGATTCAACGATTGGTGAGGAGCGCTTGAGCTTCCAGCTTATCGGTGAGCCGGAGGGGCGGCGGCTGAAGAGGATGGCTGCCAAGGTGGCGGGCGAGGGAGAAACTGCTCGCTATATTGCTCAGTTCTTCGAGCTGGTGCGGTCTTCTGATTGCAGGCCTGTCTCCGGGCGAATGATTCAGGTAGCATCTGGCAGCATAGATTTCATGGATGAAGGCGAGACCAAGTTCAGGCTGAGGATATGAGGGGCTGTGCAGAGTTTGTGTTTGAGAGCCCTCATGCCCACGAGATATACCAGGCGCTCTTGCCTGAACTGGATGATGATCTGCATCGGTCCAGTGTTGCATTGGATTGCGAGGACGATTTCATCAGGCTTAAGGTAAAGGGCGAGGATGTCGTCTCTCTCCGGGCAGCCTTAAATACCTGGATACGGTTGGTTAAGATCGCATTTGAGATGGTGAGTTTATGAGTGGCGAATTGCCTCCGCAGATACAGAATCAGTTGGCTCAACTGCAGCAGCTTCAGCAGCAAGCGCAGGCCGTTATGACTCAGAAGGGTCAGATAGAGGGTCTGATCCGGGAGACTGAGGCGGCGCTCAAGGAGCTGGAGAAGAGCGCAGACGACGCAGTTATATACAAGGGCGTCGGGGAACTTCTCTTCAAGGCTGAGAAGCCTAAGTTAGTAGAGGAGCTGAAGGAGAGGAAGGATATGATGGATATCCGGCTGAAGACCATGGCCAAGCAGGAAGAACGCATTCAGGGCCGGTTCACTCAGCTTCAAGAGCAGCTCAAGATGTCATTAGGACAGATGCCGCCCAAGGGCGGCTAAAAACATATTGCGGGCCCGTGGCTTAGCCAGGATATAGCACCGGGCTTCTAACCCGGGGGTCGCGGGTTCGAGTCCCGCCGGGCCCGCCTTATTATTATCATTTTAAGAGGCTTTATGTGCGAGCTTACAGTCTATATTTTAAATGGCCAGGCGCGAGAAAAGGCAATGGACGGCGTTATAAGGCTCATGGTCCACGACGGGCGCGTGCTCTTAGAGGGCATTTTCGGCGATTCTATGGAAGTAGAGGGACGGCTGGCACAGGTTGATATCATGAGCCAGATGGCGGAGATCGTCGCGAATTAGGCAGGACACGCATTCTCAATAAATCAAAGTTCGTGTTACCGAAAGAGTTATTATTGTGAATTGCCATGTTAGAATTGCCGGGTCGGTCCAAACCACTCCATCTTGCGTGTTCAGGTGTTTGCTGGTATTATGCGGTCAACCGTCCTTAACAAAAAACATATGCATGCCTGGGCTAAGTCTCATAGCAGGATCGACCCAGGCTCCCTTTTCTAGTTCTTCGCCAAATTTAATGGCTAACCTCAGCTTACTATTATTATCCATTTTTGATTCATTGCTCAATTTGGCAAAAACCTTGCTTTCGCGCCTAAACTATCTCTCCGCCCTCAAGGCACAGGGTCTCGTGTGCCATGAAGCTGATCACCTCAGGCTGGTGAGAGATCAGCAGATAGGCCAGACCGAGGTCGCTCTGCAGCTCTTTCAGGAGGTTCAGGATCTGGGCCTGCACCGATATGTCCAAGGCGGATGTCGGCTCATCCAGGATCACGACTCTGGGACGCAGCAGGAGCACTCTGGCCAGGGCCACCCGTTGGCACTGACCTCCTGAGATCTGGGCAGGCCGGCGGCAGAGCAGATCCTCGGATAGGCCCACCATCTCAAAGGCCTCTTTTGTCCTGCTCTGCCACTTGCCAGGTGGTACTTTGAGCAGCGCCAGAACCTCATGAATTGACCTCTCTATCGACTTCCTGGGGTTTAATGAGCCCTCCGGATCCTGAAAGACCATCTGCACCTGCTTTTTGTAGGCTGAGCGTTCCCCTTTAGGCATAAGCCAGATGTCTTCACCATCGAAGAGAACCCTTCCTGACGTCGGCCTCTGCTGGCCTGCCAAAATCCGACCGAGAGTGCTCTTTCCTGAGCCGGAGGCCCCCAATAGTCCTAAGGTCCTACCCTCCTGCAACTCAAGAGTTATGCCCTTCAGAACAGTGTGCCTGCTCTTGAAGATCAATCCGGATTCATAGACCAGGCCAACTTTCTCAGCCCTCAATACAGCCAGCATCTCACCTCGCGATCGCAGTCTTTTTCCGCGCCTTCTACGATCCGCGGCCTTTTCATGCATCTTTCTCCCGCATGCGGGCAGCGCGGGCGGAACTTGCATCCGGCAGGGGGGTTTATCATCGACGGCGAGCTTCCGGGAATAGGATGAAAGCCCCTCTCAGGAAGGCAGTCCAAAAGGGCCCTGGTATAGGGATGCAGAGGCTTGTTGAATATCTCCTCGCTCTTGCCTGTCTCCACAATCTCCCCGCAGTACATCACTGCCATCCTCTCCGAGAACCTTCGGGCGAGTGTCAGGTCATGGGTGATGAGCAGAAGAGATGATCCGATCTGCTCTTTGATCTTCATCATCTCCTTCATCGTCTCATCTACGAGCCCTGCGTCAAGGCCGTGGCTGGGCTCGTCCGCGATTATTACCTTCGGTGTGAGGATCATGGATGTGGCAATCATGGCCCTCTGGTTCATGCCTCCAGAGAACTGGAAGGGATACATATGGGCCTCGCGGCTGCCAAGTCCGAGCCGATGCAGCATCTCTTCAGCCGTTTTTATGGATTTGTGGCGACTGGCGTGCTCGTGAACCTGCAATGGCTCAGCAACCTGTTCTGCGATCCGGATGATGGGGTTTAATGCCAGCGAAGGATTTTGAAAGACAATGGCGATCTCCTTGCCTCTGATCTCTGCCATCTCTTTTTCTGACCGAGCTAACAGATCTCTTCCGGCAAATTCCGCATGGCCACGCACTGACGCGTTCCGGGGCAATAGCTTCATGATGGCGCTCGCAACAACCGACTTGCCGCAGCCTGTCTCGCCGACCAGAGCCAGCGTCTCACTCTGACGGAGGCAAAAGCTTACGTCCTCTGCAGCCATGACCCTTCCTGCAGCAGTCTCAAAGCCTACAGTAAGCCCGGCAACCACCAGGATTGGCCTGTCGGAGCACGATGGGTCAGTCATTGAAGCCTCATTGTCTCGTTCTCCTGTTCCTCGAAGGCGCAGCCCATGAGAACCACACAGAGAACGAATAGGGTGATGCATAGTCCAGGCGTCAGGTACCACCACCAGTACCCGTTTATGAATCCACCTCGGTTGAATGCGTTGTTGATCATCATCCCCCAGCTCTTCATCGTAATGTCTCCCAATCCCAGGAACGATATCGAGGCCTCAGCTATCATGGCCGAGGCTATTGCCAGCAGAAATTTGGGCATTATCACATAGAGGATGTTGGGCAGAACATCCGTGAGGATGATATGAGGATCAGAGAAGCCCAATGATCTGGCTGCCTGCACATAGCCCATCTCCCTCACCTGCAGGGTTTTGCTCCGGACTACTCTGGCGGTCGAGGTCCACCATAACAGGCCCATGATGATTGCTATCAGATACAGGCTAGGCCTGAGAAAAGCAGCTAGCACAATTATGAGAGGTATCTGAGGTATCATGAGAAATATGTCGGTGATCCCCATGAGTGCCTCATCCGTCATGCCCTTGAAGTATCCTGCAGCCAGCCCCACAAGGGTTCCGATGAATGTAGCCAGGATCGCTGCCCCAAAGCCTGCCAGGAGAGATGCTCTCGATCCATAAATGAGTTCAGAGAGAATATCATGGCCCATATCGTTAGTGCCCAAAATGTGCTCCGATCCAGGCGGCTGGTAGGGCTCAAACCTCGCCCATGGGTCGTAGGGCGCAATTTCTGCGGCGAAGAGGGCCATGAGAAGGAACGACAGAAACAGGATAAAACCGATGCACCACGATTTGCTTTTCCATATGACCTCAGGCGCCTTACCTGTAATTGCTGCTTCCGACATCGCTACCACTTCACCCGCGGGTCGAAGCGGCTGTAGAGAAGGTCGGCTAGCATGTTTGCGGATACTGCCATTATTGTGATGATCAGAAAGGAGCCCTGCAGCACGGGGTAATCTCTTGCTAGCAAGGAGTCATAGATGAGGTTACCCATGCCGTTCATGGAGAAGACTATCTCGATGAACAGAGCCCCGCTCAGCATAAATCCGAAGTCCATTGCGAGGAGGGTAATGATTGGAAGAAGAGCATTCCTAAAGACATGACGGAACAATATCTCCTCGTTGTAGAGCCCTTTAGCTCTTGCAAAGGCAGCGTAAAGGCTGCTCTTCTCCTGGATCACGCTTCCCCTCATGATCATGTAGTTCCTGGACAAGGAGAATAGGGTCATCACAAGTATCGGCAGAAAGACATGATGAGCGATGTCCAATGTCGATCCAGTGATGTAAAATCCCTTCATCGGAAAGAGGTCGAGCTTGAATGAGAACAGATAGAGGGCTAAGAGACAGAGAAAGTAGGGCGGAGTGCAGTAGACGGCCAGGAGCAGCAAGGTCTGAATCTTCCTGCCGGCATTTCTGCCATCCCATCCAGCGAGCGCTCCTAGAACAGTGCCTGCCATCGCACCCAGGAGAATAGACGGCAGAGCCAAAAGCAGCGTCCATTTGATTCTGGAGACTATGATCCTGGAGACATCTGAGTGCAGATGAAATGAGTAGCCCAGGTCCAGATGAAGGATCTTCCACCAGTAATCCAGGTACTGCTCGGTCCAGGTCCGGTCCAGGCCCATCTCATGGCGCAGCTCTACAATGGTGCTGTCCGTAATGGTTACATCCTCTCCGAGAAGGTTGGTGAGCTCATCGCCTGGCATGGCTCTGGGGATTATGAAGTTCATGGATATGATGATGAATAAAGCGACCAAGTACCTGCTGGCTCTTTTAGCCGTAAGAGACATCTGAAAAACACCATTTTAGCGAATCATGTAGAGCAGGGCATCAGTCGCCTGGAATCTCGCCCATCTGCCGTCGTCTCTATCCAGCAGTCTACCCTCTCGACTCAGGTAGCCGAGCAGCTCCTCTTTGCTTTTGCTGCAGAAGCGGTACTGCTGAAATACAAGGTCGATAGGCATAGAATAATTCCTTGTAAATAGCATCTCATCAAATCGGTGGCCCATATCTTTCAGTATTTGCGCAAGGCAGATGTGGTCCGCATAGGGCCTAGGGCCGAAGGCAAATTCGTTCAGGGTGTCGCTCCCATTCGCCCGGAAGACGATGAATATCCCCTTTTGGGTGAGGTCTATCATCTTGGACAGGAATTCCTCGATATCCTCATCGAAGAGACTGTAGGCAGCCAGCGAGTAATCGACATCGATCCCGATATCTTTTGGCTCCACATCTTTCCATTCCTTTTCGATGGTGGTTATGTTTGTCAAACCCTGCTTTTCGGCTTTCTCAAGCAATATCTGCAATTGGTATTGGGATGGATCGATGGCTATGGTTTTGGATGTGATCTTTGAGAGAGGAATGGCAAATGCGCCAGTCCCCGCTCCTATATCCAACAACGTAGTCTTTGGGGCTATAAATGAAAAGATTTTGGCCAGGGCCTCTCCCGGGTAGCCCGAATGCATAAGGGCCTGGTCATAAATCCCGTAACTCCTCCAGAACTGGTCGTTGGACATCTTTTTTTCTGCTAGGCTATTCTTATAGCTTGTTTTCCTTATGAAATCTCTCCATTGATCCGTCCACTGGCTCATTGGCCCTTCTCCACAGAGAGGAAATTGTCTACGTTAAATATTCCGTAGAGCGGATCTGAGTACCAGCCATTCCAGGCCCGGTTATAGGGCGTCTCCACCAGGTTCCAGTACAGAGCTGCTGCCGGCAGGTTTTCTGCATAGTAGTCCTGAAGCTGGTAGGCATAATCCTGTAGCTGATCCTCGTTTGTAGCCTTGAGGATGTCGTCGCAGAGATTGAGGAAGACTGGGTCGTCAAGCACATGGAATACGCCTTCGCCTGTGCGGCGGGAGTCGAAGTAACCTGTTCCCCAGCTGGCGTGCATGAGCATTCCCCAGGGTGTTGATCTGGTTACCGTCAGATCGTATTCGCCAGCGTCTTTCTCTTTGATCCAGGTGCTCGAATCCACTGTCTTCAGCTCGCTGTCTATCCCCAGAGCCTTCAGGTATTCCGCCATCAGCTCAGTGGTTCGCTGGTAGGCGCTTCGTGTAAGAAATGTCAGTTTGATGTCCTTGCCGTCTTTGTCTTCGATGATGCCATTGCCATTGGTGTCGTTGTATCCTGCTCTCTTCAGGATGCTCTTGGCCTCGTCGATGTTGTACTCAAGTTTGGACGTCTCCTTGAAGTTGTTCATGCTTGGAGGCACAAATCCTGCGTTAGGAGTCTGGCCATATCCCAGTGCATCGATATTGAGAATCTCGTTATAATTTATGGCATAGGAGACCGCCTCTCTGAAGCTCTTATCGGACATCGGCTCCTTTTGCAGGTTCATCGCCAGGAATACGAGCCCGATGTTGTCAGTCTCAACGAAATCGAAGTCCCCGGTATCTTTGAGATTTTGCATGCTCTCATAGGGATATGTCCCTGCATACTTGTAGTAGGCATCAACCTCTCCCTTCTCAAGGGCAAGGGCCAGGACATCCGCATTGGCGAAGGTGTGGATCTCCAGGGAGCCGAATTTTGGTGCGGCGCCTTTCCAGTATGGATTCTTCTCGAAATAGATCACACCTGAAGAGAGATCCGTTTTGGCGATGACGAATGGACCGAACCCCACGATATCTCCCTCATTGGTGTACTCCATGGGCTTGTCCACAGTCTCCCAGATGTGCTTGGGCAGGATTGGATAGGTGGCAAACTCCAGGTTCAGGCGGGAATATGGTTTATTCAGATTGAAGACGACTGCATCGTCCTCGACTGAGATACTGTCCACAGTGTTCTTGATCCAGCCAGCAGCCGGATAGTTCTCAGCCAGATAGTCGAAGGTGAATTTCACGTCTTCAGGCGTGAACTTCTCTCCGTCGCTCCAGTAGAGGTCGTCGTTGATGTAAAACGTCCAGGTCTTTCCGTCCTCTGAGACATCATAGCTCTTGGCAGTCAAGCCGGCTATCGATCCGTTTGCTGCCATCTTAGTAAGAGTGGGATTTGAGAGATGGGTAAATACACCCATGTTGCTGTCTCCGAGTATGCTCGCAGACTTGACCACGTTTGGCGTGCCGATCTTTAAAACCGCAGTGCCTGCATCTTCTCCACCCTGGACCACTATGCATGATACCAGGATGGAAAGGAACAGCGCAGATGCGAACATATGAAAAGCGCGTTTCATAAATCTCCAACCTTTTTGCTACCATTATCCATATTTATTATAAGAAATTTGTGCCTAAATTACTGAAATCATAATGAGTTATAGGAGGTGCAGATTATTCTCGGAGGTGATACTCAAATTTTAGAAGCAACTCATCGATTCTCGTTGTGATGGCTTATGTTCATATCCGGATGCTGCATTTCCATAGAAGCATCCAATAGTCTTATTACTAAGTAACATTTATTAAAGCATGCGATAATATATGGACCAAGATCTGATGAGGATTGGCGTATCATTGCCAGAGAACCTTCTTAACAGGTTCGATGAGATCATTCTGAATCGCGGTTATTCGTCCCGCTCAGAAGGGATCCGGGATGCGATTAGAAGCTATATCGTCAACTATGAATGGATGAGCGATGTAGATGGAAAAAGGGTGGGCGTGATCACAATTGTGTATGATCATTCTCAGAGGGGACTTGAAGATAGCCTCACCCATATCCAGCATGAGTTCGGGAGCATAATCCAGTCCAGCCTTCATGTTCACCTTGATAGAGACATTTGCCTGATGGTCGTGGTGCTGAATGGGGATGGTCAGGATGTCAGGAAAGCGGCGGAGAGGATGATGACACTGAAGGGCGTAAAGCATGTCAAGCTGACGACAACGTCTCTGGGAAAAGAGCTCTGATCATTATCATTTAATTGGAAAGGAACCATCGAGGGATGCATATCAAAGCCAGACACATCATCATTTTATTAGTCCTGGTATCGGGTCTAGTCAATTCGATCGCAAAAGAGTATACTGCGGAATATTGGCAGGAGAAAGGCGATGAATTCCTGCAGAAGGGATCCTTTGATATTGCCCTGGATTGCTATAACAAATCGATCCAGTTGGATGGCACAAATGCCTCAGTCTGGATGAAACTGGGTCAGGTTTGCAGCAGCCTGGGAAGATACCCGGAAGCTCATTCTTCTTACAATGAGTCCATCCGGCTGGACCCAGATCGGGCAGAGTCTTGGTTTGGCAAAGGGATTGCTCTCGCCAACCTGGGTGAATACAATGAGTCGATTGCATCCTTTGACGAGGCCATCAGGCTGGACCCTAAAGGCGCAATATCCTGGTACAGCAAAGGGCTGGCTCTGGCTTATCTCGGACGGTATAATGAATCGCTGTCAGCCATGGACAAGGCCATTTCGGAAGACGACGAGTTTTCCCTTGCCTGGTACAATAGAGCGCTGCTGCTTTCCGATATGGGCAGGGCAAATGAGTCCATTGAAGCGCTAAAGAGGACTGTGGAGCTTGACGAGGATAACGAAGATGCCTGGTTCAACCTCGGCCTGGCGTTTTACGGCGTCGGAAATTACAGCGAGGCCTCGGATGCTTATGACAGAGCTCTCGATCTAAATCCAATAAATGCTCCTGCATGGATCGGGAAGGGGGAGGCTCTTCTCGGTCTGGGTAGATATTTTGAGTCCAGCGATGCATTCTCAAGGGCCGCAGAGATTGGTCCGATGCAGGTCGGCGACTGGAATAACGATGCTCTCGCTTTGCGACTGGCCGGCAGATATTACGACTCAATTGCGGCCTACAACAAAAGCATCGAGCTGGATCCCTCAAACGCTGAAGCGTACAACGGCCAGGCATTATCCTATGCGATGATAAAAGAATACAATTCATCCATAAAGCTGTTTGATAAGGCAATAGAGCTTGACTCCGAAGAGATGGGTTACTGGTACAACAAAGCCTTAGCCTTTCAGGAGATGGGCAATTACACTGAGGCTATAGCCGTTCTCAAAATGACGGTAGATAAGCATCCCAATTGTACAGAGTGCTGGAATAGGCTGGGCCTGTCTTTGGTCAAGAAAGAGCAGTTCAGCGATGCGATAGCAGCCTATGACAAGGCAATTGAGATTGATCCCAATTACCTGGAGCCCTGGAACAACCGTGGGATAGCCCAGGTTCTCGGATACGAGGACACGACCGAAGCCCTGAAGAGCTTTGATCGGGCCATCCAGATAGATCCAGACTGCATGGAGGCCTGGGTCAACAAAGCCAAAGCCCTCAAGCTGTCCGACCGAAGCACAGAGGCAAGTTACGCCTTTGAAAAGGCGAAGAAGCTGGGATATACGGGAGACACCAGCACGTGACCACTCCCACGAATGAATTCGTAGGCATCTACGGCCTTCCAACCGATGGCATGTGATCCCATGCCAATTGTTTTTGTGGTTTTGTGCGCGCTGCTTGAGTCTTTTCAACTGCTGGCAGCAAACCAAGCAAGAGTGAAAGCAATCTGGGCGGGGCAAGATTCATCCCGCCTTTGAAAATACAGGGATCCTCTGCCCTTGCGCCCCGACAATCCTAACGCTTCATGAGCGGCACATACTCAACGCCTGGCCGGCTCCTTCCGGCTTCCATGCGGTAAAGATCCATCAGGGAATAGACCTCTTCCGGGACATCGGTTTCTACGCAATCGCCAAGCAATGATCGTGCCTGCTCGGCCATGAAGGGACGGTCATGGGTATATTTGCCTGAAACGAACTCTTCAATGATATCATCTTGCTTGTCTTCACTGCATTTTCCGTCGAGGATGTCTTTGATGAGCCCTTTCATCTGGTTCATGGCTTTCTTCGCCTCTTCTGCATAGATGAGCGTCTTGTCATCCATCTCATCGATCTTCTTCTTTTTCGCGACCTCCAGGAGCGAGGTTGCCGGGTAGCTTCCCTGGGCATCACCAAGCTGCGGATCGACCGGTCCCAGGGCAGCGTGCGGGTCCATGATGATCTTGTCTGCGGCAAGGGCGATGAGCGTTCCGCCGCTCATTGCATAATGGGGCACTATAACCGTTTTTTTGGCTGGATGGGACTTGAGGGCCATGGCGATCTGTGTGGCTGCCAGAGCAAGGCCTCCTGGAGTATGCAGTATGATGTCTATGGGAACATTCTTTTGAGCGGATCGAATGGCCCTCAAAACCCTCTCGCTATCGTCTATGTCGATGTAGCGGGCCAGAGGAATGCCCAGAAAGCTTATCGTCTCCTGGCGGTGGATGAGGGTTATGACCTGGGTGCTGCGAGATTTTCCAAGCTTCGCCAAGACGCTCTTTCTCGCCATCTGCAGGTAATACCTCTGCACCATGGGAACGAGAAAGATAAATATGAATATTAAAAACCAAATATTATTAATCAATGCGCTTGCGGACTCTCCGCCAACCTGAGCTTGAAGTGGATCCATCACTTGTTTAATAAGTTCGATTCGTATATTTAGCTTGCGGAGACCTGGCAGATGATGTTTAGCCCTGCTTTTTCTCTCATCCTAGAGCCCTCGCAATATTAATATGATGGAGTCTCTATAGACAACTGATAACTGAAGTCATTGAGGTGTGGGGTTTGATGATTGGAAATTTCCGTCTAATGGCAATTCTTCTTTTGGTCTTTTCTGCATTTATGTCTAATGCAGCAGCACAGGATAATTCTGCAAATGATACACAAAATGCTGCGGTGGCTCCTGGGGACACCACTTCGGCGTCTGACGGCGTTCGGGGCATCTGGAAGGCCACTCTCGGCGAGAAGGAGGTCATCCTGTCCGTGAACCGGTCAACTCAATCGCTCTTCGGCCTGGCCAAATACGAGGGCGAGACCCCCTGGAATGCGGCACTTTCCGGCTTCATCGACCAGGATCTGGTCTTTATTTCCCTGGGAGCAGTGGATGGCGATGCTCTGACTTCCATCAGCATCCGAGCAAACCTCGTCGGTGAGAACATGTCTGGGTTTTTCGTAAGATCGGACAGCAATGGCAAAGCCAGCCGGGGCGAGTTCTCAGCAATTTTGATCAACCCGGATACATCCGGCTATACTCCTGTTGCGGTACTCATCGCACCTGTTTCGTCGGATAAGGTCGAGCAGGCTGCTGCTGACCAGACGACTGTCGATCAGAAGAACGAGACCGCCTCTGCCGTTGCATCAGACACCACATCGGAAGCGTCTGCTGCAATCGCGGACAGCACAAACAGATTCAAGGATGTCACTCAGCTCGCAAAAGGCATTAATCCGGACATCCTTCCCAGGATGGCTCCTCTCTAAGGTGCTGACGCGAATAATTAATATTTAAATTTTTTGGAAAATTAGCAAGCATGTAGAGTCCTGAAATTATTTCGCCTATCATCTAAGCTTGGACGCATAGTCCAGGATATGAAATTAAACAAGACGAAGGTTCGCTATATCCTTCGTCAAAACCGCAAGGGGGTAGCCACAGAAGAGATTGCGCGGGATGTCAAGGTCTCACAAAGGAGAGTCCAGCAGATCATCAAAGAGTACAAGGAGACAGGGCAAGAACCTATCTTGGGCGAAAAAGTTGGTCGCCCCCTCAAACCCCTCACTGCGAATGAAGCAGAGGTCATCAGAGCTGCCCACGCTCGCTACCGCTTTGGAGCGCGAATGCTGGAGACTGTAATCCGGAAGCAATTTAAGATCTGCATATCACATAATCGCATACATATGTATCTGAAGGCAGAAGGTCTGGCCCAGGAAGATCTAAAGAAACAGAAGCGCCGGAAGTGGGTTCGCTATGAACGAAAGCACAGTATGTCTGCTGGTCATATCGACTGGCATGAATGGGATGGGACTGATGTCAAGGTTTGTGTAATTCTGGATGATGCGTCTAGGATGGTGCTGGCTGGCGGGGAGTTTACCGAGATCAATACAGAGAACAGTATGTTGATAATCGATCAACTGGTTGACAAATTCTGGTGGCTTTGTCCCATGAGAGAGCTGATACTCGATCATGGAAGCGAGTTTGGAGCCCACAGAATCCACGATGACGGAAGCTGGAACAGTGAATTCAAAGATCACCTCAAAAAATATGGCATCAAGCCAATATTAGCTAGAGTGAAGCATCCTCAGACGAACGGAAAGCTGGAAAGGTTTTTCGGAGAATACGTCAAGCACAGGTCAGCTTTTCATTCATTCGACGAGTTTATCACTTGGTATAACGATAGACCTCATGGAAGCTTGAATTTCCAAAGCCTGGAGACTCCAGAAAGGGCTTTCAGGCGAAAAATGCCTTTGGAAGCTTATTTCGCAATTGGCCATAGATTGTTTGGGTTGTGAGAGGATTCCTATAAACCCACCTTCTATTTAATATCGAAAAGTATATATACTATTAATACTATTACGAAGTATGGATTCTTTTACCACATGGGTACTTCAAGAACTCAGCCAAAAACAGGCGAAGACCCGATTATCACAGATATCGGATCTGATTGACTGGATGCCAATCCGCCAGAAACTCGATGAAATGTATCACAATAAGAGCGAGAAGGGTGGGAGACCGAACTGCGATGTTATTCTTATGTTCAAAATTCTGATACTACAACAGTGGTTTGGCTTGAACGATCTGGAAGTTGAGAGGCAAATGGCTGATCGCATATCATTCATGTCGTTTCTTGGTTTTCCCAATCCGTCTCCTGATTCCCGGACGATATGGCTATTCAAAGAACGCATGGCAGAGACTGGAATGGATAAAGTGGTCTGGGCAGAACTTCAAAGGCAATTGGATGCCATG
>Ga0074195_1000323_pt1 | contig 25999 bp, 27 predicted proteins | sample EPASupsiteHSE623_FD_64525 | JGI IMG/M metagenome (GOLD analysis project Ga0074195, IMG submission 64525) | Bioremediated contaminated groundwater from EPA Superfund site, New Mexico - Sample HSE6-23 | ecosystem: Environmental > Aquatic > Deep subsurface > Groundwater > Contaminated ... | reverse complement strand
ACATCATTATTATGCAGAGTAATTATCCCTGCACGACAGCACTAATCCATTGACTACGTTGCACAATGCCGGAGCTTACAAGTCCTTTCTCCGCATAACAATAGAGTCTGCATTTCGGCTCTTCTTCGATTATCTTATCGACGATGATAGGATAAAGATGACAAACCCGGTCAATAAGATATTGATCCGTTTGCCGAGGCCTCTGCCCCGGCATTTAAAGGACGACCAGGTGGGTAAACTTCTTGCCGTCATTACCGATCTGAGAGACAGAGCCATGTTTATACTCATGCTTCGATGCGGGCTTCGGGTGGAGGAGGTCTCACGGCTGACCGTGGATGCCATGGAACTTCCACGGAACCGGCTATTTGTTGCCAACGGAAAGGGCCGCAAAGACAGGGTTGTCTATTTAAGCAAGGATGCCGGATTTGCGTTAGAAACCTACCTGAAGGTACGTTCATCGAAGGCAAGAAGAATGTTCCTTGTACAGAAGGGACCTTTGACGGGAACACCCATATCGGTCAGAGGCATCCAGAAGAGGATCGAATACTATGCCCGAGAAAGTAAGATCAAAGTATCATGTCATAGCTTACGCCACACCATGGCTACACAGCTCTTAAATGCTGATGCCGATCTCTCCACCATCCAGGATCTTCTCGGGCACAACCACATTACTACAACCCAGCGATATTGCAGGGTGTCGAACCTGAAAGTGCAGCGGGACTATTACAATGCGATTGAACTGGTTATGCAACGGAGCCAGGCAGAAGGCAGGGATTTACTTCAAAAAAGGCTGAGTATGGTGAACGATCATATGCTATATTCACAAGAAGAAGGTATTATTGAGGGAAGAAAAAACAGACAAAAGGAAAACATAGTGTAACTAACTAATATTAAAAGAAAAAGCAGGATTTGTTACGTATAGCTTCCTGCACTCAATAAATCCAGTCAATAATTTAGATACTTGCTTTCAAATACAAATCTGCATGTTGAGCTACTGTCCGGGATTATTGATTGCCATTTATAAGGTGCACTTGTCACAGTCTCAGAAAGTGACTGTGTTCCCTATCAAATGTATGCACCTGATGCCATACAATCGTCGGTGATGTTTTACATGCGTCAAAAAAATGAATAATTTGTGCTTGACTTTGTTATCCATTCTTAATACAATACTATTACGATAGACTTTGTATTATTAAACATAATGGAGGGTAATATCAAGTGTTGTATAGCTATGTAACTACAAAAAAGACACCGAGGTATGAGACAATTAAAGACATATACCTTCCTGTTCAAAGAAACGTAGCAGTTGTTGGAGGCATACTGAGTCTGGAACCACAATACAGACGCATTTTGAAGGAGAATAATTTTGTTCCCAGGATATACAATCGGAATAAATCCAACCTTCGTGTAAAAGTTGCGGGTACTGATGTTATCTTTCTTTTTATCGCAACAGTTTCTCATAAGATGGCACAAGAAATCCGCAAAGCTGCAAATGGATTTGATATACCCTTAGTCACGGTATCGCCAAGCAGTGTATCTGCCCTTAAAAGGTCTATCGATGAACTCTTTGTTGACGGTGCAGGGATTTAACAAACAATTTGAGGTTTATTAATGGGTTATGAATATACATATCTGAATGCTATCACACCTGAGAAAGGTGAGGTTATCGAAAAGACCCCAAATGAAGCATCCAGCGCTTTGATCGAAAAAATAACCGCCGATGGCAATGAAACATACCTTGATAGATTTGCCCTTCAGCAGCCCCAGTGCAGTTTTGGACTAAAGGGAACTTGTTGCAGGATGTGCCAATGGGGGCCATGCCGCATAACCGATAAAACACATCGGGGAGTGTGCGGAAGAACACGGGAGGAGATTGTTATAAGCAATATCCTGAGAGGGCTGGTGGCGGGACTTTCAGCTCATGCCCGACACGCCCATGAGATACTTTTTACCATCAAGGGAATGGCAAAAGGAAATATAAACCTTCCTTTTCTGGGCGAAGAAAGGATTCTTGCTCTTGCAAAGGTGCTGAAACTTGATAAAAAAACGGAAAGCAATAAAAATCTTGCAGCAAAGATAGCCGATATTATGATCGAGGACCTTTCCCGGATGAATAACAAGACTATAGGGCTACTTACCGCTTTTGCACCAAAAGAAAGACAGGAACTGTGGCGTTCTCTTGGTATTCTCCCCAGATCATCGGCCTATGAGGTCATGGAAGCCCTTCATATAACTACCCTTGGAAGCTGCTCTGACTGGAAAACCATTGCCAAGCAAGAGCAAAGGGCTGCCCTTGCCTATTGCTACAACACTCTCTTTGCATCATCGTTTGCAACAGAAATCATATTTGGCATACCTCAACCGGGAAAAACCTATGTTAACTACGGGGTGTTGAAAAAAGATCAGGTCAACATCCTTGTTCACGGTCATTCTCCTGTGATGGCAGAAAAACTCCTCGAAAAGATCAGACTGCCAGAAATTAAACAGTTAGCTGAAGATTGTGGAGCTAACGGTATAAATGTTGCCGGTCTTTGCTGCACGGGTACCGAGATGCTTGCCCGGCATGGCATACCTGCTGTAACAAATATCCTGGGGCAGGAGCTTGCCATCGGTACTGGGGCCGTCGATTGTGTTGTGGCAGACATGCAATGCGTCATTCCAGGATTAAAGATTTTGGCTGATTGCTACGGGACACAAGTGATCACTACTTGTGATTCCAACAGAATTCCCGGCGCATTACATGTGCCCTTTGATCCGGAAAAACCTGTCACCTTTGATGAAGACGTCCTAACCATCGCAAGAAAGGCTGTTGAGGCGTTTAAAGGCAGAGACAGAAATAAAATAATGATACCCGATATCATAACAAAGGCCATTACCGGCTGGAATTACGAGAATATCCTCGATATATTCAAGGGCGCAGAGAATATTTTGCATCTGCTTCAGGTAGGAAAAATTAAGGGCATTGCCACTGTTGTGGGCTGCAATACACCAAAAGTGGTCTATGAAAACAATCACGTGACCATAGCAAAGAAGCTCATCGAGAAAGATATCCTTATCCTTACCACTGGCTGCGCATCTTATGCACTGCTTAATGCTGGGTTGTGCCACTGGGATGCTTATGATCTCTGCGGGAAAGGTTTAAAACATGTAATTGATAAATATGACATACCTCCGGTGCTTGCCGTAGGCGGCTGCGTTGACAATACGCGTACACTGCGACTTTTTATTGAGCTTTCCAGGGTATCAGGTATTCCCATTAAGGATCTGCCGTTTATGTTTGTTGGGCCGGAGCCTGGAAATGAGAAAGCGATAGGCCAGGGGTTGAGTTTTCTTCTGCACGGGGTATCGAATTGTGTGGGATTTCCTGCGCCAATACCGATACCACGCCCATTTCCCGGAAAGAGCAGCGCAAAAGATAACGTTATTAGCGAGAGCAGCCCCATTGCCGAATACTTTGGCGGTGATGGTGCGCTAAAAGAGCTGGGAGCAAAAGTCTACACCAGACCTGATCCTCAATTGGCTGCTCAGACAATCATAATGCATATAAAGGAAAAAAGGATCGCCTTGGGGTGGCCCTGACAATAAATAAGGAGAATAAAATAATGGTAAAAATGTTGAGTAGATTATTCCTGGCTATCATTTTTATTTTCAGTGGGGCAATATACTGCAATGCTCAAACCGTAAAAAAGACGGTAAAGGTAGCTTACCTTCCCATTACACACGCGTTGCCGCTCTATGTAGAACATGCAGCCTCGGATAATCTAAAATCGGCAAAAATCGAACTTGTTAGATTCGGCTCCTGGCCCGAGCTTATGGACGCTCTCAATACGGGAAAGGTTGACGGTGCTTCCGTACTTGTTGAACTGGCGATCAAGACCAAAGAGAACGGGATAGACTTGAAAGCCGTTGCCTTGGGTCACAGAGACGGCAATGTCGTTGTTACATCCCTAAAAATTAACACTCTTGCTGATATTAAGGGGAAAACCTTTGCTATACCACACAGGCTGTCATCCCATAACATACTCCTTCATCTGCTGCTAAGAAAAGCAGGAATTACGCAAAGCGACATCAAGGTTGTGGAGCTTCCACCACCTGAAATGCCCGTAGCGCTCGCGGAAGGCAGGATAGACGGATATATTGTGGCAGAACCCTTCGGTGCAAAATCTGTTGTAAACGGAAGAGGAAAACTGCTCTATAGATCCGAAAATCTCTGGCAGGATTCTGTGTGCTGCGTCTTTGTCCTTCGAAACGATTTTATTAAAAAATATACGACTGAGGCAAAAGAGCTTGTGGCGCAATACATAAAAGCAGGAAGTTTCATTACCTCAAATCCATTAAAAACAAAGGAGATTGCTAAACAGTACATCAAAGTCGAACCCGCTGTGCTGGATCTATCTCTTCAGTGGATTGAATACAATGACTTGAGGTTTAAGGAGAAAGATTACAATGAGCTCATTAAGTATATGGTTGAGCTGAATCTCTTGAAGAGTCCTCCGCAATACAGTGATTTTGTTGACAATTCGTTATTTGGGGGTAAATAAACAATTATGGCAAAACATGAGTAAGAAAATTATAGATATAGCGACGGGTTTTTCTATTCTGATCTTTGTCTGGTATATTGTAGTGATGAGCGGCATCTATGACAAGGCTCTGCTGCCGTCACCGCTCAAGGTGGCTGGCGCTGTCATGGAACTGATAAAAGAAGGCACGCTTCTGGAGCATTTTATTGTAAGTTTTCAGCGTTTTCTTGCGGGGTATATAGCAGCGGTTGTTTTTGGAGTTGCGCTTGGCCTCTTCCTCGGATGGTTCAGGAGCATTTGGAATATCGTCGATCCTGTTGTGCAGGTAATTCGGCCTGTATCTCCCATTGCATGGCTGCCTTTTGTTGTGCTTCTTTTCGGAATAGGCAACCTGCCGGCCATTGTGATCATTTTTATTGCAGCATTTTTTCCTATCCTCCTGTCAACGGTTTCATCAATAGGAAAAATTGATCCTACTTACTTCAAGGTCGCCAGAAATTTTGGCATCAGACAACCACATATTCTGACAAAAATTGTCTTTCCTGCAGCCTTTCCATATATCACAATAGGCCTCCATATCGGCGTAGGCACCGGCTGGATATTCCTTGTAGCGGGAGAAATGATCGGCGCACAATCGGGTCTCGGTTTTCTTATTATTGATTCAAGAAACAACCTGAGAGCAGACTTGCTCATCGCTGCTATTATATTCATTGGACTTTCAGGATTATTGCTTGACAAGCTGTTATTTGTGCTTGAACGATGGATCGGTAAAAATTGGGGTATTACAACGGCTTATACAGGGGTTTAAGTGTTTATAGAACTCAATAATGTTACAAAAAAATATGCCCATAACGGAACCGGGGTAACGGCTGTCAAATCCGTATCACTTGATATTGAGAGAGGAGAATTTATCAGTCTTCTGGGGCCAAGCGGCTGTGGAAAATCTACATTAATAAACCTTATAGGGGGTTTTGAAACAGCAACGGAAGGAGGGGTATATATAAATGGTATACCTGTGTCGGAGCCATCGCCAAGATATGTGACCATATTTCAGAACTACGGCCTTCTTCCTTGGCGAACAGTTGAAAAAAACATACAGCTCGGGCTTGAAATGAAGAAAATGGGGCGTAAACAAATGAAGGGGGTTGTAGACAGATATGTCGAGATGGTCGGATTAAATAATTTCAGAAAATACCATCCCCATCAGCTTTCCGGGGGCATGCAACAAAGGGTTGCTATTGCAAGGACACTGGCAGTTGATCCGGAGATTATCTTTATGGATGAGCCCTTTGGTTCCCTTGATGCCCTGACGAGGATGAATATGCAGGAGGTGCTTGCCGAACTATGGGAATTACAAAAGAAAACTATTATCTTTATTACTCATGATCTGGAAGAAGCAGTATATTTTTCTGACAGGATTGTCATTATGACGCCAAACCCCGGGACAATCAAGACCGTTATTCCTGTTCCATTGTCACGAAAAAGAGACAGAACAGGCGCAGATTTTTTAATGATACGGGAAAGGGTTTTTAACGAGTTTGAAACAAAAAAGGAGGATAAAACAGAATATTATTTATAGCATCAGGACTCTCATATGATAGCCAGCAAACAGGCTTAAAAAACTAAAAATAAAAGGAGGAGTCAATCATGTCAAAGATTGCAGACAATTTAACGGAGTTAATCGGAAGAACACCGCTTTTAAGACTTTACAAGGTAACTGCAGGAATTGATGCCAAAATTGTCGGAAAGTTGGAATCATTTAATCCAGCAGGCAGTGTAAAAGACCGTATCGGTTATGCAATGGTCAAAGATGCGGAAGACAAAGGACTTATCACAAAAGATACGGTTCTTATTGAACCCACATCCGGCAATACAGGAATCGCCCTTGCCTTTGTTGCTGCAGCAAAAGGATATCGGCTCATTCTCACAATGCCCGACACAATGAGCATTGAACGGAGAAATCTCCTCAAGGCATACGGAGCTGAACTTGTATTAACTCCAGGTGCGCAAGGCATGAAAGGTGCCATAGCCAAAGCAGAAGAGCTTGCCAAAGAGACACCGAACTCATTTGTCCCTCAGCAGTTCAAAAATCAGGCCAACCCTGCCATACATAAAGCAACTACCGCTGAGGAGATATGGGAGGATACGGATGGTGAGATTGATATACTCATAGCAGGCGTGGGAACCGGCGGCACTGTAACAGGCGTTGCAGAAGTTATTAAAGCACGTAAACCATCATTTAAGGCTGTTGCAGTGGAGCCATATGATTCTCCTGTACTTTCAGGCGGAAATCCAGGCCCGCATAAAATCCAGGGAATTGGAGCAGGTTTCGTACCTGATGTATTAAACACGAAGATTATAGATGAAATCTTCAAGGTAAAGAACGAAGAGGCCCTTGATACGGCAAGAAGACTTGCGAAAGAAGAAGGTCTTCTTGTAGGCATCTCATCGGGCGCTGCCACATTTGCTGCGCTCCAGATCGGAAAGCGTCCTGAAAATAAGGGCAAGTTGATCGTGGTAATACTGCCTGACACAGGTGAACGTTATTTGAGCACTGTTCTATTTGCTGGGTAGAAATTTATTGATCTGGATTGCATTGGACGTATAACGGTATGGAGATTTGACATGGAAAATACAACAACAAAGATATTGGATGCAAGAGGCCTTCACCTGACACCGTCGGTTCAAGTGGTGCGTTGCGCACAGCAGTTCAAATCTCAGATTGTTTTATGCCACAAGTGCAGAGAGGCAAATGCATGTTCCATAGTCCAGGTCCTTTCCCTTGGCGCCTCTTTTGGCGCTGATGTAGAAATTAAAGCAACAGGCCCTGATGAAAAAGAGGCAATCCGAAGTATGGTGGAGGTCTTCAGTGAGGGAGCTGGGATATAGTTTTAAACAGTGTAATACGCAATAACAGTAGTTAAGAAAGGAATTATACATGAAAGAATGGTCAAAAGAAACTATATTGGCCCATGCCGGTACATGCTGGGATGAAAAAACAGGGGCTGTATCCATGCCGGTTTATCAAACTGCCACATTCAGTCACCCCGGTCTCGGCAAGAGCACAGGCTATGACTATTCGAGAAGCGGAAACCCGAACCGCACAGCACTGGAGGAGATAATGGCTGTCATGGATAATGGGGCAAGGGCACTTGCCTTTTCTTCCGGCATGGCAGCTATAGATTGTTTTATGAAGCTTTTCCGTCCCGGTGATACCCTGATAGTTACGGAAGATCCTTACGGCGGCACATTTCGTCTTCTTGAAAAAGTATATACGCCTATGGGAATTAAAATAATATATGTAGATACATCAAGCAATAATGAAGTAGAGAAAGCATTTAATCCAGACGTAAGGGCCATATTTGTTGAAACCCCCACCAACCCCCTTCTTCGGATTGCCGATATCCCCGGGATTGCAAGAATGGCAAAGAAACGAGGCATTTTGACCATCGTGGACAATACATTCCTACCATATTGGCAGCACCCCTTGGAACTGGGTGCGGATATAGTTATATACAGCGCTACAAAATTTCTTTCCGGCCATAATGATGTGCTGGCCGGTATAATTGTTGCCGCAGATAATACACTGGTGGAAAAGCTCTACTTTTACCAAAATTCAACCGGTGCAGTGCTTGGGCCGTGGGACTCGTGGCTCATTATGAGAGGGCTGAAGACACTGCCACTGCGTCTTGAGAGACAGGAGAAGAACGCACTGGAGATTGCTCATTGGTTAACAGGGCACTCGAAGGTAACAAAGGTATTTTATCCCGGCCTGCCGGATCATCCTGGGCATGCACTTTTAAAAAAGCAATCCGGTGGTTTTGGCGCTGTTATATCATTTGAGGTGGATGACCCCGGTATCGTGCCTGTAATTCTTTCTCGTGTTAAAGGTTTTCTTTTTGCAGAAAGCCTGGGCGGGGTTGAATCACTCATCACTTTTCCGGCAGTTCAGACACATTCCGATGTTGACCCTGAAATCCGCTTGAGACTCGGGATAAATGACCGTTTGTTGCGTCTTTCAGTAGGTGTTGAGGCAGTTAACGATCTGACAGATGATCTGGCTCAGGCCATAGACAATGCGTGAAAATACAAAAGGAGTATGCCATGAATTACAAAACAAAGATTATTCACACCGGTAAAGACGGGGACCCATATACCGGCGCATCAAGCATTCCCATTTACCAGGTTTCAACCTTCGCGCAGAGCGATCCGGAAAAATTCGGGGTATACGACTATGCAAGAGGGATAAACCCGACAAGAGAAGCCCTTGAACATACTGTGGCAACACTTGAGAGCGGTTCATGTGGTTATGCCTTTGCCTCCGGTATGGCAGCTATATCATCTGTGTTGCTCCTATTCCAACCGGGTGACCATATAATTGTAGCTGAAGATGTTTACGGTGGCACATATCGCGTGCTGACAACAATATTTCAACGCTGGGGTCTCAAACATGCTTTCGTTGATATGACAGATCCGCAGAAAATATCCGACTCAATAAAACCGGAAACAAAGGCAATATTTGCAGAAACGCCTTCCAATCCTCTTCTGAAAATTACCGACCTTGCAGCTGTTGTGAAAATTGCTAAAAAATCAGACCTTCTCACCATCATCGACAACACCTTTATGAGCCCATATCTTCAGAGGCCCATCGAGTTCGGTTTTGATATTGTCATTCACAGTGCAACAAAATTTCTCGGCGGTCACAGTGACCTTATCGCAGGCATTGTAGTAACACGGGAAGTTCAGTTGGGCAACAAGCTTAAAGACATACAAAACGGTTTCGGGGGTATTCTTGGGCCGCAGGATTCATGGCTTGTACTGCGTGGGATAAAAACCCTGGCTCCACGAATGGAAACACAGCAGAAAAACGCTGAAACAATAGCAAATTGGCTCTCAAAACAACCGGTAGTAAAGCATGTCTATTACCCGACTCTCGCATGGCATCCTGGCAGAGAAATACATATAAAACAAGCATTAGGAGGTGGGGCAGTTGTCTCCTTTGAGTTTGAGAATGGTGAGATTGCAAAAAAAGTTCTAAGAAATGTAAAAATCCCTTTAATGGCGGTAAGCTTGGGCGGCGTGGAAAGTATACTTTCCTATCCAACCACCATGTCTCATGCCGCCATGCCCGAAAAGAAAAGGCATGCCCAGGGGATAACCGACGGGGTGGTGCGCCTCTCCGTAGGCCTTGAAGACCCGGAAGATATATGCGAAGACCTTTATCAGGCTTTTGAACAGTCAGTGTAACGCTTTACCGGGGCATCATTCCAGGGCAGCTCCGGTAGCAGCTCTAATTATTCCTCCTCCGATAACCGTATCCCCGTCATAGAAGACTACTGACTGGCCTGGAGTAATTGCCTCCTGCGGGCTTGCAAACCTTACAATTGTAGAACCATTGTCTACAAGCGATACAACACATTCGGCAGGCTTATTTCTGTATCGGATTTGTGCAGATAACGTTTTGTTTTCTAACGGATTGAAAGGAATAATCCACTTCAAATCTCCTGCTATTAAAGTGTTGCTAAGAAGACAACGTTTGGGCCCGGCTATAATCTCGTTTTGCCCTGCATCAATATTTAGGACATAAAAAGGCTCTTTCATTCCGGACAAATTGAGTGTCTTTCGTTGTCCGATTGTATAATAAGCAATACCTTTGTGTTTGCCTATTATTTTACCCTCTGCGTTTTTAATATTTCCAGACTTTCCGCTGTAATTCAGCAATGTACCGTAATCATCACATTCAAAAAAATCCTGACTCTCTGGTTTTTCAAGCAAATCCTCAAAACCCGATTCAAGTGCTATGTTCCTAATTTCCGACTTCAGGTAATTGCCAAGAGGAAATAATGTTTTTTTAAACTGTCTTTGTGAAAGTCTGTACAGGAAGTATGATTGATCTTTTGTTGTATCAACGCCACGTTTTAACAAATATCTGTTTTTATCAGAATCATATTGTACGCGCGCATAGTGACCTGTAGCAAAGTGGTCGAATTCTATACCGCTTGATGCAGCTTTTTCGATTAGAGCGCCGAACTTGATTTGGGCATTGCATACGATACATGGGTTAGGAGTTTTCCCGTTAGCATATTCATCACGAAAATATTCTATTATCGTTTCGTTATATTCTCCGCAGAGGTCTATGGTATAATGTTCAATGCCCAGTTTTGCGGCAATCACAACAGCATTTGCTATATCATCAGCCTCATTTGGACCGTAACAACCGCTTTTTGTGCTGCTGCATTTGACTGAACCATCCCATATCTTCATTGTCAGTCCAATCACCGTAAAACCCTGTTTTTTTAAAAGAAGAGCAGCCACAGTCGAGTCAACGCCGCCGCTCATGCCAACTGCTATAATATTTTTATCTGATTCGTTCATCACCAGGTTTTCTAATTTTCCATATCTTTCAAACCGAGCAGGTCTTCAATATCTTTATTTATATGAGCACTTTTATTGATCCAGGGATTAGTGCTTTCCTCTAACCCTTGAAAGTAAGCCTGGATCAGGTCTTTTGTTTGATCTGTTCCTTTGCAGTTGCCGGAGAACATGAAGTAGTGGTGCCTGCCTCTGTATATCGAGCAATCAGTGCAAGGCATATGGGTAAAAGGGCATTGTAAAGAACAATTTCCTGTAGTATTCATTTATAACCTCCTAAAAATTATACTTAATATATGAATCTGTTTTCCAGTTTTATCCACCTGAACACATTGTGAAGCGAGGAGCTTCAAGTATCTCGATTTCTTCAATGCCTTTTTCTGCCTTAAGGTACAGCATGTCGAGAAACCTCTTAAAACTGGTGATTTGCCAACCGTTTACCACCCTCCATATCTCAGGATTGGCCCAATCCCATGTCTTTGCTTCGGCAAGAGTGCAGCTCCTGCTGTCCCCTGATTCCCTGTCAATCAGTATCAATTTCATCTTAAGAATCCTGGCTGCTATTTCTTTTTCCTCATTAGATGATAGGCTTGGTCCTGTGTCAGCCATGTCAACCCTCCTGTCATAATAAATTGTAGACATTAATTTCGGACATCTCTTGCCCCTGTTTCCCAAAGGCATCTGTAGTCCGTAACCCTGTTAGTTTTCTCTTTATCTGCAAATTCAAGACAACGTGTTCACTATAGACTACTTGCTGAATCTTATAATACTATAAACATAATAGGATTTGTAGTCAATATATATGTCACAGAATATCAAGAATCTTAAGAGTATACCGATATATTTAATGCTGATCCCGTTAATCTTAGAAATACATATATTCACTATGATGAATATCTATAGCTACAGAACACTTCACTCGGTTAATAAAAGACGCTAATAAATACGTATCATAAATGAAGCTATGCATCATTTATCCCCCTGCCAGAAAAACCAGGACAGCGAGAGAGTCCCCGTCTTTTACCGGATATGCCATCTCATTCGGGGATGTGCTTTTACCGTTCACAAGAATTTCTACATAAGTCTTTAACTTATCTTTTGTTGCCAGCATTTTTTCTTCCATGTCAGGATAGTGCTTTATTATATCTCTTACACAGTCCCCTACTGTGTTCCCCTCAATATCCATCTTAATCTCAATACCATTATTCAGGAATGGATGAAGCATTGCCTTAATACTCATTTCTGCCTCCAGTATAAATTTGATTATTCATGCGTTAGCACGCATACTGCTTGTCTTCCAACTCGGCGAAATTTTTCTTAGCCGCTCAATAATCGGTGGAAGCTTTTCGATAACAAAATCCATTTCTTCATCAGTATTGTAAATACTCAGGCTGAATCTTATCGATCCAGCCGCAAGATTATAGGGAATGCCCATAGCACGAAGCACATGTGATGGATCTGACGAACCGGATGTACAGGCAGAGCCTGAAGATGCACAGATATTGAGTTGATCCATAAGGAGAAGAATGCTCTCGCCCTCAACAAACTGAAAACTTATGTTGGACGTGTTGGGCAGGCGCAACGCTTTTCCCCCGTTTATCCTGAGTCCCGGAATCCTCTTTTGAATCTCATATTCAAGTCTGTCACGGAGTTGCCTCACATATGTATTTTCTTTTTCAATATTCTCAACAGCCAACTCACATGCTTTCCCGAGACCTATGATGCTCGCTGTATTTTCTGTACCGCTGCGAAGACCTCTTTCCTGATGACCGCCGGTCATTAAAGATGAGAACCTTGTGCCCCTTCTGACATAGAGCACGCCTATGCCTTTCGGTGCGTGAAGTTTATGGCCTGAAATAGAAAGCATATTAATCGTGTTGTTTTTCATATTAATCGGTATTTTTCCTACAGCCTGCACTGCATCCGTATGAAAGATGATGTCCCTTTCATGGGCAAGCCGGGCAGCCTGCTCAACAGGAAAAATCACGCCGGTTTCATTGTTTGCCCACATAAGACTTACTACTGCCGTATCATCAGTAAGACTTTTTTCATACTGATCCATATCAAGATTGCCGTCTCCGTCCACATCAAGGAAGGTAATCCTGTATCCCTTTCCTGCAAGTCTTTCACAAAGTCCCTTTATTGCAAGATGTTCCACGGAGCTTGTTACAATATGCTGTTTTCCGGGGGTCGTATTCACAGCAAGTGCCGATAGAATTGCCGTATTGTCGCTTTCGGTACCGCAACTGGTAAAGATAACCTCATCGGTTTCTGCCCCGATTAAAGACGCAACCTCTTGCCGTGCCTCACTTAACTTCTTCCCCACATATCCGCCAAAACTGTGTATGCTTGACGGATTTCCATAGAATTCATCAAAGTAGGGAAGCATTTCTTTGATCACCTCAGGGGCAACTTTCGTTGTTGCATTATTATCAAGATAGGTCGTTTTCATTGTGTCATCTCCTAAATCACTCTTCTGAGTAACTTGCCTATTTTTTAAAGATACTCAGTAACAAATCGCCCGAAGAGGCGTGTTTTACTATTCAAAAATAGCCTCAAGTCCGAGGTCTTTAATCATCTCTATGTCAAGTTCCGGGCTTCTTCCCGGAGTTGTCAGGTAGTCACCGATCATCAGGGAATTGCATCCGGCTACTATACCCAAAGGCAAAAGCTGTCTTAAGTTAAATTCTTTACCTCCGCAGAGTTTTATATCTTTATCCGGGAGTATAAAACGGTAAATTGCTATCGTAATCAGGATTTCTATTGGTGAAAGACGCTGCGTGCCCTGAAGCGGCGTTCCTGGTCTCGGATTGAGAATATTAACAGGAATGCAGTCCACATCAAGTTCCTTGAGGGTAATGGCAAGTTCAATCCTCTGTTCCATTGATTCGCCCATGCCGATGATACCCCCCGAACACGTGGAAAGACCAACTTTCTTCGCAGCGAGGACTGAATCGATATCATCCTGGTATTCATGGGTTGTACAAATATTGTCAAAATTGCTTTTAGCGGTTTCAAGGTTATGGTGATACCGGAAAAGCCCTGCCTGTTTAAGTTTATTTGCACGAGCTTCATCAAGCATACCGAGTGATGCACATGAATGTATGCCAAGGGCATTAATTTCTTTTATAGCCTGATAAATTTCCTGCCACTCATCCTCATTGTCCACCCTTGTTCCACTCGTAATAATGCCGAGCATATGTGCCCCGTCCGCCTTTGCCTGCTTTGCCTTCTCGACAATGGCATTTTTACCGATAAAAGAATATTCCGGCGCCTCCGTGCAGTAATGTGCCGACTGCGCGCAAAATCTGCAATCTTCGGAGCATAATCCGGATTTTGCGTTGACAATGCCGCAAAGATTTACTTTCTTACCCTTGGAATGTTCCCTTATGTCCGCTGCCGCAGCAATGAGGGCGAAAGGCCTATCCATACCAAGTTTATATAATACAAGAGCATCTTCAGTGCTGATATCTTTTTTTTCTATTGCCCTTATTTTTAACCTATCAATTTCGCTATTCATGAAACCTCCAGCATTCTATCGAGGGATATCCTCGCTTTTAAAAGTATTCCCTTATCAAGTTCGATAACATACTCCATTTCTTTAAGCGCGTTATATACACTTTCCAGTTTTGTCTTTTTCATATTCGGACAGATAAGTCCCTGTGATAAAAGATAAAAAGTCTTTTCCGGATTGTCCTTTTTCAGTCTCACGAGTACACCCATTTCAGTGCCGATGATAAACTTGCTTTCTTTTGAGGCTGTTGCGTAATCAATTATTTGTTTGGTACTGCCAACAAAATCGGCCAATTCCACTACTTCCGGTCTGCATTCGGGATGCACAAGAATGAGCGCATCAGAATGTAGAGTCTTTGCTTTTTTTATGTCTTCAGCATCAACCCTGTGATGTGTTATGCAGAATCCGTCCCAGAGTATCATCCTTTTCTCCGGTATTTTTTTTGAAATATAATTTCCCAGGTTTTTATCAGGGACAAAGATGATATCCTTTTCTTTTAATGATTGTATTACCGCTATTGCATTGGAAGAAGTGCAGCAGATATCGCATTCTGCTTTTACATCGGCAGAAGTGTTGATATAACAGACAACTGCAGCATCAGGATGAAGCTTCTTCATATCCTTTACATCTTGAGCTGTTACCATATCCGCCATGGGACATCCTGCGTGGATTTCCGGCAACAGTACAGTTTTCTGGGGCGACAGTATCTTTGCGCTTTCAGCCATAAAATGAACACCGCAAAATACAATCACTTCCTGAGGGCAGGCTGCACAGTATTTGCTGAGGGCAAAAGAATCGCCCACCACATCCGCTATCTCCTGCACATCGTCTATCTGATAATTATGAGCAACGATAACGGCATTTCTCTGCCTTTTCAATGCCTGTATGTGCGTTATTAATTCATCCTTATACATGCTTTTAAATCCTTAGACTGTCCAGGTCCAGAGATATTTTTTGCGCATTATAGCTGCTTACACTTCCGTTATTCAATTCTACTAAAACCGGAAAGGTATCTCTTTTCGCATAAAAAGCCATTATATTTACAGAAAGTTCCAAATGATTGCCATCCGAAGGCCCGATCAGGAGGCCTGTGGGTCCCTTAAAATCCAGGGGCTCAAACAAGATATTGGGTGGCTCATGGACAGCATTAAGACGTTCATTTTCACTCTGGTTTCTACCCAGTATCAATTTCGTTTCCGCGTCAAGCCTGAAATGCCTTCCAATCTTAAGAAGCGCCATATCCTTCATGGTTACATTGCTGTTGAAGGCAAGCAAATCCCGTACTTTGTCTGCAAATATCCGGTCTGTCAGGAGGCAGCCGCCTCCGGGACAACTGAATTCATTCAGGCCGTAACTATCAACAAGTTCATACTGTGTTTTTCTTGATCTCCCTGCTATATCAAGCAGTCTTTCTCTGTCCACAATACCTTCTGTTTCCGGTATGGTCGGTGAAAAGTGCTGTGCAGAAAGCGGCCTTAATATAAGTCCTTCAAGACAGCTTTCTCTTTCTATAAGCCGTATGGCATCACGTCTTTGGGACATGGGTCTTTGTCCGAGTACTTCTCCGGTAATAACAAAACTTGCGCCAATTTCATCCATAAATTCACGTGCTATTTTCAGCATGAAGATTCTACAGTCAATACAGGGATTTATGTTTTTTCCATACCCGTGTTTTGGAGATCGTATCATCTCTATGTAATCCAACCCTTTAAGCTTAACAGTAACCTTTACTCCAAGTTCTTTGGCTGATCTTACCGCCTGAAGACCGCACCCCTTATCTCCTTGTGTACAATTGCAGAAAGGTGAAGTAAAGTGCAGCGCTTCCATTTCTATCCCCTGTTCCATAACAAGTTTTGTTGCAAGCAGGCTGTCAAGTCCGCCTGAAAGCAATGATACTGCTTTTCTTTTCATCTTATGACCATCATTTCATTTTTAAGCAAGTTTCCTACCTCATTTGTTTATATTTCGCATACGTCATCAATGTATTCCTTGCTGTCAACGGCCAGAGTTTTTATTGCAGGTTCATTTCCGCATAACGGACAGGATGGATTTCTTTCAAAATTAATAGTTTCGAAATATGTATTAAGGGAACCGTATATAAGAAGCCTTCCAATTAGAGTTTTGCCTATTCCCAGAATTAATTTCAGAATTTCAGCAGCCTGGACCAGTCCGATCTGTCCGGGAACTACCCCCAGAACACCTATTTCAGAACAGGTAGGAGCAGCTCTTTCCGAAGGTGGCCTTGGAAACATACATCGCAGGCACGGACCTCCTCCATTCGGAAAAAAGACGCTTGCCTGTCCATCAAACTTCGTGGCGCCGCCGAAAACATATGGCTTTCCGGCAAAAAAGCATGCATCATTGAGGAGAAACTTTGTTTTAATACTGTCTGTAGCGTCCATAACCACATCGTACTCTTTAATAATATCGAGGCAATTACGGGCTGTAAATCTTTCCTCATATGTGACGATATTTATTCCAGGATTAAGTCTGTAAAGCGCATCCTTTGCAGAGTCTATTTTTAGCCTCCCCACATCAGCGGTACCGTGTAATACCTGACGGTTGAGATTGGACAGATCCAGCATATCAAAATCAGCGATGCCGATTGTCCCGACACCTGCAGCAGCAAGGTACAATGCAGCAGGGCAACCGAGACCACCGGCCCCTACAATAAGAACCTTCGAATTCAGGAGTTTAACCTGTCCTTCAATCCCTATTTCATCGAGCAATATATTTCGACTATATCTGGTAAGCTGCTCTGATGTAAATCTGCTGTCGGAAGCCACATCAAATCCAAGGGCCTGCCAGGCATTAAAACCACCCCTGATAAAATGGACGTTCGTATAACCCAATTTTTTCAATGTAGTATTGGCTTGTTTGGATAGTATTGTGGACCCGCAATAGGTAATAATTGGAGAATCTTTATCAGCAGGCAGTCTGTCTGATTGTTTCTCAAGGAGATTTATTGGTATGATAAGTGCGCCGGATATATAACCTAATGAAGCGCCCCTTTCTCTTACGTCAATCAATGTTATGGCCGCATTGCCTTGGAGAATCCCATGTGCTTCTATTACGGCAATCTCTTCCGGCATGTTAATAAGCATCTTATCAGACAATTCAGTAGTTTTGCTATTTCCGTTGTCTGTCATAAAGTCACCTCGTAATTATGTTTGTATTTTCACTCTGTTTGTCATCTGCAAGAACAAATATACCTACCTCGGCAAGCAGGTTCGGAAAGATATGAACTTTCCTTTTTTTCCCGAGAAAACAGGCACTTTCAATCCTGATATTCTGCTTTTTACAGTATTCAACAAAATCAACCAGACTCAGGAAGTGGAGATTAGGTGTATTATGCCATTCATAGGGAAGTGAAGGTGTTACCGGTACTTTTCCTGTAAAAAATATCTGGAACCTGGCTTTTATATATGCAAAGTTGGGGATACCGACAATGACCTTCCTGCCTACCCGCAATGCTTCTTTCAATACTTTATCGGGTCTTTTTACCTGCTGAATACTCTGGTGCAAGATCACAGTATCAAAGGATTTGTCTCCATATTCCGGTAATCCTGTATCTATATCATCATGGAATACGCCTACTCCCTTTTCAACACATTCGAATATGGCCTTATCATCGATCTCTATCCCTTGAGCTTTTATATTCTTTTCCCGGACAAGGAGCGATAAAAGATCTCCAGTGCCGCAGCCCAGGTCGAGCACTGATGAAGACGGTTCCACATGCTCAAGGATTATCCGGTAATCAAGTCTGATGCTGTTATTCAGCATATTCCTCCGATACCTTGTTGCTATGGGAGACTTTCTTGAGAAAATGTCTGATCATATGGGTCTGTTCATCCACTTCCACAAGAAAAGCATCGTGGCCGTAGTTGGAATTTAGCTCACAGTATGTGGCCTCTATGCCTGCAAGTTTACACGCCCTGGCAATCTCCTGGGATTGGTAGGGAGGGTAGAGCCAGTCAGATTTAAAGGATATGACAAGAAACGGCGCCTTTATCCCTTTTAAAACAGCATAAAGTCCGTTCCCGTTGGCAAGATCAAAATAGTCAATTGCCTTGGTTATATAAAGATAGGAATTGGGGTCGAATCTGCTGATAAAATTGTCGCCCCTGTATTGAAGATATCCCTCAACCTCGAATTCCGGGCTGAATTTAAAAGGTTTTTTCTCATTTTTAAATCGGCGGCCAAATTTTTCATTCATCGAAACATCGCTCATGTATGTAATGTGGCCAACCATTCTTGCTACGCTCAAACCCTTTGCAGGAAGATCTTTACCGTAATAATCACCGTCGTTCCAGTTCGGATCAGCCATAATAGCCTGCCTGCCCACTTCATTAAAGGCAATCTGTTGGGGAGAGTGGGTTATTGTTGTGGCAACCGGTATTACAGAACATACACGTTCAGGATATGAAACAACCCATTGAAGGGCCTGCATGCCGCCCATAGAACCTCCAGCCACTGCAAGAAGCTTATTGATTTCAAGATGATCTATAAGACATCGCTGGGCATTTACCATATCCTTTACAGTAATCAAGGGAAATTCAAGCCCATAAGGTTTGCCGGTGCGGGGATTTATCGAAGCCGGACCAGTGGAACCTTTGCAGCCGCCGAGCACATTGGAACAGATGATAAAATACTTTTCCGTATCAAAGGCCTTTCCCGGACCGATCATGTTGTCCCACCAGCCAGTTTGCCCGTCTTCCTCGTGAATGCCTGCAGCGTGAGCATCGCCTGTCAGGGCATGGAGAATCAGAATGGCGTTGGATTTTTGTTTATTCAGCCTGCCGTACGTTTCATAGGCAAGGGTAATTGGTCCCAGCTTCCGACCGCTTTCCAGTTCAAGTTCATCAGGTGGACTGGCAAAGGTGTAATACTGAGTTTTAACAGTGAAAGAGTCTTCCTGATGTTTTTTACGATTAATCTGTTTCGTATTTACAATGCTTTTTTCCATATATTGCCGCCTGATTTGCCTTTATTCCTTTGCCTTTATCCTCTCGTATTCAGCTCTTTATCCCCTTGCCTCTCACTATTCACTTCACTGTCTTCCTAAGCGCCTGATCAATGTCCTCTTTAATATCCTCAACGTCCTCGATGCCGATTGACAATCTGATAAAATCCTCTGTAACTCCTGTAGCTTCCTGTTCTTCTCTTGTCAATTGCTGGTGTGTGGTGGATGCGGGATGGATAACAAGACTCTTTGCATCACCGATGTTTGCAAGATGGGAAAGTAACTGAACGCCATTTATAAATCTTTTCCCTGCCTCAAGCCCGCCTTTTATGCCGAAACCTACAAGAGCGCCATAATGGCCCTTGAAATATTTAGCTGCTGTCTTGTGGCTTGGATGATCCTCAAGACCCGGGTAGTTCACCCATTGGACAAGGGGATGGTCTTTGAGGAATTTTGCAACTTCGAGGGCATTTTGTGAATGCTTTTTCTGCCTCAAGAGGAGTGTTTCCAATCCTTGAAGAAACAGGAATGAATTAAAGGGACTCAGTGCTGGCCCAAGGTCTCTGAGCAGTTGAACCCTTGCTTTGATAATAAAAGCAACATTGCCCATACCGGGGAAATTACTGAAGGTGTCCCAGAATTTAAGCCCGTGATAGCTCGGATCAGGTTCGGTGAACTCGGGAAATTTGCCGTTACCCCAATTGAATTTACCGGAATCTACAATAATGCCGCCGATGGATGTACCGTGACCTCCGACAAATTTTGTCGCAGACAACACAATGATATCTGCACCGTATTCAATGGGACTTACCAGACCGACACCGACTGTGTTATCCACGATAAATGGAATGCCTGCTTCATGGGCAATTTTTGCAATTTCTTCAAAATCCGGCACGTCAAGCTTGGGGTTGCCAATGGTTTCTGCATAGATTGCCCTTGTTCGCCCGGTAATTGCTTTTTTAAATTCCTCAGGTTTTTGGGAATCGACAAAAACTGTCTGACGGCCAAGTTTCGGAAAGGTATAGTGTAAAAGCTGGTATGTGCCACCATAGAGGTTATTTGCAGCAACGATCTCATCACCCACCTGAGTGATATTAAGTAATGCCAGTGTCTCTGCCGCCTGTCCGGAGGCTACGGCCAGTGCACCAACTCCACTTTCGATGGCAGCCATCCTTTTTTCAAAAACATCGTTCGTGGGGTTCATGATGCGTGAATATATATTCCCGAAGGCTTTCAGCGCAAAAAGGTCTGCCGCATGTTCCGTGTCGTTGAATACATATGAAGCTGTCTGGTATATGGGAACAGCCCGTGCGCCGGTAGCCGGATCAGGACTTTCCTGACCTGCATGGATTGCTGATGTTTCCAATCTCCTCTTGGTCATTTGTTGATCCTCCTTTTAAGACAATTAATAAAATAGGATATGCAGTACTGAAAAAAAGACTTATTCTAACTTCTCAATTTCTAATCATTATTTAGATATTGTACATTAAAATATCCTGCTGATTTATTTCCTTCTGCCTATCTGCAAGCGCTGCAAGGGTGAATCCATTAAGCACTTCTTCAATTTTGCCGCCCAGTATTGTCCATATCTCCCTGCTGGCACATGTTTCTGTTTTAGAACATGCCTTTGCATCACTCACACAATCAACGAGGCTGCAAGGACCTTCCAGGATTTTAAGTATTTCATTTAATGTAATTTCTTCCGGCAATTTACTGAGCAGATATCCCCCGTTTCTCCCTCTCATCGCTTTTATTAGACCTGCCTTATGGAGAGCACCGAATATATGTTCAAGATATTTATCTGATAAGCCCTGCCTTTTAGCGATATCCGAGAGGAACACGGGGGTTCCCGCTGTACCGTACGTAGCAAGATCAATCATTGCCCGAAGCCCATACCGTCCTTTTGTAGAAATTTTCATAGTATCTGCGCTCCTTGTTATTTATGATATTTCATTTCATACAAATATTATATGAATAATATACTTTAAGGTAAAATGCTTGTCAAGTGGTTATTTGTTGATAATATGAAGAATTTCCACTTTTTCTAAATTCTCTTCCGCATATCTGCACACATCGCAGCCACGGGAGTTCACGGGTTTTCACACCTGTGGTCGTCTTTTTATTACCATATGGGATTTTGGGTAACTCCTGCTGGTGCTCTCAAAATTGTATAGGTTACCGGTGTTTTTGAAATGTAGGTAAATATTTGCATGAGGTCAGGGCAATCGAGATTTGCAGTAAAGAGATACTAATGGGAAAGAGGGAGACTTCCTGTCTTAATTTCCCCCGACTAAAGTACTCAAGGACAAGCAGCCTGAATTTCCGGAAAAAGCTTTAAAAGTGAAATTGTGCGAAGCAGCGTCCTTGTTGCCTTTGATAGGTCTTCGGGTCTCCTGTCATAACTCACTAACTCGCTCATTATTCTGTTCACGTCATAGTTTTCCCCAAGATGTTTCGCCTGAATATATTCAAGAATTCCTTTTGTCTGATCTATGGGATTTAAGTCTTCTCTCTGTAAGTTCTCTGTTAATTGCAGAGCTATGGTCTCACCTAATTCCTTGCCTGCTTCAATAACTCTTATTGGCGCGGATTCAAATCCTGATTGTCGGGCTGCTAAAAGACGTCTCTCCCCGCATATGAGGAGATATGTCCCATCCTCCTGTGGCGCTGTATTTATTGTAGAAACTTAAAAAAAATGTGTCAGGAATATTGTTTTGCTACTGGAGTGCAGACCACCATGTATTCTTTGTATCAGACATTTCAGAATGAAATCTATTTTATTTGGAATCGGGCAGTACACAAAGAAGCGGTTTCACAGTTAACCCGGACAGACATTTTGCATACTTCCTTGACTTAATGGGTATTTGTGCTTATAAATGAAAATTGTCAGGGTGCAATGCATACATATATTGTGTTTATATCGAACTGGGAGTCATTAAAAACATTATGATAAAGGAGGCAGTTTTATGATCTATTTAAAAAGAACCACTTTATTTATTCTTCTCTCGCTGGTTGTATTGTTGCCGTTTGTGTACCAAAGTGCTCATGCGGCCAGCCAGGATGCATCAGCTTATCCTGTCCTGTCCGATCCCGGCAAAAAAGTCCAGATTGGAAACGGCTATTACCTGATATACGGCTTTGATAAAACGCCAAAGCTCGGTACAGTAATCATGAAGGTGGAAATATTTACAAAGGAAGGCAAGAAAGACACCTCTTTTGAAGTAAAAGCAGATTCGGATATGCCTTCTATGAGAGGCGCTCATGCAACAGGGGACCGGCCATTTGTGGTGTCGAAAAAAGGTGACTATCTCCTGCCCATAAACATTGTCATGCCCGGTGATTGGGAAATTAAACTTACCGTTATGAAAGACGGAAAAGTTGTCGCAAGAGGTAGGTATAATTTTAACGTATAAAACCTTTTTTATTTGTATGATTCTTTTATTTGTGACCTGTATGGCCCAGGCCGCGGATCAGCTTCTCTATTTCGAAGCTCAGGGCATTGCCGGTTATTCTTCCGAACTGAGAAAACCGGTTTACTATTCAATGAACCCGGATGCGGAAATGCAGAAACCGAGTGTGGGATTCGATTATTTAAAACGATTTTCCGGTGAGTCTGGGGATTGGGGCACATTCGCTCTCCAGGCCAGAGCTGCTTTGACCATCAACGGGTTGGATGGAGCAAATGGCATAAAATGGGAGCCCCAGATATATAACGCATATTTTAAAGTGAAAACTCCAGGGCCTTATGTATGGGTCGGACATAACCGTCCTGCCTTTGGTCTCGGATCATACTTCGACAGCCACGGCCTGTTGCTCCGTACACTTGCAGTACAGGGCTTCGGATATGACCGCGACTGGGGCGGAGGATTATCCAAGGACTTTTCTTGGGGAGATATTGCAGCCAGCCTTACAACCGGTTCGGGTATGCCGGTATATACGAAGGGTAATTCTATGGCAGCGGCAAGAATTTCATATGGAGTATTGAGTCAGGACAATTTCAACCTTGGCTTTTCACTGGGCTACGGAAATACACTTGACGCAATGGGCTATAACCTGATGAATCAGAAACCCCAGGACATGAGGCTTGCAGGTGCTGATCTGACCATCTTACGGAACCGTTTCGAACACCGTTTTGATGCGCTTACGGGAACGTGGCTCGATCAGGATGCTTACGCGCTCATGTACCGGTTAGGTTTTAATGCGGACCCCGAGGGACGGCTTAAAATTGAGGTTCAACCCACATACTGGAAATTAGGCGATGAAAAAAATTGGCAGGCTGCTTTCTGTGTTTCAAGCCTGATCACGTCAAGTTTGACGATCCGCATGATGTATCAGTATGACCACAACAGAAGCGACAATGGTGTTGTTCTGCAATTTTATTTCTATGTGCCGATACTATGAGTAGAAAAATAAAGGACTTTCCAATGATAAAACGTATAATTTTAGCTGTCTTTCTTATCTTTGCCGGTTATACGGCAGTTTTCGGCGCGGTGGGCTGTGATCTGAATGACCCTGACCGTGATGTGGCAAGGCTCTTCCCTGAATCAACGGGCTATAAGACGATCTATACCTCAATCCAGAAAAAGGGAGGAGAAAAGCTTCTTGCAACAGTGGAAACAAGGCTTGGGGTTAAATTTCAGGGTATTTACGAGACCATAGATGTCCCCTATACGATCTATGAAATTTATACTAATAAAAAGAAGATCGGTTACATTCACGGGGTAAATCAAAAAGGCCAGTTCGGGGGCATCCAGGTATTCCTGGTTCTGAACCTCGAAGGAACTATAAGGGGCTTCTATATACAGAAAATGACCAGCCAGTATGCCGGGAAACTGCGGGATCAGAAGTTCGGGAAACAATTCATTGGCCTGACACTCAGGGATTTCTCTGCCTACGATGTTGTTTCAGGCAAGTCGTCGGGAAAGGTGGACGCAATAAAAAATCCAGCGCCTGAGGCTGAGGCTGATTTCCGGGCAGCACTCAGGGCCACGAAAAAAAACCTTATCCTTATGGATGAATTTGTTCTTTCCGCACAACCAGCCCAATCTTCCGAAGGAGGCACGAAATAAATGATTACAATATTCCAGGTAGCTTATAAAAATCTCTTCAGGAAAAAAGTGCGCAGCCTTCTTACCATGGTAGGTATCGCCCTTTCAGCGTGGGTGCTTGTCAGTCTGCTGGGATTTAATCGCGGTTACGAGACTTCTCTTAACAGGGATATTGACAACATGGGCTTTCAATTGATGATTATGGCAAAAGGGTGCCCATATGAGGCGGCTACACTAATGCTTAAGGGAGGGACGGGGCTGCGCTATATGGATGAATCTATCATGAAAGATATCATGAAAGAATCTGAAGTGGAGAAGATCACGCCAATCCTTATGTCAGCTGTTTTTGACCCGAATAAAGGGGCAAACGGGGGCATTGCCGGATACTTCGGGGTGGAACCCAAAAGCTTTGCAGAAATGAAACCTTTTCTCAAATTCAGACAAGGCAAATGGTTTACTGATACAAACAGTTTTGAAGCTGTCATGGGTTTTGAGGCTGCTGAACTTGAACAACGCGAAGTGGGTGATATGATCCTCATGCCGGAAAAGAACGTCCAGTTCAAGGTCGTGGGCATACTGGACAGAACAGGCACTCAGGATGACGGAACAGTCTTCGTACCCATCAACACATTGCAGAAAATATTCAATAGACCCAACGAGATCACTACGATAGGAATCAAATTGAAAAAGGGTGTTGACAGCGCACGTCTTGAGGAAAAGCTGTATAAACTCCCTGATGTCCAGATAGTGAGCCTGGCGCAGGTAAAAGATACCATTATGAAGCTTATTTCCACGGCAAAGGTTATGGTGCTTTCCATAGCTATCATCGCTATTATGATTGCCATGGTCGGAGTAGTAAACACAATACTTACATCAGTCTGGGAAAGGTTCCAGGAGATCGGTATTCTAAAAACCATCGGCGCAATGCCCTGGGACGTATTTAAACTGATCTGGATGGAAACCCTCATGCTTTGCGCTGTAGGCGGCGTCCTCGGCATTATCTTTGCCCTCATGCTTTCAAGAGTAACAGATATTGTAATGCGCCGCATCCTGCCCTACGCCCCTGGAGGCGGTTTAGTACTAATTGATCTGAAGCTTATTGTGATTACCCTGATTGGAATCCTCTGCATCGGACTGTTAAGCGGTATTTATCCTGCGTGGAGGGCAGGCAGGATCAGGCCTCTGGAAGCAATAAGAGGGGAGGCGGGCAGATGAGTCAGAATGTGATAGAAGCAATAAACCTTACCAGGATATATTCCCGCGGAGTCGAAGAAGTAATCTCCGTAAATAATGCATCTTTCCAAATAAATGCCGGGGATTTTGTTTCCATTATCGGACCTTCAGGGTCAGGCAAAACCACACTGATCAACCTTATCGGTTGTCTTGATAACCCAACGTCAGGGGAACTTTTTCTCGATGGCCGATCAATCTTCGGTAAGAAAAAACGCCTTTCCGAACGTGAATTGACAAAAATAAGGAGGGAGACCTTCGGCTATATCTTCCAGAATTTCTATCTCATACCAACCCTGAGTGTCGCAGAAAACGTGATGCTGCCCCTTACATTTTACCGTAAGCCGGGAAC
>Ga0074195_1001918_pt1 | contig 26004 bp, 20 predicted proteins | sample EPASupsiteHSE623_FD_64525 | JGI IMG/M metagenome (GOLD analysis project Ga0074195, IMG submission 64525) | Bioremediated contaminated groundwater from EPA Superfund site, New Mexico - Sample HSE6-23 | ecosystem: Environmental > Aquatic > Deep subsurface > Groundwater > Contaminated ... | reverse complement strand
CACTATTATGCGGAGCGTGTCAAGGGGGGACAGGAACTGGGATCAGCTCCCAATCGACGAATCGCGATAGGTGGTCGATGATCGCCAGAAATCAGCTCCGCATAATCCTGTGGTCGGCATAATTTCGAAAATCTGCGGGAGCAACGGCGAGAAGAATCCGCATATGCGGCGTCAGTTGAATCACGCCCGACACCTCCAGAAGGACTCCGTCAACGCCACCAAATCTCCCTGGTTCGCAAGGCGAACTCTCATTCTGGCTCCATCAAGACGCTCCATCTCCACGACGCAGTCAGAGGCCGGTGTCGAAGGGCAAACGGCGACCTCTACGAATGCAGCTGCAGGCCGGGCCGTCTCTTGGGGTCGTCCGGTTTCCTCCAGGTGACGCTTCAATGCGTAGTAATCGAGGCGCAACGCACGAGCGATCGGGTTGACTCCGTGAAGTCCAGCAAGCTGTGCCGCCTCCCGCCAGAGGACTTCAGGGATCGGACCGCGCTTCGGACGCGTCTTTCGCCACAGCTCCATTCGGCGACGCACATCGGTGACGGGGCCCGGAAGACTGATCTTCGAGTTGCTTTCCACGGCATATCCTCCTTGCTGCGGATGCGCAGCGGTTGGAGGATACGGCCTTGACCCGGCACGAGTCAGGCACGTTTGCCGAACACCACTCGTGGGCGCCCGCGGGTGAGGACACGTCGGGTGGTGGCGCCAGACACTCGTCCACGTGCCCCTCAGGTTACGCACGATCACCGACAGCACACGACTTCTCCTCCTGTTTTGAAGCGGAGTCGCTTGCCGTCAGGTTGAAGGAATCGTGAGCGATCGTTCTTCCAGTCTGAACGCCAATTGCCTTTGCAGCTTTGGACCGTTCGAGAACTGCGGTTCAGGACTCCAGGTGGACCAACGGGACCGTACGAACCCAAGAATTCTCGTCTCAACATCTTCCGCCCGCTCCAGCGCCCCCTCCCACTCCTTCCGGCACCCACACCCCTGATCCCTCGCCCTCTCCAACACCCTCCGCTCCCCCGTGTAGTTGAACTCCCGGATTGCCTGCCGGATGCCCGGCGTACACACCTCGCAGTTGCGAGCCATGTCGAGCATGGGCATCCCGCACTGGAAACCGTAGATCATCAGCCGCTCGACGTGCTCGTCCTCCAGCCGATGCACGAGCTCGAGGACGCTCCAGAGCCAGGGAACCCGGTACTCCCCTCGCTTCCATAGCCACCAGGTCAGGGTGTTGGCCTTGATGTTCGAGAGCATCAGGATCGTGTCCTTCGGCCCGAGCTCCGTGCAGAACCGGATGGTCCGCTCGGCATCGAGGATCGAATCCCACTCGCTCATGAAGGGCGGCTTGAAGAATACGTGAGGCACGATCTTCACGCGCCATTCGCGTAGATGGACCACCGCCCGCTCGAACGCCTCCATCTCCAGACCCTTGTTCAGCAGCACGTTGCGAACGGTCTCATTGATGCTCTCGAGGCCCATTCCAACGTCCAGACCGACCGGACCCAACCATCGCGTCACCCGCTGAAGCACTTCCGGGTGGACGTATTCGGGTCGGCACTCGATCCCCACATGCCGCAGGCCCGGCATCTCGCCCAGGGTCCGGAAAAAGGCCTCCTGCTGTGCAGGCGGGACCTCTGCGGGGTCGAGCACCGACCCCAGGGCCGAAAGGCTGACGACGTGGGGATGGTTCCACGCTTCAAAGAGTCTTCGCACTTGGAGCGCCACGTCGTCCGGGCTCGCGGTCTGGCTGTAGCCCCCGTAGTCGCACATGGTGCAGCCCCCGGTCCGAGTCCAGGAGCACCCTCGAGTCCCGATCCAGCCCAGGGGTAAATCCACGGCCTGTCCCTCGAACCGATAGGGGACGTGGAAGTACCCGCTCGCGGGGGGGAGCGCGTTCGCGTCCGCCCAGGGACCGCGGAGGTCTTTCATGAAAAGCCGAACCGAGCGGATGGCCTCCTCGTGAGAGACCGACCGTTCAGAGGTCGTCTCGCCAGAAGGCATCGTCGGCTTCTCTCCTACGGATGAGTCGGGGCGCGCGGTCTCCGTCGATCGCCAGGACAGGGGGACGGGGATGGGCAAACTGGTTCGAGAAGGTGATGGTGTAGGCTCCAACCTCGTGGAGCACCAGGATGTCACCGGGCTGCGGGTCTGGGAGGTCTGTGTCCAGGCGCAGGGAATCAAACTGGGTGCACAGCGGACCGAACACATCGGTTCTGGCGAGGGGACGGCTCGTCGGTGCGAGGCTCGTGAGGGGATGTCGAAGATAATAGGCCGAGGGCACGCTGTTGATGTTCCCGTCCGTGATCGCCATCGTGTGAGGATGTCGCTTCACGCTCGTGACCCGGAAGAGCATCTTCATGCAAGGAGCGACCACGACCCGGCCTGGCTCGAGTAAGACCCGAAGGTCCTTCCGACCGGCGGATTCCAGGGCTCCAGAGATAGCCTTTGCGTAGGCCAACGGGGCAGGAACCTCCCAGTCGCCCGGCAGGAGATCGAGGGGAACGGCATCGGAGGCGGCCCAGCCTCCGCCAAGGTCGAGGTAGTCGAGTGGGGCGGAAAGCTGATCCTCGATCTGACGCGCTACCTCGACGAGACGCTGAACTGCCTGGGAGTACACGCTCGGATCGGTGATGTTCGTCCCCAGGTGCACGTGCAGACCCGCAAGCCGCCGGCCGCTAGATGGACGGGACCCCCGGAGGAAGTCGACGAGCTCGTTGGCCGTCACCCCGAACTTCGTCCACGGGGCGGTCCCCTGGGTCAGCTGAACGCGGACGCCGTACCGCGTCGATCCGGTTCCTTCTGAGGCAATCCGGTGGAGGACGCCGATCTCCTCGATGCTGTCCGCATGGACCAGGGCGCCATTCTCGAGGGCCATTCGAATCGAACGTTCGCTCTTGAGGGGACCGTTGTAGATGATGTCTGGACCTCGTACACCCAACCGCAGCGCGTGATCGAGTTCGGAAGCGGATACGACTTCCGCCCCAAAGCCCTCTTCGTGAGCGACCCGGCAGATCTCGGAGATTGAGTTCGTCTTGTAGGAGTAGTACAGTCCTGTCTCGAGACCCGCGTCCCGGGCCGCTTCGCGAATCATCCGAAGCCGGCTGCGAAAGAGAGCCGTATCGAAGACGAAGAGCGGACTTCCGTAAGTCTCGAGCCACTCTGCGGCATCTTTTGGCTCGAGGGGTTGTTGCTCCTCGATGGCCCGCATCTTTTGAGTCAGAGTGGGGTGAGGGTCCGAAAGGGATTGACCTATGGCATGGCTTTGCGATTCGTCCTTCGAGTGCCTCACCCAGCGTTCACTCCAGACGCTCCCGACGGCCCTTCCGCGACAAGGAGTCCCTCCTTGCGCATGTCATCGAGGAACTCCCGAATGTCGCGGCACAGGTCTGCCCGGCAAATGGGATATCGTGCGAGTAGATGCTCGACGAGTTCTTCGAACGGACACGGCCCCACCTGCAGGCGGAGGAAGAGCCGGGTCGCAACGCGATTCAGGTGGTATACGATGCCGGTCGTGTGGTCGAAAACAAAAGCCTCGCCCTTTTTGCCTTGGGAGAACTCGAACTTTCTTCCCGGAACGAGAGCGATACCCCCAGCGGGGACAGAAGACTCATCCACGCGTGTGCTCCGTGTAGGCCTGGACGTCGAGGAGAGTCGCATTCTCGCAGTACCCCGGTGAGGACTCTCCACCTCTCACAAGGTGAGGGTCGGTCCGGGGGGCCTCACCCGATGAAGGAACGTTACCCCTGGTCCCTGCTCTTGTCAAGGAGCCAGAAGGGGGGGTAGAGTGTGCTGGTGTTCGACGAGCGGGTCCTTCTCATCCACCCCGGTCCCTTCGATCAGCTCGGCCTTGGGTTCTACGGTCGAGGGCGGATGCATCCGCCATGGGGCATCATCTACGTGCACCATGCTTTGAAACGGGTCGGCATAGACTCGTGGCCCGTGGACCTGAATGGGGTTTGCGATGTCGAGTCCGCCGTGGAAGGGCTGGTCTCGCGCTATCGGCCGACTGTGGTCGGGCTCACCGGCAAGTGGGGACGGGCGGCCCGCCGAGCGAGCCGGATCGTAACTCGGCTCCGGGAAGTGGAACCCGGTATCAGACTGGCCCTGGGGGGGCCGTTGGCCTCGAGCATTCCGGACTCCCATCCCCTTTCGACCGGAGTCGACGCACGTCTGCCCGGGGATGGTGAGATCCAATTGCCCCGGTGGATAGAGGCGGGCAAACCAGACCTCGCGGGCCAGGCTTGGCCGACCTCGGAAGAAGCGGACCTCGACGAGATCGGACTCGACATCGGTGAAACCCCCGATCTCGGGGAGTACTGTCTTCCCGGTGATCGCTGCGATTTGCGGACGGAATCCCTGTACGTCTCAGCAGCCCGGGGCTGCATTGCCCGGTGTACCTTCTGTTACCTGAGGACCCACTACCCAGAGCGGTTCCGGGTGGTCTCTCCCCTGCGCCTGGTCGATGGACTCGCGGCTCTCCAGGAACGTTACGACGTGAACGGGTTCTACTTCATAGATGATTGCCTGATCTCCGACCGAACTTGGACCCGGAGTTTCTGTTCTGAACTCCGTGCGCGTCATCTCTCCTTCCTGTGGGGAGTGGATATCCGCCTTGCCGAGATGACTCTTGAGAGGCTTCGGGAGATTTTCCTGGCGGGATGCCGTTGCCTCTATGTGGGAATCGAATCGTTCGATGAGGAGGTCCTTCGCCCGTTGCGCAAAGGACAGACCCTCACGGAAGGCCTTCCCGGTCTCGACCTTGCCTTGTCGATGGGATTCACCGTGCGTGCCTCTCTCGTCATTGGCTGGCCGGGACAGTCGGCTATGTCCATGGAACGGACCCTGGAGGGGATCTCGGCACGCCCGGACCTCCTCTTCGATGCTTTCCAGTACCTTCCCCTTCCGGGAACGCCCCTCGCACGGGAGGCCTTAGCGGCCGGGACGAAAGCTGATGTGTTTTCCGAGTATGACGCTTCGGCGCCCAATGTCTCGGCGGTTGATGACGATACGCTCTCGAAGTACTGGCATCGGATGACCGCACTCAGGGACCGGCGCAATGACCGTTCGGTTGCGGGCGTCTTCTCGAATCCAAAAGACACGAGACCGACCCACGCGGGAGAGCCGGACTCCGAGTGCGGAGTCACCTCATGCCCGGTGACGCCGGCCTCGAGGGTCTAAGAGAACTCGACGTGGAGATGCTTCTGCTGGCCCTCGTCCGTGCCATTGCGCTCTTCCTGGTGGGAGCCGGCTTTGCGCTCGTCTACGGAACCGGAAGAGTGCTGAATCTGTGCCATGGGAGTCTCTACATGCTCGGGGCCTATCTGACCTACGTGCTTCAGAGCGCCTTGAACGAAGGCAGAGGTGGAGCCTGGGCCATCTCGCTGGCGATTGTGATGAGTTCGGTGATGGTCGGCGGTTCGACCTGGCTTCTGTTCCGGCTGCTGGCCTTCCGATCCCTGCAAGAGTTCTCCCCGCACCGAATCATGGCACTCTCCATGGGAGCGAACCTCGTCCTTGCTGAACTCATCCAGATCTGGTTCGGACACGGGGGACATCCCGTACCTCCGATCATCTCCGGGAAAACTGCATGGGGAGGTGCCAGTGTCTCGATTCATTCACTCATCGTCGTGATGGTCGGTATTCTCTGTTTTGCGGTCCTCGGCTGGATCATGAACCGGACCCCTCTCGGTCTCCGATTCCGAGCCCTGGGCGACGATCATCGTGGAGCTGCCCTCGTTGGCATTGACGTTCCTGGAACCGTTGCGCTGGCCGGCGGACTCGGGGGCGCCCTCGCCGGCCTGGCCGGAGGATTGATGGCTCCCCTTCGAGTGCTGAGTCCGACGATGTGGATCGGCGCCTTGATCGAATCCCTCGCAATCGTGACACTTGGCGGAGTCGGAAGCCTGAAGGGGGCTCTGCTTGCAGCCTCGGTCATTGCGGCCCTGGAGGTTGGGGCTCTCTTCCTCTGGTCTGCGGAGGCCTCCCACGTTATCGGTCTCCTGGTCATCTTCATCGGTCTTATGTTCCATCGGACGAGCCCTTGAACTCAGCGAGGATGCGAGCTATGGACCGGTCTTCGAGCGCCACGGGAAAGACCTCGCTGGCTGTCGCTCTATCCCTCCTTCTCCTGGCCTGCCTGGGTCTGCCTGCGTGGACAGAGAATCCATACATCTTGGGTCTCGCGGCCACGGCGTTCATCCTGGCCATCAATGTCCTGAGCTGGTACTTGTACGCTGGGCCATCCGGGGAGACCAGCTTCGGACACAGCGCCTTCATCGGCCTCGGGGCGTACGGAGCCGCGATCTCCTGGAAGCACCTTCATCTTGGTTTCCTGGAGTCTTCCCTCCTCGGGATTCTTGTCGCCGGAATAACAGGCTGGGGTATCGGCCTTCTTGTCTCTCGGCTGGAGCGATCGTACTTCGCCATCGCGACGCTCGCCTTTCAGATGCTCGTCTACCAGGCCCTGTTTCTCTTCCCGGACTTCTTGGGAGGAGAGGAAGGGATCGTGGGATTTCCCGGAACGACCTCCTCTTCCCGATTTCTGTGGATGTGTGGCGCGATGCTCGCCTGTTCTCTGATTGTGTGTACCCGGTTCGATGATGGCCGGGCCGGACGAGTCTTCCGGTTTTCGACGCATGCTCCCGGGCTGGCCGAGGCCTCCGGGATCGCCACAAATTGGGTCAGAGCTCGCGTCTTTGCCATCAGCGCCGCTCTCGCGGGTCTTGGGGGAGTCCTCCAGACCAGCTACCAGCATCAAGCCAATGCGGCTCTTGCCGGCAGCGACCTGTCGGCCATCGTGGTCTTGCTGGGACTCGCGGGTGGTCGCGGAATGGTCTGGGTCGCCGGGCTCAGCATCTGTTATGTCCTCGCCCACAGCTTCGTGACGATGAGATTCGGCCAATATGACGCGCTCGCCCTCAAGTGCGGTCTTCTCTTTCTGATCGTGCTCCAAGGGAGTCCTCTGTGGGCTGCCAAAATCAACAGACCCTCGACGGCGGATTCGCGAAAGGGAGCCGAGACCGGCGGGGAGCGAGCCACGTGACTCCAAGCCTCCTCCAGGTTCAGCGGCTCACTCGCGGTTTTGGCGGCTTGCCCGTCGTCCGGGACCTGAGCCTCGATCTGCGGCCAGGCGAGATCGTAGGTCTGGTGGGCGCCAACGGGGCTGGGAAGACGACCTTGATTCGGCTGATCTCGGGAGAGCTCAGGCCCGATGCGGGCAGCGTCTTCCTCGGGGGAGAGGATCTGACCCCCTTGCCAACGTGGGCTCGAGCCCGGCGAGGTGTGGGCCGGTCCTTCCAGTATCCTCCAGCCGTCGAAGGAATGACCCTGAGAGACGCGATCAGGCTTCCGCTCGAGAGAGCCCGGCAACTCGGAGCAGTGTCGACCCCGGATCTCTGGGCTGATGCGGTCATCGAGGGTCTGGGAATCGTCCAGGCCTTGAATACCTCCATGACATGCGCCTCGCCCCAGGACCTCAAACTGGCCGATCTTGCCCGGTCTCTGGTGCCCTGTCCCCGGGTCCTCTTGGCGGATGAGCCTCTGGCTGCCCTCGATCCGGAACAGATCTCGAGGGTCTTGGACATGCTCTGTGGAGTGGCCCGGCAGGGGACGACGGTTCTGATGGTGGAACATCGTCTGGAGGGGCTTTTTGCCGTCTCGACACGCGTCCTCGTCATGGACCAGGGTCAGATCTTAGCCGAGGGGACACCGGATGAGATACTGAAGGATCCTCTGGTGAGGGAGCGATACCTCGGAGGGCTCTGTTCGGTTCGCGCCCAGCATCCGTCGGGATCGGATACTCCGCCGGGGGTGCCGGGATGAGTCCGAGCGTGCCCGCTCTCGAAGTCGTCGATCTCACGGTGCTGCGGGACAGCAGAGCGATGGTCCAAAATGTAACTCTTACGATCAGAGCTGGCGAGGCCACGGGGCTCTGGGGGCCCAATGGAGCCGGCAAGACGACTCTCTTTGAGGGGTTGGTCGGGTTGCTTCCCGTGGAAGGGACGGTCCGAGTGGCGAACCAGGACGTCACCGGACGATCTCCGACCGATTGTGCGCGCAGCGGGCTGGTCTTGTCTCCATCGGACCGAGGCATCTTCCCCTCGCTCTCGGTCAGGGAGAACCTGATGGCTGCAAGTCTGATCCTCCCCATTCCATCGCAGAGGCGAGCCCAGGTCGAGGCGGTCCTTTCAATGATCCCTTCTCTGGCTCCGTTTCTGGATGCCGAGGCTCGTACTCTCAGTGGTGGTCAGGCTCGATTGCTGGCACTGGGGCGCGCCGTGTCTACGAGACCGAAGGTGCTGATTCTCGATGAGCCAGCCACAGGACTGGCTCCAAAAGCGATTGAATCTCTTGTGAGTGTGATCTGTCACATCCGGGAGGCGGGGGTGGGCGTGCTCATCGCGGAACAGAATCCGAGAGTCCTTAATGAGACTGTTGGCGCCGTCGCCTTGATCCGGTCAGGGCGGATTGATAGAGTTGGACCTCCAGAGGAGATGCTGCATGATGAACTCGAGTCTGTCCGGTGAGGTGGCTGTGAGAAGATGGTTCGGGGCCATACTCTTCCTCGTTCTGGCGATCTGTGGCTGCTTGGGAGCAGCCCCGGCTCAGAAACCCACACTCCCTCCGGCGCCCGCCAAGCCCCTGAAGGTAGGGGTCCTCGCTCCTCTCCACACCGGGCCCGGGGACGGCATCGTCAATGCTGCCCGCATGGCCGTGGAAGACATCAACGGCGCGGGAAGCGGGCTGATGATCGAGCTCGTTGTGATCGACTCGGAGTTCGATTCCGCGAAGACCTTGGCCGGCTATGAGCGCCTGGCCGGATACGAGGGATGCGTTGCAGTGGTCGGAGTCGCGAGTTCGGGAATCTTCCCCATCATGGCCAAGCTCAAACAGTACCGGGTCCCGATGGTCACCACGGGCTGTGGAGCCGATCGTCTGACGGAGATGGTCCAGGAGAGCTACGGCGAGTACCAGTGGTTCTTCCGGGTCATGCACCGATCCAGTGAGCTGGCGTATGCCGTCGCGGATTTCGCGATCGAGTACCTCCACAAGGAAAAGGGGCTCAATCGGTTTGCCATCATGGTGGAGAACGAGGTGTGGACCAAGCAACTGGCCGAGATCTGGGCCGATCGCCTGGGCAAGACTCCGGGCGTCTCCGTGGTCTTCAATGAGAAGTTCAGCTCCGACACAACCGACTTCACTCCACTCATCACCAAGGTCATCAGGTCCAAAGCCCAATACGTCCTCGACGCTTGCTCCCAGATACCTGCCACCGCTTATCTCAAACCCTGGGCCGAGTTCCAGGGCCCTCCGATCGGGGCTGTTCCCACCGGGGCCGGGACAAAGGCCTACTTCGATGAACTCGGGCGGCGGGGGATCGGAGTCTCCAGCGTGGGCACGATTCCGTCCCAGTACAATCCGCTGACTGAGCGGTCAGCAGAATGGGGTCGGAGGTACCTAAAGAAATTCGAGGGCTTGGACTACACGAGCGGGTACACCTACGACGCGATGTGGATCCTGAAGGAAGCTCTGGAACGGTCTCGGGGGGAGGGGGGTGAGGCCCTTGTCAAGGCACTGGAGAAGACTGATCATGCGGGAGTCGCAGCCCGTTGGGCCTTCGATGGGTCTCACCATTCCAGGTTGGGGAAGGGCTACCGGACGATGCCCATCATCCAGTATCAGGAGCCGGACGTCTTTGGATTCAAAGTGATCTGGCCGCGCGAACGCGCCAAGGCGTCGTTCATCTTCCCGGTATGGGATCCTCGCGGCCTACGGGCATCGCCGACTCCCGGAAGCCCGAGGTAACGACCTTGGGGGTGGTTCTCCAGAGCACTCCTCAACTCGACAGCCATGGGCGAGTTGAGACTATGCTGCGTCACCCTGAAGTTCCGATCCATCGCCGGGTCGCCGGGAGCGGTCGAACCCGCGCAAGGACTGGCCTCAACCCTCCTCGTCCAGGTCGTCCAAGGCCCTCTGGGCGCTGCGCCTGAGCTGTTCATCCGGCTCGGACAGGAGTGCGAAAAGGTGTTTTCTGGCCTTGGACGGCGCCAGGGCCGCGAGGGCGAGCGAGGCGCGGGCACGAACGTATCGGTTCGTATCGGCCGCAGCACCCTCCAGGAATACCACGACGTCGGGCAAGGCCAACTCTTCGAGGACCCCCACCGCGGCGTAACGAACGGTCGTATCGTCGTCGGCCAAGAGCTGCGCCAGTTCATTCACCACCCGCTTGGAGCCGGCCTTGGTCGCGCTGAGTTCGGGACCTCTGCCCTTATCGATGGCCGGCAACATGAGCTCGAGGTTCTTGAGCGCGAAGTAACGGTAGGACGCTGGGGCTTCCTTGTCCTGGGCCAGTGACAGCAGGGCTTGAATCGTTCTGAGGGGCACAAGACCGGGCTTGGAATGTCGGTCCAGAAGCCTTCTCCCAGTGGATCGATCGGGCCAGACCAGTTCAGTGGCCGGAGGAATGAGGCCTCTGTCTTCGTCCGGAGGGTATGGGCCGGTGAAGCTCTCGGGCTCTGACGATGGAGCCTGCTGTCGACGAGGGGCAACCGTCGTGTTCAAAGCCGGCTCCTCGCCGCCGGCCGGTCTGATTCCGTTCTCGATTCCGGCCAGCTCCTTTTCGAGTCGCTTCGTCGATTCCAGAAGGAAAGAGAGCGCTCGCGGGTCTCCGATCTGTCCGAGGGCTTCCGCTGCCGCGGCTGTGATCAGTGGGTCGGGATGGGAGAGCAATCGCCCCAAAGGCTCGACGGCCTTCGGATCGTGGGTCCGTGTGCAGTACTCGATGGCGGCGATGATTTCCGCCGGATCCTTGCTGCTCTCGAGAAGTCGGATGAAGTGACACGGGTCGGCTCCGGATTCACGAGTGCCAAGGTGTGACCGAGTCAGTCGAGTTTTCAGGAACAAGTACAACGAGAAGAGCAAGACCAGAAAGGCTGGAAAGGCCGGTCCCCAGAACAAGAGATCGACCATCGAATCCCACGACTCCTAGCGGTTGGCGAACAGCACGAGATCACCCCGCCGGAGGATCCGCCTGGGGCGGACTTCGGGGAGTTTGGAGAAGTAACCGGCAAAGACCATCGGCTGGGTCACGAAGAACCTTCTTGGTTGATCGGCTCTCATCCATCGTTCGGCGGTGGTCGCGTCGGCGAAGAACGGTCGTTCTTCGGGCAGGGCCGTGTCGCGCGCAAAGGTGAGCTCTCCGAAGTGGTGACCTCCGACGATCACCCCTCGTTGCAGGTAGAACGGCAGGCCAGAGGCGCTCTCCAATGTGCCGTAGACGACGACTTGGTCCTCCGGACTGAGCCGCGCGAGAAGAGCGCGGGCGATGACTCGCACGTCTTTTTGGATCTCATACGCCAGAACCACTGGCCTGGTCCATTGAAGACCAAGTCCGGAGCCGACGGCGAGCAGGGTCAGTGCGAGTCGGATCCTTCCCGAGTCGAGAATCCAGGCGACGATCGTCCCAAGAAGAGCGATGCCGGCCAAGACAAGAAGCACCTGGGGGCGGATCTGTACCAGGTCCGGGTACGCTTCCTTCGTGAGGCAGGAGGCGCAGTAGCAGAGCCCGAGCACCGTGAGAACGATGAGAAAGCACCCGAAAACCAGCCAGCGAACAAGAAAATGTCGTCGTCCCTGGTTGTCGACCTCGTCGAGCACTCGCTGGATCTGGCAGGCCACGAGGATCGCCAGCGCGGGAAAGATGGGGAGGATGTAGCCCGGCAGCTTCGACTGCGAGATCGAGAAGAACGCAAAGGGAAAAACCACCCACGACCAGAGAAAGCAGGAGGCAAGCCCTCTGGATGGGGAGCGAACCACGGCCGGCAACAGGCAACTCCACGGAAAGAATCCAGCCACGACGATTGGAATGAAATACCAAAGGGGGCCAGGACGAAGGTGGGTCGGTTTCAGGAATCGATCGATGTGCTCGTGGATGAAGAAAAATGAGAGGAATTCCGGATGGGCCCTGCCGATGGCCACGAACCAGGGGGCGCTCACCAGGAGATACGCAGCACCCATCGAGATCCAGGGAGCCGTGGCCAGTCGTTGCCGCACGTCTTTCCGCAGAACGAGCGGGCAGATGATCAGGATGGGAAGGACCAAGGCGATGGGGCCCTTTGTCAGGGTCGCGAGCCCGAGGAACACCGAGGCCCATACGAACGAGCGCGATGAGGATCCTGACAGCGCGGAATACAGGCAGGCCAGGCCGGCCGTGAGAAGGACCGTGAGCACCATGTCGAGGACGAGGAATCGGGCCAGGGCATAGTAGAGGATATTCGTGGATAGGAGTATGACCGCGATCAGACCGACTTGCGGACCCGCCATCGTCCGGCCGAGTCGGTACGTCACGAGAAGCCCGAGCAACGCCGTCAACGCGATCGGAAGTCGGACCGCCCATTCATTCGGACCGAGGAGTCCGATCGATGCGGCCGTCATCCAGTAGACCAAAGGAGGCTTTTCGAAATACCGGACATAGTTGAGTCGGGGCGTGACATAGTCTCCCGATTCGAACATCTCTCGGCCAATTTCCGCGTACCGGCCTTCGTCGGGGCTCCAGAGCGACCGGTCATCCAACCGGTAGAGAAGGTGCACTGACACCGCCACGGCGACGATGATGACCAACGAACGTCGAAGGGAAGGCATCGGGACCGGTCAGTAGACGATGTCCTTGGGGAAGTACGTGTCGTAGGCTTCGTCGATGTCCTCCCTGCTGACCGGACGCTCCATCGAGTTGTAGTAGTAGAGCTTGTTCCGGATCAGTCTCAGAAGATCGCGAGGTTGGGAGGCCTTGAACGGGCGTTGGTCTTTTTTGTACTTCTCGAGCAGGTAGGGGAGGGACTCCTCTTTGTCCCTGAGCTGCATCCGACCCAGGACAAGGTTCCAGATGGCGGCGTACTCCTCCGCGGTCGGGTCGCGCATGAGAATTTTGTAAGGGATCCGGCGGAGGAATGCAGGATCCATGATGTCCCTCAGCGAGAGGTTCGACGAGAAAACGATGACCTCGTCGGCCATGACTGTGAGGCGAGATCCTCCGATGACCAGGTAATCGATGTGGTTCTCCAGGGGAACGATCAACCGGTTGAAGATTTCGTCCGTACGGCATTGCTGCCGTCCGAAGTCGTCGATCAGAAACACGCCGCCGTTGGCCAGCACCTGTGGAGGCGGCCTGTAGGCTTTGAACTTGTCATCGTATTTGATGTCCAGATCGGACAGAAGCATCTCGCCTCCGACCGTCACCATCGGCGCTTGACACACGGTCCAGCGCGGATCGCAACCCTTGACCGTGGCATACTCCTCGAGAGGTCGGTGGATCGATTCATCGAAGATTTTGATGATCTGTTTGTTGATCTCGACGGAAAAGGGGACCAGCACCGGGGGCAGAAGATGGACGATCTGGCAAGACAGATCGGTCTTTCCGTTTCCTGCTCCCCCGTGGAGGAACACCGATTGCCGGCTTGCGGCTGCTTGTCCGATGACGTGGTTGAGTTCCTGGTAGCCGATCCGCCTGGAGAAGACTTCCTTCACCTTGTCCGGGGTGACCCTGAACTCCGGATTGACGGTTGTGGCTTTCATGTACTCGCGGGTGACGTTCTGATATTCCTCGTACGTCACGGGCATCGTGCCCACGTACGGATTCCGGTCGAGTACGTTCTTGGCCTTTTCGATCCCTTTTGCGTAGAGCGCGTAGGTGAAGTCGCCACCCAGATCCACGCCGCTCTTGGCCTGGCCAACGACGGTGAGGAGCTCTTCCCCGGCCAAGAGTTTGACGACTCGGGTGATGATCTGCAAGGGGACCTTGAGTCTCTTGGCGAGCTGGATCCCGCTCAACTCCCCATTGAGGTAGAGATTCTTGAGCAAAAGCTCTTCGAGCGTGTCCAGGGTCCGGCCAAGGTCCTGGGGTTCCTTGGGCGCTTTCGGCAAGTAGCTGAGGACCTCTTGAATCATGGCGCTCTCTCTCTAGAACGTTGGCCCGAAGGGCGACTTAGGTGCTTCGAGGCATCGGGTCACAACGATCCATCCTTCCGGGACACCATGATAGCAAAGCCTTTGGGCCAGCTTCAAGAGCGGTCCGGATGGAGCGGTCCATATTGGACGGGTCTCCCGGTGGGAGGAGGGATCGGGCGGACCCGCGGGAACGGTCAATGAAAGCCGCCGTGCTTCTTCTTCTTGTCTTTTAGTTCACGGGGAACAATCTTGACGACCAGATGCTGCTCGTTGTCGACGGTCGATCGATACTGGACCAGGAGGTTCTTGTAGTCCTTGTGGGTGAACTCGAAATTGACCTGCCGCGTTCTGGGAAGCTCTTCCCAGATGAACACTCCCGTGGTTTCCGTCTCTGCATTGTAGTTCGTTCCCGTGACCCTCACTCGGACGTAGGGGACGCCTTTTCTCGATCTGGCATCAATGACCTTTCCGGTGATCTTCGCGGGTTCATCGAAATGAGCGTCCCGATCCTGAGACGCAGGAGGACCTGGCGGTCCGGAGGAGGACTCTTCGATCCCACCTTCCTCGTCGGGATCCGACCGACCCGATTCTTCTTCGGCTGCCTTCTTTTGGAGCCTCAGCCGTTCCTCCTGTCGCATTCTGTCCTGTTCCCTGCGGTGGGTTCTGACCGAGATCATCCGAGCCAGGTAGGCGCGGAGCTCCTCTTCGGAGGAGATCTGTCCCTTGATGATGAGATCCTTGAGTTGCTCTCGTTCCCTCTCGGAGAGCACATCAACGGCGGCCTTGAGGTTCCTTACAGCCTTCTTGAGAAGCTGGATCTTGTATTCGTCAGCCATCTCGACCCCCGTTCGCTCTCACACCCCTCTTACGATTATAGTCTTCAGAATAGCCCGTTCTCAAGGTCGACAGTCCAGGCCTCTCTGGCTGCCCTCCCGCGCTGTGGACAGAAGGGAGTGGCGCGGGTAGAATTCCCCACCTCAATTCGACCCTGCCTCGAGCTCTTCGAACGAGATCACCTTCAACGTCACGCGACCTCTTCTGAGGAACTTCGGCGTTCACATCGCGGGTTTCGAGCTCGATCTGGTGAAGGTCGACGCAGAAACGGCGATCGAGCTCTTCAGGGCGGAGCTCGACGAGTTCGTGTCCGGGCTCGCGGAGGTCTACTTCGACCTGTACTTCGCAACGAGGAACCACAGGATTCAACAGCAGGCCTACGAGCGGGCCGTCCAACAATAAGGAGTACAAGGTCACGTTCGCGATCGACGGCAAGGACCGGCTCTTCTGTCCGGGTCTCACGTTCGGGGCGGAGATCGAGACGGTCGTGGCCAAAGACGGTCTCTTCGTTCCGAGGGTGGCGCTGTACGAAGAGACCGCAGGCGCGGAGTATGTGCTCGTCAGCACTGGAGACGGCCGCGAGAAGAGGCCGGTGAAGGTCAAGGCGCGGTCGCTGTCGCACGCGGTGATCACGGACGGGTTGTCTCCGGGCGACCGCGTCGTTCTCGCACCTGAGGGAGAGAGCACGCGCCCTGCCGCGGTCGAGGTTCCGCGTGTCGACCGGAAGACACCCGGTCCGTAGCGCGTGCTCGGTGTGCGGAACTGCGGTACAATCTGTTCTTCAGATGTGAGAACCGGGTTGGAATCTACGGAGGTCCGGGCGTGTACGTGAGGGCTCTGTCCACCAGTCTCTCCCTGTTTCTGGTCGTCTTTCTTGTCGCATCGCCGGCGTTTGGCTGCTTCGCCGTGGTCGTGGGGCGGCTCGCATCCGAGGACGGTTCGGTTCTCGTGGGACACGCCGAGCAGGACAGGGGCCAGGTGATCCTGAGCTTCCGTCGCGTCCATCGCCAGCTCTTCCCAGAGGGCGCCCTCGTGCGTCTCGAGCGGGGCGGCTCGCTCCCACAGGTGCGCCGGACCGCCGGGTTCCTCTGGAGTGAGCTCTTGGGCTTCGACTACAGCGACAGCTTCCTCAACGACTTTGGGGTCTCGGTCGTGAGCGACTTCTGCCCGAGCCGGGAGGACGGGCACAAGACCCTGGCCCGGCGTGGCGAGATACGAGACGGCGGCATCGGATACATGCTCCGCAGGCTCATCGCCGAGCGCGCGCACACTGCGCGAGATGGCGTCGCTCTGGCCGGGCAGCTCATCGAGAGGTTCGGGTACCTGGATTCCGGACGGACGTACGTGATCGCCGATCCGCGCGAGGCGTGGTTGCTGGCCGTGGCGCGCGGACGCCGGTGGGTCGCGCGCAGGGTGCCCGACGACCAGGTCGTCCTCCTGCCCAACGTGTACGTGATCGACGAGGTTCACCTCGAGAACCGGCGCGACTTCCTGGGCTCTCCGGATCTCGTCGACTACGCGGCGAAACGGGGATGGTTCAACCCGGACGGCCCGGGAGGTTTCCGGTTCGACGTGGCCTACGGCGCCCACGGCGGCGCGCCCGACGAGCGCCGCTGGAAGGGGCACCAGCTCGTCACCGGACGCCCGATCCTCTGGCCACCGCCCACCCTGCCCTTCGGCGTCCGTCCGGCACGGAAGATGACGGTGTTGTCGGTCCTGGAGGTTTTGCGCGGCGTGATACCGGCCAACCGGACCACGGGATCGCCCACGCAGGAAGGAGCGGTGTTTCAGCTCAGGGCCGGCCTCCCCAGGGAGATCGGGTGCGTGTACTGGCGCACCAGCGGCGAGCCGAGCATGAACGTACTCCTCCCATGGTATCTCGGGATCGACTGGACGCAGCAGTCGTACCACCAGGCGGTGGACCTGTCCACCCAGTTGTCGCTCGCGCACCATTACATGAGGTCGTCCGTCCGGTTCGAGCGAGAGGCTCCGCTGGCCTGGCAGACGTTCGTGAGCCTGCAGTCACGGGTTCGCGGCGATCCGCAGGGTGCTCTCGCGTCCGCGCGGTCGGTCTGGAGCTCTCTGGAGCGGCGAGCGTTCTCCCGGCAGCGGTCGATCGACGAGAGGGCGGCGGAGCTCTTCGCGATCCGGCCTTCCCTTGCAAGGGCGTATCTCTCGAGATGCTGCGCCGAGCTGGCCGACGAAGCGATGCGCGAAGTCCGACGGCTTCTGGGTGTGTAACCAGGTAAGCTTCATCCTCCGTGCTCGCCCCCACCGACCCTGCGAAAGATCTGATCCACCGGTCGTTCCGGGCAAAGGGATGAACCACCTCCGGATCGGCCCCTGTCTCGGGGCGCAAAGCGTCAGTTCCCGTTCACCGCGGTGATCGAAGGATTCTCGGGCAAACTGCGCCTTCTCGACGATGGGGCCCAACTTTTCGGCGGCCCGTGCTAGAATCCGCCTCAGGACGTTCGTCCTTGGCATCGTAGGACCTCCTTTCTTTCTCGGCCCTATGATGCCTTCTCTTTTCGCTCAAAAAAAGTCTCTTGTTTTCGGCTCCCAACAAGGTTCTTCATGGCATCCAGCCCCTCGAACTCCCCACTCAGAAGACATGCACCCTCTCTGGCTCTTTGGGTGGATGTGAGGGGTTTTTTCTGGTAGATTGATGGCTGAAACAGGGAGGTTTCGTTTGCCAGTGGTCGCGTGCGGGCAGTGCAGGGCTCGCTATAGAGTGCCCGATGCTGCGGTGGGCAAGAAGATCCGCTGCCCCAAGTGTCAGGCGATCATCGAGGTCAAAGCCACCGTCCCCGAGGCGATCGCGAATCTGAGCCTGCCCTCCGCGGTTGCGCAGTCGGCTCCGCCTGCACCGGCCGGGAGAGTTGGGGTAGCCCCGTCGAGTGGGCCTGTCGAGCCCGCACCAACCCCCTCCCGAGCCTCCGGCGAGCCTAGCCGTCCGGCGTCATCCGTTTCGAATCCCTTGCCGACGGTGTCCTCCGAGGCGGCGTCGGTTGCCCAGTCCCAACCCTTGGCACCAACGCCCCCGCCTCCCACGAGCGTTTCAGCACCCTTGCCCGACCGGGGTCCGACCCGGATCTGTTTCTCGTCCGGGAAGCTCAAGGGACAAGAGCGGATACTGACCGGCGAGCTTGTCTTTGGCTGTGATCCGGCATGTCACGTCATCATCCCGGACGGATCGGAGCGCCAGGCCGTGATCAAGCGGATGGCCACCGGATGGTGGTTCAGAGACCTGGGGGGAAAGGGGGCCGTGCCGATCATAATCAACGACGTGAGGCTGGTCGAGAAAGTCCTCAATGACCAGGATCGGATTCGGATCGGCCCCATGTGTTTCGTCTTCAATCGGGGTGTCGATCTGCCTGCGGAGCCGCCACGGGAACCTTCGCCGCAATCGTCCCCGAAGGGCGCGGACATTCGGTCAAGCCCTGTCGAGTCGAGGGCTTGTCCTTCCGGAGGCGAGAAGAACACCGTTGCGCCGGGAGAGGCTCGGGGACCGACGGTTTTAGAACAGCTCGGACTCCCCGAGGGGGCGGATCCCTCCCTCGCGGCCAGGGTGACCGAGATCTTGACCGAATCGGCAAACCCCGAGGCCGCCTTGGACATCTTCGTGTCCGTGACCCTCTCGTCGATTCCACAGGCAGAACGGCTCGTGTTGGCGGCGGTCGACCCGAAGACGGGCGACATCGACCCCAAGCCCATCCGAGGCCGTTCGTCGATCGGGGAGTCGATCGGGGAGATCCCGGCGCTGTCCGTCTTCCGGAAGGTCCTCGAGACGGGGCAGCCCTACATATCCGGAGCTGCCGTCCACAAGGGCGTGTTCGACCTGCTCGCGGAGTCCGCGGCTGGAAGTCAATCGGTCCTCTGTGTGCCGCTCAAACACGGGAAGACTCTTCTTGGCTGTCTCTTCCTGGACAACGGTTCCAAGGCCAATGCTTTTGGACCGGGCGATCGGTCAAAGGCTGAGGAGCTGGTCCGTGCCTTCTCGGTGTTGCTTCACGAGATACGCCTCCAGACACGTCTGCGGTGGTACAAGCAGCGGGAGGAGATGTTCTCGAAGTACGTCTCGGTCGACCTTGTGGAAAGGCTGGAGTCCGCCGGTCACGCCGCTCAGACCCGGGGCGAGCTCAAGAAGCTGACCGTTCTCTTCACCGACATCCGTGGTTTTACGGCCATGTCGGAAGGGATGGAGCCTCAGAAATTGATCGCCATGATGAACCGCTACTTCGAGGCCATGGTCGATGCGATCAACCGGTACGACGGATACGTCAACAAGTTCATCGGCGACTCCATCATGGCCTTCTGGGGAGCTCCGGAAGCCAAGTCCATCGACAGCCTCCAGGCCGTGCGGGCTGCCATCCTGATGCAGCGGCATCTCCACTTCTTGAACCAGTCGCGGGCCAAGGAAGGGCTTGCACCCATCTATATGGGCGTCGGAATCCACACGGGCAATGCCGTGGTCGGGAACGTTGGATCGGCCGAGCGAAAGGAGTATTCGGCGTTGGGCGACACGGTCAACACGGCCTCACGTATCGAGGCTCTCACGAAGCTGGAGCTGCCGATCTGGGAGCAGCACCACCGCATTTTCCTGTCCGAGGCGGTCTACTCCGAGGTCAAAGACCAGGTAAAGGTGGAACCGCTCCCTCCTCAGACGGTCAAGGGAAAGGCGCAAGCGCTCAACATCTTCTCGGTGAAGGGTGTGCTCGAGGCCGCGATGGACGAGGAGCGAAAGCGTAGTCAGGTGGTTCCCTACTCCGGCGCCATCAAGGTCCGCTCTATGACCTCCGAAATGAGTCTGTCCGGCACCACGGTCGGCGTATCTCGCATTGGGCTCTCCGCGGGGCTGCCGCAACCTCTCCCCATGGGACTCGACGTGATCGTGGATCTGTCAACCGGGAGACGAGGGTGGCTCGCGGAGATTCCCGCTCGTGTGGTGGAGGTGTCCGAGGTGCAGTCAGACTCCAAGGGATATCTGGTGGAGTTGTCCTTCGACACCCTTCCGACCTCGAAGCTGCGCCAGTTGGAGGACTTCGTCCAGATGGTCGAGCAGGGATCGAACGTGGGGAACTAGCTCTACAACGTGAGACGCGGTCAGCAGCAGGCCGGACTTGGAGAGCCCCAGACGTCTGACCTTGTAGTGTTAAGCGTCTGTCGGGATTTCACTCTGACAGGCTCCCAGGTCGATCGAATCCTATGATTCTCTCGGTCACGGGATCACTTTCTCGGTCACGAGATCACTTTTTTGCGGCGACGCCCAGAAGCGACATGTAGGAATTCAAAGAGATTTCGCCGGCCAGGAGTGCCTTGCGAGCCTCGAGCGTCATGGGACGGATCAATCCCAACTCGTAGCACCGTTTCATCAGGGCCCGACGGTCGAGCGCCAGAGTGTCCGGAGGGGCCTTCTCCCGGTCCCAATTCAATACCTCGTAGAGGCTGAGCCACCCGCGAACGCCCGTCTTTGCGCAGAGCTGGCATCCGGTGCTCTCGAAGGCGACGGCATTGACCAGCTTGGATCCTTTGAGCGCGGGGGGCAAGAGGGAATCGGCCAGAACGATGGCTCGCCGGCAGAAGGGGCAGAGCTTTGGGATCCGGTGGATGGAGAGGACCGTCTCCAACGTGGTGGAGATGGTCTCCAGTGGAATCTGGGCACGCACGAGTGAAGCCACGGCATCGAGAGTGTGCGGCTCCCTCATCGTGACGAGGAGGCTCGCATCCATTGCCGCGATCGAGACCAGTTTGCGGAGCTGTTCCTGGTTCAGCGCGAGCTGGAACGCCAGCACGTCGATGCCGGACTCCGCGATGAAGAGAAGCGTCTCCTGGGCAAGAAGGCCTTCGGTACGATTCGCAGCGACCTCCAGATGACTGATCTCTCGCAGTCGGCTCTTGACCTTGTCGGAGAACACGGCCACCCGGAGGTGGGCGCGCCGAAGGCTCGAGAGGATCCCTACGAAGGTGTCGTGGAGGTCATGGGGGCTTGCCGCCGTCACAACGAGGAGGCCGCGTCTCTGCTGGGCCTTATGCACGAGCGCATCGATCAACATCGAATCCGCGTAAACCTGTCGTCTTCGCGTCCAAGATTCCCGGTCGGAAACCGAAAAGGAGAGCGTGGGAGGCGACGACGGCAGGACCCACAATCGGAACACGAACGGTTCCCCTGAGAACGTGACCTCCACCTTTTGCCGGATGACCTCCGTGGGATCCGCTGGCGGAAGCAGAAGCAGCTTGAGGCAAGCGGTGAGGATTTCTCGATACTCGGACTGCCCCACGTGTCTCACGAGATGAGAACCTTCCTCGTCGGTGATCATGACGTCCGCGCCAGCGCCGAACGGAACGATCGTGAGACTGTGGCATTCGATGCTCGAAAGCTCCGAGAGAATGGTCTGAACAGCAAGTGGCAGAGCGGCCGAGACTTGGCTGATGGGAGGGACCGTCGTTATTTCTGGAGTTGTGGCGGAACGAATCAGAGCCGCTCCCACCTGGGGCCAGGTGGCCGCAGCGACCTCGGTGACGGAACGATTGGACAGCTCTGAGGATTTGGACGCACCCGCGGCGGCCGGTTCCTTGGTGGTCGGCTGGCTTTCACGGGTCGGACCGGAGACTGCGGGCTTGGGCCCTGTGGCGGCCGTTCGCTCCTGTGTCTGAGGTGGGCGGGATTCTGTTGCCCCGCTGGGGACCCGACTCCTTGGTGGCAGGGTCCCTTGCCCTTTCGGACTGGCCACTGGAGTGTCGAGTGCATTTTCGGGAGCCTTTGCCCTCTGACGAATCAGCTGGTCTAGAGGGTCGAGCGCGTCTCCACTCGACGCGCCCTGATCTTCATGGCTCCTCACGAGCCACGATTCTTCGGCAACCACCGCCGGTTCTTCCGGGAGCGAGCCGTCCACCGAGAAATCCGACAATTCTTGCGGAACCGAGTCTTCGGACTGGATCTGTCTCATGCGAGAATCCCCCCCTGGGCCGCGAGCCGCCGAGGCTCCATTCCTCAGTGAGGGAGGATGTGTTGAGACATCCTGAGGCGACACTGATGAGGATTTCTCAGCGGACTCTGGCGTGTCTTGTCTGGTCTTGCCTCCCGACGTTTGGGGTCCTGGCGCCATGTTGTCGAGCGCGTCCACGCCAAGAGGCTCCGGGATCAATTCTCCGTCTCTTCGTCTGGAGTCCTTGGCGGCGGGCACGTCGGCCTGGTCCTCTGTCGGCTGGCTTCCTCGTTGGGGCCCCAGGCTCACGGCCTCCCTGTCGGCCTCAGTGTCCTCCAGTGTGAAGAATCTTTCGGAAAAGGCCGTACGGGTCAGGCTTCCGGCGGCGCCACGTCGGCGGACCCGCTCACAGTAAGCCCAGATCTTCTGTACCTGGACGGAAGGGGCGATGACGTAGCGGACCGGGCAGTGAAGAGCCTCTTCGATGATCGTGAACAGCCCGGGATCCGGGATGTCGTCGATCGCGACTTTGAGTCCATCCTCCTCGATCAGGATGGGAATGAAACAGGACTTGTCGAGGAGCGAGGTTGGGATTCGTTTGAGGATGCCCAGATCGAGCTCGGTGCCGATCAGGTCGATGCAGGAGGTCTCGAATTGGGCCGCCAATCCGATCGCCAGCTGGCGTTGGCTGATGACGCCTTCCTCAATGAGAAGATGGCCGATCCGTAGCTGGTAGCCCTTGCGCTCCCGCATCTCAGCTTGCCGGCGGAGTACTTCTTGGACCTTCCTGCCAGAGCAGAATCCGAGGGAGACCAGGATTTCTCCCAGTCGACGGCGTGGAGTGGGGATTTGCAGAGTGGTTCATCTCCCGGGGGGCAAAAAAACCGCCCACTTCGAAACAAACAATGGACCGGCTCCTCACCGATGTCAAGTCGCGGGCGTTTCCCTGTCCCCGATCTGCACCCCGTCTGCTGCGTCAGGACTCGTCGCCGCTCGCTCCGCGGAAATCAAGTGCAAGGAATCTGGGCTTCCGCGTTTCCATGTGTGTCCGCTTGGCGGCGCAAAAGGAGTCTACTTGATGGGAGCAGGCTTTTGGTCCGACCTCGGCGGGGCTGCCGTCGGGACGGGACTTGAAAGGTAGCGCTTATCGTTCGGCGCAGCCGTCGGAGCTGCCATCGGGACAGCTTTCGTGGCCTCGTTGGCCTTTCCATTCAACAGCTTTTCGTAGAAGATCCCGGAACTCTTCAGAATGTCGACGGCACGGGACAGCTGCGTGTCATAGGGGCTGACCTTCATGTACGCCGGCCGGTTGGGACCGGTACCGGTCACCGCTCCGTTGAGGAACTTGGATCGCTCCTCGCGAAACTCCTTGGATTGCTCCTCGGTGAGTTTTTGAATCTCCACCTTGATGTCTGGCTCGATCCCAACCTTGTGAATGCAGGTTCCCCCAGGCGTGTAGTAGTAGGCCGTCGTCAGGGCCATGGCCGATCCATCGGACAGCGGAAGAACGGTCTGGACCGAGCCCTTGCCGAAGGTTTTCTGGCCCAGGAGAATGCCCCTTTTGTTGTCTCTGATCGCGCCGGCCACAATCTCCGAGGCGCTCGCGGAGCCGCCGTCAACCAAGATGATGAGTGGGAATTTGCGGTGTCGGCATGAATAAGCCGAGTAGGGAGTCTCTTCACCGGTCCTGGTCTTCACGGTAACGATGCGGCTATTCGAAAGGAAGATGCGTCCCACGTTGACCGCTGCCTCCAGAAGACCTCCGGGGTTGTGTCTCAGATCCAGGATCAGAGACTTCATGCCCTTCTCCTCGAATCCGGAGATCGCGGACTCGAGCTCCTCGGCCGCCCTTTGGGTGAAACTCGAAAGGTAGGTGTATGCGATCTCCTTATCGATCATTTGGGCCTTGACCGCCGGCACCTTGATCTCTTCACGGACGAGCACGAAGTCCTGGAGGTTCTTTGCGCCCTCACGGTAAATCGAGACCTTGACCTTGGTTCCCGGGGCCCCTCGCAGGATCTTCACGACGTCTTCGATCGGGAGTCCGGAGACCTCTTTGTCGTCGATCTTGACGATGAAATCGCCTGCCTGGATGCCCGCTTTGAAGGCCGGGGTGTTGATGATGGGCGCGATGACAGTCAGTCTCTTGTTCTTCTCGCCGAGCATCATCCCCACTCCGCCAAAGCTGCCCTTCGTGTCCTCCTGCATGTCCTTATAGTTCTTGGGAGGCATGAGGCGACTGTACGGATCCTCAAGCTTCGAGATCATGCCCTCGATTGCTCCGTGGACGAGGTTCTCCTTCTCCAGCTTGGCGGTGTCGACGTAGTGGCTTCGAATCAGGTTCAGCGCATCTTTGACCAGATTGAGCTCGTCGAACGAGATGGAAATCCGACCTGCGAAGGCTCGATCGGATGATGCATTGATGATCAGCAGGTTGAAGACGAGTGAGCAGAAGAGGGCCGCCATCGTTGTTGATATGATGAGCTTACTCGAGCGCTGCACGTGCGATCCTCCTAGCGACAACACCTATCAGCGGATGCGGCGAGCGTTTCAGGCGGGGCTATCTGGGAGCTGGGGCGCACGCCCCAGACCTCCCCCAACCTCGAGCCGAGCACAGCACGTCTCGACCGGTCGCTTCGCTCCCTGGTTGCCATCCGGCTCGCGCGGGGCCGGAACGTCAATTCAGCGATATTGCCCCTAGCAACTTGTCGGTCAGGGTACCCTCGCAGTGTACCTCCCGGACCGGACCGAATGCCAGCGTCGGGAATGAAAAGGATGACCGGAAGCGACTCATCAGCAAGCGGTCACGCTCGGCCTCGCGACAGAGAGGGATCTGTTCACGACCTCTTAGTTCTGCAGGAACTGCTCGTAGAAGATGTTGGTGCTGATCAACAGATTAGCTGCGCGGAGGAGCGTCGTGTCGTACCGTCGGACGAGCGGGTACTCGTCGAGCAACTGATCTTGTGGTCGATCTGATTTCGCCGGGGTGCTCTTGGCTTGCTCGTCGTCCTCGTCTTCTTCGCCGCTGTCCACCGTGCTAGTCGTTGGTGTCGAGGTTGAAGTGGACGGCGTCGAGGCGGGCTCGGACCCCTTCTTGGGCTTGGCGGGAGTGGTGGTCGTCACGATGATTCCCTTGCAGAACTGGTCGAACTCTTCCCGGAACGGCTTGAACTTGTCCTGAGGGATCGAATCGATGCGCTCTTGGATGTCCGCGGCGATACCGCGTCCCATGATTTCTTTCCCGGTCGGGGTGAACACGTAGGTGGTCGCCATCCGAATGATGTAGTCGGGTGACAAAGAATGCGACATTTCTGACGTCCCGCTTCCGAAAGTGCTTTCACCCATGAGAACGGCACGATGGTTCTCCTGGAGGGCTGCTGCCACGACCTCGGCCGCGCCCTGCGTGCCCATGTTTTGGAGAACCACAACGGGAAGCCGAACATAGGTTGTCTTGGTAGAGGCTTGGATCGACCTCGTACCCTGGAGATCCTGAACACGCCCGACAACGCGCTCCTTGTCGGGCAGAAACGAATCCGCGACTTTTGCCGCGTGCTCGATCCTGCCGCCGACCGTATTCCTCAGGTCGAGGATCAGTCCGGACAGCTTCTCTCTGGTCAACAGCTGCAGCTTGGATTCGAAATCCTGAACGGACTTGTCATCAATGATGTTCATCTGAACGTAACCGAGTTTTCCGGCGATCTTCCGTGCGTAGACGGCAGGCTCGATCAGTTCGCGTTTGAGGGTCTCCTCGTGGAAGAGGTTCGTGGTCGGCCTGAAGAAGGCCATCTTGACCGATGTGTTGAGAGCGCCTTCCATCATCGCGGAGATCTGTTCGATCCCCTTGCCAAGAACCAGCTTTGCGTCCACCTTCACCACGAGATCTCCCTGGCGGATGTCATGCCGGGACGCCTCGGAATGGACGATGACCGATGCAACGGTGGGCACTCCTTCCAGGAGCCGAAGTCTGATCTGCGGGGTGAATCGGGCCTCCGCCGTTACGGCTTCCTTCTTCAGCACGCAGGAGGTCCCGCTGGGATCGATTTCCCTGAGCAAACCGTTCAAGGCCGCGAGGAACATCCGTTCGTGCGAGCTTTTCGAGAAGTAGGGCGGGCAGAGTTCCTGAATCTTCTTGATTCCGTCCCCCACGAGTCTGAGGAACTGATCTTCGGGAGCGGCGGCCTTTGTCTCGAGAGCCCAGGAGGTACCGGCCAGAGACATGGACAAGAGAAGACAGCAAACGACGTGGAGGTGACTGTGCATGGTTTCCTCCCGGTGCGAGAGTGCATCGGAATCGTTTTCA
>Ga0074195_1001917_pt1 | contig 26016 bp, 25 predicted proteins | sample EPASupsiteHSE623_FD_64525 | JGI IMG/M metagenome (GOLD analysis project Ga0074195, IMG submission 64525) | Bioremediated contaminated groundwater from EPA Superfund site, New Mexico - Sample HSE6-23 | ecosystem: Environmental > Aquatic > Deep subsurface > Groundwater > Contaminated ... | reverse complement strand
TTTCTTTCCACCAACCAAAAATTTTTCCCCCCCCGAAAAAATCTTTAAAAACCCCCGGCCGCTCGGGGGGCCCCCCCCCCCGCCACTAGGGCACCCCCCATTGCGATGACAACGAATTACCTGTAACCTTACTCGGGCTATCGCACTGCGCCCGTCCCCCAACGGGGGACTGGTGGCGCAAGAGGGGGGCAGACATCCACACATCCAGCGTCGATAATGCAGAGCATCTGGTCGATCTGCAGGCCCTGACCCTTCACCCTGATGCGAAATCTTCATCAGATCTCATTCGCCCTTTTTTTCGCAGATGTCGCGAAGGATTCCAAGAAGACCGGAAAAATCCACAATAAAAAAATCCTGTTCCTTTAACAATAGTCCACCAGTCATATCCGGCTGGATGCCGACAAGGGTCACCCGGGCCCGGGAATCCTGTTCAATGAATTCCATTACCACCGACAGGGGGAGTGCGTGGGTCGACAGCGAGCTGGCCTCTATAGTACCGGGCCCGATACAGGCAATGGTCCCGGGCCGGGCACCCATATCTGCAGCATCAAAGAAGAGGACATGATCCGGGTGAAATCTGCGGAGAGGGGCCGTGATACTCTCCGGCACGGTCCCTGCCAGAAATACCCTGACACCGGGCAGGTGCAGCGGTTCGACCTCCCGTGCGGCAAGCATCCCGAGCCGATCAACCGGCGAGAGCTCGTCACCGATACCCACAATGGCAATACGGCAGGCCCCCTCCAGCCGCTTCCGGAGACAGTCCGCCAGTTCCGGGTCCGGGATAAGATTCATGTCACTACCATATCCCGATCAGTACCCGATTCCGAGAGTTCATTTTTCAGATGGATTGCTCCCGTAGGGCAATGGCGTTCGCAGAGACCGCATCGGATGCACCTGAACAGGTTCAGGCGGGGTTTTTTCTTACGCTGAACCTTTTTCCCCTTGAACTCGATCTCTTTCGGGCTGTCCGCCATCGAGATGCACTGGACCGAACAGACAAGAGAGCACTTGGAGCACCCGATGCAGGTATCATCATTGATGGCAACCCGCCCCCTGAATGCAGCCGGTATCGGTACTTTTTCACTGGGATAGAGAATTGTAAAGGGTCGTGCGAGAAGATTTTTCACCATCTCATAAAGAACGCTCATATGCCCACCTGCCAGAAATTCATGACAAGCACAAGGGCGATCTGTACGAGGGCGGCACCGGTGATATATTTCCAGCCGATGGCGTTGAGCTGATCGATACGGATACGGCCGGTGGCTACCTTGATTGACGAGAGGACAAGGAGAATGGCAAGGGTCTTTACCAGGAACAGGAAAAACCCGGCTGCCCATCCAAGCCATACCGGCAGGATGACCCAGGGGGTCATCGGGCCACCGAGATAGAGGGCCGCGATGAGGGCACTGCCGGTCACAAGAGATGCATCCTTTGCAAGATGCATGAGGGCAAGTCTCCTGCCGGTCAGTTCCGTCCAGGGGCCTGCAACAATCTCGGTCTCGGCCTCCGGGATATCAAAGGGGGTTCTCTCCAGTTTGGCCTGGAGACAGACCAGCGCAACCACAAATCCTATGGGCTGAAGGAGGAGGAACCAGGCGTTCTCCTGCTGCCAGTGTGCAATCTCCGATACCGACCACGTCCCTGCCATCAGGGCGGGGGCGAGCATGACGAGGAAGAACGGGACCTCGTAGATGAAGAGCTGGGTCACCGCCCGGATCCCCCCGATGGCCGAGAAGACGTTCCGGCTCAGCCAGCCCAGCAGGAAGAGGACAATGGTCGGGATGGTGAGGAGATAGAGCACGAGGATGAGATCTCCCTGGAACCGGACAATGCTGTTTCCTCCAACGGGTATGCAGAGAAAAGCAGTCATGACCGCCGCGAGGGCAACCAGCGGGGCCGCATCAAAGATCCTCCGGTCAACGCCATCGGGATCTATGACTTCTTTACCCAGCATCTTGACCACATCCGCACAGGGTTGGAAGAACGGTGGACCGACGCGGTTCTGCATCCGGGCCGTGATCCTCCGGTCCAGGAACTCAAAGAACAGGGAGTACATCAGGAGGAATACGAACCCCGGGAAGACGAGAATGTATAGGATCGTGAGGAGGGGATCGGTCATCGGCGCTCCTGCATGCTGGCGCGGAGATGACTTTGTTTCCTCAGCTCGTCAAATGTGACAATACCGGTTGTCCTGTCCTTGGGGTTCACTACGGTAATTCTTGATGTGCATGAGAGACAGGGATCGATTGCGGCAACAATCACGGGTATGTCGGCAAGATTCTGGTTGACAAGACACAGGGCAACAGAGGTCCAGTTGGCAAGCGTCGGCGTGCGAATATCAACGCGTTCAACCTTGTCCGTGCCGTTGGTCCGGATGAAATGCGCCAGCTCTCCCCGCGGCGCTTCGTAGCGGGAGAGAATTTCCCCTTTCGGCGCGGTTTTGGGCGCATTGACCCGGATCGGGCCCTCCGGGAGGTTCTCAAGACAATGCCGGACAATCTTAATGCTCTCCTGAAGTTCCCCGATGCGGACACGCGTCCGGCCATAGACGTCCCCGCTGGTATCGGTCACAACATTCCAGGGCACCACGGTATAGGCAAGGTAGGGATCGTCCCTGCGGATATCATAGTCCACCCCGCTTGCACGTGCCGTGGGTCCGACGGCACCATAGGCAAGAGCCTCGTCCCTTGAGAGCTTCCCGACACCTTTGAAGCGGATCAGCAGGGTCTCCTGGTCATTGACCATCTTTGCATACTCGCGTATCCGTTCCTCGAGGTGTGGCAGGCGTGCCAGGGCTGCATTCACTTCAGAAGGGGTCAGGTCACGGCGTATGCCACCCACCTCATTCATGCCATAATGAACCCGGTTCCCGCTCATCTCTTCAAGGGTGTCCTGGACCGCCTCCCGGTCACGCCAGGTCCACATGAACAGCGTGTTGAACCCCACCTCGTGCGCTGCAACCCCCAGCCACAGGAGATGGCTGTGCATCCGCTCCAGCTCGGCGATGATGGTGCGGATGAACCGGGCCCGTGGCGGTATCTCCAGCTCCATGATCTCCTCGATCCCCTTGACAAAGACCGTAGAATGGGAGTGGGAGCAGATCCCACAGACCCGTTCCAGCAGGGGGAGGACCCTGATGAAATCACGCTGCTCAGCTGCCTTTTCTATACCCCGGTGGTTATACGACAGGTCCAGCTCGAGACGGACAATCCTCTCACCGTCTGCAACAATCCGGAAATTCACGGGTTCTTTCAAGGCGGGATGGTGTGGCCCTATCGGCACAATGACATTCGCCATCTATATCCTCTCCCCGGGTATTCCGCCGTAGAAGGTGCCGGGATCCTTTTTCCAGTCCTTCCGCAGGGGATACTCTTCCAAAGGCCAGTCCTCGTTCAGCATAATTCTCTTTAAATCGGGATGACCCGGAAAAACAATGCCCAGCAGGTCATGGATCTGCCGTTCATAGATCCCTGCCGGCGGGAGGATGTCAGACATCGTGGGAACCTCCGGTTTGTCCCGCGGAAGTTCGATCGCAATTGAGATGACGGAGCGGTGAGGGCCGGTGAGATGGTATACCAGTTCGAGGGTTTTGCCGTTGTCGACTGCGCTTATCGTTATCAGGCGATCACATTCCAGCAGTTCCCGGGCATTGATGATCGCTGTGCGGACCGTTTCCGGGGTTGCTGTTATCCTGATGCGGTTATGGCGGACCTGTTCTGCGGTTCCCCATTCCTTCATCGTCTCCGCTACAAAGTCCAGTGTCAGGAGGGGTTTCATCGTGTCACCCCGGGTGCACCATCTGTGTGCGGGATTCCGGCTGAGGTTTTCTGCCGCCATTCCTTCCCGCCATGGGCCGCATCCGCGCTCATCAGGTTCAGGCAGGCAACAACGCCGTTGATAATCTCATCCGGTCGCGGGGGGCAGCCGGCCACGTAGATATCGACGGGTATAACCTGTTCCACCGTATCCATGACGTGATACAGGCCATGGAATGCCCCCGCCGACGCTCCGCAGGCACCCATGGCGATCACGTACTTGGGTTCGGGGATCTGCTCCCAGACCCGACGAAGCCGGGATGCCTGTTTCAGCGTCACGTGCCCCGTGACAATCAGGATATCCGCGTGCCGCGGCGAACCCTTTACGAGGATACCGAACCGCTCGATATCAAACCGAGGCATCAGGCAGGCAATGATCTCGATATCGCAGGCATTACACGCTCCGCTGTTAAAAAGGGTGATCCAGGGCGATCTCTGCCGTGCCCAGTTCACGAGACGCTGGCTGAGCGAACTCACCGGGGCTGCCATTGTGTAGATTCACCTCCATCGGAATATAAGAAATCATTGATTGATACTATCGCACCGGAATCCTGCCGGTGCTCGGCAGGATCTGCCATCTTGGCCGGCACGACCGCGGTTTTCCGGCAGGGCCACCCATTCACTGTTCCCACCTCATGACCGTGACTGCGACTGCCACAAGGGCAAGAAAACCAAGGGTCCCCCAGAGCGGCGCATCCGAAGGAGCGATCGAAATGACCAGTGCCGCGACATGCACGACGACAAAGAAGAGGGCGACATAGTAGAACTGGTAGCCAGGCAGGTAGGTCTGCGCTTCCATCGCCTCACCACCAACGTAGGGCATAATCTTGTTGACCGTGGGCCTGAATACAGGTGCTATGGTGCGGGACCAGGTATAGAGCAGGTACCCTGTGGCGAGTGCCAGCATGAAAATACTGACCGGAGATACCAGAAGATCCAGCGGGGTCATTTATGGTATCCTCCAGGTGAAGAGCTGGCCGGCTGCACGGGAGATCCACTCAAACGACTCGGGAAAGAGGCCGAAATAGACCGTGACAACGGCCAGAATTACCACGGCTGATAGCGTGCATGCGGAAATTTTGACCGAATTTACCGGCGATGTATCCGAAGGGTCTGCTGCCTTATCACGGAACAGGAGAGTTGACAGGACCGGGACATAATAACCAAGCGAGATGGCATTGTTGAGCGCGAGAATCAGGGCAAGGATGACCCCGCTCATCATGGATGTGACCATCCCTGCCTGTTCAAGGAGCATCTTGCCGAGGAAACCGCAGGTGAATGGCACACCGATCAACCCGAAGATGAACAGCGTAAACGATATGCCAAGGAGCGGGTATTGTGCTCCCAGTCCCTTCATCTTTACCGTCTGGTACGAACCGGCACTGGCGGCAAAGGTATCAGCCGCGAGGAAGGCCCCGGATTTCATCAGGCTGTAGGCGATGGCATAATACAGTCCTGCGGTGAATGCCAGGGGCAGATTATACACCATCCCAATGCCAAAACCCAGCAGGATATACCCCATCTGGGCAACGCTCGAGTATGCAAGCACGTACCGGAGATCCGTCTGGTTGAGGGCAAGGAGGTTTCCCGTTGTCATGGTAATGACTGCAAGGAATGTCACGACAATTCCCAGTGTCCTGATAACCGACCCTCCTGCGGGAAGTGCGGAGAGGGAGAGAAACAGTGCGATAAGCACCCCGAACTTGGTTGCCCCGACGAGAATGGCGGTAACACCCACGGGTGCCCGGGCATAGGCATCCGGAAGCCAGGTGTGCATCGGGACTATCGCAAGTTTTACTCCGTACCCGAGCAGGATCAGGATGCCCGCGAGCAGGATGAGCGCCGGGTTCGCTCCTGCGAGTGCCCCCGGGAGCTCCGCCAGGGCCAGCGTATGCCCAGCCATATACAGGATTGCGACGCCAAGGAGGGCCGTTATGGTCCCTGTCACGCCCTGCAGGAGATAGTTCATTGCTGCGGGAAGCGCTGCCGGATCCTCCCGGTACCGGTAGGCACAGAGGGCATATACCGGGACTGCGGATAACTCGACCATCACAAAAATGTTAAAGAGGTCCTGGGAAAAACCGACAGCCACTGCACCGGCAAGGGCAAACAGGAGGAGCGGATAATACAGCTGAACCGGCCCTTCCGGATCGATACTCTCCTGAGAAGCCCATGCCGCGGCAGCCCCGATGCCGGTGATAAGAAGTCCTGCGGTCAGGCCGACGAATGAGATATTTTCCGGGGATGGTTGCGTGATAATCGCGGAGAGCATGAAACAGAACGCCACAAGGAGCCACAGGGCGGCAAGCATTCCTCCCCGGCTCCGGAATTGCCGGGGAAGGAACTTTACGATGAAGTAGAGTGCCACCCCGCCGGTGGCAATAAACAGGGGGGCCACAACGGCCATGCCGGCAGGTATCACAGCTGCACCCCCATCAGGATAACGACCATGAAGGCGACCAGAACACCGGTAAAGACGGCCATATTCCAGTTCGCATCATGGCCTTCCATACCCGTGGCATACCTCCCGGCAGTGAACAACAGGTGTGCTCCTGCGATCGCATAATCATAGGTCTTCCGGAACACAACCTGAAGCCCCCGGGCACCGGTGCAGATCCCGTGAGCTGCAGCCAGGTATACCACATCGAAATCCACGAGCCGCGTTTCGTGGGGCTCAAGGAGTTTTCTCCCCGCGGTAAAGAAGAATATGCCCGCAGCACCAAGGACGATGATGGCGCTGATGACATGCACCGGGGCATATGCATCGTAAACGGGCGTATAGGGTAACAGGGAATAGAGGACTGACGGGAAGATCCCGAGTATGATACACAGTGCAGCAGCCCCGAGCATCCCTGCCTGCATGAGAAGCGGAGGATCTGAAGCCTCCGTCTCACCCGGCCTTAAGAACGCAAAATATCCCAGTTTGAGGAAGGAGACGAATGTCCCAAAGGATGCGATCTCCAAAAGCACCCACAGCCAGATCCCCGTATGTTCAGCTGCAGCGAGCACCATCCCCTTGGAAACAAACCCGTTGAAGAGGGGGACGCCCGAGATTGCGAATGCCGCAACCCAGTAAGCAAACGCCGTCACCGGCATCTTCTTCTGCAATCCGCCGATCCTGCTCAGCAGGTTCTCACCAGTCTTCCAGATTATAACCCCGACGGCCATGAAGAGGAGCGTCTTGTAAAGGATGTTATTGACGAGATGGGCCATGCTGCCATCCAGCCCGAGTTGCCCGATCTCATTTGCTGCCCCCAGCCATCCCAGTATACCTATACCGGCGACCATGAAGCCGACCTGGGAAATAATATGGTAGGAGAGAAGCCGGCGCATATCGTTCTGGAAAACCGCAAAGATGATGCCATACAGGGCCATGAGCACTCCCATCCAGGCAATATATTCCGTTCCCGGCTGGGCCCGGGCAAGGAGATAGACGGCCGTTTTTGTCGTATAGACACTGAGGAATACACTGGCGACAAAATGTGCCCGGGGATAGGTGTCCGGAAGCCAGGTATGCAGCGGCAGGAAGGCGATATTCACCCCGATACCCAACACGATCAGGACTGATGCCCACAGCTGGTACGTAGCATTTGGGATTCCTGCAAGGGGACCGACAATGGGGGAACCTGCCCCCACAAAGAGCAGGGCAATCCCGACAGCGAGAAGGGTACCCCCAAGGCCATGGTAGAGAAGGTACCGGTATCCCGCGCTGATCGCTTCCCCGCCCTCCTGCCAGATGAGAAATGTGGAGGTGACGGCCATGATCTCCCAGAAGATCAGAAGGCTGATCCAGTCCCCGGCAAAAACCACGCCAAGGGAGGCGCCGGCATAGAGGAGGGCATAGAGATGGAGGCGGGGAGTTGCGACGGCTGCCGCATAGAAAATGGCAAGGAGGGTAATAACCGCAAAGATGACCCCCGTCAGGTACGAGAGGCTGTCAACCCTCAGCAGGGTTAAGGTATACTCCATAAAGGGAAGATTCCACTGCATTACGCCCGTGGCAACCGAACCGGAAAAATACCCGCCGGGAAGGAGGATGACATCAGCAAGCGCAACCACGCCGAGGGCAATGAGCCCGGCCTGCCGTGCACGCCCGGTCAGTAGTAGAACTAACGGTGCGCCGATAAAGAAGATCAGGAATGGCGGTATCGCCGTTCCAAGGGTCACCGGTGCAGAAACAAGAAGGGCCGTATCCGTTATACTTGCTGCAACCTTTGCGCAGAGAGCAAACGGACTGAACGGCAGAGTCGTCCAGATACCCAGCAGAAGGGCTCCTGCTGCCGTGACCAGGATGGGGGCCCGAAGGGTCCACCGAACCTCTGGCACAGGATATCCACAGGGCCGGAAGAATGCCCGTATGATGATCGGGAGGAAATAGGCAAGGTTTAATACACTCGCTCCCACCAGCACGAGAAGCATCCACCACTCGCCCACACTCCCGGCACCGATACCCGCGGAGAGGTAATATTTGGCGATAAAACCCGCCATAGGTGGCAGCCCGACCAGACTCAGTACTGCAAGGGTGAATGCAGCAAACTCCCACGGCATCTTTCTGCCAATCCCGTCGAGCTCAGAGATCTTTGTCCTGCCGGTTTCCACTGCCACAGCACCGGCAACAAAAAACATGGTCAGCTTCCCGAATGCATGGGCGGTAAATGCATAGGTTGCACCAATAATTGCTGCAGCCCTTCCGAAATCAGAAACCCCGGACAGTCCCGATGGCAGAAGTACTGCTGCACCCAGTATCATGTAGCTGAGCTGGCTGACGGTGGAGTACGCGAGCCGCAGCTTGAAGTCGTCCTGGAGCAATGCAAGGAGCGACCCGACAATAATCGTGATGACTGCAGCAGCGATTACGATACCCCGGAGCCCGAGGTCTGCCATCAGATCCGGCCCGTAGAGGTAACACATCAGGCGCAGGAGACCGAAGACACCGGCATTTACCACGGCAACCGCGTGGAGCAGCCCGCTGACCGGGGTCGGGGCGATCATGGCACTCGGCAGCCACCCGTGGAGTGGCACCAGCGCCGCTTTTACGCCGAAGCCTGCCAGGAGGAGGAGAAATGCGATGCGGGCAAAATCGGGAGCAATCGTGGCAATCCCGGGGTTCCCGCCTGCAACAAAGTCGAGCGTGTTTCCCATGGCAAGAAGGATCATCATGCCGGCAAGGATTGCCACACCGCCGCTCTGGGTATAGATCAGGTATTTTCTCCCGGCCGCAAGCGATTCCTTTGTCTCCGCGTGCACCACCAGAGGATATGCAGCAATGGCAAGGATCTCGTAAAACACGAAGAGTGAGAAGAGGTTCGAAGACAGGGCGACTCCCATGACTGCCCCGATGGTTATGGCAAAACAGGTATAATACCGGGTCTGGGCGTGTTCTTTCAATCCCCGCATGTACCCGATATTATAGACGCTCGTTACGATCCAGAGCAGCGAGGCGACAGATGCAAACAGGAGGCCGAAGGCATCTGCAGCGAACTGCAGGGTCAGTCCGGGAAGTACCGGAAACGGCAGCGTGGATACGGGTTGTGCAAAAAACACTGAGGGGAGGCACAGAACACAGATGATGAATGTCAGTACTGCGGAGAGGAGGGATCCGGCTTCACGGGCATCCGGCCGGTTACGCAGGAGCAGGACCGAGCAGGCACCAAAGAACGGCATGCCGACAAGAAGAATCAGCATCCACGGAAAAACGTCCATCACGGTTCACATCCTTTCAGTATCCGGGCAAGCGCCGCACAGTCAAAGGTCTTTGAGACCCTTTTTACCAGTATGACAAGGGCAAGCGCGACCCCGGCGATGACCGCCTCGATGGCAATAAGGGTGAACACCACAGCCTGTGAAACCCCCACATCGTTCGAGAGATACCCTGAGAGAATAAAGAGCAGGCTGACCGCTTTTCCAAGAAATTCGAGCCCTATCACCATTTTAATCAGGTGGTTGCGGGCTATCAGGCCTGCAAGCCCGGTAGCGAACAGTGCCCCTGCAACGATTATCAGAAATGAAGGGGCCGTGAGAATCATGGCCGCATCCCCCGCGATCTGTCGGGGCCAAGGAGCAACAGTATGGAAAAGACCCCTGCAAGGATGATAAAACCCAGGACCACCACCTCAAAGGTGCGCCCTTTCCAGAGTGCCGTCCCGGCTGATGTTGCCTGGGGGACGGTTGCTGACCATGAAGGCATATCTCCCGCCAGCGCAGCAATGAAGACAAGAAGAAACAGGATACTCAGGATCGCGGCAAAGAAGCTTTTCCTGTTCATGCTGGCACCTCTTCTTCCCCACCGGCAAGGATGAGGGCAACGAGGAAGAGCACCGCAACAAGACCCGCCCCTACCGTCAGCTCCAGGGCACCGGCATACGGGGAGGCGAGCAGGAAGAAAATGGCTGACAGACAGACGCTGCTGACGGCATAGGCGGCAATGGAACGAATAAGATTCGTATGAAGTATGGCAATGACTGCCATTCCCACGGTGGCCAGACCGAGTGCGGTAAGAATAACGACATCCGGATCAGTCATCGTATGTCACACACCACCGATTTAATCTCGTTATCATAGGATCGGGGGGCCGGTAGCCAGACAGTGGGCGATTGAAAATGGGGAAGGAGACAAAAAAGAGGTGATCTCCCCTCGCTATGGTATGGACGGAATAAAGTCTTTTCATGGAAATCTTCCGGGTTTACCTGCGATTTCTGATGTTTATTTTGCAGAATATCCGGTATTATACGGTTCTTTCAGATAATTCCGACTTTTAACGAATCATTTCCTATCAGGATATAATCAGTTCATCTTACCACAAAGGAGGACATAAACCTTTGGTAACCGGTCTGTGGTATCCCGAAATCATTTGAGATCACGACAATGTTTTCGATAGTGCTGTAATGGAAGGGAAATTTTTTCCTTTTTTTATTTTTACAGTCGTTAAAGTTCGCATGAAGAGTTTTACCTCACATCCCAGATCGAAACCGCGAAGGACGAATTGTTCTTAAAAAAAGCGATTGACTTATGCGGGTCATGTCCCTGATGCAGGAATCTGGCAGGAAAATGTATAGAATCATTCCGGCGATTTCAGGATTGCAGCCAGCACGTCCAGCTGTGAAACATGCACCAGTGCAAACACTTCATCGCCCGGGACAAGCACCGTGCTCCCTCGCGGGATGAGCAGGTTACCCTCACGGATGACCGCGGTCAATACGCATTCCTGGGGCAGGTTGAGATCCCGTACTGCCTTGCCGGCCGCAACCGATCGCGGATCGACCTTGTTTTCAACCAGTGAATACTGCCCTCTCCGGAGTTTCAGGAGCGTCATCACGTCCCCGAGAGACATCTCCTCTGCGATCAGGTGGGCCATCAGATCTGCCTGATTCAGCGGCACATCGACACCCATCGCAGGAGTAAACAGCCACGCATTCTTTGGTATATTCACCCGCGCAATCGTACGTTTGACATTGAACTCGAAGCGGGCAAGGCTGGTGATCACAAGATTCGTCTCATCCGTCCGGGTCACTGCCGCAACCACATCCACATCACGGATACCGGCAGCCTCAAGCATATCCGGATCTGTGCCATTGCCAAAGACAACAACACCTGCGGGCAACTCATGTGCAGCTCTCTCGAATTCTTCCCGCGTGCCTTCGATAACTTTCACCGTATGCCCGTCTGCGAGCAGTATCCGGGCGAGGTAGGTACCGACCTTGCCACCCCCGACAATCATCACGTGCATTGTCATATTATTACCTCTTTTGACATTATGCCAGCCCCATCAGTGCTTTCAAGCGGTCAACGGAAGTCGATGATACGGCGACGTGTATCATGTCGCCATGCTGAAAAACCGTGCCGATGGTTGGTACAAATGTCCTACCACCACGGCTGATTGCAACCACCTGTATCTCACCAGGCACGGTAAGATCATTCACCATCCTGCCGGCAAGCGGTGGCGGAATCTCTGACTCGACGATACCAACCCCCCCGCTTCCCAGCGAGTGAACTATATCCAGCGTTGAGAAGGTGAGGAGCTCGGCAAAGCGTTGCATCCCGAGGCTGACCGTAGAGACCGTCTGGACTCCCAGTCGCCGGTAGATTTCCGATTTCCGGGGATCGTGCATGCGGGCAACAACCTTGGGAACCTTGAACACCTCTTTTGCCAGCCGGGCAACCACCAGATTGATGCTGTCATTCGGCGTAAGGGCAGCAAGGCAGTCAGCCCGTTCTATCCCGGCCCGGATAAGAATATCCCGGTCGAGGGCGTCACCCGTAAATGCCTGGCCCCTGAATGCAGGTTCGAGGCGTTCGAACGCTGAAGGGTCGTTGTCAATCACCGTTACGCTATGTTTGGACATATTCAGGTACAGGGCAAGGCCTGCACCCATCCGTCCGCAGCCAATAATCATAATCTTCACATCATCACCCACATGCATTTTTTCTGGTTGTTCTGCGATCCTTCCACCGGACGATCCCTTTCCGGAGTTCTTCTGCTATCAGCAGCACCGGTGCCCATGCCAGCAGGAACAGCCAGTATTCGGGGGGGAACGCTGCAGTGCCAAAGATCTGCTGCAAGACCGGGACATATACGATCAGGGAGATCACAATGAGTTCTGTTGCAATACCAACCCATATGAACCGGTTGGAGAAGAACCCGATCTCAAATATTGAACTGTGTTCGGTTCTCTGGGCAAGGACATTGCCGATCTGCGTGGTCACGACCGCAGCGAGCGCCATTGCCGTGGCAGAAAGGTAGAGCGTCCCGCTGGAAGGGAGATCCAAGAATGTTCCCCAGTATCCGCTGGTCCAGTACGTAAAGAAAAAGGCCGACATCGCGGCAAGGCTCTGGATCGGGCCGAGCCACAGGTACGCCCGGGTAAGCAGTGAACGAGTAATCACATGCTCTTTCAAATCACGGGGAGGTTTGTCCATCACTCCCGGTTCAGGGTGTTCGGCACCCAGAGCAAGAGCCGGCACTAGGTCCGTGCCAAGATCAATGGAGAGTATCTGCATAACATTGAGGGCAAGCGGGATTCGTCCTCGTGAGAAGGCAAAGAGGATGAAGGGCACTGCCTCGGGAGTGTTGCTGGTGAAAATATACGTGGTAAATTTTTTGATGTTTGCATAGACGGCACGGCCTTCTTCAACGGCATTGACAATGGAAGCAAAGTTGTCATCGGTCAGCACCATATCGGCCGCTTCCTTTGCCACATCGGTGCCGGCAATGCCCATGGCGACGCCGATATCTGCTTTTTTTAGAGCGGGTGCGTCATTAACACCGTCACCGGTAACGGCAACAACATGTCCCATTGCCTGCAGGATACTGACCACCCGGAGTTTGTGCTCAGGAGCCGCACGGGCAAAGATGACCTCCCCCATGAATGCCTCCCGTAACTCATTGTCTGTCATTATGTCAAGATCTGCACCGGTGATTATCCGGGGTCTGTCGACCGTGATGATCCCGATACGTCGTGCAATACTCTCCGCAGTCAGACCGTAATCCCCGGTGATCATGATCACCCGGATACTGGCACGATGACATTTTCCGATTGCTTCTGCCACTTCCGGGCGGGGAGGATCCATCATTGCGACAAGCCCAAGAAATACCAGATCGCGTTCGACAGTTTCAGGGGTGTACGTGGTCACACACTCTGGAAGAATACGCATGGCAACCGCAAGCACCCTTAGTCCGCTACGGGCATACTCATCATTGATACCCATAATCTCATCCCGGAGCTTGTCATTCATCGCACTCTCCTGATTATCAGCCTGAAACGATGTGCAGAGCGTGAGCACCTCTTTGGGAGCTCCTTTGAGATAGATGATCCGCCCCGTTCCGGACTGGTGTATGGTGCTCATCAGTTTTCTGCGGGAATCAAAGGCGAGTTCACGCACCCGCGGGGTTTTTATAAGTTCGGCCTCGGGATCTGTCCCTGCTTTGCAGGCTACCACTTTTAGAGCGGCCTCAGTTGGATCACCGATAATCTTCCACTGGGGGGATTCACTGTCGGGGGGTAGCAGTCGTGCATTGTTGCAGAGACCCGCTGCAGTGATCAAGGTTTTTACATCGCCGGTAACAGTGGGCGGGGCCGGCTGGTCATTCTCCTGTATCGATCCTTCCGGTGCATAACCGACTCCGGTTACCGTGAGATTCCGGTGTGCGACCCAGAGATTCCGAACCGTCATTTCGTTCTGAGTGAGCGTTCCGGTCTTGTCCGTGCAGATAACCGAAGTACATCCCAGTGTTTCAACCGCTGAAAGCCGCTTTATCAGGGCATGTCTCTGTGCCATTCGCTGCGATCCCCGTGCCAGTGCAAGGGTTACCGTTGGCAGCAGCCCTTCCGGGACGAAGGCAACAATCATGCCCAGTCCAAAGATAAAACTCTCGGCAAGGGTAACACCGGTTAATGTCACCATCAGTGCGAAGAACAGCATGCCGATACCGATTGCAATGAACGTGACTACCCGGGTTACATGGTTCAGCTCTTTCTGCAACGGACTCTGTTCTTCTTCCAGGCTCTGGGTCATAAGGGCAATCTTGCCAAATTCGCTTTCCATGCCGGTGGCAAACACGATTGCTTTACCGGTACCGGAGACCACGTTGGTGCCGGCAAAAACCAGGTTGGGGAGTTCGACGCGGGCAAGCCCGGGCTGTAAGATGATCTCAGAGGTCTTGTGTACCGGGCGGGATTCACCGGTAAGGGTTGACTGGTCGACTTTCAGATCAGCGTCCTGAACCAGACGGGCATCGGCAGATATGTGGTCGCCTTCAGAGAGCAGCAGCAGATCACCTGGTACAAGACCTTCGGCAAGGATAACCTGCTCCAGACCTTCCCTTACCACCCTGACATTGTGCGGCAGGAGCTTAAGCAATGCCTCGGTTGCTTTCTCGGCCCGGTATTCCTGCCAGAATGAGAAAAGGCCATTGATTACGTTGACCATCCAGACTGCAACACCCAGCTGGGGCATCTGGGCGATAAAAGCGACAATCCCTCCTGCCCAGAGCAGCAGGGCCATTAAGTGAATGAAATTTGCAAAAAATTTTACATACAGGGATTTTCCCTGGATTTTCTGTAATGCATTGGGTCCGAACCGTTTCTGGTTTTCACTGGCTTCAAGGGTAGTAAGACCCTCAGGGCGTGTGGCAAGAACCCTGAAGACATCGGCAACAGGCAGAGTATGGATAATACGAATGAGGTTGGTAAGATTAGGGATGTCAGTCTCTCCTGTCATATCCTCTTCCCTGCTGCCGGATGAATCCGGCACCGGTCTTGACGTACTTACATTTCCTGTAGCAAGACTCCACGTTCTTGTATTTATAACCTGAACCGTGATCCCTGTGACTCCGGAGTTTCTCTGATATTGCAGAATACTCAAAACCGGATTCACCGGGGATCTGGCAGATCTGCAATCCGGCTGCTCCTTTTATTATGATAAATTCAAACCGGACGCCTTGCCCATACGTCCAGGCCCCCATTATGGAAATATTGGCGATACTAAAAGTATCAAAAACGCTTTTTTCTGATAATCCCGCGAAGTCATCGAAATTTCACTTCAATAATGATCACTTGTAAAGCATGGGCAAAGGGTTTTTATGATATATATATATAATAACGGAATGAGCGATGACGGTCGGAAAATTTCATGATGGACCTGGCATCAGCTAGCAATTATCTGCCGAACAACGTAAGGATTGATATTAAACACATTACAACAATGCTTGACGTAAACCGTAATTCAAGAGCAAAAAACGTGGAAATGTTCCAGATGCGGGGCGTGGTTACCATCAACGGGTTTGGTTCCGATGCATCTGATGAGGGTTCATGCTTCAAAAGATGAAAAGGGTACAGATCATTGGTCCAAAAGAGAAGTTCTCCCGCGTAGTGGACTTACTGTATCATGAAGGCACCCTTCATTTCGAAAATGCCTGCCAGTGCATCTCCTGCGACGAGATATCCTTAAAAAAAATTAACGCTGAAAACGCAGCAGAAGTTCCCAAGGCTCTTGAAAAAATCAGCGTGATCTTTTCCACCCTCCCCATAATTGAAGAAAATTCGGAGCGGCAATCCTTAATCTATAACGAATTGGTGGAGGAAACTCTGGATCAGACTCTAGCCCGGTCAAAGCGGATTATCAATGAACTTGAGTTGACCACAAAGGAGCTGGCGACCAGAAAAAGCGAACTGTCGTTCACCATCACGTCATTGATGAGGTATGAAAAAGTTATTCAGTCTCTCGAACCGGTGGAACAAAATCTGCCAATTCACGAGGGATTCGAAGTCGTCGTCCTACTGATTCAAAAACAGCATAATGATATCATTAACCTCATCGAGTCCGAGATTGAGAGGATCACAAGAAACCATTTTGAGATGGCCAGCATCGTTACGGATGAAGAGACCATCGCAGCAGTCGTAGCGTACAATAATAACTATTCACAAGAGGTCCATTCCTTTATTTTTTCGGCAAATGTGAACGAGATACGGCTTCCGCAGGAATTCATGGGAAAACCGTTCAAAGACATGCTTGCGTTGATCCTCCGGAATCAGCACGAGGCAACCGAGGAACTGGCTCTGCTCGATACGCGTCTTTTGGATCTTTCAACAAAGTGGTATCAGGAACTCTCTTCCCTTAAAAAAATCCTTGAAGATGTGAATGAAGAACTCCAGATATATTCCAACGCCGGGCAATCTGAACATTGCTTTGTAATTCTCGGCTGGATTCCCCAAAAATTTTTTAAAAGGACGCAAAACGACCTGCAAACGGAATTTCAGAACCGTGTGGTAATGGTTGATCTTGAGGTAACTGCCAAGGATCTGGAACATGCACCCACATTCTATGATAATCCCTGGTTTGTCAGGCCGTTTGAATTTTTTATGAAGCTTGTATCTCCTCCAGATTCCCGTGAGGTTGATCCGAGCCCTATCCTTGCGATTTTTTTCCCGTTTTTCTTTGGGATCATGGTAGGGGATATTGGGTATGGTCTGGTGATCCTTGTCTTTGCCCTGCTGATGAAAAAGAAGTTTGAATCCATAGAATGGCTCACTCAGCTGATGAATATCCTGATCATCTCCTCAATCCCTGCGATCTTATTTGGATTCTTTTTCGGGGAGTTCTTCGGGAATTTCGGGGAGATGATGGGGTGGCTTCACCCGGTGCAATTCCTCGGCATCACGTGGAACCGGGCTGAGGCGATCATCCCTATGCTCATCCTCGCCGTCTCGATTGGCGTAGTCCACATCTTCCTTGGCCTTGCACTTGGCATGCGCAATGCTGTTATTCTCAAGAACAGGAAACACCTTGCAGAACGTTCGGGAATGCTCCTGATGATCACCGGGCTCATCCTCTTACTGGTAACATTTGCCGGTGTGTTGCCGGAAAACACGGCCTATCCCGCAGCAGTCCTCATGATCATTGGTCTCCCCCTCATCATTTTCGGCGCAGGGGCGTTTGGCACCATTGAGGTGATGAGCACGGTGGGGAACATCCTCTCGTATGCCCGGTTGATGGCAATCGGCATGGCATCGGTCATCCTTGCGATGGTCGCAAACAGGCTTGGGGGTTCAATGGAGGTCCTCGTTGTCGGGATCATCATTGCAGCTCTGTTACATACCCTGAACATTATCCTTGCCATGTTCAGCCCAAGCCTGCACGCAATACGACTTCATCTAGTGGAATTTTATTCAAAATTTTATAAGGGGGAAGGAATGATGTACAAACCTTTTAAAAATGGAAAAAAATGATGAATGAGTAACAATACGAGAGGGAAAATCGCTTCTTTTCTGTTACCCTGGCTCTGTTGAAACCCTATTTTTTTTATTGTTCGTTTATTGTCTTACGGCTGTCAGGAGTGTGGCCCCTCTCTCCCCCTGTGGGGGAAGCAGCCCAAGAGGAGCGTCGCCATGACACCCGTTTGGGGGTTTTCATCAACCTTATGGGGGCTTTCGCATAGAACGTCGGGATTATACCGCTGCCGGTTCCTTCTTCTTTGGCCCTGCCACGGTAAACTTCTCAAGACCGCCCCGGGCAGTCATTACCGGGCGGTACTGATTGTCCATGATAAGGCATTTCGTGGGGCAGACATCCACACACACAGCACAAACCACACAGCGCATCTGGTCGATCTGCCACGTCTTCTCCTTGACCTCGACACAGATTGCCTGGGTCGGGCACTTGCGCTGGCAGGACCGGCAGGTAATGCACCCGTCCGGATTGATCTTCACGTGCCCGCGGGTAGCATCGGTCTTCTTGGCCGGTTTTGCCGGATACATCAGGGTGGCCGGGCGGGAGAACACGCTATTTAATACGGTTTTTGTCATCTCGAAAAATGTCATCGTCGCATCACCTCTCCGCACACCCGATACAGGGATCGATGGTCAGGACAATCACCGGCACATCCGCAAGTTCGCATCCTTTTAAGAGCGTAACAAGCGGGGGAATGTTGGTGAACGTGGGGGTCCGAACGCGGTGCCGGACAAGGTTCTTCTTGCCGTTGCCCTTGATGTAGTGGATGACTTCTCCCCGTGGCTGCTCAGCCCTTGAGAGATATTCGCCATCCGGTGCACCGTTCACTTTCATGTCAACCGGCCCGTCAGGGATCTTCTTTGCGCACTGCTCGATGATATCTATTGAGGTGAACATTTCCTTTGCCCGCACGGCACAGCGGGCATAACAGTCCCCATCGTGTTCCACTACAGGTTTGAAGTTGATCTTTCCGAAAGCCGCGTAACCGGTCTCGCGGATATCGATCGCAAGACCGCTGCCCCGTGCCGTGGGGCCTACCGCACCAAAGTAATAGGCATCCTCCTTCTTGAGAACCCCAATTCCTTTCAGCCGGTGCTGGATCGAACTGTCGTGCAGGAACACATTCGTGAGATCCTGGAGTTCGTGCTCGATCCCCCTGAGCCCCTTGACCATCTCATCGAGTTTTTCAGGAGATATATCCCGCCGGACGCCGCCCACCTTGCAGACACCCTGGATGACCCTGCCACCTGTGGTTGCTTCGAGGTCATCAAGGATATGCTCACGGAGCCTCCATGCATTCATGAATACGCTTTCAAAACCCATACTGTCTGCAAAGCAGCCAAGCCAGAGCAGGTGCGAGTGCAGCCTTGAGTATTCCGACCAGATAGTCCTGAGATACTGGGCCCGCTCCGGGATCTCGAGACCCATTATCTGCTCAATACCCTGCACATAGGTCTGGCTGTGGATGAAACTGCAGATACCACAGATCCGCTCCGCAATGAAGACGTACTCGGTGTATTCCCGTTTCTCCACGAGTTTTTCAAGACCCCGGTGGACATATCCGATGGTCGGGATGACATCTACGACTTTTTCATCCTCCAGTACAAGGTCGAGGTGGAGGGGTTCAGGAAGCACCGGGTGCTGGGGGCCGAAAGGGACGGTTATTTGTTTAGACATGCGTCGTCCTCCTTTACAATGGTCACGCTGAAAGGATGTTTGATTGCTGTCTTGTAGAACGTGCCCTTGAAATCGATATTGATCCCTTTCACATGGATACCATACAGGTCATGAATCTCGTTCTCGTATACAAACGCACCAAAGTATATTCCGCTGATGCTGGGAATTTCGTCTGCCTGTTTTACGGTAATGCGGTAGTTTGTGAGCTTGTAATCTTTGTCATAAACATAGAGAATCTCGAAGTTGTCTTCGATCTTCGTGCACCCGATCTGAACCAGACGGTTGCCGTCTTTCTTTGCCTGCTCGGCCTTCGTAACTACGTCCCCGACACTGATCGGGAGAATTGTCTGTGGTTCCATCATTGTGCACCTCCTTCCGCGTGCCTGTGGTGTTCTTTATGACCGTGATCGGTTACCATGGGAGAGCTCACCTTTTTGATCCGTTTTTCCTCAAGAATGCCCCACGCAGTGACAATCCCGTCGATAATGGACTCTGGGCGTGCTGCGCACCCGGGCACGTAGACGTCAACCGGTATGAGTTTATCGATGCCTCCGGCAACATTGTAGCATTCCCGGAACACTCCTCCCGAACAAGCACAGATACCGACTGCAACAACCGCTTTCGGATCCGGGATCTGGTTGTAGATGTTCTGGATGACCTCGCGGTTCTGTTCATTGATCGAACCGGTCACAACAAAGATATCCGCATGTTTGGGGTTGCCCGTGTTGATGATGCCGAACCGCTCGACATCATACATGGGGGTGAGGCAGGCAAGAATCTCTATATCGCAGCCATTGCAGCTCGAGGCATCGTAATGAATGATCCACGGGGATTTTGCAAGGTAGGTCATGGAATACCTCCCGACAGGAAGTAGAGTGCAGCAAGGTTGACCACGCCCACGACGGCAGCAATCAGCCACGAGCTCTTCACCAAAAACTGCCACCGGACACGGGCATTTGTATTGTCGATGAGTATCTCTAACAGGTAGACGATGATAACGGCAGCTACACCAATCAGCGGGTTGAACCCGAAGAAGAGGTATACAAACCCGAGCAAAAAGACTGTCTCGTACCAGTGGCTGACCTCGATGAGACCGAGTGACGGGCCGGAAAATTCTGTGGTTACACCCTTTACAATCTCCTGATGAGCGTGATGCGATGTCGAGATATCGAATGGTGATTTGCGCAGCTTGATGGTCAGCACGTAGAGGAAACCGAGGAAGATACCGGGGATGAGAAGGACAACAGGTGTCGTGCTCGATGCAATATCGTTGACATTGAAGCTGTTCGTTGCGACAAACATACCCACCGCAGTCAGGATTACCATCGGTTCATAGGCCATGATCTGGAGCAGTTCCCGCTCCGCCCCGACATAACTGTAGGGAGAATTCGCGGCAAACGCACCCAGTACAAGGAAGAGCTGCGACAGCGTAAGGGCAAAGATGACGAGCAGCAGATCCCCGCCGGCAAAGAAGAGTGCCCCGGTGAAAACCATGAAGATGATGTAGCAGATGGCATAGAATATCTGCGTCTCATTCACTACGGCCTGCTCTTTTTCAAAGAGCTTGCCCACATCATAGAATGGCTGCAGGATTGAAGGGCCGACCCTGCCCTGCATGTGTGCAGTGATCTTCCGGTCAATACCTGCAACCAGCCCTCCGACAACAGGTGCCACGAGGATAAAGACAGCAGCCCAGACAATATTGATCACAGGAACACCCCCCGCAACGCGGTTGCAATAAACATGATGCCGATGATGGCTGAACAGATCCAGATCCCGGCGGTTCTGAGTTTCGTTTCACCGAAATACTCGTGGAGATAGTAGTTGGAGAGCACCGTCTTTTTCTGCATGCCCAGAGACCCGGAGAATCGCATATCGTGGGTAGTAGTTCTGCCACCCATGTAGGGGGGCACATGCTTGTGCTTTCTCTGGGGAATCAGGATGCTCAACGGGAGGCCAACGAGGAGGAGGAGCATCAGGATCATGATGGTGATATTGCCGAGCGACAGCTGGGCTACGTGACCATAATTTGCCATGAGATAGGGTTCGAGAAGTTTTGTCGACAGCAGCGGGAAGACCAGCGTGGTGATGATCGAGAGCCCGGCAAGTGATACCAAGGCCGCCCACTCGCTGTGATCAACTTCCCCTTCAATGTTCTTACTGTCAGAAGTAACGGCAATAATCTTGCCCATCCATTTGGTCCAGAAGAAGACCGTCATGGCACTACCAAAGGCAAGAATGATGACAAACAGGAAACCGTAGGGTACATCGATGAACGCCCGTATTGCCGCCCACTTGGAGATCAGCATACCAAACGGTGCAAGGAACATACCGGCAATACCGATCACCATCATTGCAGCAATCCTGGGCATGCGCACGATGAGCCCGTTCATGTCATCGATCTCGCGGCTCTTGATCCGGTGTTCGACAGATCCGACCGAGAGGAAGAGCAGAGATTTGGAGATAGCGTGGAACACAATCAGGAGGATTGCAGCCCAGATCGCCTCGTAGGTCCCGATCCCGGCGCAGGCAACAATGAGACCGAGGTTTGCTATAGTTGAATAGGCAAGTACCCGTTTTGCATTGCTCTGCGATATCGCAATACCGGATGCGATAAGGAAGGTGAGCGCTCCTACCATGGCTATCAGATATCCGGTGAAGGTGGACTGGAAGATGGGGGCAAGCCTGACGAGAATATAGACACCGGCTTTGACCATGGTGCTGGAGTGGAGGAGTGCCGAAACCGGAGTCGGCGCCACCATTGCACCTACAAGCCAGGAGGAGAACGGCAGCTGGGCTGCCTTGGTGAGACCGGCAAACCCGATAAGAGCTGCCGGAATGAGGGCGATGACTTTGCCGGATGCGAGCAGCGCGTCAAGTCCCATGATGCCGTTGCCGAACATGGCAAGGTAGATGATAGCGCCGGCAAATGCAACCCCGCCAAGAAGGTTCATCCACAGGGCAGAAAAGGCATTATTGGTGGCTTCCTCGGTCTTTGTATACCCGATCAGGAGGAAGGAACACAGCGTAGTGACTTCCCAGAAGAAATAGACCCAGAGGATATTGTTGGAGAAGACCAGCCCGAACATGGCGGCAATAAAGACGAACATGATCGCAAAGAACCATGGTCGCCGGTCCGGCATCTCCGGGTGGTGTTCGTGGAAGAACTTCATGTACCCCAGCGAATACACGCAGATGAGACTGCCGATGATACCGATGATGAGTGCCAGGATATTGGAGAATTCATCGATGAACAGGTTTGACTGCACATGGATGGTGTGGGCGTATACCAGTTCGAAGTAGAGCATTACTACGGACTGGACAAGGATAAGCGCCACGACAAGCCACTTTTTGTGCACGATACCGAGATACAGGATGAATGCGGCAATCAGCATCTCAAGGATGAACATGAGAATACCGGTCGGTTCTCCCGGGATGATCGAGACCAGCAGGGCCCCCTTATTATAGGTCGATATCAACAGGTAGACACTGACAATCCCAATCGCCAGTGCGGACAGTTTCACAATCCAGTCGCGTTCGATGTCTTTTTTTGCCAGAAACAAAAAGAACGCGGCGATGAGCGGAAACAGGATGAGAAATATTAACAGTTGCGCAAGTTGCACCAGATACCCTCCTTCAATGAATATGAGAATTTATCATTATTAATCATAGTGAATTGCGCATGGCCGGCATACTGCGAAAAACCTGCAAAAATACTATAATTCGTGAAAAAAATGTTGAAAAATAGCGGAAAAACCTGAAAACCGGGTAAAAGTCGTCACAAACCAGGAAAAACACGCTGGTGCTTCACCTGCCAACATGGGATAAGAGGGTGGTGCAGAGCCGGATTAAAGATAAAAGTTTAATGTTCCAAAAAAGCACTAATGATCTCTTAGGATGGGTTGTGGAAAAAGTCGGGGATATCCCGGGAACCGTTGCGCCATCCTTTGGTTCCAGTCTGGCAGATCTCTGCCGATGCCAATTTATCATACCTGGTGTGTTATCCGGATTCTCTTCCAGCGGTACGGTCTCGTGCAGTCAATACGCTAATAGTCCCGTTAGGTTGCAGGACTCCTGCCGGCACAGCAGGGAGGTCATGGAATGATCGACTTTGTATTACTCATCGTAATTGCGATATGTATCATCGCACTGGGACTCGCAGCAATCCTGACGCGTAACCTCCTCTCACAGGATCAGGGAACGCCCAAGATGCGCGAGGTTGCCGATGCGATCCGGGTGGGTGCAGAAGCATTCATCAAGCGCCAGTATTCGACTATCGCCGTGCTTGCCATCGTATCAGCAGTGGTGATCTTTGGTATTTATTATTTCACCGGACAACAGGCGATTGCCCTCGCTACGGCAGCCGCGTTCATCGTCGGTGCAGCCTGCAGCGCAGTTGCCGGCGTCGTTGCCATGTGGATTGCCGTAAGGACCAACATCCGCACGGCAGCAGCAGCCCAGACCAGCGACGGGAAGGCACTTGACTTCTCATTCCGCGGCGGGGCAATCTCCGGCCTGATCATCACCTCGATGTCACTCCTTGGTGTCTCGCTCACCTACATTGCGCTCGGTGCAGACCCGACCCATACCCCGTTCGTCATCATCGGGTTCGCCTTCGGTGCCTCGTTCGTGGCACTCTTCGCCCAGCTCGGTGGCGGTATCTACACGAAAGCCGCTGACGTCGGTGCAGACATTGTCGGTAAAATCGAGGCCGGTATCCCCGAAGACGATGTCCGGAACCCGGCTACTATTGCAGATCTCGTCGGCGACAATGTCGGTGACTGTGCAGGCCGTGGCGCTGACCTCTTCGAGTCCACTGCAGCCGAGAACATCGGTGCAATGATCCTCGGTGTCGCGCTCTTCCCCATCTTCGGCGTGAACGGTATCCTCTTCCCGATCGTCATGTGTTCGCTCGGTCTCCTCGCGAGTATGATCGGTATCCTTTCCGTCAAGGGAGTCGATGGTGCCGACCCGATGGACGCCATGAACCGCGGGTACTACATCACTGCAATCATCTCTGCGTTCTTCCTCTTTGGCGGAGTCTATTACCTCCTCGGTGCAACACCCGGCTGGATGTACTTCGTCCTTGCAGGTTTCATTGGTATTGCCCTTTCCGTAGCCTTCCTCAGGGTCACCCTCTACTATACCGACCACCACTACCGGCCGGTGCAGGATATCGCTGACGCTTCTGAGACGGGCGCAGGAACCAACCTCATCATGGGATTCTCGGTCGGTCTTGAGACCACCGCGGTTCCGGCTGTCCTTATCGGCGTGTCCCTCCTCGCTTCGTACTGGTGCGGGACCATGACCGGTATCCCTCAGGGCGGCCTCTACGGCACTGCCGTTGCAACCATCGGTATGCTGATGGTCTGTGCCTACGTCCTTACCATGGACACCTTCGGCCCTATTGCCGACAATGCCGGCGGTATCGTCGAGATGAGCCAGGCCCCTGACGAAGTCAGGCACCGCATGGACAAGCTCGATGCAGCCGGCAACACCACAAAGGCACTTACTAAAGGGTATGCCATCGGCAGCGCGTCCCTCGCGGTATTCCTGCTTTTCAACGCCTACATGGCTGACATTGCCAAGCTCACCGGCAAGGCATTCGATGTTGTCAACCTGGCAAACGTAAACGTCTTTGTCGGGGCACTCATCGGCGCAATGCTCGTCTTCCTTTTTGCAAGCCTCGCCATCCGCGCAGTCTCCAAGACCGCCCAGTCCGTGATCGATGCAGTCCGCATCCAGTTCAAGGACCCGGCAATTATGGCAGGCACCAAGAAGCCAGACTATGCAGCAGTTATCGATATCACCACCCAGGGTGCGCTGAAGAACATGGTCCTTCCCGGCGCCCTTGTGATCGTGTTCCCCATCATCATCGGTGTCACCATGAAGTACGAAGCACTCGCCGGCTTCCTCATGGTAGCAACCATCACCGGTATCCTGATGGCACTCATCCTCAACAACAGTGGTGGTGCATGGGACAATGCCAAGAAATACATTGAGACCGGTGTCCATGGCGGCAAGAAGAGCGAGGCCCACAAGGCAGCCGTCATCGGGGATACCGTCGGCGACCCGTTCAAGGACACTGCCGGCCCATCGCTCCACGTGCTCATCAAGCTCCTTGCGACCCTGACGCTCGTGCTCGCGCCGCTCTTTATTTAAAAAAACTTTTTTTTATTCCTGTCAGATTTTCAGGAACTGCCGTCTCAGGTACCAAGACAATCATTTATCATCCAATGCCGGATACTACTCATGGATCCGCAGGAACACATCCTCATTATCAGCGCAGGTGATAGTATCCATAAAACCTATCCTGCTGTTCTTAAGGATCTCCGGACGGTCACGCACACATTCATCTTTGCTGAAAAAGAGGTCTACACCAACTCGGCTCGGGATGATGCCCAGAAAAGGACGTGGAAGTGTACCATCCGCGACGCGATTGATGAAGTAAATACAATCTCCCTTTCCCGTAAGATATCCTGTGCACTGGTCTTTATCGATGCGGCAGCGTTTGATTCGATTCGTGATCCGGTTCTCGGTATTTTCAGCGACCATCCGGAAGCCCGGTACTCGTTTGATATCTCTGCTGGATCAAAACGTCTTTCGATGGGCTTGTTCTCGATGTCGTTGTGGGTGGAAGGCGACTCATATTATGCATTCGGTAATTCCCCCCCGCGAAGAGTGCCGGTTCCCACACTACCCATAAAAAACCTGCCGGCCGATCCGTACTACCTCGTAATCCTCACCATTCTCTTCCGGGGACAGGAACACGGGAAGAGAGGGAGGACTCTGGGGCCGA
>Ga0074195_1001916_pt1 | contig 26027 bp, 42 predicted proteins | sample EPASupsiteHSE623_FD_64525 | JGI IMG/M metagenome (GOLD analysis project Ga0074195, IMG submission 64525) | Bioremediated contaminated groundwater from EPA Superfund site, New Mexico - Sample HSE6-23 | ecosystem: Environmental > Aquatic > Deep subsurface > Groundwater > Contaminated ... | reverse complement strand
ATACCTCACTAACTATCAGAGATATGCTTGTGGCTCCCCTCGTTAGCACCAGTCTCGGAGCTGTTTAATATGCTAACTAATCCGAGAGGGGACATAAACATACCTCTGGATTGATTATTTTAATCTGAATTATTGTAAGTTAATATTGCTTTTTCGCCACCATATTCTAATAATGGACTGTCACTTTGACAATGTGGACATTGTGGTAGTATTTCAACTTCAATCCAAGCTTCGGTTATCCAGCTATCAATAACTTTTAATGGCAAACTAAATCTTTTAATCCATTGTTCAATATCTTCCTTTTTAGGGTATTCCCCACAAATACTATCGTCAACTTTCCAATAAGATAAATCAATCAATTCAGAGACATGCTTAATCTTGGGGGTAAGGATTTTAACCTTACAGACGTATGCCTACACAATAGCATAATCTACTGTGCGTATTTCCTTAATTAGAGGAACGATTGTCTTCTGATTAGGCAACTTAATGCTTTCTTTCATAGGTAGCTTCTTGCCACCACCCCAAGATAAAACATACCTCTAGATTGATTATTTTAAAATTATTATTATTGTTAAACCAACTATTGACCAACCGATAATATTTAATGTTTTTAAGATTTCATTCAAACTATTTAAGATTAGTATTTCTTCATTCATATTTGGTTAAGGTTATTCTTTATCTCTTTTTCTTTTATTATCGACATAATTAATTGACATCTCCTCGCAAGCGTTGTAATCTCCAACCCTCTTTAAGTACCAACTGCCACCATCAACGCTTATTGCCCCGCAAGAACATCTAACAAAGTCGTGTCTATTACAAGAGCGAATAATATCTCCACACTTCTTGCATTTAACTTGGTTGGCGAAAATATCACCAACTCCTAGTTTTCTTCTCTCTTCTTGTGGTGTCCCTTGTGGACAAAATGTTTGGTAATCTGTTTTCATTTCTTTAAATTAATAGCATCTAATACTTCTTGCTTTCCTTCTAATACTTTTTCCCTTCCAAATAAATCTGCTACTTCAAAAATTGTATCCATATCAACATTTTCTAACCAGTCGCTAAAAGAATCTGGGATGTCATCATCTAAAACCGTTGGCTCTACTTTTACAAAATATTCCATTAAGTATTGTTCAAAGTTTTGTTTCATTTTATTTGAATAATTCTTTTCTTAATTTTTCTCTTAACTTTAACTCCCAATAATCTCTGTTGAAATTAGTTTTTATATGGCAACTAGGACATAAAGAAATAAGATTATTAGGGTCTAAATTTTCTTTATCGTAATCTATGTGATGGACGTGTAAACTTATTTTTATTTTATCTTGATGTTTTCCGCACCATTGACATCTATGTCCGTCTCTTTCTCTGATATATTTCTTTAAACTTTCTCTCCATTCGAGGGGATATGGAAATCTTGAAGAACCACCATTCCAACTTCCAGACTTAATTCCACTGTTCGCTATTCCTATTTTTCTCTTGGTTTCCTCTGTATGTGGTCTTTTTCTTCCTATCCGTGCTAATCCTATATTTCTTTTATGTTCTTCGGTAAATGGTTTACGTTTTTTATATGGATGCTTCTTGCCCTTATTGGCTCTACTTATCTTTTTCTTCGTTTCTTCTGAACAAGGATTCCTTTTTTTACTCTTTTGAAATTCACTTATTTTCTTTTTATGCTCTTCTGATAATGGTGGATGTCCATTTATTATATTGTATTTTCTACCAAGATGAGATTTCGATAGTTTTCTTTTTGTTTCATCAGACATCGGCTTCCTTTTAAGTCCTATTTTCCTTTTGTAAACTCCTTTTGGCATACTATTTAAAAAGTTCTAATCTTAATCGTTTGCGAAGTTCCGCTCTAAATTCGTTTCTCATTCTTCTTTCTGGAACTAATACTTTTTCTCCGAATAATCCTATCTCGGTCTCTTTCTCATCTTTACCGATTAACTCAATAGCATAAAGACCAAAACAATCAAGCCAATCAATTAATATAGATTCAAATATTTCTCCATCTGTTTGCAGACAATATCTGTAATCTTTAATTATGTCGCTTTTAGTCTTCATAGTTGGAAATAAATTCTTCTAATTGTTCTCTTGTGTTGTTTTTATTGCCATATATCTTGTGGAATTTAGTGTGTAATTCTTCAGTCATTGTAATTCCATTTTCTATAGATGTTCTTAACTCTGGAAAATCTGCGAAGTTATTTATGTGGTGGACATTTAATTTAACTCCATTTTTTCCACTTATTTGGCAAGTATAATTATCTCTTTCAAGGCAAGAATCGTGCCACAATCTATATTCATATGATTTTCTGATAGTATCATTGACTGGGTTAATTCCACCTTTCCAATTATAGTGATTTTCGCCTTTATTTAATTTGCTTCTTAATAATCCTTCACTAACTTTTTTCTTTATTTCTTCACTAAGTTTTGTTCCTTTTTTCGGAGATGGTTTTCCTAAATGTGATAGTCTAAATTTTTCAATATCTTCCTTACTTCTCTTTTTACCAGTCCAATAACCAATTTGACCAATGTGAGATTTTCTTAATTTCTCTATTGTTTCTGGAGACACTTTCTTTCCCCTATTTCCATCTCCTATTTTCTTTTTGGTTTCCTCAGAGCAAGGTTTTCTTTTCCACCTTTTTACTCTTTTATAAATTCCTCTCGGCATATTATCTTTCTCCTCTTAAAAAATTACTAACATCTTCGTCTTCTTCAAAATCTTCTTCATATTCTATTCCGTATCCAACTATGTCAATTATATCTTGATTGATTTGTTTGGCTCTGTTAAAATCTTTCATATCCAAAGCAGTATCAAGTTGTTGTTTTAATTCCTCTGCTATTTGGTCGTTTGTTTTATTTGACATAATTCGTTTTATTTATTTATAATTCTCTTATAGGTAGAAGCATCGGTTTACCTCTACTCATAAAAGAACTATAATTTGGGCGAGTGGTTGCAGTCGTTCCACATTTGCTATGCCTAGCCGTATTCTGACAATATACGAACGCCCAATTAATTATTTCTTTATTTTTATATATTTACCACAATCCTCTTTTGTGTATTCCATTTTTAATGACTTTGCTAACTTACCCAACTTATCAAAACAAGAACTATTACTGTTAAGATATTCATTGTGTTGTTTTTCTATTTTGTTATCAAACTTTGAAATCTTACCATCTTGTCCATTGATTCTTTTTTCTAGTACTTTTATTTCTGCTTCACCCTTCTCAATTCTTCTAATAAGATAAACAATAAGCCCATCATCAGCCATAAAAGTTATGCTTCTACCTGTTTCAATTCCATTTGAAGGTATTGTAATTGTGTTGGTTCTTGAATTTTTAACACCAAACCATTTGCCCGACTTTCCTAATAATGACTCCCTAACTATTTTATCTTTAAACATATGTTTTTTGTTATTAATTATTGTCTTTGGGGCTAATTTATAATTCGCCCAAGCCCCCGTATGCGAGACCAGAATAACGATATGAAAGATTGTGATTATAATAACTTCTTTAATTACCTAACAGGTTTATCACATATCCCCGTTTATCCTAGTAAACCCACTATATCACATAAAAGTTTATCGGTCAAGAGCTTATTAAACTGTGCTCTTTTTTTCTTGCTTGTTCCTTTTTGTAATATTTATTAACAGCTAAATAATGTTTCTTTTTTGTGTCGGGGTCTTCAAGTCTCTTTCTCATATATTCTCTATCTTTAATTTTCTTTTTTTCTTTTTCTTTTAAATAAAACTCTTTATCTTTTGTGCCGACCAACAATCCCTTTTCTTTTATTTCCTTGACTACTTCTTTAAAATTCTTTTCACCTCGACATATAGAACACTCATCTTCCCTGTAATAAAGTTTATGTACTGGGCAATAGTTAGCTTGCCTTATTTCTTGGTCTGATAATAAATCTATAAACTTCTCACGCTCTTTAAATGTTTCTTCAATAGCATCCATATTTCCAAGACCACCATACTCTTTATCGTCAAATTTAATAAAATTATATTTCATATATTTATTAATTAAATATTATCACACTTCCTTTAAAAAGTCAACCCCCTGACCCCCCACTTGACCGATAAAAGAAAAAAGTGTATAATGTTAATAGAGGGTAATATTGTTCGGGTATAAAGATGGAGTCATTTACCCGAGTGGCTCCGTTTTTCTATCTGCAACATAAACGAAGTTAACATACGAACCCATACGAGCATTAAACGGGTAGATAAGGGATAATAACTCGTCAATCCTTATCAACAATAATCTAATAAAGTATGTAGGCCAAGCCCGTAAAACTGACTTACGGGGACTTATTAATCGGAAGGGGTGATAACCCTTAGACACAGAAAATCGGGATAATCCCGAGGGGATACAACGCCCCCGAGCAAATCATATACCATAGATTAAAATGGTTATACGACATATAAAAGAAAGTTTTTAAAGGTGATTCCGTTGGGGTCTTCCTTCTAAAAACATACTTTAATCTTTTTTATACCTACTATATATCCTACTTTATACCTTACTTTAATTAAGGTTTTCAAACTTTACAAACTCTATTTCAATTTCTTCTTTTTGGTCGGTTTTCATTTGCCATTCCATTTTTTCTCTTTTTCCATTGACCAAATCTTTAAATTGTTCTACATCAAACTCATCTATTTTAATTGTTATTTTTTGCATATTATTTAATAATATCCCTTACCTCCAATTATATCTTGTCGACCGCCAATTCTTAAAAACATTCTCCACCATTTCTTGGAGTGCCCAGTACGAGAACCCTTGTGGTTAGTTTCCCAATTTAATTTTACGTGGGCAATTTCGTGCAATAATATATTTTTTATTTCATCATCGTTAAATATTAACGAAGCCCAATCATTAAAAGCCATAACTTTTTGTCCTTTGCGATTAAAATAGACAAAGGCATTGCTTGCATTATAGATTTCTTGGAAGAAAAAATCATATTTATTGCTTTCGGAAAAAAAGAAAAACGGTACTTTAATATTATACTTCTTAAAAAGATTATTTTTATAATCCAATATAACCCCTTTTCTTTTCTCTCTTTCAAGGATTGATTGCGTCAGTATTATTTTTTCTTTTAAAAAAAACATAAATCTTTGTTTTAAGCGTTCTAATTTTGAAAGATGATGATTATATCACATTGCCGACCAAATGCCCCTCAGAAGCGATTATAGGGCTTCTGGTTGCATTATAGAACGTGTTATCACCTTGAAACCAGCCAAATAATTACTATCATAAAATATATAAGAATAAATAGCAATATCTTCTTAATATTTGGCGGTGGCTTCATTTTAAAGTACATCTCCCAAGGATTAAAAATGTCAAGGGTCATAGCTTTTCAATTATCTTTTTTATAAAAGAATGGTCGTTTTCCCTTATTGCCTTTTCAAGTCCTGACTTATGGCAATTTAAACGATGAAGTCCGTATTGTAGGAAAGATTTTAAAATAAAAGCCTCCACTCCTGAAACTTCTATTGTTGTCCTTGTTGACAAAATTGGTTCTTGTTTTATTTTCATTTTTTTAAATATTCTTTAATTTGTTTATTATGTTTATCATTTATCTCTTTTGTGTTAGTTGGCTGATATGTAGAATAAAATGCTTGAAAGCACTCCCAACATAAATAGACCTTTTTGTCAACCTTAACTCCGTTTGTTGCTTTGGAACATTTTGAGCATTGCCTTGTCATATGTTTGATAATAATACTTTCATTATTTTATAATTTTCTTTATCTTCGTGACAATTCAACTCTTCTTTTGCCTCTTTTTTATTCTTAAAGATTGATAGTTCTGCCTCTCCACCATAATAATGAGATAAATCACCAGAAGATTTTTTAACTACTGTGTAGTATTTTGTTTTCATATGTTATTTATATATTAACACTTCTATTTTTAAAAGTCAAGTTACATTATTAGTTTTTCTTCTTTATACTTTTCAAACCATTCGGGTAAGGTTATTTTCCAGTCAACCAAACCAGAACGAACAGGTAGCTTGACTCTTTCGGGCAACCAATCAAAGAATACATCAAACTCGCTATCTTCTATGTTTTCAATGGTCTTTGCCCTGTTTAAAGCTCTTGCCTTGTCAAAGATTTTATCCATTTTGTCATTATAGCGTTGACTTTCTGTTTTATAATTTGCCATATTATTTTATAAGCAATATATCACCTCCTTACTTGCAAATGCACCTCAGGAGGAAATATATGAGCCTTGTTATTATCTATATTTACTGATTATATCTTCAATAGCGTTGAATATTGCTGGTAAAACTATTTCATTAATTCTCTTTTCTTCAACTTCATTTTTGATTATATTTTGACAAGGATTTTTTGTCATATGAGAACCACCCCTTCCCAATACTTCCGCTGTTTCTTTTAAAGAGTATGCTGTCAAAACTAATTCACAAAATGTCCAGATGTCTTTATCTTCTTTGATAGTTAAACTTTTCCCAAAATGTTCCCTAATTGCATCGTATAAGTTTATTTTATTGTTTAATCCATTTAAATGATAGTGACAATCTTTGTTGCCTAAATATCCAAAGCCCCAATACCAACCACAATCCCAATTTGGGGCTGAAAGATATATACATTCATTGTTAACTTTTCCCATTAAAAATCTTGATGTAAACTTTGTTTGTGTCATATTTTTATATTACTTTTATTAAATTATTTACTAACACCACGAACAGAACCAATTCTACTAAACTTATTACTTGCCATAATTGACAAGCTCTTTTTGCTTTGTGATACTTTTTGATGTAATTCATATGATTTCAATTTTATAATTCTCAACCTTACTAATTTCAACCCAAACATCGAATAAAGCTATTTCGTTTTTTCCTTTTTCATCATTAAATATTTCGGTTTTACCCCTATAAATATAACCAATAGCTTTTTGATTGCCGTCTTTATCGTCAATAAAAACGTTTGTCATTGGCTTATTTTTATATGTTATTTCCATACCGTCTTGCCTAATAATATCGGCAATAACATTATGTATATTTAACTTTTCGTCTATTGAAAAAACCTTATTTTTGATATAACTATCTTGCCAAAATTTACCCGAATTATCACTATAACTAACATTTAAAAGTATTTTTTGCATCTTATTTTAAAGGTATATTATCCTTGCCAGCTATGAGTACAAAACCTTAGTAAAGGTTAGTAAACCTTGCCAGAAACGATATTAAGACCCTTGTTATTTTGTTTTTACTTTACTAATTATCGACCCCTTATTATTGCCCGCTAATTAAACGGGCAAGGTATAAAGGGATTAATTGTTTTTTTCGCTTTTTTCTAACTGTTTTATAACTAATTCTCCCTTTTTAGTGATATCGGTTATCAATACATTGCTAGAGGCTATAATCAACGCCACATTTTCAGTATTTTTAATCTTTCCGCTAAACATTGCTTGATATACCTTTTGCATTGCTTTCGGTGTTATCATATTTTTATTTTTGCCGTCCAATTAAAGGAGTAGGCATTATTTATTATTAAGATATTGCTTTATTTTTTCAATCTCCTCTTCATCTAGGTAAAAACGCAATGTCTTTCCCTCTTTTGAAATGGATATTACAACAAACTCTTCATCATGCCTAAATTCAAGACATTTTCCCGTTTTACTTTTTAAATATATGTTTTCCATACTTTTTGCTCTTGCTGTCCCAAGGGCGTGACTTTCTTATGTTTATATAATGGCAGAGTATGAACATATTGTCAATAGGGCAAAATAGCTATATAGAATAAGGCTTCCCGAAGTTATCCACAATACCCCTTTTAAAATATTATACTAATTAATTGACTAATAATAGACTGATTAAACAGATTAAAAACAAGTAATAACCCGCCCAAATAAAAACATCAATTATTTCTTATAAGGTAAAGTAAAAACAAATTAAGTTATCACAATAGTAAACAAGTATAAAAGCCGACCAAAACAAAATATCTTATAAGGAGAAGAAGAAATAGGAAAGAGATAATCTAAAAGGTGGCCAATAGGATAAATAACGCTATCTTAATATTGTATAGTATATCAATATATCTTATATATCTTACCAATAAACCCTAGCTTTCTCTCTCCCTCCCTCTCTTATTTACCTCAATTATAAGATGAACATTATTCAACTATCCTATTCAAAGCCTCTTATAGGGCATTATAGAGCCTCCTTTTATGTTGATAATACGTTAAACGGTACATCAATAGTATCTTTACGGTACAAAATCAACTAAAATGAGTTCTATATAAACGTTGGGCTAAAGGCTAATTATCATCAATTTATGTTATAATATATTCTATATAAATAAAGGGTTTGTACTTATTTAGCACCGCTAAGATGAAAATAGTACAGAATGTTGTCAAGAGTGACAAGATGGTAATAATATGTTGTGGTATAATATATGGTGGCAATAGACTATGGGGGGGGTAGGGTCGAGTGAAGAGTCTAATATAACTATCTTGGTTGCAACTCTAGAGAATCACCAATTTGCCTTATGTGTGTGTATAAAGTGTGGATATTTAAGTAGGTGTCTTAATAAACCCTTATTCTATATAGGGGGGTATTTGACCGATATAACAGAAAAGCATACAATTAATAGAGAGCAGTATAATATAATATGGTATGAATCAAGAACAAAAACAAAAGATAAGTGATGCGGCCAAAAGGTGGTGGGAAGAACACTCCGACTATCGTGGTAGTAACTTTGGTAAAAAGATAAGTGAAGAGACAAAGGAGAAGATGAGACAATCCAAACTTGGTAAAAAAAGACAATTTACGGAAGAACACAAAGAAAAACTAAGAAAGATATTAAAAGAAAATAGATATAAGGGTAAACCACCTAGATTTTGTATTGATTGTGGAACCAAAATGAATAAGTCTAATAAAAATAAAAGATGTGCAGAATGCAATAGAAAATATAAAAGACAATATAGAATAAATAATAGTCTAAATAAATCTAAGGACTACCACATAATCAGAGGAAGTAAGGAATTTAGAGACTGGAGAAATGGTGTTTTTATTAGAGATAATCACACTTGTCAAAAATGCAAGGTTAAAGGATATGAATTACACCCTCACCATATTTTAAACTTTAATGACCATATTGATTTAAGGTTTGATATAAGCAATGGAATTACACTATGTGTTGAACACCACAAAGAATTTCATAAACTATATGGACAAAAGAATAACACCCGTGAACAGATAGAAGAATACATCAAAACAGTATAATAGATACTAGACCGATATACGACCAAAACAGTATAATATAAGTGTAGGAGTATTCTTACGGTCTGACGTCTAAGACCAAAGAGGTAGGCGTCCCAAAGTAAACCAACGACTAAACAAACTCATTATACCAAGCTTGGGTAATAGATTTGGAAGGAGTGGGAACGAGGGGAGGAGGGGTGATAGTAGGTAGATACCCGTAGGGTAAAAAGAATGTCGCACAATATTAAAACAATATGACAAAATATCAAACATCATCTTCTGGATTAACCAAGGAAGAATCAATGAAGAAAAACAAAATTAAATTAAGCGATAAGAAAGTATATACTAATCCAAAGACTGGTAAAATTATTGTTGAAGACAGCCCAGAACCATCTTATCAAAACTCCCACACAATAACAGAACTTAAGGATGTTCAAAAGAGATTGGAGAATATGAGGAAGACAAATGAATATAATAAGAATCTAAAGTTTAAGAAAAAGTAGAATGGCAAGAAAAGCAATAAAAGAAGTAGCAAAATTAGTTAAACCTTTAAGGAAAAATTCCAAGAAGGTTGTTAATGTTTTTAATAAGGTTATGAATGAAGTATCACAAGGAAAGAGTCTAAAAGAAATAGACCTTAACCAAATACAAAGAGAGGAAGGATATAGTGAGGAATCAATAAGATGTAGTAAGGTATTCCAAACAAAGACTTGGGAACAATTAAAGGGAAGGGATTTAGATAGTTTTGTTAGGGATGGATTTATAAATATAGCAGATATTACTAATGAGGATAAGAGAACTAGATTAGCCGCCCTAAAAGAAATTGCAACACTTCTTGATATTTACCCAGGAAAGAAAATGCAAATAGAATTATTGAACGAAAAGAACGAAGCGTTCTTTGATGAATAAAATGATTAATCCATTTGAAAAATTCAATGACGAAAAGTTTATAGAGAAGTTACAATTCAAACCACATAAAGGACAAGTAAGTGTAATAGAGGCAATTAAGAATTTTAATATAAGAGATATAGTATTGGTGTGCGGTAGAAGGTGGGGAAAAAGTTTTATTGTAGCTTTTGTTGCAATAAGAGAAATGGTTTTGCCAAAGCGAAAGGTCTGGATTGTAGCCCCGACCACAGATTTAACACAGAAAGTATTTACCTATATAATACAATTTATAGGTAAGTTGTATGACCCAAAGGAATATAAAATAACAACCAAGCCTTATCCAAAATTGCAAATGGCTAATGGTAGTTATATTGAATGTAAGACAGCAGATAATCCAGTTAGTTTGATAGGAGATGAGGTAGACCTTTTAATTATTGATGAGGCGGCAAGATTAGCACCAATGACATATGAAAGAGAGTTGGCAGCAACAACAATGACAAGGAAGGGTCGCACAATATTTATTAGTACGCCAAGAGGAAAGAACTGGTTTCATACAAAATATAGACAAACAGAAGGGGAAGAAACTGGATTTGCATTTAATGCACCAAGTAGCGATAATCCATTAAACACAATTGATGAATTAGATAAGTTAAGAAAGATACTTCCAGAGGCAATATTCAATCAAGAATATTTAGCACAATTTACAGAGTCTGGAATAGAATTATTTAGAGGGATTGATGATATAATTAATCAAGATTGTTATGAAGACCCGAAGCCAGAACATAGATATATATTAGGAGTAGATTTAGGAAGGGTTAATGATTTTACAGTATTAACAGTTATTGATAGACAGACACATAAGGTGGTACATTGGGAAAGATTTAATAAGATTGATTGGAAATTACAAAAAGATAGAGTAGTGGTAGTTGCCAAGAAATATAATAGAGCAAGAGTAATTGTTGACTCTACTGGGGTTGGTAATCCAATTTCACAAGAATTAATAAGGGAAGGATTAAGTGTTGATGATTTTGTTTTTACAGGAAGTAATGCAAAAACAGGAAGGTCAAAGAAAGATTTAATTGATAAGTTATCAATATATATTCAAGAGGGTTCAATATTTATACCAAATGAAGAAGTGTTGATAAATGAATTAAAGAGTTATGCAATGGAGTTAACTGAATCTGGAAATCTAACTTATTCAGCACCAACTGGAATGCACGATGATGCTGTGTGTTCATTAGCATTAGCTGTATGGGGATTATACTCAAGGTCATTAAGTCCAGAACTACCAAAACCAATAATAGATAATACACCAGAGGAGTTTAAGAGAAGGAATTATAGAAAACCAATAAGATAATGGAAACCGATACACAAAAAAAATATAGTATTTTGAATACTATCCAAAATGAACTTACCAAGTTCAGTGAACCTATTAAGATATTAGATTCTTGGGAGAGTAACCAAAAAGAATTAATAGAACAAGCAATCTTATATTTAAATAGTAAGTTTGTTGATGGTGATGTTGATGAATTAGGATTTAAGAGATACTTTTATAATATTACAAAGTATTCTTGTGGTGCGACAACTAAAGCGATTGATGTTGACACAAAGGATATTATGTTTATGACTGCTGCTGGAGGAGACCCATTGAAGACTTGGTTCTTAGAAAGAGATATTAGATACTGGATGAAATCTAAATACTTTGGTGAGACTCTTAATAGGATTTGTAGGGAATTACCAATCTATGGAAGTGTTGTTCTTAAAATGATTAAAGGAGAATGTTATTTTGTTGACCTACGCAACTTCGTGTGTGAACAAAATGCCGACTCTTTAGATAATTCAAATTATATAATTGAACAATACTACTATACTCCTAGTGAGTTCAAGAGTGTTGGAAGTAAGAGTGGTTGGGATAAAGATGAGATGGATAGAATCTTAAAAATATTCACAGCATCTAAAGAACAATACATTAGGGTATTTGAAAGATATGGTGAGGTAGAGAATGATGATGGACTAAGTGATTATAAAATGGTTATAGTTGCTGACATTCCACAAGATGTTAAAAATAATCCAGATGTTAAATATCAATTGAACTCGGATATTATTCTAGGAGAAAGATTAATACCAACCCATCCATATTTTGAAATACATATAAATAAGATTAGTGGAAGATGGTTAGGAGTTGGAGTTCCAGAACAGATTAGTGAAAATCAAATTAGATTAAATGAAGTTTCTAATGAACAGGTTCGTTCTTCTAAATGGTCTACCCTTAGACTATTCTGGAGTAGAGACCCTGGGCAAACTAGAAATATGTTGACTGGTGCAGAAGATGGAGAAGTATTGAGAAGCGAGGATGAGATTAAACCGGTTGATATGGCAGATAGAAATCTTGCCTACTACCAAGAAGAAACTTCTAAATGGGAAGGTAATGCACAGAGAGCAACATTTACAACCGATATAATGCTTGGTGAAAGAACACCATCAGGAACACCACTTGGTTCTGCACAATTAAGTACAGCCCAAGCAATGAGTTACTTTGACCAGATGAGAGAGGACTTGGGACTTGCTCTTAAAAGATTCTTATATGACTTCGTATTACCACAAGCAGAAAGAAACTTAACCAAGGAACACATATTAAGAATTGCTGGACAAGATTTAGAAAAGTATAATGAACTATTAGTTAATACAAGTTTACATAATCGTTTCTTTGAAATAGTTGCTAAGACAAATAAGATTCCAGATAGTAAGTTAATGCAACTTTTAAGAGAGGTTGAAGAAGAAAGACTTGCTCAAGAAAAAGAACAACAAGCATTTATTCCTAAAGGATTTTATAAGAATGCAAAGTATGATATTGATATTGAAATAACTGGTGAAAGTAAAGATGTTAGAGTGGTGGCAGCAAATACTTTATCAGCCCTTCAGGCTATGTCAACTGACCCGACGTTACTTACTGACCCAACCAAGAGAAAGATATTTGGTCAATACTTAGAAGCAGGTGGAATAAAGATTGATGACTTTAATGTTCCGAATAAACAAGAAATTACTGGTATGCCAATGAAGGGTGCTGGTGGAGGAATTTCAGCCCCAACAAATATTGGAGGTGCGGGAGAAACTAAAATGACACAAACTCTATGAACGAAGAATTAAGGAAAAAATTACTAGATTCTCTTTCAAAGATTGAAGAAGGAGAAGCACTTAGAGAAACATTGGAAGGTTATATTTACGAAGTAGGGAATGTTACAAATATTCCAAAAGAGATTTTAATGGGTGATAAAGAAAGACTTGCAATAGAGGTGGTCGCCAGAGAGATAGCAAAAGGTTATCTCGATGAACTTCTTAAGAGTTTAAAGTTTACACCACAAAAAGAAATAGTAAAAAAGATTCTAAGATAATAAATACTGGGAAGCGACAACCCATACAAAACACCTAAGGGTAATATCCCACAAAATATATGGCAGAAGAAAACAAGGATGACATCCTAAATGTTACAGATACAACACCTGTTGAAGAAGTCGTTGAGACTCCAGAAGAAGTTGAGCAGTATAGCGAAAATGAAAAGAGACAATATGCTAGAGCTAAGAAAGCAGAAGCCAAGAATAAAGAACTTTTAGAGGAATTAAAAAAGTTAAAAGATGTTAAGGTTGACCCCGACAAAAAGGAAGAAATCAAAACAGAAATTAAAACAAATCCTTTAGATGTTGTTAAAATTGTTAATGCCTTAAAAGATTTAGACGATGTTGAAATAGAACAGGCACAAATGATTGCTGACTATAAAAAGATTTCATTAATAGAAGCTGTTAAAGATGAAGGATTTAAATTATTCTTCAACGCAAAGAGAGAGAAAGATAAACAAGATAACTTATCACAGAAACCAAATGGTAAACAAGGAGGGGTAGATAAAAAAGACCCATTCTTTGAAAAGTTCTCACAGAACTTACCAAGAGGATTCGAGATAAAAAAATAAAATTATGGCAAAAGATTTCGTAATTAAACAACAGGGTCAAGCCTTTAGAACTAGAAAGGCTGAAAAAGCTAGTGCAACTGTCATTGAGGAAGGTGATTTAGTAACCCTAACATCTAACTTGATTGTTAAGGCTGGTGCAGGTTCTACAACATTAGCTTATGCTATCAATGCTGGTGCTGATGGTGAAACATCTATTGAAGTAACAGAAGGTAATGACTTTACATTAACTGGTACAGGTGATGCTGTTTGGAGTGAAGACTATAGAGGAGATACTGCTGGAATATCTGGAACAACTGACCTATTGGTAGATGTAACAGGTGCTTCAACTAATGTAATTAGACTTGGAGTATCAGAAGATGCTGGAGTTGTCGGCTCAACAGCAGATATTGAATTTAAGATAATATTACCTATTTTTGAATAAGTAATAATAATAAGTAATATACAAAAAATATGGCAACAACACTAAGTGATTACACAAACCTAGCGATTAAAGGACTACAAGAACCTTTTAAGTTAGCTTTGCAGGCAAATCTTGAACAGTACAAAGCTAATCCATTTATCAAGTATTACAATACAAATGAGTTCGCTGAAATCTTTTCAAGTTTAGAAGGATTAACAGGTTCTAGGTCTTTAGGAGAATTAGAAACTCCAGATGTTGTATCTCTTGACCAGGGATATAATGTTACATTAACAGCAGGAAGAAACGGAGTTGGTATGGTTGTTTCTCAAACCACTATGGTTAGAGCAGGCGACGACACAACTAAGATTGATGCTTACTTAATGGAACAGAGAAATCAACTATTGAAGACTGTTTCTAAGCAGGTTATGGATGATGCTTTCTACGCATACAACCACGCTTTTGATACAGGTTCAACAGTAAATGCTCCTGATGGATTAGAGCTTTGTGCTACACACACATACAATGGTGGTGGTACATTTACTAACGAAACAACTGGTGCATTGGGCGAAACAACTATTGATACAGCTTGGGAATATGCAGGTGCTTTCACCGACCAATCTGGAAAAGAAATGCCCCTTAACTGGACAGCTATTATGGTTAAGAAGGGAAGTGCAGCCGCCAAGAAAGCTATTCAACTATTCGCTTCTAACATTAACCCGACAGCTGTTGATGACATCAACATCTATGCTGGTATGTTGAAGGTTGTTGAAACACCTTTCATTAGCACAGCTAACAAAGCTAACTGGTTCTTAATTGATGAGAATATTATGGACTCTCCAGTTATCTGCGGTATGGTGCAAACTCCTACATTCCAAGACCCTATTAAGTTAGAGAATGAATCTATTAGAAGTAACATCATTGGATACTGGAAGACTGGTATAAACAAACTCCCGATTTCGGTTTACGGCTCAACGGGTGTCTAATTGATATAATTCATAATTGGTACGACGGTCGTAAGTGGGAGGGAGGTTAAGTCTCCTTCCCAGCCAATACTTAACTTAACTAAATATGAATATTGATAGTAAAATATGTCCAACGTGTGGTAAAGAATTTTTTAAAAAAGTAAATTGTTCTAGAAAAGAATGGAACACAAAAACTAAATATTGTTGTGTTGAATGTGCTAGAATAACATTATTTAAAAAAGGACAATCATCTTGGAATAAAGGATTAAAGGGTTATAGAGCTGGAGAATTAAATAATTATTGGAAAGGTGGTATAACTACAGAAAATGAAAAGTTTAGAAAATCTCCAGAATACAAACAATGGAGAAAGGATGTTTTAAAAAGAGATAAATATATATGTCAAGAATGTGGTCAGGTTGGAGGAAAACTTCAAGCACACCATATTAAAAGTTTTTCTAAGTATCCAGAATTTAGATTAGTAATAGATAATGGAATTACTTTATGTATAAGTTGTCACAAAAAAATACATCCCAATCTTAATGGATTTAATAAATCATAGGAACATAATTAATTATTATGTCAATACCGACCAAGTGGAAGTCTTGGCTACAGGTGGAGTTAGATTCCCCACCCCTCCCTAGGGAGATAAAAATAATATAAAATAATATGGCACACAAAAGTGAACACGTATCAACAAAAGGCGGATTCTCGGTGCTTAACGCAGGTGTTAAGACAGAAGTCATCGCACAAGATGGTACAATAAAAGGAGATATTAAAGAAGCATTAGCACAAGGTAGTGTATACATTGGTAATTCTTCTGGAGTAACTTCTGAATTAAGCATAAAAACAGACACAGGTATTTTAATTGGTAATGGTACAACTGCTACGGTTCACGCATTAAGCAGTGAAGCTACAATGACAAATCTTGGTGCAGTAACATTAGCAAATTCTGCTGTTATTGGAAAGGTATTAACAGGATATACTTCTGGTGCTGGCACAGTTGCCTCAACAGATTCTATATTAGCAGCAATCCAGAAACTAAATGGAAATTTTGTTGCTGGTATAATGCCTTATGTAAGCATTAGCACACAGTCATCCGCTTACAACAATTCAGCATTAAATGTAGGAAAGTACGGTGCAGGAATTGCCGACACACTATTGGTTGACAATATTCTTGCTTCAATAGTAAATACTACCGCAACAAACAAGACATCTGGAGATACTTCTTCAATGGCTTTGTATGTTGGAAATAGTAATACTGCAGCAACAGCAAATAACAAGATGCAAGGTATTCTATCTTCAGTGAATATCGGATTTAATTGTTATGATGCTTATGCAGTACAAGGTCATTTGAATCTAGCAGATAATGCTGGACACGCAACAAGCTCAAATGGTGGTACAGCAAATCTAGTAGCTGGTAGCTTCAAAACTACAGTAGCTTCTGGTTTAACTGCAACAGGAACTGTCTCTGGTGTATTAATCACTATGGATGGTACAGGTACAGTTACAGGTACACATTCAGGATTATGGATGGATACAGTTGTAGCAGTTGATAATGGCATTTGGTTAAGTGGTAGTGGTACAGTAACAACAGGTATTAACTTGGCTGGAACATATACAACAGCTATTAATATTCCTGCTTGTACAAATGGTATTACATCAGCAGCTTCTATTAGAACAACTGCAGCTCCAACATCATACTTACTTCCTTCTTTGGGAGTTGGTGTATATGGAACTCCAGTAGTAGATGCTTCAACAGAAGACAATATTGCATTCACAGTTAATATGTCAACTGGTACTAATAAATCAGCCGAAGCTTCTTCAATGGCAGCATTTATTGGATGTAGAAACACAGCCGCAACTGCTAATGCAAAACTTCAAGGTGTATTATCAAGCACATTAGTTTACTACAACTGTTTTGATGCTTATGGTATTCAAGGACACGTTGCGGTAAAAGGTAATGCTTCTTCAACAAGTGGAACTGGTAATATCGTTGGTGTATCTGCAAAAGCAACAGTTGATGATACATTCACAGCGACTGGTACAGTATCTGGTTTATTGGTAACAGTAGACGGAACAGGAACAGTGACTGGAACTCACTCTGGTATCTGGCTAGATTGTGTATCTTCTCCAGACAATGCATTGTTAATTAGTGGTGCAACATATACTAATTTGCTTACATTGACTGCAGGAACAGCAGTAGTTGGTACTGGAACAGTAGCAGATGGTAATGGATATAAACTTACAATTGATATTGGAGGAACTCCTTACTACATTAATGCTCATCCAACATCTCATAACTAAATAGTTTATAAGTTTTATTAAAAACTTTTATGGGTAATGTTAAAAACTATGGGGCGAGTTATCTCGCCTCCATAGAACCTATACATTATTAAGGTAACAAATAAAAAAATGACAATAGATTTAACAAAAGAAATATTAGACTCAAAAGGAAAAATAGCAACACAAAAGTATAGTAAGATAATAGAAGAAGAAGGAGTAGAAAAAGAAGTATTAGAAACACAAAGTGTAACAGTTGGAAGGATTATAGCAGATTGTGTTTTGTATGAAATCGCTGACTCAAAGAAAGTAAGCGAAGAAGAACATATAAATAGATATAGAATATTTGAGATGGTTAGAGATGGTGTACAGGAATTTAGTGAAGAAGATATTAAGTTTATTAAGAGTCTTGTTATCACTAGATGTATGCCTTTGTGGGCTGGACAAGTTTTAAGAATCCTTAATACTAAGTAATATGCCAACACAATACTTATTAAATGGAGAGTGGGTTTCTTTAGAAAGATTTAGAAAAGACAAAGGAATAGGAGTTGAAAAAGAAGTGATAGAGATTAAAACAGAACTAGAAGAACCAGTAGTGATTGTAGAACCAGAAACAAAAGAGATTAAGGAAGAAATTAAAAAGCCGACCAAGGCAAAGAGTAAAAATAAAAAATAAAATTATGGATTCAGGAATTAAAAATTTCAATTTTGCAGAATCGGTAAGCATTGCTTCTACAGACCATACTTGTAAATATAATTCTGTTATATATGTAGGTACTGGTGGTGCATCAAGTGTACTAAAAGTAACAACAGATGGTGGACAAGATGTTGTATTTACAGGAATAGTAAGTGGTTCAATTTTACCAGTATTAGTAACTAAGGTTTGGAAAACAGGAACAGATACAAGTAATATGGTTGCTTTAGCAGCAATATAATATGCAATTCAATAATCCGTCATCACCAGCCACATCACTATATCACGACACATTAAGCTTATGTGGTATTTTGTCAACCGATACTACTACACTTCCAGTTGTAGATTTTACAAGGTCTGCAAATGAAGCATTAAAAGAAACTAATCAACTTATTTGGCAATCAACTGGTGAGTGGGAGTTTGATGATTCAAATTATGCAACACTTCCTAGTGCTAAAAGAGATATGACAGCAAGTGTTAATAACTACTTAATACCTTCCTATGCACAAAAGATTGATAGATTACAGGTATTGGATAATGCAGGTGATTGGCATAAGGTAACTCCTTTTGATAAGGGAATGACCAAGGAAGCATTAGAAGAATTATATACAACAACTGGACTTCCAGAGTATTATGATATTGTTGGAGAGTCATTAGTTTTATATCCTACTCCAGATGCAACAACTTGTACCTTGACACAAGGATTAGAATTATTCTTTAGTAGAGAAATGGATGAGTTCTTAATTACCGACACAACTAAAGAACCAGGATTTAATTCTGATTTTCATAGAATGATTAGTCTAAAAGCGGCACTAGATTGGGCAATGCCAAAGGGATTAAGTATTATATCTTCATTACAAAATCAAATAAGTAATATGAAGGATAATATAGCAAAGTTTTATGGTTCAAGAGATAGAGATTTAAAAGTAAAAATAGTTCCTCCATTAAGGTCGTTCAAATAATAATTAAAATAAAACAATATGGCAATAACAGCAAGTGAAATAAAAGTATATTTATCAGGTGGTGGTGGGAACACTAATCCTAATTTAAGTTTAGGTGGTGCAATTTCATCGACCGAACTTGTAGATAATACTCTACATAATTTATTCGCAAAAGTAAGTGCAGCAGAAGCATTAGCAGGTTCAACAAAGTATCGTGGTATTTATGTTAAGAATACAAATGGAACTTTAACCTATGAAGATGCTTTAGCATATATTTCAGCAAACACAACCTCAACAGATACAACGGCAACAATTAGTGTAGCTGATGAAGGAAAGAGTGCATCAATGCAAACAATAGTTAATGAAGATACTGCACCAGTAGGTGAGGTATTTGTAACAGCAGATGGTGTAGCAAATGGTTTATCAATAGGAAGTCTAGCACCAGCAGAATATTATGGTGTATGGATAAAAAGAGTTGTAACAGCAGGAGCAACAGCTTTTGGTTCTGATACTTTAGTGCTAGGAGTTAGGGGGGAAACTACAGATAGTTAATTAATAAATAATGTTAGGAAATTATACCATATCAGATAGAACCATTGGTGATGATGAGTTTAATTTAATTGTAAGCAAAACTCCAACCATCAAATGGAATATAAATAACTTTATTTCTAAATCAATTACTTTGCTTTGGAATATTGGTGTATATGTATCTAAACTTTCTAATATTAAATGGAGTATATATAATTTTGTAAATCCAATATATGTTGTTGCAATTTGGAATATAAATAATTTTGTTTCAAAGTCAATAAATATACTTTGGAGTATAGGTGAATATATTTCTAAATCAATTACTCTTAAGTGGAATATTAATAATTTTATAAGTAAAACTCGTACTTTAATTTGGAGTATATCTTCTTATGTTTCTAAATCAATAAACTTGATTTGGAATATAGGAAATTATATAGCAAAAAGTTTGACTCTTAAATGGAATGTATTTAATTATGTTGCCATTACAAGAACAATTAAGTGGGGAATATGGCAATTCATTACAGCAACAAAAACTATAATATGGCAAGTATGGCAGTATATTACAAAAACACCAATTATTAAATGGAACATAATTGATGCTTGGGTATATACACAAAAGAATGCTTCTGGTATTTGGACTTTAAATTCAAAAAATCAAACAGGAAACTGGACTTTAAATAATCGTAACCTTTCAGGTACTTGGACTCAAACTCCAAAATCTGGAGAATAATAAATATGGCAAAATTTTATAAAGGTCAAGTTCCGTGGAATAAAGGATTAATAAGTAGAGAAATACAAGTTAAAAATTGTTTACAGTGTGGCAGGGAGATTAAAAGACCACCTTGGTGTTCTAGTAAAAACTGGAATAAGAGAGAGTTCTGTAGTAATCAATGTAGGGGTAAAAATTTATTAAATAAAGAACTGTCAGAAGAAACAAAAAAGAAAATGAGTAATGCTAGAATTGGTTATGAGCCTTGGAATAAGGGAATTAAAACTGGGATTACTTATTGGTTAGGAAAGAAAAGAAGTGATGAAGATAGAATGAAAATGAGAATTGCTAAACTTGGAGAAAAATCACCATTTTGGAAAGGAGGAATATCTAATGACCCTTATCCAGAAGATTGGTGTGAGTTATTAAAAGACTCAATTAGAAAAAGAGATAATTATGTGTGTCAAGAATGTGGAATACATCAAGACGAATTAGATGGATGGTTTAAAAAATTACATATTCACCACATAGATTATGATAAAAATAATCTTAATCCATATAACTTAATAAGTCTATGTAATAAGTGTCATATGAAAACAAACTATAATCGTGAATATTGGATAAAGTATTTTAATGATAATAAAATAATATGAGTAATTTTTCAGCAAAAAGCAACTGGAGTAAGGGTGAATTAGCTTCTGGAATATTGATTGATGCTACATCTTTTACACTTGCATCTGGACAAGGTGCATTATTTCCAGCAACAGGAGTTGGTAATTACTTCTGGGGAGTATTTTTTGACCAAACAAAATCTTCTCCATTCAAAGATACCTCAAGAGAGATAGTAAAATGTTATAGGGCATCTGCTGATACTTTTACTATTACTAATAGAGCACAAGAAGGAACATCTGCAAAAGCGTGGAATACTAGTGATAACTTTATGTTGACATTAACGTCTGCAACTATAAATGAAATAGAAGATGCAGTTGATACTAAGGTTATCGCCCCAGCCACCAACACTGCCGACTATATCCCTCAATGGAATGGTGCTAATAGCAAGACATTAAAAGACGGACTTGCAGTTCCAGACGGAGGCTTAGCTGGATTGACTGCTCTTGGTAATAAATTAGAATCTTCTGCTTTTTCAGATACTGGAGTTACTGGAAAACTTATTACAGGATTTTCTTCTGGTGCTGGTGCAGTCGCAGGAACAGATACTATTTTACAAGCAATAAATAAACTTGATGGAAATATTGGTGCAAAATCTCCATTAGCTTCTCCTACATTTACAACTCAAATTACAACACCTTCTGTTTTAGCAACTGCCAATGATAGTGGAGCAATAGGTGCTAGTGGAACTGCCTTCTCTGATTTATTCTTAGCTAGTGGTGGAGTAATAAACTGGAACGATGGTAATGCAACATTAACTCACAGTGCTGGATTATTAACTTCTAATGTTCCCTTAACTGCAACTGCTTTTAATGCAACTGCTAGTGATGGAACAGGAAATCTTGCTGTAATAACAAACACCGATGCAACTAATTATTCTCGTATTAAATATGTTGGAACAGTAAATGCTTTTAGTTCTGGTGTAGGTAATGGAAGTGCTACGATTGCAGATTTAGTAAATAAGTTTTACATCTATGATTTCACAAACTCTAAAGTAGCAATGACAATTATTCCTAATACTTTAGCTGCCAAGTTCTATGGTGCAGTTGAAGCAGTCGGAGCAGTAACAGGAAGTAATTTATCTGGCACTAACACTGGTGATAACGCAGCCAATTCAACAGCTGATATGTTACTTGGAACAGTCCAAGCAGTTACAGCTGAAAAGAAGTTTACTAACTCAAAACTAACTATACTTGGTTCATCTACTGGAAAGAATACCTTTACTATGGACAACTCTAGTGCTTCTGATTATGTTACAACTATCCCAGCAGTTACTGGAACAGTAGCATTAGGAACAGGAACAGCCAATGAAATAGCATACTGGAGTGCAACTAATACTCTGGGAACTCTAGCAGTAGCAACTTATCCTTCTCTAACTGAATTAAGTTATGTTAAAGGAGTAACTTCAGCTATACAAACACAAATAGGAAATAAAGCCCCATTAGCTAACCCTACCTTTACAGGCACAGTCATACTACCTAAAACAATTGAGATACAAGATACTTCAGCCGACCATCAATACGTTTTAGCAGTAAGTGAATTAACAGCAGATAGAACAGTCACACTTCCTTTACTTACAGGAGCTGATGAGTTTGTATTCAAAGACCACGCAGTAACCCTTACAAATAAAACATTTACAGGTGCAACAGTTCAATCTGGTTATACTGATTTAGATTTACCCGCATCTGACCACACAGCAAATGGAACTTGTACCAATGCTATTTTATCAGGTGCGACAGTCGCCGCCTTTAACTTAGTAATGATGGGAACAGGTGGCAAGTGGATATTAGTTGATGCTGATGCTATTGCAACTTGCAAAGGATTAATGGCAATTGCTCTCGAAGCAAAGAATGACACCGAAGCAATGTTGGTCGCTTTACCTAACTCTTTTGTAAGAGATGATACTTGGAATTGGACAGTAGGTGATACTTTATATGCAAGTGAAACAGCTGGAGGAATTAGTAATGCAATCCCAACAGGTGCTGACGGAGTGGTAAAACCAATTGGAGTAGCGATTAGTGCTGATGTTATTTATTTTAATCCTTCATTACATCAGAGTACCGTGGTAGCATAAACAACTTTAAGAAACAATGAATACACATATAAAATGACAGAAATAAAAGTATTTTCAACCGAATGGTTTCAAAAACATAATAATACTCTTTGCTGGTTCGCTAACCACGCTGTCTTGAAGTATTGGTTTAGAAGGTTATTAAGAATTGAAAAAGACATTAAGTGGAGCGATATAGTTAATCAAATAACTCCTCATTCCTTTACTTGGAATGCTGGTTTACAATACTTTAATCATTATTCTTTACTTGAAACACAATCTAAAAATCCTAATGAAACAAGATTAAACAGAAGAATTGCCATAAAAATATTAAAGAAAATTGAGCAAGGAAAGATTGAAGACAAGAAGTTTCTTTTACCAGCTAATTCAACCGATTTCAGAACTCACGAAAAGTTTGGCAAAAGACTTTACTATGGATTAAAACCTTTATGGTATCTTCTTCACTTCTGGGATTGGAGTACAGCAGTACAACCTAAATTAAATGTAGGATTTGATACTTTAACTGCTTATCCTGTTCCTGGGACAACAGTTAGTGGAAGAATGTATACTTATACCAAAGCAACTTGGGCATTAACTCACGATGCTACCGATTCTGATGGTTCTGACTATGACACCACAAATGCTCAATCGTGTTATATAAAAAAAACAGGAACAGATACTTGGCAAATAAATCGTGCAATGTATTTATTTACAACTAATATCGGAGCAGAACAAACAATTTCTAGTGCTGTTTTTTCAAATTATGCTTATACTGATTCAGGAGATACTTTATCAGAAACATTACATTTATGTAGTTGTTCTCCTGCTTCTGATACGGTAATAGCAAATGCTGATTTTGACCAATTTGGAACTACTTCTTTTGGGACGCAAGTTCAATCAACTTGGAACTTAAATACATATAATGATATTACATTAAATGCAAGCGGTATTTCAGCATTATCTAAAACAGGAATATCAAAATTAGGATTAAGATATGGAGGAGATATAACAAATACTGCTCCAAGTTCAGACGGAACTTCTTATATAAATACATATTTTTCTGGAGAAACAGGAACAAGTAAAGACCCAAAATTAGTAGTTACATATACAACTGTCGTCGGTCCAGCCAACCTAAAATCTTGGGATACGGTTTTAGCAGCGAATATTAAAAGTTTAGATACCAATTTAATAGCCAATGTGAAAAGTTTAGATACGATAGTTTAGCCGACCAAATAAATATGTTTAATAAGATAAATATAAACACAATAATAATGGGACTTCTACCGACAGGATATTTTATCTGGAATTTTGATTTTTCTGGTGCAGTTTTAATTCTCTTTGGTTTAATGTGTTTAGACTTAGTGACAGGAATTAGGAAAGCAATTTATCTTAATTGTTTAAGTTCAAGAGTCGCTGTCCAAAAAAGTGTAGATAAAGCATTTAACTATGGAACATTCTTAATAGTAGGATACTTAATCAATATGTTCTTTCTTTCACTTGAACCAACAGGATATGTAGCAAAGTTCTTAATGAGTTTAGTTGGTGAGTTTATACAATATTTATTTATTCTATTCGCTGGTTTCTTAATAGGAGTAGAGGGTTGGTCAATTGTTGAAAATCTATCTGAAATGAATATGCCAGTTCCAATGAGTATTATTAGTAAATGGGGCAAGAATGTGAAATCGATTACCTGTTCCAATATAGATAATTGTAAATAAAATAAATATGGCAGAAGAAAAAGACAATGAATTTAATATTGAAATAAGTAATTGGAGTGGTTATTGTCCAGCTTATTATTCTAATTCGTGGAACTATATTGGAAATAAGAACCAAGCCAACTCAATGGTAGATATTGACACAAGTGACCCAAATGTTCTAACACAAGGTGGTGGAACAACCCCACTTACAGCAGGAACACAAGCAGGAAGTGTATCAACCCTTATTAGTTCTATCTTAAGAACATCAACATCATCTAATGTTGGTTGGGCTGTTGGTGGTGCAAAGCTATATAAGTTAAGTTCAAGTGCTGTTATTGCAACAGGAGGTTATCCAATGACAATAGATAAAGGAGGAGTTACAGGAGAAGATGCAACTGATTTGATTTACTATAAATCAAACCTTTACATTTTTTATAATCATTCTGGTTCTATTGGTGATATTGCTAAACTAACTATTTCAAGTGATACGCTAGACCCAGACTGGGGCAGTACAGTTCCAACTGGAGCAGGTGCTTTAATTTCTGCACCACATTATGCAGTCCTTGGTGGCAATGATGTTGTTGGATTTACTAATGGAAACTATGTAGGAACAATAAATGGAACAACACTTAATACAATGGCATTAGATTTCTATACAGATGCACAAGCAGTTTCAATCTCTTTTAATAATAACTACTATGTAGTTGGGGTTAATAGACCTAATGTAAGTTCAAACTTTAATCAAAGTGCAATTTATAATTGGGATGGTTCATCTCCTTCTTGGGCAGGCGACCCAATAGAAGTTCCTGGAAGAATAGGTGCATTATATACTAAGAATGGAACTACCTATGTTTGGTGGCAAGATGGTGTAGGAACAGGTACTTGCAACTTTGGATATGTAAATGGAACTCAATTAACTACCTTAAGAAGATATGATGGAAGCCTTCCAAACCAAGCACAAGTAGGTGAATACTTTGGATTTATTATGTGGCTTAATAGTGCCAAACTAATGATGTGGGGAAGTGGAGATGTTG
>Ga0074195_1001914_pt1 | contig 26045 bp, 28 predicted proteins | sample EPASupsiteHSE623_FD_64525 | JGI IMG/M metagenome (GOLD analysis project Ga0074195, IMG submission 64525) | Bioremediated contaminated groundwater from EPA Superfund site, New Mexico - Sample HSE6-23 | ecosystem: Environmental > Aquatic > Deep subsurface > Groundwater > Contaminated ... | reverse complement strand
TTGCTGACTCGTATTGTGCCTATGGACAAACTTCTCTAAACCTTGGCGCTCAATCGCAGTCAAGCTAATCTCTAATGGCTTTGGACCTGGTATATTTTTCATCTTATAATAATCTAATCCAGTCTCATATATCTGTATGACTATTTAAGCTTTTGTGCACTAGTACACCGAGGCTTAAATAAGACCATATTTCCCTGAGAGGGGAGCGCTCAATTGAGCTTCAAAAATTGATAGAGATGTTGAAGTAAAGAACGCCCAAAGAATCAATTTCAATGCAAAAGCTCTCCTTTTTTATAACTTTCGTTAACAATTAAATTTATATACTCAACTTATAAACTAACCGCTGCTGATGAGGACTAAGGTCGTTCTGCATTATCTTGCCTTGCTAGCTCTATTGTTGGGTGTGCTGCTAATCATCCCTGGCATAGTCGCTGCTTATTACAAAGAGCCCTTGGGAGTGATAGCTTTTGCACTGACATCTCTCCTGGCTATGTTTGCCGGGGTTATCATGATGCGTGTGGGTTTCAGGGATGAGCTTAGGAACAGTGAGGCATTCGCAGTTGTCTCTTTGGGCTGGCTACTGGAGGCATTCTTTGGTTCTCTTCCTTTTATGTTCCTGGGGCTTGGCGCTCTTGATTCCCTATTTGAGTCCATGTCAGGATTCACCACAACAGGAGCCACCATTCTGACAGAGTACGACCAATCGGGATACTGGATCCTAAGTCCAGATTATGTCCGCAGCAGCCCGGCATACTCCATCCTGGCCGCCATCTCAGGCTGCCTCATTGGAGATGGTTCCAATAGTGCCATGAGCATCGTGCCGGACTTCATAGATCTTCCTCACTTGCTGTCGGCCAAGGGTACATTTTATGGATTGCTCTTCTGGAGGTCTTTCTCTCAGCTTCTAGGTGGACTGGGCGTCCTCCTCCTCTTCATAGCTATCCTCCCTCATCTGGGGACCACAGGACGGCAGCTCTATTTTATCGAATCATCTTCGCTTGTCAGAGATCTTCCCACATCCAGACTCGCCCAGACTGCTAAAATCTTCTGGGGCATTTACCTGGGCTTGGTTGCATTGGAGATAGTGATGCTTGTGGCTGCAGGCATGCCCCTTTATGATTCGCTATGTACAGCCTTCACGACTCTTGCAACAGGTGGCTTCTCTCCTAATGCCTACAGCATCGCCGCTTATGACAGCATCATAATAGAGGCTATAATCCTTCTCTTCATGATCCTAGGCGCTACCAGCTTCTTCCTCCACTATAAAGTGATTGTGAAGAGAGATACGTATGCATTCCTGAAAGACCCTGAGTTCAAGTTTTACATATTCATTTTAGCATCGGCAACAGTAGTCGTTGCGATGTGGGGCGATATTGGTGGCGATCCCGCCAACAGGCTCAGGCTTGCCGTTTTTCAGGTGGTATCTACAATGACCACTACGGGATTTACCAATACCACAGCCTACAACTCCTGGTCATTAGGTGCCAGGATGACACTCATACTGCTCATGTTGATAGGCGGATGCATCGGCTCTACTGGTGGAGCGTTGAAGGTCGGGAGGGTGCTGATAATGCTGAAATATATCTATCATGACCTCTTCCTGCAGATCCACCCCAAGGCAGTGATGCCCATAAGGCTTGGCGGCATCCCTCTAAAAGGTGGGGTGATCAGATCAGCCCTTTTCTTCAGCCTGCTATATATCCTGGTCTTCCTAATATCAACGCTTGCTATGGCAGTTGTGGAGTCCTCCAACCCCCAGTTCAATATGATCTCGGCGATCTCAGCAGTTGCCACCTGTATGGGCGGTGTCGGCCCGGGTTATGGGGTCGTAGCCTTCGATTTCAGCCAGATGTCTCCAGCAGGCAAAGTCATAGGATTCATCTGCATGTATGTCGGCAGGCTTGAGATAATACCGGTGATAGTGATGTTTTTGCCAGGCCTCTGGAGGGATTGAGCCTGAAGGTGGATCAGTCAGAAAAGCACTCTATGCTGAAAAAAAGAGGCGATGACCAGTCATCGCCAATTACAGGCCGAACTCGATGTGGAATGGAATATAGAAGATCCACACGAAGTACAGGCCCATCAGCACCAGGCCCAGGGGAACTCCCAGGCGGGCCCACTCTTTTGAGGTGATTCCAAGCTTTCCAGCAGAGATGATATTTGGAATGTTGCCGGGGATGAGCATTCCTCCTGAGATGAGCAGGCCCATCAGCACTGCCTGGATCTGAGTTATCTCCATAGCAGGGCTCAGCTCTGCCGCAGTGAGCGTGGCATTATCCAGGATTGCTGAGACCATGTTCACCCAGTACAGGATTGTCGATGGCACTGTCAGCAGGTACTTATCGATCACTATCTTCATGCCGCCGCCCAGGAGAAGCAGGGCCATAACGAAGATGTAGACCTTTACTGCCCTGACCACCACATCTCTGAGACCTCCGTCTGATTCTGCAGCGGTGGTCATGCATTCCTCGCTGCTTCTCTTGCCCACAAAGAACATGCTAAGCAGGCCCATGGCCAGTACGCCGGGAATTATGTATACCGCCAGGCGGTTGAAGAGGAAGAAGAATCCCGCAAAGTAAGGTGCTCCCTGAAGCTTGGTGATGGCAATAGTCGAGAGCGGCTCTCCAACAGGAGTCAGGACCGCGCCAAGGCCAATTGAGAAGCAGGCTATTATCACCACGTTTATCTTTGTCTTTCTGTCCAGGGGCATGCAGTTTAGAAGCTCTACCAGTAGCAAAGACGCTATGATGGCTGTGATGATGCTTGAGGCCAGCCCCAGCACAACGACGATCATGAATATAATTATCTTGATGGACACCTTATCGAGGATGGTGGCCATGGCGCTCTGGGCCTTGCTCCTGCCATAATGGAATATGAGGCCAGCAACCAGTACTGCAGGCACAATGCCTTTTACGATTGGCTCCATGACAGCTTCCATTATGAGCTTCATGTTCCAGCCGACCTCTTCTAACTGCTCATGGCTGTATCCGAGGGCCAGCAGGGATTCTTTATTCTCAAAACCTGCCAGAGTCACGGCGAGAACACCCATCACAAACAGAAATGCCTCTAGGTTGTGCTCTATCTTCTTGACCAGAAACGGCCCGACGAGCACGATAAGAACTACTACAAACAATCCAATGTCAACTGATGTAACCGGCATAGTCAGGCCTCTCAACTCTAAGCGTTATTTGCCACTCTGCAATTCCAGAGTGCTCTGCATCCCAGAGCATCCCCTCCAATTTCAGGCCACTAGAAGTGCTGGCCACGGTTGAGACCCCGTTGGCACTTGCAGGACCTATATTAAATATACCCATTTTTCTCCTCCTTTTATAAGTAAAATAATTATATATTCATTAAACAGACGCAAGAATCGACAAGGTGGTCGGGAGGCCAGCCAAGAGCAGATCTTCCCTTGTCAGGGGGGGGTTGTCCACTTGATACTCTGGATGCTGAAAGCCCTGAACTTCGACGCCTAAAAGCGATTTATGTATCGGTGATCTGCCCATAGCCAGCCTACCATTTTTCCAATAAACCATTATGGCTTTTAACCCTTTTGGTTAAATATCCGAAAAACCAAAGATTGGCCAGAGTTTGGCCACGAAGGCCTCAGACCTCATCTCCTGGCCAATCCAGCGCGATTGGCTGCTTTTAATGAGTCCATCTGCCTTTGAATGATGCCTGCGTTACATCCTCCATCGGGCCGATGTGTGCCTGTCACGTCCATATTTCCTGAGGACCTTTAGTCTGGCCATGACCGCCACTGCGGGCTTTGGGCCCAGATCGTGCAACGGCTTTGGTAAGGTTTTTAGCCTCAAAACACCTCACCAGCAAGAATGTTCCAAAAGATCCTGATCGCCAACCGGGGAGAGATCGCCATCAGAGTCATGAGAGCCGCCAGGGAGCTCGGCATCTCGACTGTGGCCGTCTACTCTGAGGCAGACAAGAACGCTCTATTTGCCAAGTATGCAGATGAGGCTGTGTACGTGGGCCCGTCTCCTTCATCGCAGAGCTATCTGAAAATCGACAACATCATCAAGGCCGCCATAGAGACCGGCGCTGAGGGCATCCACCCAGGCTACGGTTTCCTTTCTGAGAACACCAAGTTTGCTGCAGCCTGTGATGAGAACGGCATAGTCTTCATAGGTCCTCCAGCAGGCGCCATAGATGCCATGGGGTCTAAGATCACTGCCCGCCAGACCATGAAGAAGGCAGGCGTCCCAATAGTGCCAGGCATTGAGGATGGAGTATCAGATCCAGAGCAGGCCATGGAAATTGCTGACAATATTGGCTATCCTGTCATGCTCAAGCCCGCCTTTGGAGGCGGCGGAATCGGCATGAAAGTAGTTCCAAGCAAGGACGAGATGCTGGCTGCATTCACATCAGCCCAGTCGATAGCCAAATCTGCATTTGCTGACGGGACACTGTACATAGAGAAGTACCTGGAAGAGCCAAGGCACATAGAGTTCCAGATACTGGCCGATAAAAAACACAATACCATCTACGTCTCAGATAGGGAGTGCTCCATCCAGAGGCGTCACCAGAAGCTCATAGAGGAGTCTCCCTCTCCGGTCATGACCCCAGAGCTTCGAAAGAGGATGGGATCAATCGCAGTCCAGGCAGCCAAGGCCATCGGCTATGTCAGCGCCGGGACTGTGGAGTTCATGTACTCCAAGGGCGACTTCTACTTCCTGGAGATGAACACCAGGCTCCAGGTAGAGCATCCAATAACAGAGATGGTAACAGGCGTGGATCTTGCAAAAGAGCAGATACTGGTGGCCTCTGGCGAGGATCTGGGATATGCTCAGGACGATATCGAGATCCGCGGCTGGGCCATAGAGTGCAGGATCAATGCCGAGGACCCCTTAAACGACTTCGCCCCATCCCCTGGAAGGATAAAGAGGTACAGGAGCCCTGGCGGACCGGGCATCAGGGTAGACAGCGGCGTCTATACAGGATACGTCATACCTCCATACTATGACTCACTCATCTCCAAGCTGGTGGCTCAGGGCCAGGACAGGAAAGAGGCCATAGCCAGGATGGAGCGGGCTTTATTTGAGTATATAATCGAAGGCGTCAATACCAATGTAATATTCCATAAGGCAGTGATGAGGAATGAGAGGTTCAGACGCGGGGACATCGACACCAACTTCATCAAAGATGAGAACATAATAGATGCCGTGAAAGACGTGGCCAAGGACGATTATGCCAAGGGCAAGTCGCTGGCCTCAGCACTGGGCGCAGACAACCGAAAGATAGCTGCAATCTCGGCGGCAGTCGATGCCTATATGTCTCAGCAGAGCTCAAAGACTTGAGAAGACTACAATGGACCATGACGATATCCTGACATATCTCATAGATAGAGCCGGAAGCTGGGTATCCGGTGAGGAGATGGCCTCTAACCTGGGGGTCTCCAGGACCGCGGTCTGGAAGCAGGTCCAGCATCTGCGCACACTGGGGTATGATATTGCGTCATCCACCAACAAAGGGTACCTCCTGGCAGAGATGCCTGACCTGCTCGACCCCGAGATCATAAGGTTTGGCCTGAATACAAAGACGCTTGGCAAGAAGATCCTGTGCTATAGGGAGGTTGGCTCAACCAATGAGCTGGCCGGCTCCATAGCCAGGTCGTCTGATGACGGGACCGTGGTCCTGGCAGAGACCCAGAGCGAGGGGCGGGGCCGCCTAGAAAGGATGTGGCACTCGCCCGCGGGCGGGGTGTGGATGAGCCTGATCTTAAAGCAGAGGATTCCTCTAGACCAGGTTCCAAGGATCAATATGGCTGTGGGAGTGGCCCTGGCCAGAGCCTTCATGGACCTCTACGGCCTGAAGGCTGGGATAAAGTGGCCAAACGACCTGCTGATAAACGACCGCAAGCTCTGCGGGATACTCATGGAGATAAGCGTTGAGACCAACGAGCTTGAGCATGCAGTAATAGGAATTGGCATAAATGCCAATGTGGACCTTGAGCTTTATCTGCCTGAATGGAACGCAACCTCTCTGGCCAAGGAGCTCGGCCATAAGGTCTCCAGGGTAGAGCTGGTCCAGAAAATACTGGTTGAGATTGAAAGGGCCCTGGGGGATGTGACCTCTGAGGAGATCTCTGAAGAGTGGCGCAGACGCTCGGCCACGCTTGGACGGTATGTCAAGATCGCCTCTCGCACTGGGGACATCTATGGCGAGGCAGTCTCTCTCTTGGATGATGGCTCGCTCTCTATCAGGCTTGCCGACGGCCAGATGCAGAGGATCCTGGCCGGCGACTGCATCCACCTCAGGGACTGCAAGCCCCAGATGCCTTATAGCTCTGGAATGGTCAACCTCAAGCTTTAGGATGGAATAAATGAGAAAGAAAAAGGTCGAGGGCATAGCCAGGGACACATTGGAGTTCATAATGGAGACATGCAGATCATCAATGCCCAATGAGTTTGCAGCGCTGCTTCGGGCAGAGAAGGGCATCATCACTGAGGTTGTATACCTTCCAGGCACAGAGCCCTCACGCATGAGCGCTCTAATAAGGCTCTATATGCTCCCCAATATGGAGGTGGTAGGATCGGTGCATAGCCATCCGTCTTCAAATATTGGACCTTCCTCTCAGGATCTTCTTCTCTTCACAAGGACCGGAGATTACCATATAATAGTGGGCCCGCCCTTTGATGATCACTCCTGGGCCTGCTACAATGCCAGTGGCGAGAAGAGGGACCTGCCAGTGGTCGATGTGGAGTTCGATTCAAGCGAGGAAGACTTTTGATCAGAGTCGTGGCCACAGGCACCTTTGACCTGCTCCATCCGGGCCATATACTCTACCTGGAGAGATCAAAGGCCCTGGGAGATGAGCTGGTGGTCATAGTGGCAAGGGACATCAACGTCACACATAAGCCCACGCCGATAGTGCCCGAGAACCAGAGGATGAAGATGATCTCAGCCCTCAAAGTGGTGGACCGGGCCATTCTCGGCAGCCAGGAAGATACATTCAAGCCCATAGAAGAGCTCCATCCAGATATCATAACCTTGGGCTACGACCAGCACTTCGACCAGGCGGCGCTGGAGGAAGAGCTGTCAAAACGGGGTTTGAAGACAAAGGTGGTCAGGATCGATGCCCATGACTGCTGTGAGCTCTGCAGCTCAAGAAAGATTCTTGGAAAGATACTTGAACACTACAGAGCCAGGTGAGACTGGCTGGCGTCAGATACTTATATAGATCTCTCGTTCCCGAGGCGGTATGGCCAGAGTAGCAGTTGGCGGCACATTCGACCCCATTCATGATGGGCATCTTGCGCTCCTTGGCAGAGCCTTTGAGCTTGGCAAAAACGGCACAGTAGTCGTAGCCCTGACCTCGGACGAGATGGCCAGGGATCACAGGACGCGGCCGGTCGAGGATTTTGAGGTGAGACGCCAAAACCTCAAAGATATGATCAAGGATCGTTTCGGGATCAATGGTACCAGGATAGAGAAGCTAAACGACCTCTGCGGATCTGCCATAAGCGAGGATTTTGATTATATTGTGGTCTCTCCCGAGACCGAGCCCATAGCTCTGAGGATTAACCAGCTAAGGGCTGAGCGGGGCTTAAAACCTATTGAGATCTCCCTGGTTGAGTATCAGCTGGCTCAGGATCATATAAGGATCAGCTCTACCAGGATATCAGAGGGAAAGATAGATTCTCATGGGAAGCTGCTGATCTAGCAGAGCCTTATCTCACATCACACGCATTCTTCATTAAAGAATTGGCGCAGGGAGCGAACCGGCAGGAGATAATGCCATATACGAAGCGTCTCAAGGTTCGAAGAGATGAAGAGGCTTACTGCTTACGTCTCTGGGCTGGTTCAGAAGCCTGAATATCAAGCCGAAGTAGTGAAGATCGGCTGGGTCCTAAAGCTTGATGGAACTGTGGAGAACCTAGACGATGGCAGAGTAAAGATCATCGCTGAAGGAGACGAGGATAAGCCGAAGTTTTTCGAGGGTGCTATCGATATAAAGAGTGCTCTAATGCAAATATCATCAATTGAAAAACAGTTCTCGCATGCCGCTGGTGAACTTCCAAAGTTTTACATGGTGCCAGTGTTGGAAGGTGTAGATTTGCAGTGGGATGCCATTGAATTCCTTATGAAGGAGCTGCTTGCTGCGTTTGATAATATGAATGAGAACCTCAGCAGCAAAACAGATAAGATGGTCCCAAAGTGGGATGAAATGAGAGACAATAATGTCCTTCCTGCAAATATTTAATACGAGCGGCTAGGTCATCCCTTCTGGGAGACTGGACAACAGATATAGCAGGCCTACCGTCTTTTCGAAGGAGCTATTCTAGAATAAATAGCCTGGAAAGCCAGGATGCTGTGGCGGCTGATGGCTGTGGTTGGAATGGCGTGGATAACAGGGACGCAGGAGATGGGCCTATCATGCCCAATGCACCATAAAATCTGCTTAACATTCCATAATCTCTTTAGCATAAGAGAGCTCTGCAGTATGATATATGGTGGCAGATTCATTGGTTATTAGTGTATTGGCATTATTATTTACTGCATTTAGTTTTTGGTGGATGAACTGGAGGAAAGGCGAGCTGATTGTTGGCCCACCCAGATCATACGCATTAACTGCACCTGGTGAAGACGATATTCTTATAATTCAACTGCCGTTGGTTTTTTATAATAATGGCGCGGCAACCCAAGTTGTACAAAACCTTCGGCTCAGGCTCGAACAAGATGGCAGAAGGTCTGCTATACTAAATTTTAACTATACCGTACCTGATCTGATTTCTGATGGACATCTATGGGCAAAACAATTCGCCATTGAAGGACGCAAGGCTTATGCATCAGTTTTTGTTTTCCAAAAAACACCTGGGAAGTTTGTACCCTTACCAGGAATATGTAATGCTACCTTAGAATGTAAGCTATACGAAGTCACTGGATGGACGACCCTACTGGTATTTGATCTAAGGATAGTGAACGTAGCGAATCTTAATTCCTTATTGCCCTATGATAATGACATAGATCAAGGTTCTTAGTGCATTAATGCCGATTGAAGAAAAGCCTAAAAATTAGCTACAATTTCTTGACCATCTCTTTGTAAGCATAAGTAAAGGTTTCTCCAATTAAGAGCTTTGGCGGCGCCCTGCTCACCAAAATCCTTGCTCTCCAATTAGCCAGCCCAAAAGAGGTTCTTGGAATTATTAGCTATGCCTTTACCCTCTTCTTCAACTCGCTCCGTATAGACGAAACCGTATTCCCTATGAAGTACTTGGGCGGCGTCCTCCTCCCCAGAATCTTAGTCCTCCCGGAGAGAATTGCCTGTATCACCTCATCCAGGCTCTCAGCATCGATCCCAGTCACGCCCATCCCCACAGTCTCTGCATAATGAGAATCGCTCCCCGCCACCATCGACATCCTCTTTGACCTGGCCTCAATCTTGGCCCTTGCATTGGCTATTCCAAAAAGATGCTTGGAGTTGTAAACCTCTACAGCATCCACCTTTGGTATCCTCCACAGTGCATGCCTGAATGGATGGAACGGATGGGGCACATCAGCTATCCCTCCCAGGTCGTGGGCTATCTCAATGGTCTCCTCCGGGGACCTGCCTTTTGGCGGCAGCTCGCTTACGCCCAGTACCAGAAGGTGGCCCTCAGAGGTCGTCACCTCAGCCCCTGGAATGATCACCAGGTCCATCTTCCTCTCCTTGACGTACCTCAGTGCAGGCGCGCAGCCTCTCATGGTGTCATGATCAGTGATGGCAATGCCGCAGAGCCCTCTCTTAGAAGCAGCTTTGATTATATCCTTCACATCGGCATGGCCATCAGAGTATCTTGAATGTATGTGAAGATCGAATCTCATACTTGGTTAAATCTTCCCCGGCGCAGTTATATAGCCTTTGATCGCGCTGGAGGCAGCGGTTGCAGGTGATGCGAGGTAAACGAGTCCACCTTTGCCCATCCTTCCAGGGAAGTTGCGGTTGGAGGTGGCCAGGCAGACCTCTCCTTCTGCCAGCACGCCCATGTGAGCGCCCAGGCACGGTCCGCATCCCGGAGGAGCAATCATCGCTCCAGACTCCGCCAGGATCTCGATTATGCCAATTTTAAGCGCCTCTACAAGAACCTCTCTTGAAGCTGGTATGACCAGGGTCCTGGCTGTTACCTTGTGGCCCTTGATGATCCTGGCTGCGGCCTCCAGGTCTTCGAGCCTGCCGTTTGTGCAGGTGCCTATGAAGACCTGGTCAATCTCCGTGCCCTCGAACTCTGATACGGGCAAGACATTATCAACCCGGCATGGGTAGGCTATCTGGGGCTCAAGACCTGTGACATCATATTCAAGCTCAGAGTCGTAAGACCCGGGGTCTGAGAATACAGGCCTGTACTCCTCTCTGGCCCTTCCTTTGAGATATGCGTCAGTCTTTTCATCTGAGGGGACGATTGCCGCCTTTGCTCCCATCTCAACGCCCATGTTGCAGATGGTCATCCTGCCTGAGATGCTCATATCATCGATGGTCGATCCAAAAAACTCGACTGCCTTGTAAGTGGCGCCATCAGCTCCAATATCGCCAATGATCTTCAGGATCAGATCCTTGGCTGAAACATGGGGCCTGAGCTTTCCTGTGATCTTTATGCCAAGAGTCTCTGGTACCTTGAACCACAGACGTCCCCGTGAATAGATCTCGGCCATGTCTGTGGCGCCAACTCCAGTGGCAAAGGCTCCAAAGGCTCCATAGGTGCATGAGTGGGAGTCTGCGCCGACTATGAGCTTGCCTGGCATGGCAAAACCCTGCTCAGGGAATACCTGGTGGCAGACCCCAGAGCCGCAGTCGAAAAAGTTGGAGATTTTCTGGCCCAGAGCCCACTCTCTGACCTCCTTTTGGAGCGTGGCTGCTATATCATTGTTGGCTGGGATCTGGTGGTCAAAGGGTATGACTACCCTCTTAGGGTCCCATACCTTCTCAGTCCCCATCTCCTTGAAGGCCTTTATAGCCAGGACAGAAGTCCCGTCATGGGACATGGCAAAGTCTATCTCGGCCTCTACTATATCGCCGGCTCTGGCCTCCTGGCCAGAGGCACGGCTCATTATCTTCTCGCTTATGGTGGCCAACTTCTCCTCTGATTTTTTCCAGCCTTTAATCTTCGCACGAAGGCAGCATGTAGGCTATGTCCTCTGCCGGATGGCGGTACAGCCTGGCTCCCAGCCTCTTTTGGTCCAGTATGTGACCTATGAGGCCTATGCTCCTTCCAAGGGCGAAGAGGCCGTTTAAGTAGCCAAGCTTTACTACCTCATCTATGTCCTTTTTGTCGAACTGGTCGCACGAGGCCATCAGGTCCAGGAAGAGGATGCCTATGCAGCCGTCCACGTTCAGTATCAGGTTGCCCTTCTTTGCAGTGGTCAGCTTCTCGACCTCCAGGGCGTAGTCCAGAAGCTCAGTCCTTGCAAAGTTCTTTCTGGCATAATCGACCAGGAGTGAGACGCGTTTGTCAGGGTTCTTGACAGACTTGACCCTGTGCCCAATTCCGGGGATGTTTATGCCCTTCTTCTTCATGTCAGTTACAAACTGCTCAGGGGTCATGCCAGTCTCCTTGGCCCGTTTAAACTCCCTGGCAGCATCATCTATGGCCCCTCCAAACCTGGGACCAATGGTCAGAAGGCCGCTGCAAAGCGACGTTATGAGATCCTTTCCGGCACAGGAGGCAACTATCGAGTTGTGGGCGGCAGACACTGCCGGGCCGTGATCGGCCACTATCTGTAAGACCAGCTCTATGAACTGAGCAGCCCAGTCAGGCAGATCCTTCTTGAACCAGAGGAGGCCGATGACCCCTCCAATGCCTTTTCCGCTCTCCAGGACATTTGAGATCTTGCGGCCCGCATACAGCAGCTCATCACCGCTGTCGTCAGAGATCGTGCATATAAACGTTGTGGGCTTGCGTATGGCGCCATTTGAGAGGGCCTTGCTGTAATCTGCAGGGATTATAGGCGCCTCTGGCTCTACAACGTCTGCCACCTTGCCCTGGGACTTGAGCATCTCATACACTTGCCTGATCTTGTCCCCATAATCATCGAAAGAATCTGGCACATAGGCACCGGCGTCTTTGAATGCCTCGTTCTTGGCCTGAGCCGTCTCCTTTGTCGAGTCTGCCTTGGCACCGGCATGTCCGAACTGGACTGAAGAGGGCAGTATGCTGGCGCAGGTTCCTGTGACCCAGGCCACCAGTGGCTTTGTGATCTTCCCGGACTTCAGGGCATCTACTATCTTGTACTCGTCAGTGCCGCCGAGTTCTCCCAGGCAGGCGATCATTGCAATACCCGGGTTTGCCTCGTACCTCATTATGTGCTCGAGCATATTCGAGCCCGGGTAGCGGTCGCCGCCTATGGCCATGCCCTCGACGATCCCACTTGAATTTCTGGATATGATGTTGAATGCCTCGTTTAGCATTCCTCCCGACTTGGAGACGAATCCCACGCATCCGGGCCGATAGAGCTTGGAGGCTATTATGTTCTCTATAGTCCCGGCGGTGTTCCCAATCCGAAATCCGCCCGCAACCATTCCGCCGACAGTTGCAGGACCAAGAACCGTCTTGCCAAGCTTCCTCGAAGTGGCGGCCAGGATCCTGGACATCCTCTCTGGCACTCCCTCGGCTATCACTGCCACGGCCTTGATGGAGGGCTGCTCTAAGGCCTCCATGGTGGTTTCGAAGGCCGACCTGTGGGATGCGAAGTTGACCATGACATCTGCATCAGGGTGCTTGGCAATGCCCTCTGGTATGGTCTTGTACATGGGCAGTATGATCTCTCTTGTCCCCCAGAAGGCCTTGTGGATGCCTGCGCGGCTGGGGTTGATTATAGCCGCGATGCTCGGCTTCTCTCTATGGCAGATGTAGTCGAAGTCCAGCATCCTCTGAATGGCGTTGGTCTGGAAGCCGTAGACGAAGGACTGGGTGTCCCTATCAAAGAGCACGTAATCCTTTCTCATTGTAATCCCTCGCTTAGAGCCAGTGGAACTATCCTTGTCATGTGCGTCTCAGGGCCAAAGACATCAATTGGCACGCCCAGACTTTCACCTAGCTTGTGCATGAGCTTTAGGCCCAGCTCGTAATTGGGGCCTCCTCTGCGCACATATATCTTGACACCAGTACTTCTGAGCCTATCCTGGTACTCCTCAAGGGCTGTGACCACTCCCTTAAAGGTTTTGGCAACATCAGTGAAGTTGGCGATCGCGCCTCCAATGAGGAGCATCTTATCCCTGCCCTTGGAATCCGGCTCGCGTGTCATGAGGTCCAGTATGGTCCTTGTGTAGTGGTATGTCTCCTCAGTGTTTGGATCTCCGCTGTACTCTCCATAGTTGCACAGCTCTTTGCCGTATCCCAGGTCGCAGATGGTATCTGCATAAATGACGCTTGCGCCTCCGCCTGCCACCATGGTCCATACGATCCCCTTGGGGTTGAGAATGGTGAGCTTGAGTGAGGCACCGGTCTTTGAATCGAGCTCTTTTATGAACATCTCTTCCTTGGTCAGGCTCCTGCCAAATGGCTCTGGAAACTCAAGGCCGTTCCACATCCTTTTCTTCCAATATTCTTCGGCGTCATCGAGCTTGGCCACCAGGTCCAGGGGTATTATCTTGCCATCTGAGAATGTGAAGGGATTGATCTCCAGGTAGGCAAACCCGCCATTTATATAGAACTGGTAGAGGGCCTTTATGAACTCGGCCACCTGGCCCCGTCTTTGACCAAGACTTTCTGGAAGCTTTGATGCAAGGTCTAACTTGTCTATGCCCTCCAGGATGTCCACGCGGATCTGTGTGACCCTGTCCCAGTTCTCCTCGACGCATATTCCGCCGGCTTCTGAGAAGAAGATGATATCTCCATCATAGTCTGAGCTTATGGCCACGTAATATTCTTTCGTATGCTCTATGAAGGGCTCTATCAGGAAGTGAGTGAGCCTGCCGACGACTCCGCCTACAACCACTTCAGCGCCCATGTTCTCTTTGATGTAGCTTTTGGCCTCCTCCCAGGGTGCATCCAGGAGTATCAGGCCGCTCTTTCCCCTCTTGCCAAAGAGCTGATCAGGCTTGACCACCAGCCTCTTGCTCTCTAGCCAGGGGTATTTGGCCGCCATCGCCTCCAGATCCGTCTCAGGGCCAGCCAGGGCGACCTCTCCCTGGTAGGCGAAGTTTTTGAGATAATCGGGAAGGTATCTGGCCAACATACTCTTTGCATCGTATTCTCTGATGCCTCTCTGTGCCATGTCCAAACCACCTTCGCCGTGCCAATGTCCTTCTGGTTTACAAAGCTTTCCAAAGAGGGCAGCCCTTCTGCTAGGGATCTTTGAAGAAAGACTGAAATATTCAAGAAAGGTCTGATCCATCATGAAGTGCCCAAGCTGTGGAAAAAGCTGCATACAGGACGCTGCTGATCTGATTGCTGATCTAGACAGACTTTACATGGCCTGCCCTGACTGTTGCCCAGAGCCGAACCTGGATAAGAGAGCGCCTTTTAACTCCCTGCGCGGCGATATGCAGCCATGCCCATCCTGCAAAAAGGCTCCTCTGGACCTGGTGATGGTGGATATCATGAAAGTCCTTGTGGAGACGGGCCTGCGCGACGCAAGGTCGCCCCTGAGGAGCGTGGGCACCCCCCTTGTAGAGACAGGATATCCTCTGGCCTATCCTCCGCGCATCGGGCCGCGTGAGCTCATAATCGCCTCTGAAAACCTGACCAGGCCCGCTGCAGAGGCGATCATGGAGAGAGTACCCCAGGTCAAGGGCGTGATTCTCAGCCGTGGCGTGCCAGGTGTCGTGCGTGCGCGAGACTGTCCGGTCTCATGGGAGCTTCTGGCCGGGTGCGATATGAGAAGAGATATAATTGCAAGCATCTTTGGAGAGCTGGTCATCTACAAGAGCCAGTCTAAGATCCATATCGAGTTTCCAAGGCAGGGTTTGACCAAGGTGGCCATTCTTGAGAGGCTCTATCTTCAAAAAGGGCCAGATAGCGTGGTGGACGGCATGTGCGGCCCTGGAACTCTTGGGCTGACCTGCGTCCTGGCAGGTGCCAGGAGGGTGGTCTTAAACGACATCTGGCTCCCGGCAATAGAAAGCGTCCTTCTCAACCTTGAGGCCAACAGGACACTTCTGGGGATAGAAAAGATAGAGCATTTAGAGATGCCCGGGTCGGATGTCGGGTCAGAGCCGGTGCTGGTGGCGCGAGCCTCCGGGCCCTGCCAGATAGAGGTCTACCACGGCGACCTGACAAGGCTCTTTACCAGGGCGCAGCCGGCAGGCCTGTGCCTGATAGACCATTTCCCGGGCCAGAATACAGATGAGCTGGAAAAGGCGTGCAAGAGCTGCAGAGAGGTTGTGATAATATAAAGAAAAGAATGGGACAGCGCGGATTCGAACCGCGGTCCAAGCGTCCCAAACGCTCGAGGATAGACCAGGCTACCCCACTGTCCCACTAGCAGCAACGCCTAAATGACATAGGTGTTTAAAAGCCTTTTGCCACATGCTCTGTCAGGCCCCTCTTGGAGGGGTCTTTGTTTATCTTTCTGACCAGGTGCACTGTTGCAAGACCGCCAACGGCTGTCAGGAACCAGAGCTGTACCACCCTTATGAGAATTGTTGCGGCTATAGCCTCGTGCATGGGCACGCCTATGGCGTTGAAGAGGGTGATCATGACTATATCCACCAGCCCCACACCGCCTGGCAGGAGCAGGGGCAGCATCTGCAGGAAGATCATCACAGCATACACCGCGAAGACCGCCTCCAGGGGGACCTTGATGCCCATGGACCTGAAGGTCACAGATGCCACCAGTGTCATGGAGAGCCAGGCAGCCACCGCCCAGAAGGTGCTTATGAACAGGGTCTTCTTATGGGTGGCCAGCATCTGCATGGACTGATGGAACTGGGACACTATGCCGCGACACAGGTTCTTGTCCACTGATATATGAAACAGCTTTTCAACGAAATCTATTATGGTGCAGATTATCCTGTCAAGCCAGTTGTCCGCGAAGCAAATTCCAAAAAAGATGGCGTTGACGAAGAGCAGCACTATAGTTATGCCCGAGCAGGCAGCCAGAGCCCAGGCCGGGGCATCGGTCTTGAAGACCAGGTAGGCCAGTCCCACAAGGGTTCCCACAAAGAACGGCACCGCAGTTATGATCCTGGTCGCGGCTACAGTGGCCGAGCTCTTGTCGAACCTGGAGTTTGGCACTATCTTCTCCATGAAGTATATTCGAGCAGACTCGCCAGAGAAGCTGCCTGAAGGGATGAGGTTGTTTAGGAATATACAGGACAGGTACATGTAGAACATATCCGCTATGGATACGCTGTAATCAAACTTCTCGGCGACCTTCCTCCAGGCCAGAGAATCGCCCAAAACCCCAAGCAGGGCCAGGAAGAATCCCAAGGAGAAGACGGCCGGGTCCACATTTGCAAGGCTCTCCAGGACATTATGAAACCCCACGTGATAGAGGTAAATGAAGTATACTCCCATGCCCAGGGCTATCAGAACAATTGACTTCCTCGGGTTAATGCTTGGAAGCTCTATCTCACGGTTCACATTGGATCAGAGGTCGGCGCTGGTTAAAAGTTTTGCCTTTGGGCATCTGGCCAAGGGCTGACCACGGTTCACCGCGAAAGCTATTTAATAGAGGTTTTGCTAATTCAAACCCCATGGGAAAGACTGGAAGTATTGAATGGGTAAAGATTCGAGGAAGAAAAGGTCAGATCAGGCAGGTAGCCAGGGCTGAATCATCATACAAGAAGCCAGGACCGCTTCAGAAGTACACATCCGCAGGCGCCAGGAGAAAGAAGATAGCGAGGTCCGTCAAGGCCACTCAAGTCAGGACATGATCTCGTCCGACGTAGTTCTAGTACGCTATGGCGAGATCACTCTGAAGGACAGGTGGACCAGGTCCAACTGGGAGCACATCCTGGCTGCCAATATATCGAGTGATCTACAATTTGCGGGCCTGGACTACAGGATAACCAGGGCTGGCGGCAGGATCATCGTCCACACTGCCGACCCTCGCGCCGCAGGGATCGTCTCCAGGGTCTTTGGAGTGATATCGGCGAGCCCGGCCATAACTGCCCGCCCAGATATCGCTGAGATATCCAGGCTGGCCGTTGAAGTTGCCTCTCAATTTTCGCCATCGTCCTTTGCAATTAGGCCCAGGCGCTCGAGCGGCGAGATCTCCATCGAGGAGCTGAGCGCAGTGGTCGGCGCGGCTGTTGTTGAGGCACTTGGAACTGAGGTGGACCTGGAGGACCCCGGCCTGGAGATCTTCGTGGAGGCCAGGTCTGACAGGGCTTATATCTTCACTGAGGTCATCAAGGGCGTGGGTGGGCTGCCCCTGGGGTCTCAGGCAAGGATGCTGGCCCTGATCTCGGGTGACATAGATTCTGCAGTGGCCGCCTGGATGATGATGAAGCGGGGGTGCACAGTCTCCATCCTGCACTTTGATGCCAAGCCCTATGTCGATGCCGTGTCCGTGTCAAGGAGGGCGGCAGAGGTGCTCGCAGAGTGGAGCTCTGGCAGAAAGATGAGGTTCATACAGGTGCCCATAAGCAGGGGAATAGAAAAGATAGCCTCCAGCCACCCCAGGACGACATGTGTATTGTGCAGGCGCCTGATGTACCTGGTGGCATCCGAGATCATGAGGTTCGAGAACGCCTCAGGCATAATCACAGGCTATTCTATGGGCCAGTTTACATCTCAGACAGCAGAGAACATCCTTGCGGAGCAGGCGGGCATTGAGGCCCCAATATATCATCCTCTAATAGCCCTGGACAAATCTGAGATCTCAGACCTGGCAAGGAAGATAGGCACCCTCCAGATCGCTGAGACCCGGTCCTGCACTGCCGTCCCTGACAAGCCCCTGACAAGGGCCAATCTTGACGAGATCCTGGCGCTTGAGGCCGAGCTGGGACTAAAAGAGCTCGCCAAGGAGCTAGTGGGTGAGATGTCAGTTGTTAGGATCTGATCTGGGATAGATATCCTAAATTTGACCTTGCTTTTAGGCTATAAGCTCAAATTAGAGTTATTCTGGACAAGAGATATTTATAGCATAAAATCATATCTTCTATATTGTGATCGCCTTGAGGGCTAGCCGAGGCCAGCATAATCACCGTTAAACCTTGACATGAACACCAGCGCTAACCTGATTATCTATAAATGCCCCTAATTTAACGGACGGCATTGACCTCTTACTATTCGCAGACACATCTGATATAGTATTGGGCCAGGATGGTGACCAGGCCCTGATCTAACAGAATGCATGCGTCGTGATGCTATGGATCTTGATAAATCCGATAATATGTACATGATACTGATGTATGTATATCTGAAGTCATATGAGGAGGCCATTGATGACTTTCAGGAGGCAGTGAAGAATATAGGCTTCTCAGACCTGGCACTAATGGCCGTGGAGCAGAAGTTCAAAGAGAGGATAGAGAAGGTGGCAAGAGAGATCTCCAGCAACGACCTGGCAAGATAGCTGTCATCTAAGCCGTTGTAGTACCAGGCCATTTAAGGCCACCCTTTGCACTGCCAGATCATTATGCATCTCAGCATCAGAAATAAATAGTTTGAGATGTAATATATGGTTGAGGCGCAGTTGGGATGCTATATCCATCATCCGTATAAGCGGATGTCCCGTTCAGGGTGTCCCCTTTAAAAGGGGCTGATACCTTTCGCAAGCTTTCCACTGTGCCTCACCTAATCATTCCTGGCACTCCTGTTTTTTCTTGCACAGCGGGGCTGAAATAATTCCATAGTGAGCAAGATGTATCTATCTGGGTGGGATACTAACAGATAGATGTCTCAGGGCTGACGACCCCCAGGTCATCTCCCTGGCAGCGCTATGCATCCAAGCCAAAAAGGATGACATGGGCACGAAAGACCTTCAAGGTTTTCTGGGTTAGCGCCTATGCCCAACGCTTCTGGGTGCGACTGCCCAGACGTTTTAGTTGGATCACGCATCCATGGCCTGGGATCTGCCTGAAAGTAGCATCCAGAAGCATAGTCTATCCTGATGTATCTGCGGACTTGTTTTAGCATCGTTGTACTAGATAGAGCGCCCTCATGCATCTTCCTGCTCTATGCCTCTCCCCAGATGGGTCAGACAGGCTCTTCTCAAACCCATATCGGACTTAAGTCTGACTGTAAGCCTGGCATAAACTTACAAAATTATGATTATAAATATTGTTAACATCCTTACTTACGGACCAAAGATAGGTCGAATTGCGAGGCTTCTGGGCTGAAATCGCCTTAATTAGTGTCGATTCGCGAAGAAGCGCTGGAGGGCTGCTCTCTGACTGGATAGTATACACAGCACATTCTGGGAACAATGCCAAGGATCATATTGCAACAGCCATGTGGGTTCTATCCTATCTATCCTATATTACTAAGATTTTAAATTTTTTTTAGCTTGTCGGCTGCAGCAAAAATAGAGCAATTGGCTTATGGATATCGAATATAATTAATCCACTTTTTAAGGTCATACAGCGTAAAACATAAATATTGAAAAAAGTAATAATTGTATGGGGCGTTAGTAAAAGGATGACCATCTCCAAAAGAGCGACCGATGAATGGCAGGCCGTCTTAAAATGATGGCAGGAGCTGGAGATGAATTGTCAGAGTGTATCCGAGATGACAACGTTCCCAGAGATTTGTTACAGGCTATGGCGATTATAAAAATATCCAATAGGAGTTGATAAAATGGCTGGTCAGAGGAGAGCTTCTGAAAGGGATGAGAAAGGGACCATGACCGTCGCCGAGGCCGGCAGAAAGGGCGGCGAGAAGACCGCTGAAACCCACGGACATGAGTTCTACCAGGAGATTGGCCACAAAGGCGGCGAGATTGGTGGCCAGAGGGTCAGAGAGCTGATCCAGGAAGGAAAGAAAGCCGAGGGCATCAGTCCTGAGACCAGGTCCAGCAGCTCTGCGGCATCTGAATCTTCATCTCAAAGAGGCAGAGGAAGAGAGACTGAGTCAGGCCGGTAAGCCAGGTCGAGGTGAATGACGATGCCTGAAGAGCGAAGAAACCCCAGCAGATCAAGCAGCCGAGGAAATACCGAGAAGACACAAAGAGAGCTGGAGGAAGCAGGAAAGCTGACTGAAGAAGACCGCAGGCTCCTGGCTGAAAAAGAAGGCAAGGGGACCATGACCGTTGAGGAGGCCGGACATCTGGGCGGAGAGATCGGCGGTCAGAAGGTCAAGAAGCTGATAGAGGAAGGAAAGGAGTACGAGCGCGAGACAGGCAAGCCGTCTGAATCCAAGTCTCAGAGAAGGTAGCATAAGAGGTGATTGAAAGATGCCTGAAGAGAGAAGAAGCACTAGAACGACTGAAGAGAGAGGTCGCCAGGCCGGCAAGGAAGAGAAAGGCGCTATGACCGTCGAGGAGGCCGGACATCTGGGCGGCCGGAGAGTATCAGAGCTGGTTGCAGAGGGAAAGAAGCTGGAGGCCGAAGAGGGCAAGGTGCCCGAGTCCGAGTCCAAGTCCAGAACATCCAGCAAGGGAAGGGGCGCAGAGGAAGGCGCCAACAGATGATTGTTCATTAATTGGAGTTGAGATAAAATGGCAGAAGAAAGGAGAAAGTCTACCAGTGCAGAGGAACCGAAGGGGACCATGACCGTAAAGGAAGCAGGCCATATAGGCGGCGAGAAGACTGCTGAGACCCACGGACATGAGTTTTACGAGGAGATCGGCCACAAGGGGGGCCAGAGGGTCAGAGAGCTCATCCAGGAAGGAAAGAAGCTAGAGGGCGAGGAGCCCGCCAAGAAGACATCCAGAGGACGCGGCGCTGAAGAAGAGTCATCCAGACGGTAAACCCCTAATTGGGGCAAAAGGGGAGATGAACCATGGCTGGAGAGAGAAGAAACACAACTGCAGAGGGCACCAGCCCGAGGGCTGGCGAGAAGAACAAAGGAACCATGACCGTTCAAGAGGCTGGGCGCCGAGGCGGCGAGAGGACCGCCCAGACTCACGGCAGGGAGTTCTATGAGGAGATCGGCCACAAGGGCGGCCAGAGGGTCCGGGAGCTCATTGAGCAGGGGAAGAAGGCCCAGGGCTTGAGCTCCGAGAGCAGGTCTTCCAGCACCAGGAGGTCCAGCAGTGAAAGAGCACCAGAAGGAGCAGCAGCCAGCGAAAGATGATCCGAAAGAATCGGCGAACAAGAGTCAAGCTGTGGTGGGAGGTCCAACTTTGGACCCAGCGGCTCCGCCGGAGGATCAAGTGGAAGATAAGTGAGGCCTTGTTGGAGGCTCAGTGCTCGGCCACTGAGCCTTTCTACCTCGCTTGTACTGTTTGCATATTTTAGCTCTTTAACTCATACCTCTTAGCTTGAGCCAGGCCTCCTTCAGAGATTGAGAATGGCGATATATATCCTTCCAGGGGTCAGGCCTTTCACTCAGCAGGCGAAATATATTGCTCATGGAGTAGCTCAAAGAATTCAATTTCCCGTCATAGAGCTCATCCCAGTGCAGTGGCGCGGCCACTGGAGCCCCGTCTTTTGCTCTGATCGAGTAGGGAGCAACCGAGGTCTGGCCGTACGAATTTCTAACAGTATCCAGGAAAAGGCGTCCAATGCGCTGGTCTTTGTGCAGCTCCAGGGTCAACTCTTCAGGATGGCGCCTGGCCAGAACCTTGGATGTGGTCCTGGCAAACGACCTCACTGAATCGAACTCCTCTCAGGTCAAATATCATCTTGTCAGGGAAGCTTAGGCTGTCGGTCCTGGAGAGCCAGATATGAGGAGCGATGCAGGCCAGGTTTGCCATATACACAAGGGTGGCTGCATCTTCGCAGACTATGTGGGTCACCTCCCCTCCCTCTTTTCTTGGCACTGTGACCCTCCCGGCCCATTCTGGATAGCCCACGGGGATGGACTGCTGGAAGAAATCCTTTTTATCTATGCCGTTTGGGAAGCGATCCATATTGAGCGGCCTGCCCTTCATATGGGGAATTATGACATCAGCTATTTTTGTGTAGTAATTGATGAGGTCTCCTTTGGTTATGCCATCTCCTGGGAAGAGAACCTTGTCCGGGTTGGAGATCTCCAATATATGAGAGCCTATCTTGATCTCGGTCTTCTTCGTCAATAGCTATCCTCCCTATCAGTGATCTTCTCAATCACTATGGTGAAAGAGAGCTTCTCATGCTCATCAGGACAAGGCCGCGAAGGCTCATAGTCGGACATACTCTTGTTTTTTATGTCCCTCTGGACAGATATAGCTGATACATAGATTGCGAGCAAGCTGAAGTAGTGCTCCCTTTGTCAGAAGTCGTCCTTTAGATGGCCTGCAGGATTTATCCGCCTTAAATCCAGATGCGCTAAAAAAAGAGGAATGTACTGCATTGAGGAATGCTGCATTGTGCTACTCGCCGCCTGAATCTCCTCCGGAGTCTCCGCCTGAGTTCCCACCAGAATCAGCGCCTGTACCATCTTCTGAACCGCTGCCAGACCCGGCTCCAGATTCAGTCCCTTCGTCCTCTGCAGCAACGCTGCTGGACTCCTCCGCGGAATCAGCATCCTGATCATTGGCTTCATCATCATCGCTGCTGGTGATATCTGCATAGGAGCCTCCCTCGTCCGCCTCATCTATGGTCTCATCGATGTTCCCATCATCATTCTCATCTATGCCAATGGACATGGCATGGCCCTCTCCTTCCCAGCCAGCATAATCGACTGACATGGATGCACCCATGTCCAAGGCGATCTTTCTATGGCTGAATACCTCCGGCCCTTTCTTGCTCAACCTGGCAACCTTGAGGTCGTAGAATCCGCGGCCACCCCTCTTGCCCCCACGTCCATCCGTCTTGACCTTGAGCTTGCCTGAGCGTCCGTCTACGGCCATATGGGTAACCTCGCCCGAGGCGGCGCTGTAATTGCTGGTGCTGTTCTTGAAGACCTGGAACTCGTAGGCAGGGCCGCCTTTAGCATTTACCCCTGCCTTGAGCCTGGGAGATATATCGCCATCTGAATGGTAGCTTACATCGTGGCAGCCATTCTTTGGAGAGGAAAATTCTGCCTGGCCAGTTCCGTTTGAGAGATGGAGGCCTTCTACCTCAGTGTAATAGCCTGGCCCAATGGTTGTGACCTTTTGTTTGGCGTTGTGGCCCATCTTGGTGCCATCCAGGTATACCGAGTAGTTGATTCCTGTTGGCAGAAGATACAGGAGCCCAGATGAATTTCCTCCGGCTGCGCTGCGCCCGTTTGATGCTTTATCTCTCAGGAATCCGTATATCTTAGCTCCAGGGATCTCATTTACGAAGGTCCCATTGCTCATCTTGCCAAGCCTTCTGTTTTTGTCATCTCTGATGAGCACATCTGCACCGCCATCCTGCCAGACCTGGGTATACCTGGCTTTATCAGGCTCAGAGGTGCCGCTTGAGTCCAGGATGCCACTTGATCCTGAAGCATCAGTTGTACCGAGGCCCAATTCTGTGGCAAGGACTTCATTGTCAGATTCCTCTTCCTGGCAGAAATCGCACTCCTGCTGCATCAGCCTTGCATTGTTTCCCTTGAGGATAAGGTTGTGTCCCGTATACAGGCTCGACTCTTCGTCAGGGTTGGAGGCCGACTCATAAGAGAATGTGTCATCGTCGCTGTCGACCTCGACCACCCTGGTCTGACCCGGGAAGTTGTTATCATAGACCAGGATGTCATAGATGCCGTCTCCGCTCTCTTCTATTGCAAAAGGCGTGACTGCATGGCCATCGTTTCCATCTTCCTTGCGGATGGCCATAGTCCAGGTCTCGTTGGCACTCTCCCCTTCCTGGAAGGTCTTTGTCAGCGTCCTCAGCGTCTCAACAGGCCCGTTTACTCTGTAGTTATAAGCAGGTGAGGTCACCTGAGTGGCCCACCAGTAGGCGATCTCTCTTTGAAGCTCTGGATGGCTAATATCTAAATCGCCTGCAGTCGTGCCGCCAAGCTTCGTCGGGTCGGCCAGGCCGTAGTAGATGAGCAGGCTTAGCACCGCCATTCCTTCGCAGTGGCCGCCAGCCATTTCATCATTCACTTCTTCCATCCACTTCCTGGCATTTGGGAGGAGTGTGCCCTGGTCATCAGTGCAGACCTGGCTGCCAAACATCCTCTGCATCTCAGCAGGTGTCAGATCTACAGCATTTAATTCGGACCCATAGTTCTCGAAGCTGAATCCATCTTCTTCTGGCCTAAAGCCATTGTCTGCATTGGATACGTTCAAGAACTCCTGCTGCGTGCCCTGAGAATCTTCTGCAAAATTTTCATCATCTATGTATCCGCTGATGATCGGATCTGATAACAAATCGCCTTGGACAGGCAAGATGGATCCCAAGCAAAAGGCAGCTATCAGCACAGCCGATATCAGAAAACATTGACGCTTAGACACCATCATTCTGCTAATCACAATATCCCTCCATGGAACAGAGTGCGAAATATGAATCATAAGTAAGCCAGCTCTGATAGCCCGTCATATTTATCTTTTGTCTCAGTATCCCTTGACATATTTAGCAATCAACATCAGCTCATTTCAAACAACATTACTCCTCGATAGATCGATCACTGATCACAGACCTGGGAGCAGATACTAAAATGTCCTCTGTCAAATTGACCTCACCATCCTTCATCTTTATCAATATCCAGCGCTCCTTAGCACCTCCGGCAGTGCGGGTTAGGGCAAATCCACCTCTTAATTTCTCACCATTCAGCCATACTGCAACGTGTCCTTTCTTCAAAGCCTCGGCCATGGGTGTAACGCCTCCATCTCCCTTGGTGATATTCTGGTAAGTTCCCCTATCCCAGACCAGCACCACCCCTGCGCCGTACTGTCCTTCCGGGATGATACCTTCAAAGTCGGCATAATCCAGGGGATGATCCTCGGTTGGCACTGCCAGCCTTCTATCGCGTGGATTCATGGAAGGTCCTTTGGGCACTGCCCACGACTTCAGGACTCCATCTACCTCCAGCCTGAAGTCATAATGTTGAGTTCTTGCGCTGTGTTTCTGGATTACGAACTTGTGGTCGCTATTGCTCTTTGCCCTGCCCACGGGCTCTGAGGTGATATCGAAATGCCTTTTCTGGCGGTATGGCTGGAGAGGGTCCTGATCCATATAAACTACCTCAATGATCTGGAACAGATTATAGGTAAGCAGACAGAAGACCCCTCCCTTAAAAGGGAGGGGATGAATGCCGTCCCTATTGCTTTCGCTCTGCACATATAGCTATATCTACTATTGAATATATACTATACCCAGAAAATGAAATCTGCCTACAAGTTCAGGATGTACCCTAGTAAGCAGCAGGAAGCTATATTAGAGGATACGCTTGAAACCTGTCGGCCGTCTCTGGAATGCAGCTCTTACAGACCGCAAGAACACTTACAATGAAACTGGTGAGGGCAGGACATACAACCAACAGACAGCCATTCTGACCGTAGAGAAGAAAGAAAACCCTGGTATGAACGCTGTCTCATCTCAGGTGCTTCAAAATGTACTTAAGAGGGTCGATCTGGGGTTTTCTGCCTTCTTCAGGAGGCTTTTAGAAGGCACCAGGAAGCCCGGATATCCCAGATTCAAGAGCCAGAACCAATACAAGTCTTTCACCTATCCTCAGGCAGGGCTCAAACTTGAAGATAACCACCTGACCCTATCAAAGATTGGCGCCATCAGGATCTTCAAGCACAGGGAGATATATGACCAGAAAGAGAGATGGTACATATAGAATATCCCAAATATTACTATCAGACTGAGGAGAAGTTAGGCCAGGCAAACAAGGAGATGAGCCGAAAGAAAAAAGGCTCCAGCAACCGCAACAAGGCCGGAATGAAAGCTGCAAGAATTCATAAGAATATCGCTAATCAGAGAGCCGATTTCTCTCACAAAGCATCAAGAAAGCTTGTAGATATGTCATGTCTGGTATATATTTTTTGTATAGATATGGATCGCCGTATAGCATTTTTGATTTTATGGAATTTAAAGTGATGTATATGAGGTGATCCCGAAACTATATTAACCATTGAGTATATTATATTATAATCTGTGGTATTAACAGAGATTGATGATAATCTATGGGCGTTAATAGAACCTAACCTTCCACCACAAAAGCCAATAA